>CZCB01000158.1_pt1 | contig 33735 bp, 27 predicted proteins | sample 591991 | NCBI WGS metagenome assembly CZCB01 (sample SAMEA3556809, study PRJEB10932) | anaerobic digester metagenome
ATAAGGCCCTCTGGACTTTGGTCATCGTCAGCGTCTGGCAGTATTCCGGCTACATGATGATCATCTTTATCGCCGGCCTTTCCAACATTCCCCGCGAGCTTATAGAGGCAGCCACCATCGACGGCGCCACAGGCTTCCAGCGCCTGCGGACTATTGTGCTGCCCCTGATGGTCCCCGCCTTTATCGTTACTATCTTTCTGACCATCCAGCGCGGCTTTATGGTGTATGATGTAAACCTGGCCCTTACCAACGGGGGGCCCTTTAAAACCACCCAGCTGATCAGTATGTTTGTCTATGAAAAGGCTTTCCTGGCGCAGCAGTATGGAGTGGGGCAGGCCCAGGCCTTCTTCCTGTTTGTCTTAGTGGCAGCCATCAGCCTGACCCAGGTGTACTTCACCAAGAAGCTGGAGGTGGAGGTGTAATGCAAGCTCTCCGCCGTGTTTTCTCGCTTTTGCGCCATCTGGCCCTTTATGCACTTTTCGCGATCTATTTGTCCCCGTTTTTCCTGGTGCTGATCAACGCCTTCAAGAGCAGGCGGGAGATTATCTCCAACCCCTTCGGGCTTCCACCCTCCTGGTCTTTGGACAACTTCATCACCGCTTTCCAGCGCATGGGCTTTGTCTCCGCCTTCATGAACTCCTTAGTCATTACGGTGTTCAGCGTGATCGGCATCGCCGTGTTCGCCTCCATGACCGCCTATCTCTTTGTGCGTACGGATTGGCGGATCAATAAGGTGATGTTCTTTGGTATGGTGGCGTCCATGCTCATTCCTTTCCAGGCCATCATGATCCCTTTGGTCAGGATCTATGGAGGTATGAACCTTTTGAACAGCCCTTGGAGTCTGATCTATATGTACCTGGGCTTCGGTTCGTCTTTCGCCGTTTTCCTTTACCACGGGTTTATCAAATCCATTCCTAAAGAGCTGGAGGAAGCGGCCATGATCGACGGCTGCTCCAGGCTGCAGGTGTTCTTTAGGGTGGTCTTTCCCTTGCTCAAGTCCACCACTTTGTCGTTGATCATCTTGAATGTGCTCTGGATCTGGAACGACTTCCTGCTGCCGTCTTTGGTGCTGATTTCAGCCAATAACCGCACTCTGCCCCTGACGACCTTTTACTTCCACGGCACCTATTCTTCAGACTACGGGCTGCTCATGGCCTCGCTCATGCTCACCATTCTGCCCGTGATCATCTTCTACGTGGCGCTGCAAAAGCACATCATCCGCGGGGTTATGGAAGGAGCCATTAAGGCATGAGCCATGAACGGATGCTGCGCAGAGCAGACTTAAGGGTGGCGGAAGGGGCGGCCAAGGTCACGGACACCTTCCGCCTTCATTATCACTTGATGCCCCCGGCCCACTGGATGAACGATCCCAACGGCCTTGTCTACTTCCAGGGTTACTACCATGTCTTCTACCAGCACCATCCTTACGGCCCCCAATGGGGGCCCATGCATTGGGGGCATGCCCGGACCAAGGATTTTATCACCTGGGAACATCTGCCCATGGCCCTGGCCCCCAGTGAGGACTATGATGCCGGCGGCTGTTTTTCCGGCAGCGCGGTGGAGAAAGATGGAGTGCTCCATCTGTTTTACACAGGGGTGAGGGAGGAAGGCGGCAAGCTAATCCAGGTGCAGTGCCTGGCCACAAGCCGGGATGGCATCCGGTTCCGCAAAGATCACCGCAATCCCCTGATCACTAACTTCCCGCCGGAAGGGTCCGTTGATTTCCGGGATCCCAAGGTGTGGCAGCATGGGGGCAAGTGGTACATGGCCTTGGGATCTGGCAACGACGGACGGGGTAAGGTGCTGCTTTATCGATCAAACGACCTCAGCCAATGGGACTATATGGGGGTAGCTGCGAAAAGCGATGGAACCCAGGGGACCATCTGGGAATGCCCGGATCTTTTCCCCTTGGGGGATAAGCATGTTCTGCTGGTATCGCCCATGGGGACAGAGCCCCGCAGGGTACTCTATGCCGTGGGCGAAATGGACTACGAGGTGGGGAAGTTCCAGGCAGAAACCTGGGGCGAGCTGGACAAGGGGCCTGATTTCTATGCTCCCCAGACCTTCTTTGGCACCGACCGCCGCATCATGCTTGCGTGGATGCAGTCGTGGGAAGGGGAGATCCCCAGCCAAAAGCACAACTGGGCAGGCGCCCTCACACTGCCTAGGGAGCTCATGCTGGATTCTGCTCGGCGGCTGCAGATCCGTCCCCTGCCCGAACTAAAGCGGCTGCGCGCCGATTTGGCCTTCGCCTCCGATCTTGTGCTGCAAGGCGAAACACGAATCCTTCCCAGCTGCAGCCTACAGGAAAGGGGCCTGGAGGCGGTCTTGCGTGTGGATTTGGCTGGGACAAGTGCTGCCCAGTTCGGTATAGCCTTCGGTGAAGGCATTAGAGTGGGAGTGGCGAAAGGGGATTGGCGGGTTTACCTGGACACGACCCGGGCTTCCCGGGGACACCGGGGCCGCTACTCCTGCAAACTATCATCGGGCCAGGAGAAGCTGGAGATCCGCATCTTCCTAGACCGATCGTCCGTTGAGCTCTTCGGTGCTGGGGAGGCTGCCTGCCTCACAGCCCGGGTTTACCCAAGCTCTCCAGAGCTGGTTCCTCAGGTGTTTGCCAGGGGCGGTGTGCTTAAGGCCAGCTTGGAGCTGTGGAGTCTGAGTAAAAGGGGTTGAGTGAGATGTATGATGTGGTGGCGCTGGGCGAACTGCTCATCGATTTCACTCCCGCAGGGAAGTCTGAAAACGGCAATCCGCTCTTTGAATGCAATCCAGGCGGTGCCCCCGCCAACGTGCTGGCCTGCTTGGCTCAGCTGGGCAAAAAAACGGCCTTTGTGGGTAAAGTGGGCGATGATGAGTTCGGGCGCTTCTTGCGGGAGGTGCTGGTGGCCAGAGGCATTGCCACCCAGGGTCTAATCCTGGATGCAGAGGAGAGTACCACCCTGGCCTTTGTGCACCTGCACGCAGATGGGGACCGCTCCTTCAGTTTCTACAGGAAACCTGGGGCCGACACTAGGCTGCGTCCTGAGGAAGTGGATAGAAGCCAGCTGGACGCTGCCATTTTCCACTTCGGCTCCTTGTCCCTAACCCACGAACCGGCCCGCAGTGCCACTTTGACTGCCCTGCGCTGGGCTAAGGAGAAGGGAATGCTGATCTCTTACGATCCAAACCTGAGGCCCCCGCTGTGGCCTAGTTTGGAGGAGGCTAAGCGCCAGATTCTGGCGGTGATGGATCAGGCCGACATTGTGAAGATCTCCCATGAGGAGCTGGAATTCCTCATGGGATCCGGTGACCTGGCAGGGGCAAGTGCGCAGCTCTGCCGCGAATTTGGCCTCACGCTGCTCCTGGTTACCCTGGGTAAGGACGGATGCTACTTCAGAGCAGGCGAGCTTGCAGGCCTTGTACCGGGGTTCAAGGTCCAGGCCGTTGACACCACCGGAGCCGGCGATGCCTTTTTAGGCGGGCTGCTCTTTGAGGTCTTGCGCCGAGACAAAGGGCCTAAGGAGTGGACTTCTGAGGAACTGGCGGAAAGCGTGCGCTTTGCCAACGCCGTGGGCGCCTTAGCCGTCACCCGCAAGGGCGGTATCCCGGCCATGCCCAGCTTGGCTCAGGTGGAAGAGTTTATGAGTAGAGCAAATATGGCTGAGTAACTACAGTGAAAAGGAAACCCCCGCAGCCTCACCTGGATAGTGAGGAGGCGGGGGTGCTTTTTCCTAGCTCTACCTTACGAGCTTCAGCAAGTGGGGCTAGTCTATGTTGTCTAAATAATCGTTTATCAGGGCAGGAAATTGGGAAAAGGAGGGGTATTAAAGCAAACATCGACAAAAATCGATGATGACTTGCTTGCCAGGGAAGGGGCGGTGATCGGTGTGTTGAAGAACCTGAGGATTTCCCAGAAGCTGTACGGGGTGATTATCCTGCTCATCATCTGTATCGCGGTCATGGGTGCCGTTTCAGGGCTCATGCTCCGACGGGTGGCTGACATTAACGACGAAGCCAAGGAAGCCTTAGCCCACGTCGCTATGCTGGATGAACTGGAGATCGCCCACCTGGATTGGGCGCTGCAGCTGTCCAACTCCTTGAACATGGAGCAGGCTTTCACCGGGCAGTTGGATCACACCCAGTGCGCCCTGGGCAAATGGTATTACGACTTCGTAGACCCTGCAGAGTTTGCCAGGCTCCCCGCGCAGCTCCAGGCCGCTTACGCGGCTTTGGCTGAACCCCATGAGCAGCTCCACCGCTCAGCCGCGGACATGGCCAGCCTGCTGCAAAGCCAAGGCTATGCCGGGGCCGTGTGGGGGCAGGCTAGAAGTATGTACGAAGAGGTCACCGCGGTCCGTCTGCAGGCGGTGCGGGCCGCCCTGGACAGCATTGTAGATTTGGTGCGCGTGGAGGCGGCGGTTCTGGAAAACCAGGCCGATCAAGTGGCCCGGACCGCACAGACGATCACCTTAATCGTAATCGGCGTCGCCTTGCTTATCGCGGTTTTCCTGGGAGTGCTCACAGTGCGCTCAGTGTGCAAATCCCTACGCAGAACCGTGGCCCTAGTCCAGGAGCTGGGCAGGGGAGGAGGAGATCTCACCCAGCGCCTGCCGGTGCACGGGCACGATGAAATGGCTAAACTGGCCGAAGGTATGAACAGCTTCATTGCCAAACTTCAGGAAATGATGATCAGCGTAACCCAGGCCTCGGCCCAGACCGCCACCGGCTCAGCACAGGTGGCCGCCGCGGTGGAGGAGACATCTGGGTCGGTGGCCAGCGTGTCCAGCACCACTAACGAGTTTGCCGCCTCAATCCAAACCCTGAATGAACAGACCCAGGACATTGCCGACATGGCCAAGACTACGCTGGAAAGAACCTCTGAAGGCAGCCGGCAGATCGAGGAGACCCTAAATGTGATGGGTGAAATCGACAGTGCCGTTTCCCAACTGAGGCAGGAAATCCGGGAGCTGGACGAGCAGTCCGATAAGATCCGCTCTATCGTGGGAATCATCACCGATATAGCCGAACAGACCAACCTGTTGGCCTTGAACGCCGCCATCGAAGCGGCCAGGGCTGGAGAACACGGACTGGGCTTTTCGGTGGTGTCGGAAGAGGTGCGCAAGCTGGCGGAAGAGTCTGCCCATGCCGCCAGTGAAATCACTGAGCTCATCGGACGCATGCAGAGGATCGTCCAGGAGACGGTGGAAAAGAGCGAGCGCAGTTCTCTGAAGGTTTCGGAGGGCAAGGAGACCGTCACCCAAAGCGGACGGATGTTCGCGGAAGTGCAGAATGTGATCACTGGGCTTTCCGACGCCATCGCCAAAGGCGCTGCTGCCATCGAGGATCTATCCGCGGCTGGCGAGGAGATTGCGGCAGGGAGTGAAGAGCAGTCGGCTTCCCTGGAGGAAATCGCCGCATCCATGGATCAGATCGCCTCGGCAGCGGCTGAGCTGCAGAGGCTGGTGGAATATTTCCGTGTCTAGGAGATACTTGTCGACGAGGCTTTGAAATAAGGGCGGGCTGGAATCGCTAGGGCCGGTTTCAGTCGCCGCCATCCTGAGAAAGGAACTCCTCCGCGCGATGGGCACGGCCATCGTGGTGGAGGAGTTTTGCTATCTGTCGGCACTGAAAGGCAGTCAGAAGTTAATCGCCTGTCATGACCCGCCAATTCTCCATGCCGCCTAGGTTGTAGGCGGAGGTGTAGCCCAGTTCCAGAGCGAACTCCACTGCCTGCTGGGATCTGCCGCCTCCGCTGCAGTAGAAGATCAGTGCAGTGTTGGGATCGGGTACTTCGGCGCTCAGTCTGCTTTGGATCTCACCGATAGGGATGTGGAGGCTGTGGGGGATAAAGCCCTGTTTTCTCCGCTCCTCTTCGCTCCTCACATCGATGAGGACCGCAGACCACGCCAGCAGTTCCCGCGCTTCTTCAACTGAAAGAACGTGCTGCAGAGCCTCGCTGATAATCAGGTCGAAGTAGAAGTCGGCACCCACAACCAACTGCTTCCCTCCGCCGGAGGCAATGGCCGTGAGCTCTGCTTCGGCGATGTCAAAAAGCTGATGACAGGAAACACAGTCCGAGATCTTCAGCAGGCGCCCACCGCTGCAGATGGCCAGGATGTACAGAGAGTCGCAGCTTAGATCCCTGATCTCCAGTTGAAGGCTGGGATCGAAGGGCTCGCCGTTGATCATGATCAGGCCCCAGGGTATCCAGACATCTCCGTCCTCGGTGAAGAGGAGGACAGGTCCAGAGTCGCTGTCCCGTGCCCGGCCGACCACCAAGAACACTGAGCCCAAATTGAAGACTTGAGAAAAGGAGAGGGGGTCGTAGTAGCCTTCGTATTCGCTGTTGAAGTTCAGGTGCGTCCAGTTCCGGCCATCGGTGCTCGTAAAAACGTCCGTTTCTTTGGTAATCAAGATCTGGCGGTGCTCGCTCGCGGCGGCGGAAATGATGTCACCGTCGGTGGGCAGCTGCAGGGGGTTCCAGTGCAGCCCATCGGAGGAAGTGTAGATCATCCCCCGTTCAGACCCGGCGAGGTACAAGCCGTCGGTGGCCGCAGTGCAGAGAATATCTCCGGCGGCAGCAGTGCTGCAGGGCTCAAAACGCCTGCCATCGGTGCTGTACAAAAGTGCTCCATTGCGGCCGCCCACGAGGACCACATCTCCCTGGGTGCACACAGTGAGCAGGTCTTCTTGGGTGGACAGCGACAGAGCTTCCCGCTCCTTGTCCAGGGAGATGACATCGGCCCTGCCGCCGGTTCCAACGGCGATAAAAGCGCCGTTGTAGTAGGCAGCATCTAAGTATCCTGGGCAATCCGCCGCCTCGACAGCAGCGGAGAAGAGCAGGCTCATCAGGCCTGCTAGAATCACGACTATGGAGGGAAGATAACGCCGAAGCTGTTTAAAAGGCATCTTCATTCACCCTAACGGTCTGTGGTGAAGGAGGGGAGCCGCTGGTGAGACCAGCAGCTCCCTTTGGTGGTTACCTGACGTAGATGACGAAATCGGCGGATTTGGTTACGCCCTTGTAGGTTACATCCACCGAAATGGTGGCCACACCACTGCCTACGGTGCGGATCAGGTCGCCGTCCACTGCCACCACTTCCGGACGGTTGCTGCTGTAGCTAATCTGCATACCCTCGGGTAGGGGTTTGCTGCGGTTCCTGGCGATGTAGCCGTAGAGCGATTCATCGGTGAGGGCTACGGTGATGTTGGGAATAACCACTGCATTCCTGTCAAAGATCACCCGCTTGGGAATGTCCTTGATAAAGTCTCCGTCCTGGGTGGGCTTCACGGTCACCACGGCCAGATTGGCTTCCAGCTCACCGGTGATCCAGACAAACTCCTGGAGCTTAATGTCCCGGTTGGCGCTGGAGCTGCCCACCTGGATGCCATACCTGCCGTTATCCACGACATACTTGCCCAGTTCTTCGTCGAAGAAGGCCAGATCGGGCACGGCCACCTTCAGGGTCACCGTCCTGGTTTCGCCGGGCTCCAGCTCCACCTTCTGGAAGGCTTTTAGCCGCTTAATGGGACGCTCCAGTTCAGCCGGGGCTTCGGGCGTGGTCACATAGAGCTGAGCGACCTCGGCGCCCTTGACCGTTCCGGTGTTGGTTACGTCAAAGGATACTTCGATGGTCTCATTGGCATCAAAGCCCTTCTGGTTAATCTGCAAGTTGGAGTACTCAAAGGTAGTGTAGGTTAAGCCGAAGCCGAAGGGATAGTCCACTGGATCAGTGAAATACATGTAGGTACGTCCGGGCTGGGTCTCAGAGGGCCTGATGGCGTAATCGAAGAGATCCGGCAGCTGTTCTGTGGTTTTGTACCAGGTAAAGGGCAGGCGGCCGCTGGGTTGCTCCACACCGAGCAGGACATTGGCCAAGGCCCTGCCTTTGTGCTGGCCGTTGTAGCAGCTCCAGAGCATGGCAGCCACGTAGGGTTCGAACTCGCCCACTTCCACCATGCCGATGGTTTCCATATAGACGATGGTGTTGGGATTAGCCTTGCCCACCAGGGCCGCCAGTTCGCCTTGGGCACCTGGGAGCCTCAGGTCATCGCGATCCCTGCCTTCCGTGGCCACACTCCTGTCGGTACCCACATAGACGATGGCCACATCTGCTTCCTCGGCTATTTTGACAGCCTGGGGATCGATCTCCGTGAGGGAAGCGGCCTGGGAGAAGGCGCGCCTTTCATCTACAGCGGTGAAGCCGGGATGGAAGATCACTTCCGCGTCGGGATTGATGGACAAAACGGCCCGTTTGATTCCTTCGTAGCCGTTGATCAAATCTGCAGATGGCCCCTGGTTGCTGGAGTAACCTCCCAGATAGAGAGAGGACGGGTTGGCTAGGTAGCCGATGACTGCTACTTTGAACTCTCCAGACTCGGGGATGCGCAGGGGTAGCAGCTTCCCTTCGTCGACTGCGGCATTCTTGAGCAGAACAAGGGCATCCGCGGCCACTTTGTAGGCCATTTCTACCCTTTCGGGAGTCTGAGTGATGGCCTGGTTGGCATCGCTGTTGTCCCACGTGTAGGGTGGAACATTTTGGCGTGCTTTCACTACCCAGGGCACCTTGTCTGGATCATCAAACTCGCCCAGCTGCATGCGGGCGGTGAACAGTCTGAGCAGAGCGGTATCCACATCGTTGATGGTGAACAGCCCTGTTTCAGTGGTGATGTTTTCCCGCAGGGTGCGGGGGAGAGTATTGGCGTAGTTGTAGTCATCGCGGTATCCTCCGCTGCAGTTCAAATCCACACCAGAGGAGAGGGCAAAGGCCATCCTTTCAACCTGGGTTATGGGGCGATCCCATCCGGGAGGAATCCACTTGTGGCTCTCACTGATATCCATGATGGAATCGCAGTCCGAAGTGACATAGCCGCTAAAGCCCCAGGTCTGCCTGAGTAGGTTGTCTATGAGATAAACGCTGGCAGTGGCGGGTACTCCGTTCACCCGGTTATACGCGGTCATGACGGACCTGACGTCCGTCTCCTTGACGATGTCGCGGAAGGCGGCGGTGTAGTATTCCCTCAAGGTGCGTTCATCCATATCCGAGGTGCCGAAACGGCGGTTGTTTTCACTGTTATTGGCGGCATAGTGCTTCAAGGTCGTGATGGACTTCAAATATCCGCCGCCCACGGGAAGCAGATTGCCATCCATGTCTTTGCCTTCCATACCGTTAACAAACTGACCGGCGATTTTTGCAGTTAAGTAGGGGTCTTCGCTGTAGGCTTCATCGTTGCGGCCCCAGCGGGGGTCTCTGGCTAGGTTGATGGTGGGGGACCAAAAGCTCAAGCAGAGTCGATTGTCGGGCACCACTTCCCGTGCTTCATCGGAGATCATCACTGACATTTCATAGATCAGCTCTGGATCCCAGGTGGAAGCCATGCTGAGGGGAACAGGATACTGCGTGGTATTCCAGAGTACGGTGGCATTTCCCGTGGGATTATACTGCAGGCGGGCAACTCCATGCAGGGCTTCGTTCCACCAGCCATAGGCTTCCACGCCCAGGCGGGGAATGGCCACGGCGCGGCTGCTGATCATCTGCGTAGCCTTTTCACTGTCAGACATGCGGGCGATGAGGTCTGCAGCTCTTTCTGCGAAGGAGTAGGAGTCATCGAGGTAGACGGGGGTTTGACTTGCACAGGCAACCGCAGCAGACAGGGTTAGGCAGAGCGCTAAAACACACACTAACAGCACATTACGGGCGGTTCTCATTGCTATCGCTCATCCTCCTCGTAAATTGTACTCTCGTTTTGACTCCAGCCAACCAGAATGACCCCTAGGGTTTTCATCTCCACCAGCTCCCTCCTTCAGCGGCTTCCCGCGATAGTTACGAAAATACTAACATTCGCGCGTCTCTTGCTTGCAGATTCACATAAAATTTACCCATTTGTGTCCATTGTAACATAGTTGCTGCAGGCGGCAAGTGCCGATATTACCTGGATCTCGTCGGATCTGAACCTGAGCTTGCCGTACGACACAATGTCCACCCTTTTCTTACTTAAACGGAGCGAAATGCGTTTTTCGCACAAGACTTCTCTGGGGCTGTTTGCGATTCCGAAACAAATCCTTGTCGAAACCCAGCATATTTCCTCCCTAAGCCAGTACTCACTGGCAGGACCTGCTGCTCGCAGGAGCAGAGGAGCGGGAGGTGCAAAAAGGGCTCCTGGCTGTGCGCCAAGAGCCCTTTTTTTGATCGTGTTTACTTGCTTACTTGTTTGCTGCTGCCCATGCGTCGAGCTGTTTTTGCTTCTCTTCAATCACTCGATCGATGCCGTTGTCTTTCAGTGCCTTGAGGAAACGGGGCAGGACCGTATCGGGGTTGACTGCACCGGATTCCAGGGCATGCCTGTATTCCTTCAGTACCGATTCCAGAGCGGCAACTTCTGTCTTCACAGGTTCTTGGTTGAAGACGAAGCCCAGGGCGGCAGATGGGATAGTGCTGTTGTTGAACTCCAGCATCTGATCCCAGTAATCTGCGGGATAGGTCTCCCAAACGTGGGTGAGGAACTGATTGCCGAACATCCAGCCTAGGTTGATGTTGTAGCCGGAGTTCTCTGCCGAGATGCCTTCAGGATAGCCGATGCGGCCATCAGGACGTACCTCGTAGTGCTTGCCTTCGATTCCCCACGCGAACAGGTTCATGAGATCAGCGTTGGTGTACATGAGGTTCAGCATCTGCATGGCCTTTTCAGGATGCTTGCTGGTATAGGGAATGCACCAAGTTACGTGCTGGATGTTGTTGGTGTGTAGTGCAGGCTCGGAAAGCTCCACAACAACCATCTCTCTCTGGGCGTGCATGGACTCGTCAATTTCCACGCCGGCCTTGGTGCCGTTGAAGTAGGCGAAACCTTGGTCAGCAGGAATGAGCTCTTTGTAAGAGGATTGGCTGGTAGCAAAGTCCTCCAGGATGTAGCCCTCGAGATACCATTCTCTCATCAACTTCACGAGGTTGGCATACTCTTCGGTCTCGAAGTAGTTGACTACCTTCAGCTCTTTGCCGCCATCCAGCAAAACGCCGAACCAGTTGCCCAACATGTCCAGGTTCACCACGGTCTCGATGGGAGACACGCCGATCTGGAACGGAACCAGCAGGGGAGTGGTGGGGTACAGAGCCCTTACCTTGGCAAAGACATCGGTGAGATCGTACAGGCTCTTAATGCTGTCCAGGTCGATATTGGCAGCTTCCACCATGTCTTTTCTCATGAATACTCCCACGCCGCCGCCGAGGTCGCGGATGGTGGTGATTCCATAGAGATTACCGTTGACGGTGGTACCGGAGAGATAAACCGGGTCCACTACTTCCTTAATGCCTTGTCCGTACTCTTCCAGCAGATCTTGCAGGGGCAGGAGGTAGTTCTTGTCTACCATGGAGTTGAACACGAAGGGCAGGAAGGGGACCATGAGGTCGAACTCCTCGCCGCTGGAGAGCATCAGGTTGTACTGCTGGATGAAATTACCCATGGTTAACGGAGTAATTTCCACCCTGGCGTTGATTTCCCTCAAGGTGATCTTGTTGATCTCTTCCTCAACCAGCTTGAGATCCCTCGGCAGAGGACCCAAGCAGACGAAAGTCATCTTCAAAGTGACAGGCTCTTCTGCCAGTGCCATCAAAGGACTGGACGACAGTAAAACCAGGGCTAGCAGGATAGCCGCTATGTGTTGTTTCTTCAACATTTCTGCCTCCTCTTGGTTTGGTCTAGAACGACGTACAACACAGGCTCAATAGCAAGGCCACTAGGCGCCTCTTATCACCTCGCTTTGCCATTTCTTTCTTACCATTAATGCGCGTGTGCTTTGTTATAATTAGGGTACTATAACGATGCCGGCAACAGCTATCACAATAGCGACTTTTTCTTAACATTAAAGCGACATCATTGACAGTAGTGCGCAACGCCGGCACCTGAATTAACAAAAGTGGAGTTAAGTTAATGGGCGAGCGAGGTTGTGAGAGACACCTAGGTATACAGTGCAAACTTGCTTTTAGTTAGGTAAGCAATGAGGTAGGCGGCGCCCGCGGCACCGATGATGGCGAAGGCTAGGTTCCAGAGGATCAGGCGGTAAACGGCAAAGATGAGGACAAAGGCCGTAAGCGTAGTTAGGAAGTGGCGGTTGCCTATAAACAAGGCCGTCCGCAGGCAGTCAAAAAGGCCCATTTGATAGCGGGCCAACAGGGGAAAGGCATAAAGGGACACCACTGCCAGCTCAGCAAGGACCACAAGCTGGAGTGCAGTCAAGTACTTCACCAGGGTGCTGGAAGCGAGCAGGTGCATATTCTCCAGGTTGAGTAGGACCAGCAAAACAGCGCCTAGTAGAAGCAGCCAGGCTGCCGTAGCCTGTTTGAGGTTCTGCCGGAAGCTTTTCCAAAAGGCTTTGCCGAGATCTATCCCGGAGATGTTCTTGTTGCTGATAAGTTTATCCAGGGCATAGAAAAGGGCAGTGGTGGAACTGCCTATGGTTAAGACGGGGAGGCTGCCCGCCACCCAGAGTAGGTTGAGGATTATTAACTGGTAAACTAATAAACAGGCCTTATACAAAGGGCCATCTACTCCAAACAAACCCTGCATCGTATTTGCTCCTTTACCTAGATGGAATTTTGGCCGAACCAGGCCTTGAACTGGGGTTCTCTATGAAATGGTTTACAGTCGTATTTCTCTTTACAACAGTAAAACCCTTCTCCGTCACCCGGAGCACGACGCCCGACTCCTGGCGGGGGGGATAGTCTTGAAAACCGCATGCTTATTGAGGAAAGCGGTCTTCTTTAAGGCCAAGACAGCGCGAGGCTTTACTCCCTTGGCCTGATTTTCTTAGTTAAGGCCTACTAAATTTCCTAAAACGGAACCAAAGGGCAGTTATTTTATGGGAAATCAGCAAAAGGCGCTTGTTGATTGACTTTCCGCCGGGTGTGGCGCCTTGAGAAAAATGAAAATCGGGGTTGCCGGTGCAGGGGGGATGTGTTAATATATATACGCCATGTGAACGATTACATGAAAGCACTGTTTACACAAGTATAAGTGATTGGGTTCACGGGTTTGGCAGGCTAGAAGTCTATGTTAGGGGGTCCAAAATGAAAGCGGTACAGTCAGCAGCGGTAGGTGGACGATTATTACAGAATAGAAGGTTGCGCGCTCAGCTGCTCCTCTTTTCTGGCATTATTTTGGTTTACCTAATTTTTAACGGCGTCTTGGACGGGAGGCTCTTAACGGCCACCAATCTGAGGATTATCTTGTCGCACGCCGTGTTCCCCGCGCTGGTTGCCTGGGGTATGAGCTTCTTCTTTTCCACCGGTATTATCGATCTCTCAGTGGGTTCCAACATCATCTTGTCCGCCAACGTGGGCTGTTATCTGGCTACACGGCTTAACCTGGGCATGCCGGGACTGATTGTGGGGACGATCCTCACCTGCATGCTGCTCCAGCATCTCAATATTCGGGCCATCATTGATTTGGAAATACCTTCGTGGATCGCTGGTTTGGGCGCTGCACTGGTCTATGAGGCCATCACAGCCCAGTATATGTATACACAAAACATCATGGCGCTGGATCTGCCCAACAAGTATCGGCCCCTAGGCAACATGCCTTACTTAGGGATCGTCTACTTCGCGGCCTTTGCTGTGGCTTATTTTCTATCTAACCGTACCACCGTCGGTCTGAACATCAAAGCTTTGGGCGGTAACCAGCAGGTGGCTGGCTCAATGGGTATTGACCGCAAGAAGACCGTAATTATCGGGGCACTCATTGGGGCGGCTTTCATTGGTATGGGTGCCGTGATTCAAATATCCTATGCCGGCCGCGTTTACGCCACAACGGGGTTAGGCAGTCTCGCTTCGATTTTCCAGGCCCTGGCCTGTGTCCTGTTGTCGGGCTCCATAGCCAGTATTCTCTCGCCTCCGGTGGGCATTCTGGTATCCTCATTCTTTGTCGTAAGCATTTTCAACGTGCTGACGATGCTGGGAGTCCCCTCAGGCACAGGTCAGGACATTTTCTTAGGCGTCATTGTAGTTGTCTGCGGCATTCTGTCCCACTTAAGACATAAGGGTGTGGTTAAATGATCAACGCTTGAAGCTGACCTGCCTCCAGCTCCATGCTGGCGGCGATTGAAGATTGCATGGACTGAAAGCGCCTTGGATGGTAAACGATTCCAACAAATCCTAATATTAGGAGGAGAAACTGAATTATGCGACTGAAGAACACTGCATTGCTGCTGGTCCTCATTCTAAGCTTGGCCTTGTCTCCGACAGTCCTCGCCGCCGGACACAAAATTGGCTACAACTATTTCGGCAACGCGGGCGTGCTGATCACCCTGGCCAACAACTCCAAGTATGTTATCGAAGCCTTCGGCGGCACTGCCGTCTCCGTTGACAACCAGTTCAGCGTGGACAAGATCGTCACTGACCTGGAGAACCTCATTGCTTCCGGTGTGGACGGACTGCTCGTATGGGCCCCCACTCCAACCCTCTATCCGGTCATCAGCCAAATGTGCCTGGAAGCCGGCGTGCCTTTTGTTCTCAACGACAAGGTTCCCATGGAGCCCGAACTGAGGGCAATGCTCAGGATGAACCCCTACTTCGTCGGCGGCGTTGCTCCAACCAATGCTGATTACGGCCGTGCACTTGGTGAGTATGTGGTGGCCAAGGGCTACAAAACCTGTATCGTGAACACCTCTCAGCCTGGCGACCCCAGCGACGAGCCCAGACTGGCTGCATTTAGAGAAGTATACGAAGCTAACGGTGGAGTAATTCTGGATATCGTTCGCTCCTCTGGAACAGATGGCGGCAAATCCCAAGTTGAGAACTCCCTCATCGCTCACCAGAATCCTGATTTCATCTACGGTGTAGGTCCCTCCTTTGCCATCGGTGCTATCCAGGCCCTGGAGAGGTACGACTATGATACAACTGTAGTTACCTCTGGTCTGGAAGAAGCTGTTTTGGACCTGCTCGCAGAAGGCAAGATCGAGGTTGCCAATGGCGACAACTGGATCTGCGGCACCCTGTCCGCACTGATGCTCCAGAGCTACCTGGACGGCAATCCGCTGCGTGATGAAAACGGTGAGGCCCCAATCATTGATACGGTTGGTTTCTACGAAGTAACCGCTGAGCAAGTTGAGCTGTACAAGCGCTTCTTCATCGAGGAACATCCCTATTCCGTTGAAGAAATCCTGTCCTTTAGCGGCCCCGACTTTGACTTCGCCGCTTTCATGGAGCTGATCGAAAACTACACCCTCGAGAACAGAATGGCAGCCAAAGCCCGTGAGGGTAAGGTAACCATCGAAGAACTGAAAGCTGTAGGCATTAACGTCCAGTAGCCTGATCAGCTGGAGGGCTGTGCGTAAGTTAGGGAAGAAACTCTGAAGCGGTAATCGTTTGCCAAATTGCAGGTGCTTTCGTCTGCAGAGCGGCAATGGGCGGCCAGATTGCGGCGGTTGTCCTGAGGGCAGCTGCCGCAATCGAACCCATTGCTTTCCAAGTGTTTTGTGAAAGAAGATGTCGAGGGGTGACCACATGACGGACAGCAATCTATTCGTGGTAAAAAATGTGAGCAAAAGGTTCGGTGCCACGCTTGCCAACAACAATGTGAGCTTAACCATTAAAAAGGGCGAGATCCGTGGCTTGGCCGGCGAGAATGGTTCCGGTAAATCGACCCTGTGCTCGATTATCTGCGGAATACACCAGAAGGACGAAGGTTCCATGCACAAGTGGGGTCAACCATATGCGCCGACCTCGCCCATCGATGCCAACTCCAAAGGAGTGGCCATGGTTGTGCAGGAGTTGGGGATCATCGAAACCCTGTCGGTGGCGGAGAACATTTTCCTAGGTAAAACTGCCCAGTTTACCAAGCGCGGTCTGCTCAGTGTGGAACAGATGAACAAGGCAGCTGCCCAGGAACTGAAAAAATGGGGTCTGGATGACATAGATGCTCATACCAAAGCGGGCCAGCTCTCCATTGAGCAGAGGAAGCTGGTGGAGCTGGTGCGGGCCTTGTCTGTAAATCCCGAGGTTCTGATTCTAGACGAAATTTCTCAGGCCTTGTCCCATGACAAGCGTGAGCTGTTGTACCGCCTGATCGATAAATGTACTGACCTGGGCATGACTATCATTGTTGTCACCCACGACATCCATGAGATGCTCGAATTGACAGACTCCATCACAGTTTTGCGTGACGGCAGTGTTGTGGGCACAGTTGAGAGTAAGGATTTAACCGAGTCGGAACTCAAACGCATGATGGTAGGGCGAGAGCTGAGTGAGAGCCTGTATCGCAATGACGAACAAGAAAACCAGGGCGGAGAAGTGGTGCTGTCCGTCAGTCAGCTCAGCGATGCCAAATTGCGCGATATATCGTTTGAACTGCGTCGAGGAGAAATCCTGGCTGTGTGCGGCCTCAGTGATGGCGGCACCCATGAGCTGGGCGAAGCTATTTTTGGAATTAGGGAGAACAGAACCGGTTCTGTAGTTGCCAACGTATCTGGGAAACAGCTGAACAAGCCCATTGATGTGATCAAGAACAGGGGCGCTTATGTTCCCAAAGACAGGGACGATCACGGCTTGATGCTCAATGCCAGTGTCCGGGATAACCTCCTGGTTCCCTCCGCAAGGCGTTTGGCGGCTTTGAAAAACGCCTTTGGTTTCATCGCTCCCAAGCGGGTCAGGGCGCTAACCAAAGAAGCGGTTGACACCATGTCCATCAAGACCCATGACGCCAACATTCAGAAAGTTGGCAGTCTCAGTGGCGGGAACAAACAGAAGGTCAGCTTGGCGAAATGGCTGGTGCAGAATCTGGATTTCCTCATCCTGGATTGCCCCACCCGCGGCGTGGATGTGGGCGTGAAGGGCTATATCTATGAAAAGATGCTGGAAGCGACAAAAGAAGGTCTGGCAATCCTCATGATCACTGAAGAACTGGCGGAAGCCATTGGCATGGCAGATCGCATCCTCGTGCTCAAAGACGGAGCGGCAGTCAGAACCTTCACCAGAAGTGAAGGCTTTACCGAAGAGAAGATAGTTGAGGTGATGATGTAGTGTTGAGGAAAATCGACAAGAGTCTGCTCATGTCAGTGGTCATCCTGGTCCTAGTCCTCGTGGTATTTCAGATCACCACTAAAGGCAACTTGCTCACCAAGCGCAATCTGTTGAACATCATCAACCAATCCCTCACCACGGCCATTGCTGGCCTGGGCCTGATCTTTGTTGCGGCCATGGGGGGAACGAACATCACCGCCGGAGTTGTGGCTGCCACTGCGGGCGTGATTGCGGTAACAGTGGCCCGAACCGCCTTTGCCTTGACTTTTCCCGCGGCCATGGCCGTTGGTCTGCTCTTCGGTCTGTTCTTGGGATTTGTCAACGCAGTGTTCAAAGTCCCATCCTTCATGGCTTCTTTGGCCATCTTGATTGCAGGCAGGGCTGCCTTTGTCTGGTACGTGAGCAGCCGGATTATTTTTGCCCCCATGGATATTTTGGCCCTGAACAAACTGGAGTACAAAATACCCATCCTGGCGTTGTTGACAATACTCATTGGTTATATTCTGGAATACACTCCCTTCGGAAACTACGTCAAGGCCATCGGTGAGAACGAGAATGCCGTTAAATTCATGGGCATCAACGTACGGCGCTACAAGATCTGGGCTTACGCCCTTTCAGGCATCATGTTTGGTATTGCCGGCATTTTCCTCATCGCGCGCAGCGGTGGAGCCAGCCATACCATGGGTACCGGAATGGAAATGCAGGTGATGATGGCCCTGTTTATCGGCGGCGTTCCTGTACAGGGTGGTACTGGTACTAGAATCTTCAAGCTGCTCTTCGGCGCTCCCCTCATTGTCCTTCTGGAGAACGGCCTTGTACTCAGCGGCACATCTGGCCCCATGACTCAGCTCGTCAAGGGCCTGGCCCTGCTGGCCATCGTCTACCTGTCTGTGCGCTTGAACAAAGTGGAGCGGCTGCGTGAACCAAAGGAGCAATTGGCAAGCAGCCCGGGGCTATCTTGAAAGGGGAGTTAAATGGCACAGTTTCAGTCCTATAACAAGATCCTGGTTTGCCAAGAGGATGGCATCAGCAACATTGTGGTTAATGGGCAGGTTGTGGCCTATGAACTGAAGTGCAGATACCCTTCCTACCGAGGAACGTATCTGAGCTGCATTGAAGCTCTGGAGCTCTACGTTGACGGCGCTAGGGTGGAGGATGAGCGCATTAGCCTCCACCTTAACGGCAAGATTTTCCCCATTTCTCAGCTGAAGGAACTCTTCAGTGAGTATTGGTTCATCCTGGACAAAGGTACTCTGCGAATCTGGCAGCCCGGCGGACTTGCAGAAGGGGAGCACACTGTGGAGATCAGGATGAGGCACCGCATCCCCTACACGGGCTATTTTGGAGAATATCTAGTTCTGGACAGCAGAGATGAGAAGCAGTTGGAAGTCTTAAGGGGGGTGGAGCTGGATGGCTAAAGCCTACAAACCTGCGATCACACTGTACAGTTTTTCCGCTGAGTACATCACTGGTAAGCTCAGTTTGGAGGATTGCCTGAGGGAAGCCAGGGACATGGGTTTTGAAGCCGTGGAACTTGTGGCTTCGCAAATGGTGCCCGAGTATCCTTATCCGAGCGACGCCTGGATTGAGCACTTCAAGGAACTGTTAGCCCGCTATGAGCTGGAGCCCCTGTGCTACAGCGCCTATATTGACATGGGTATCCGCAGCGATCGTGATCTCACGGAAGAAGAGATCTTCCACTCCACCCTCAACGACATGCTCTATGCCCGGCGGCTGGGCTTCAAGTTCGTCCGCAGCCAGCATGCCATTTCTCCTGCCATCTTCAAGCGCATGCAGCCCTACTGCGAGCAGTTGGGAGTGAAGCTGTCCATTGAAATGCATGCTCCCCATCACCCAGATGTTCCCGTCTGGCAGGAGTATCTGGCCATCATGGAGGAGAGCAACGGCCAGTTGGGTGTGGTTCCCGACTTTGGCATTTTCGCGGAGCGGCCCCACGAACTGCTGCTGCTCCAGGCCGTTGAGGATTTCGGCTGTCGCCGGGAGAAAGTAGACCTGATCGTGCAGCACTTCAGCGAAGGCTTGCCCCAAAGCGATCTGGACCGCTTTGAGCTGAGCACTGCCGAGCAGAATTTCGCCGAGGAAGTGTACAAGAATCACGGCCCGGCCCAATTGGAGTGGCTGGATCGTCTGGTCCCCCATTCCTTCCACATGCATGGGAAGTTCTGGTATCTGAAAGATGATCAGGATGATTCCGGCATTCCCTACAAGAAGCTCCTGCAGCGCCTCAGCGAACTGGGATACAGCGGCTACATTGCTTGCGAGTATGAGGGGCACCATTTTCGGGATGATATAGATGTTAAGGACCAACTGCAGAAGTTTGTCCGCTTACTGAACAGCATTTAGCCCCGGCCATCCCGGGCAACATAGATAGATAGGGAGTGAGCTTATGGGTCTGCAGATGAGGATCCACCTCAGGGACATTCTACAGAAAAACTCGCTGAGGAACTACTACTTAAGGGGGCGCGTGGAAGGGTTTCAGTTCGACGTGCTGCTGGCCAATTACCGCGGGCACTTCTTGTCCACCATTGAGCAACTGGAGGTCAGCATCAACGATCAACCTGTACCCAAAAAGGACATTTTGTTCTGCCTGAACGGCAAGGAATTCATCGTGGATGACCTGAAGAACCAATCCAATGAGTTCTGGACTATTGCTACACCTGCCACCATTAAGGTGAGAAAGCCTGGCGGCCTGGAGAAGGGCTCCCACAAAGTTACTCTCACCTTGATACTGCGCAATCCCTACCTGCCCAAACCCGGCAGCACGCAGCCGCATGACTATATTCCGATTAACAGCTCGGATGAGCAGCACATGGAATTGTGCTGACTAGATAGGGGGGAACGACTTGGCAGATATTAAACTAGGTGTTACTCTATACAGCTTCACTTACGAGTATGTGACCGGCAAATACAGCTTGGAAGACTGTGTCAGGAAGGCCGCCGAACTTGGCGTGGACGGCTACGAGATCGTGGCTACCCAGATGATACCTTCTTACCCGTATATCAGCGATGAGTTTTTGGCCAAGGTGTCGGAGTTTGAGTACAAGTACGGTATTCGGCCCGTGGCCTATGGCGCCAACACGGATCGCGGGAAGCTCCACGATCGGGATCTCAACGATGAAGAGCTGGTGAACGACACCATCCGCGACATTCAAAACGCACATAAGCTAGGCTGCAAGGTGGTGCGGGCCCAGTATCTCTTGTCGCCGGAGAACCTGGTGCGCATCGCGCCTTACGCCGAAGAGTATGACGTCAAGGTGGGCATTGAGATACATAACCCAGAGACGCCCAGCACTCCAGCGATGCAGCGTTACTTAGAAGCCATTGAAAAGAGCGGCTCCACCCACATCGGGTTTGTGCCTGATCTGGGCTGCTTTGCCACCAAACCCAACATCAAGAACTACGATGGCGCCCTGAAAAAGGGAGCGAACAAGGAGATGCTGGACTACGCGGTTGAGCTCAAGCGCGCCGATGTACCCCTGCGCGAGGCTGAACAGCGGCTCAAGGACAAGGGAGCAGATCCCCACGTCATGTCTGCCTTTTACGACATGTACGGTTACCTCACGTTCTACAATGAGCCGGACCTGGACGGACTGCGCCGCATCATGCCTTACGTCTTCCATTTCCACGGCAAGTTCCACGCCATGAGAAATGGGGAAGAGACGAGTATCCCCTATCCTGAGGTCTTGGAAGCCATTTTCAACACTGACTTTTCCGGCTATATCGTCTCCGAGTATGAAGGCCATTCCTTGAGGGCTGACGGCCTAGTGGATTACGACGCCTTTGAGGCGGTCCGCCAGCATCTGGAAATGGAGCGCAGGATCCTAGCAGAGCTGGGGCAGAAGCAGAAGTAAAGGGAGGAGATTCCATGTATGATAAGCACATTCTAACCGACGAAGGTGCGCGCAGCATTTGGGAAGATGGGAAAAAGGTGGGCTATTGCGTCAATCTGAAGATCAACTACTACCGCGGCCTGCCTCTCTGCTGCGTGGACGAGATTGCCCTCACCGTTGACGGTGAAGAGGTGGATCCGGCCACCATGTACGTACAGCACAACGGCAGAGAGTATCCTTACCTGGAGATTCTCTCCGATGATTTCCCCACAGATTTCTACTGGTTGTTTGGGGAGAAACTCCGCGTCGTAGTAAAGAAAGACGGAGGAATCGAGCAGGGGCGGCATAAGGTCAAGGTAGTCCTGAAGACCCGCCGTTCCTATACACCGACCATGGTGGCGGAATGTGAGAAAGAACTCACCTTCGCGTAAGGGTAGAAAGGGTGAAGAGCGTGACTACAAAGAACTACGATATTAAGCTTGGGGTTTCCCTGTATAGCTATCAGGATAACTACTACTTCCACAAACACGACCTGGAGGGCTGTATAGCCGCGGCTGCCGGTTCCGGTGCACAGGGAATCGAAGTGTTTGCTGAGATGATGATGCCGGAGTGGCCGTACATATCCGATCGCTTCGTGGACTTGTGGAACGGTTGGATGCGGCGCTACGGTGTGGAGCCGGTCTGCTTCGATCACTTCTCGGATCGGGGCATGTGGAAGAATAAGCAGCTCACTGATGAGCAGATGGTCGAGCGTGGCAAGCTGTATATCCGCACGGCCGCCAAGTTGGGCTGCCCCATAGTGCGCGTCCTGCACAATGAACATATTGGGCCCGGCGTCAGCCCGTACCGCTTGACTGACGTGAAAATCGTAGAGCAGCTCCTGCCGCTTTGTGCAGAACTGGACATCATGTTGGCTCTGGAGTTGCATGCACCCACCACGCTGGAGGATCCGGCCCATCATCAGTACCTGGAAATGGCTGAACGGCTCGGCTTGCCTTACGTAGGCCTGATGGCGGACTTCAGCATGTACGAGTACTGCGCCAGCACCGCCGATGTGGGTCTGGCCATCCGCCAGGGCGCCACACCGGAGATACTCGAGTTCTACCGGAACAGCCAGAGGGAAGCCTATTTCCGCGGTGAGCCCTTCATCTATGAGGAAATCGCGGATCAGATTGAGAAACTGAACCCCAATGATGTGGACCGGCGCTTCATAGCCATGCAGAACCGCATGGTCGGTCAGGGGCCGGAGTCCTATGAAACCCTCAAGCAGTACGCGTCCTCGCTGGTTTACTGCCACGCCAAGTTTTACGATCTGGATGAAGACGGCCAGGTGGACAACATCGACTACCCGAAGGTAATCCAAGCTCTCAAGGACGGGGGCTACAAGGGCTATCTGAGCAGTGAGTTTGAGGGCAACAGGCGCATGAACGATGCCGGCTGGGTGGATGAGATTGAGTATGTACGCCGCCATCAGAAGCTGATGCGGGAGTGCTTGGAAAAGTAGAGCTTGATTAAGGGGAGAACCAGCTGGGCTTTTCGGCCCAGCTGGGACACCCCTTTCTTGGTCTGTGGGCTCAAGCCTCGGGCGCGGCCTAGAGGTATTGCCTAAAAGTGGCTTTTATGTTATAATTTGAATGTAATCGTTTACAACGAAAAATGCGAGGTGTACTCATTCATGGGATTTGTGGTAGGAGTGGACTTAGGTGGAACCGCGACCAAGATCGCGGTGTTTAACGAGCAAGGTGAAATCCGCGCATCCACTCAGATCAAGACGAGAACCGAGGATGGGGGCAAACACATCCTGGGGGACATCGCCAGTGCAGTAAGGGCCGTGTTGAACGAAGAGGCCATTGAACTGGATGAGCTAGTGGGCATCGGCGTCGGTGTACCCGGCCCGGTTATGGATGGACGCACTGTAACTAGCTGCGTCAACTTGGGCTGGGGTGAAACGGATGTGGCGAGTTTCCTAGAACGGGAACTGGGCTGCAAATGCCGGATTGGCAACGACGCTAACGTGGCGGCCTTGGGAGAGGCTTGGAAGGGAGCTTCCCGCGACACCCATTCTTCAGTGATGATTACCATCGGTACTGGGGTGGGCGGCGGTGTAATCGTTAACGACAGGATCATTACCGGATTCCACGGCGGCGGCGGCGAAGTGGGTCATTTCCCCATTCACCCAGGGGTTCAAGGCAGGGTGTGCGGCTGCGGCAGCCCGTACTGCCTGGAGGCGTTCACGTCCGCCAACGGTGTGGTCGCGGATTATTTAGTTGCCACGGGCAAGAATATGAGCTGTGAAGAGGTCTTTGACGCGGCGAAAAACGGTGAACCTGAGGCCCTGGCCGTGGTGGATAACATGCAGCGGCTCCTGGGTCAAGCCTGCGCCTTTATCGCCAGCGTTGTTGATCCGGAAGTCTTTGTGATCGGCGGCGGCGTGTCCAAGGCCGGCGAGTTCTTGGCGGAAGGGATCCGCAAGTATTACGATCACTATGTCTTCAGTTCCATTAAAGGATCGAAGATAGTGTTAGCCGAATTGGGTAATGAGGCTGGCGTATACGGCGCTGCCAAGCTAGTTTTATCTGATTAAGTAAAGCGTAAAGGAGTTGATGCCATTGAAACTGGGTTTTATCACAGCGATTCTGGACTTTATGAACTTCGAGCAGGTCATTGACACAGCAGCCAGTTTGGGTTACAGCTGTGTGGAACTGGCTTGCTGGCCGCAGGAGGCGGCGGCCCGGAGATACGCTGGGGTGAGCCATCTGAACGTGGCCGAGTTGGATGACGCCAAGGCCGCATATGTCAAGGACTACTGCCGGTCTAAAGGTGTGGAGATTTCTTCCCTCGCCTACTATCCCAACAACCTCACCGAAGATTTGGAGCAGCGCAAGTATTTCCACGACCACCTGTATAAGGTGATCGAAGCGTCGGCCAAGCTCGGCGTGAATATGGTGACCACCTTTGTGGGCAGGATGCAGAGCAAGTCCATTGAGGAGAACTTGGAGGAGTTCGCCAAAGTGTGGCCGCCCATTATCAAGTTTGCTGAGGAGCGGGGAGTAAAGATAGCCATTGAGAACTGCCCCATGCTCTTTACCCGCGACGAATGGCCGGGTGGACAGAACATCGCTTCCACGCCTGCCAACTGGCGCAAGCTGTTCGAGATCATTGACAGCGACTACTTTGGACTCAACTACGATCCGTCCCATTTCATCTGGCTGCAGATGGACTATGTGAAGCCCATGTACGAGTTCAAAGATAAGATTTTCCACGTCCACTTCAAAGACCTGAAGATCGATTACGATCGTCTGGACGATGTGGGCGTCATGGCCTATCCGCTGGAGTACATGACTCCCAAGATTCCCGGCCATGGCGATGTGGATTGGGGCAGGTTTGCCTCCGCCCTTTATGACATCGGCTTCAACGGATATGCCTGCGTTGAGGTTGAGGATCGGGCCTTTGAAGGAAGTCAAGAAAGCGTCTTGAACAGCCTGAGACTGAGCAAGCGCTATCTGGAACAGTTTGTGATCTGAAACTAGAACAGTTAGGGGTGAGAGATATGACAATCAAGATGGGAATCCTCGGTTTCGGTTTTATGGGGCACGAGCTGGAGACTCTGCTCTCCACGTTCGAAGAGATTGAACTAGTGGCCCTCTGTGATATCGAACCGGAACAGATGGCTGATGCCAAGACGCCCGGCATTGCCAAGTACGAACATATGGACGACTTCTTTGGGCACCCGGGGATGGATACGGTGATCATTGCCATTCCCAACCACCTGCACAAAGACGCCGTGATCAAGGCAGCCCAAGCCGGCAAGCACATAATCTGTGAAAAACCGGTGGCCCTCAATTTGCAGGAACTGGATGAGATGGAAAAGGCCGTCCAGGAAGCCGGCGTGAAATTTACAGTTCACCACCAGAGAAGGTTCGATCCCGACTATAGAACCGCCAAGGCCATCTTTGACAGCCAGGAATTGGGAGACATCTACACCATTCAGAGCATGACCTACGGCTTTAACGGCAATATGCACGACTGGCATGTCTACAAGAAGTTTGGCGGCGGCATGCTCTATGACTGGGGAGTACACCTGATCGACCAGGTGCTCTGGATGGTTCCCAGCCCAGTGAAAACAGTCTACGCGGATATCCGCAACGTGATCAACAAAGAAGTGGACGACTACTTCAAGATCATCCTCCGCTTTGAGAACAACATGGTGGCCGAAGTCGAACTGGGCACCTACTTCTTAGCCGATAAGCCCAAGTGGTTCGAGCGCCATTGGTTCCTGGGCGGCAACAAGGGCAGCGCCTATATCGACGGCTTCAAGCCCACTGGGAAGATCTGCACAACCTCCGCTCTGTTGGAGAATGTGGGGGATAAGCGGACCATGACCGCAGCAGGTCCCACCAGGTCCTTTGGTCCGCCGCCACCGGGAAGGCTGATCACCAAGGATCTGCCCGAGGTGAACACCAACCATCGCATGTACTTCGAGAACTTCGTCCGGGCCATGCAGGGGAAAGAAGACCTTCTGGTGACCATCCCCGAGGTGAGAACCACCCTCGCCGTGATGGAAGCGGTCTTCAAATCGGGCGAAACCGGCCAAGTCATTACCCTGGGCTAGCTGCACTACTAGATGGAGAGTTTGGTCTTACCAAATTCAAGATAGAAACAGAGCTAAGTTAGGAGGATTTCGCGATGAGCAAAAAAATCAAAATCGGAATTATCGGCTGTGGAGGAATTGCCAACCAAAAACACATGCCCGCCCTGCAAAAGCTGGCTGACGACTGCGAAATGGTAGCCTTCTGCGATATCATTGAGAGCCGCGCCGTGAAGGCAGCCCAAGAGTACGGTGTAGAGGGCGCCAGGGTGTACACAGACTACAGGGATCTGCTCAAGGAAGAGGAGATTGACGTTGTACACGTCCTCACCCCCAACGTGAGCCATAGTCCCATTACCGTAGCCGCTTTTGAGGCTGGTAAACATGTCATGTGCGAGAAACCCATGGCCCACAGCACCGAAGCTGCTCAGAAGATGATGGATGCCTGGCGGAAATCGGGCAAGAAGTTCACCATCGGCTATCAGAACAGGTTCCGGAATGAAGTCCAGACTCTATATCACTCCTGCCGAAACGGTGAACTGGGCGACGTCTACTTTGCCAAAGCCCATGCCATCAGGCGCCGTGCCGTTCCCACCTGGGGCGTATTCCAGGACAAGGAAAAACAGGGCGGCGGACCCCTCATTGACATCGGTACCCACGCTCTGGATATGACCCTGTGGATGATGGACAACTATGAGGTTGACTCCGTGACCGGTTCCGTCTTCTACAAGATGGGTGACCAGGTCGACGGCAACCTGTTTGGTCCCTGGGACCCCTCCACTTTCGAAGTAGAAGACTCGGCCTTCGGCTTCATCAAAATGAAAAACGGAGCCACCATCTTCCTGGAAGCATCTTGGGTGCTGAACGTAGTGGAATCCCGCGAAGCTTCAACCACCCTGTGCGGTACCAAAGCTGGCGCGGAAATCCGCTCCGGTATGAGCTATGCCAAGAATGAGCTTATCTACAACAGAGTCCTGCACGGCACACCAACTGAAGAACGCAATTCAGCCATGGGCGCAGTAGCCTACTTCGAAGGTTCCCAGGCTGCAGAGGGTATCGTAGAAGCCCGGCAGTGGATTAACGCTTTGAAGAACGACACTGAACCTCTGGTCAAACCTGAACAGGCGTTTGTAGTTACTCAGATTCTCGAGGCGATTTACCAGTCTCACGCCCAGGGCAAAGAGATTAAGTTCTAGCGGAACAGCAGCCGCCGGCCTCGGTCCGGCGGCTTTTGTCTCATTGTGTGCGCGGCTAATGGATGCGGGGGAGGGATGGTGAAGATGCTGAACCTGATCATTGTTGACGACGAGTATCATGCTTTGCAGGCCATCAAGACCGCGGTGGATTGGCAAGAACTAGGCATCTCCCATGTGTTTGAGGCCGCAAACATCAAAGAGGCCAAGAACATCTTCCGCGCACACCCAGTGCATCTCATGCTGTGTGACATCGAAATGCCCCAAGGCAGTGGCTTGGATCTGTTGGCCTGGGTACGGGAGAGGTACCCTGCCGTGAGGTGCGTTTTCCTCACCTGTCATGCGGAGTTCGCCTACGCCCAAAGGGCCATTGAGCTGGGCAGCACAGAATACATCCTTAAGCCCGTTGCTGGGCAGCGGCTCAAGGAAGCAGTTCTCAAGGCCATGGGTGAGGTGAAGGCGGATCGGCTCGTGGAACGGGGGCAGCTGTGGCTCAAGCAGCAACCCCTGTTTGTGGAGCACTTTTGGTTTGACGTGATCAAAGGGAGAATTCCGCCCAGCAAAGATGCGCTGCAGGAAGCAGCCCAGGCGCGGGGGATTACCTACGACCTGACGGGGAAGTTTGTGCCCGTCCTGCTCAGTTTGGAAGAGGTGGGCACCACCGAATCCCTGGAAGAACTGCGGCGGAGTCTCTGGCAGCTGGCCCGGGAGATCATCGTGGGTACAAGTGTTGGGGGAAGCATGGTCCAGCTCAGCGGCGAGTTGGCCCTGGCCCTGGCGGAGCAGGATCCGAAAACGGTCAAGTCCCACTGCCACCTGTTCATTAAGGAGGCCCAAGAGCGGTTCCAAGCCCAGCTTTCCTGCTATGTGGGTGTGGAAACAGCCCCCCACAAACTGGCAGTGGCCGTTGGAGATCTCATCCGGATCAGGGAACACAGCGTGGCCCCGAAGGGTCAGGTGTTTCTGCTGGAGCGGGCGGTGAGGCAGGCTGATGGTCCGAAACCGCCAATTCACCTGCCAGATGCGGAGCTCTGGTTGACGCTGCTGGAACAGCGCGACCCGCAGCGCCTTGTCGCGGAAGCCCGCAAGTACCTGGAACACACCATGGAGACAACAGGCCTCGATACCCATGCCCTCTACGTTTTCCAGCAGGATTTCCTGCAGCTATTCTATTACGTGTTGAGAAACAAGGGGGTCCAGGCCCACCAGCTGTTCCAAGGTGAAGAAACGGTGGAACTCCAGAAACGGTCCACCCGCTCCCTGGACGATTTGCTCCAATGGCTGGAGCACATTGTGGGCGAGTTCAAAAAGCAGTGCCAGGAGTCCATGTCCGTTGTGGAACAGGTGCGGCTTTATATTGCCCAGAACATCAACGACGTGAACATCACTTGTAAGGAAATCGCCGATTACGTTGGTTACAACCCCGACTACCTGAACCGCATTTTCAGAGACAGGACCGGACTCACCATCGTGCAGTACCTGGTGCAGGAGCGGATGGAAATGGCTAAGAAGTTGCTGGTGCGTACTGATATGCAGATCAGCAGCGTGGCCTCACAGGTTGGCTACACTAACTTCTCCTATTTCGCCAAGGTCTTCAAGGGCTACACAAACATGACTCCCAGTGAGTATCGCCGGGCGCTGCGGGCCAGCCTGGCGGGGAAACGGCTCATGGACGCCTTCTCCTCCCCTGGGGGAGGCGGAGGAATGAGCAGCGGTGCCTAGGAAGACGCCATACAGATCCATTAAGTTTCAGCTGGCTGCAGCCATTTTGATTGTGATGCTGCCCCTGATCAGCTTGATGTCGTACAATTATTACTACTCAGTCCGGGTGCTCTACGATCAGGTGGCCAAGTCCAACAAGAATGCCATCACCCTGTACATGAACCAAATCGATCTGCAGCTGCAGGAAGCGGACAAGTATCTTTTGCGCAAGTTTTTGATCGATGATGCGTCTCTTAGTCTGTTAGAAGGCACGCTGTCACCTGAAGACAGGGTATTGGCCAGAATCCGTCTATTTGGAGAGTTGAGGGAAGATATCCTGGTCTACCCTCTGGTAGATTCTTTTTTTGTCTATTTGACGGAGCCGGATGATCTGATCCAGGTTTTTGCCGGTTCTTTAGGCTATGGGGAAAAGAGCAGCCTGGGCTCCTATGTGCGGGCGGTGCTGCCCTTGAGTGGCAACGGCACCGCGGAAGCGCGCTGGTCGCTAACGCAAGTGGAGGAGATGTACTACCTGCTGCTCACCAGAAAGATCAGCTCCGGTTATGTGGGAGCCTGGATCAATGCTGAGAAGGTTTTGAGCCCCCTGCAGCTGGTGAACATGGATGGAAAGGGCACCTATCTCCTCGCGGGCTTAGACGGCCTGCTCACCGATGACCATGTGGTGCAGGCCAAGGGGCTTGACCTCAGCCGCGGCTTTGCCGAGTATTATCTGTCCGGCAGAGAGGACGCCTATCTGGTTGTGGGCGCAGACTCAACCGTGGGCGACTTTAGTTTGGTTGCGCTCATCCCGGATGAGAGCGTTTTAGCGGACATGCCCTATATCAAAAGGGTGCTTCTTTGGATCGTCTTCATGGCCCTTTTGACTCTGCCTGCGGGTTTGATCTGGCTGAACCGTTTCATCCTCAACCCCCTGAACAGGATCGTGGAGTTCATGAAGGGCATTGGCGCCGAGGGGTTGCCCCAGACCCGGCTGGCCAATGACGTGGCCACCAGCGAGTTTCAGTTGATCGTGTCCACCTTCAACCGCATGCTGGATCGGATCGAGAAGCTGAAGATCGACGTCTATGAAGAGAAGCTCAGTAAGCAGAAGGCTGAACTGAAACATCTGCAGCTGCAGGTAAAACCGCACTTCTTCCTCAATGCCTTAAACATCATCCACAGCTTGGCCCAGCTGGGAGATTGTGCCAAGATCCAGGAGATGATCCAGTACCTCACCAACTACTTCCGTTACGTTTTCCGGACCAACACTGATCTGGTCACGTTAGGGGAGGAACTGGAGTACGTGCGCAACTACATCGGTATTGAACAGCTGCGGTTTCCAGAGCGGCTGGACTGCAGGATTGAGGTGGAAAGTGGGCTCCTGGATGTGCCTATTCCGCCCTTGACCATCCAGAGCTTTGTGGAGAATTCCACCAAGTATGCAGTTTCCTTGGATCGCCCGCTGCTGGTGGAGATAGGCGTAAGGCGGCAGGATGATCGGCCACACGTTGCGGAGATTACCATCAAGGACAATGGAGAGGGTTTTGCCGCGGAGATCTTGGACAAGCTCAGGCGCGGGGAGGACCTTTCCCGCCGCGGCTGGGGCATCGGCATCAGCAATGTGCGCCGCCGGCTGGAGCTCCTTTACGGACCGCGGGCGCAGATCAGCTTTTTCAACCAGGATGGGGCCGTGGTGGTCATTTCCCTGGACACTAAAGGTATGGAAAGCGGCCCTGACGCAGCCCGTCTGTAACTAAGAACCGCCTTCTAGCCCTTAGAGGATCGCGGTTCTTTGCTTTCTGCCTTTATGTCGTAATAATGCTAACAAATAGTCGCCTAAATGGTAGTAAGCCCATAACCACGTATTATATTATTTAACCAAGCAGTATGCTGCACCAATAATGCTAAACGGAAGAGTGGTATTATGATTGGCGCACAAGCTGGTTCTAGTCAGAGGATGAAAAGGGTGAAGAAGTACTTCCCCTTGTTCTTGATGATGGTGCCGGGTTTCATCTACCTGCTGATCAACAACTACCTGCCCATGTTCGGCCTGGTTATCGCCTTTAAGGATATCGACTTTACCAAGGGGATCCTGGCCAGCGGCTGGGCGGGCCTGAAGAACTTTAAGTATCTGTTCAGCACGGCAGATGCCTTTATCATCACCCGCAACACGATCCTTTACAACATTACCTTTATTACCCTCGACCTGATCGTCGCGGTGTTCCTGGCGATTCTGCTCCATGAAATCATGGAATCGTACTCGTCTAAGGTCTATCAAACCGTGCTGCTGCTGCCCTACATGATTTCCACCGTGATCGTGGGCTACCTGGTTTACGCCTTCCTCAATGTCCGCACGGGGTACGTGAACACGAAACTAGGTCCTCTGTTCGGGTTCCCCAAGATCAACTGGTATATGGAATCACAGTATTGGCCCTTTATCCTGCCCATTGTCAATCTGTGGAAAACCATAGGTTTTTCCGTGATGATCTATTTCTCAGCCATCATTGGCCTGGACCGGAGCTGCTATGAAGCGGCGGTAATCGACGGAGCCACCAAATGGCAGCAGATCAGGCATATCACCCTGCCCCTGCTCAAGCCGGTGATGATTCTCCTGCTGCTGCTGCAAACGGGACGGATTTTCTACTCCGACTTCGGCATGTTCTATCAAGTGCCCATGGACTCGGGGATGCTCTACAGTACCACCAACGTCATTGACACCTACGTGTACAGGGCTCTGCTCAGATTGGGTGACGTGGGCATGGCATCCGCCGCAGGTTTTTATCAGTCCATCGTCGGGTTCTTACTTGTAGTCACTACTAACCTGATCATTCGCAAGATCAGCCCAGAAGACGCTTTGTTCTAGGCTGGTAATCAGGGATTGGGGAAGGAAGGTTCAGGATGAGTAAACATCTCAAAAGCAAACCACTCATGTTTTTCAGTCATATCGTATTCATCGCCTTGTGTCTGGCGATCATTCTACCCTTTCTTTTGCTCATTTCCTCATCGGTCACATCGGAAGAAGCCCTAGTTGTGCATGGCTACAACTTCATCCCCAAGCAGTTCAGCCTGGAAGCCTATGAGTATCTCTGGAGGCACTCCTCCCAGCTTTTCCGGGCCTACGGGATCACTCTGCTTGTGACCGGGGTGGGCACGTTAACCAGCCTGGTGATCACGTCCATGCTGGCCTATCCGCTGTCCCGTTACGATCTGCCCGGTAGAAGAGTTTTCACCTTCCTAATTGTGTTTACCATGCTCTTTAACGGCGGCCTGGTGCCCACTTACCTGATTTATGTACGCCTCTTTGGCATCAAGAACACCCTGTGGGCGCTGATTGTGCCGGGCCTGCTCATGAACGGGTTCCATGTCATGCTCACCAGGACGTTCTTCCAGAAGAACATACCACCGGCGGTGATCGAATCGGCTCAATGCGATGGGGCTACCGAGTTTCAAATTTACCGCAAGATCATCCTGCCGCTGTCACTGCCCATCATGGCCACCATCGGCCTCATGACCGCCATTCGCTATTGGAACGACTGGTATAACGGGATGATCTACCTCAACGATCCCCAGCTGTACAGCTTGCAGGTTATGCTGAACGAAATGCTCATGAACATCAGGTTCCTATCGGATACCAACTTAGGCGGCGCGGCCATGGGTGCGGTGCGCATTCCGGGCACCTCGGTGCGCATGGCCATTGCTGTTGTCGGTGCCCTGCCCATCATTTCCATCTACCCGTTTTTCCAGAAGTACTTCGTACAAGGCATCACTCTGGGTTCGGTTAAGGAATAGGCGGGCGGCGAGATGGATAATTGATACAGAAAGGACATACTCCAGATGCAGAAAGGCTTGTCCAAGAACATCGTTCTTCTCCTGTTGAGTACCATGCTCTTCTTCGCATCATTCATCATGCTGTCGCCCACCTTTTCCCTCTACGTAAAAAGCATGGGAGGGAATGAGGGTATCGCCGGTTTGCTCACGGGGCTTTTGACGCTGGCAGCGATTTTCCTCAGGACGTACTTTGCCAAGCTAGCAGACCAAAAGGGGCGCAAGTTCGTGCTCTACCTGGCGGGCATTGCGTCCATCACCGCGCCCCTGCTGTACATGGTGGATTTGGGTTTTTGGTTCGTGGCTCTGGTTAGGGTTTATCATTCCATCAGCGTTGCCGCCTATGTGGCCACCAGCCAGACGCTGCTGGCCGATCTGGCCAGCCCCGAAACCCGCGGCTCCACAGTGGCTCTGTACGGGGTGGCGGCTGGAACCTCTTCCGCCATCGCGCCCTATGTGGCCTTCAGCATCATTGAGAGCAAAGGCTTTCCCACCTTGTTCATGCTCAGTGCCGGTATTGCGGTGCTCATGACCTTGGTAATAGCCCTGATCAAGGAGCCTCCAGTGGTGGTTAGGGACAAAAAGGCGCCGTCCACCTCCCTGAAGGAGATTGTCTCCGATGCCTGGATTTTGGTGCCCAGCATAACCATCTTTTCCCTCATGTTTGCCCAGGGCGCTGTCAACGCTTTCCTGCCCCTGCATGGCGCCAAGGTGGGGCTGGAGAATGTGGGGATCTTTTTCAGCTTGTCTGCTGTCTTGTCCATCATCTACCGCCTGGGGACGGGTTACCTATCGGACAAGATTGGGGGCCGCCGCATCTTGATGCCCGCCTTGGCCTTGACGGTGGTGGGTATCCTCAGCCTCATAGGTCTGCCCCGGTATGCCATGTTGATCATGGCAGCGGTACTGACATCCTTTGGATTCTCGGCTGCACATACCGTGCTTTTGACCATCATCGTGGACAAGACTCAGGTCCAGAAAAGGGCCCAGGCCGTAACCTTTTTTACCAACGCTTGGGACTTAGGCACATCCCTGGGAGCAATGGGCCTGGGGGCCCTAGCCCTGTATTCTTACTCTGCCCTGTGGTCCACTGTGGCCTTGGGGGTTTTGGCGGGATTCATCGTTACGGTGAGATTCCTGCCCAGATCTACTGCCGGAAATGTTTAAAACTATAAAATCCCAGAAAGAGGAGGAGTATTTGTGCGCATGGAAAGAAAAGGCGTGAAAAGAGGCGTATCTGTCTACAGCTACGCCGGGGAGTACGGAGTAACAATGACGCTGGAGGACATTTTCGCTGACATCCACAGTATGGGTGCGCGGGGTCTGGAAATTCTGGGCAACTCCCATATCCCCGATTATCCCAATCCCAGCGAAGCTTGGATCGAGAGATGGTTCGAGCTCATGGAGAAGTACGACCTGGTTCCCGTGGAGTACGGCCATTGGGTTGACTCCCGGCTGTACCAGGGCAGGGAGCTGAGCACCGAAGAGTCCTTGGAGATGCTCATCCGGGACTTCAAAATCGCCAACAGGCTGGGCTTCCCCATCCTCCGCACCAAGCTTGGTGTAATCGACGAAACCTTGACACC
>CZCB01001172.1_pt1 | contig 33659 bp, 27 predicted proteins | sample 591991 | NCBI WGS metagenome assembly CZCB01 (sample SAMEA3556809, study PRJEB10932) | anaerobic digester metagenome
ACATTGGCTGTATCATAGTTAACCCCTACCCTTTCGGATCCTACACCTTTGTATATGCGGTACAGGGATTCGCCAGTGCCGTATTCTCCGTGTATCTCCAAGCCCAATATCAGATCATGTTTTTCCAGGTCAGGCAGTATGGATTTGATATTCTTAATAAGAACTTCATCGGAAAAGCTCTCATCTTCACCAAAATGAGCTTCGCCTGTGGATGAGATGATGTATTTGCAGCCCAGGCGGCCTGCCAGTTCTATGTTCCTGCGGAAATCGTTGAGGCGTTCGGCGTCCATGAGGTTGCAATGTCCGCTTAAAGCAATGCATTCCAGCCCCAGTTCCCTTAGCTTGTTTTCAATGCGGACCAGTTCTTCTTCCGGCATGTCAGGCATTATGTGCTCTGTCCACCCTCTGACGGCAGTGAGCTCAACATACTTAAAACCTGCAGCTGCAATGCCTTCCAGCGCTTCATCAACACTGAATCCATGATACGTGTTGGTGCTTACGGAAATAATATTTTTCATAATTAAACCTCCCTGTTTTTTGTTCGTGTTGCTGTTTACAGCCCTGGATAAGCCTGGATGCCCATATCCTAGAATTCAACAACAACTCCTTCTTCCAGGGATTTCTTTATAGCCAGCGTAATTCTCAATACATCTCTTGATTCTTCAGGCGATATAGGCAGAGGTTTATCTTCCACTACTGCATTAACAAAGGATCCAATTTCTTCAACAAACATGTCTTTCTGTTCTGCTTCCAGCTCTTGCACATTTTCTTCGCCTTCCGGATAAAATACAAACCTGGAACCGCTTGTTTCATCCTTAATGTTGAAGCCTGCAGCAAAAATGTATTCAAGGGTTCCTTTGTCCCCGGTGCCGCGGAACTCTATGGAGAATGGATAATTTCCTGTCATTTCAAGAGATGTTTCGCAGACTGCCTTAGTGCCGTCTTCCCATACCAGGCTGGTAGAGATGTGATTCCAGCACCCGGACGGGCTCTTCCACCCAACAGCATAGACACTCTTCGGCATTCCCAGAACGCTGTAGAGGAAGTCTATATCGTGGATATTGAGATCATATAAGCCGCCGCCGCTCTTTTCAGGATCCCGGTGCCAGGTTGCCCAGTTGGGATGCTGTGCCAGGCGTTTTTCGTAAATCATATGTATCCTGCCCAGCTGATTCTGATCGAAATAATCTTTAATGACAGTAAACTCTGGCCACCAGCGTGCCACCTGCGCTACCATGAACTTAACATTGTTTTCCCTGCAAGCGTTTATCATGCGGTCAAAGGATTCAAGAGTGAAGGTTACAGGTTTTTCGCACAGCACATGGCACTTGGCATTAGCAGCCTTGACTACAAAATCCTCATGAAGAAATGTTGGTACGCAGATATCCACCATATTTGCTTTTTCTGCTTCCAGTGCTTCTTCCAGTGTAGAATAATGTTTGCATCCAGCTTCCTCGGCTGCTTTTTCGCCAACTTCCTTGTTTAAGTCTACAACTCCAACAACTCTGGCATTGTCCAACTGCTTGTAAGCTGCTATATGGGATAAGCCAATATAGCCGCCGCCTACAACTATAACGTTCAACATACAACACCCCACCTTTATTTAATTTTTAAAATAATAACTCTGCTGAATGCACATATGAGCTGCCCTTGTCTGCTTGAAAGGTTCAGATAAGAAGTTTGAATAGATTGTGGAATTACTTCAGATTTTGTCGTATATATTGTTGGATTTGCTATGAATGTTGGTTAGATAAGTTTTTAACATTAGTTTGTTTGTCGAACTTATTAATTTTAAAATAGCATATTTAACAATTCATGTCAATAAAATTTGTGCTCTTTTATCGGACCGAGTATACCATTGCCTTCATATTGTTATAAGGAGTATTCTTAGGAACTTCGCAGCCAGGGCTGAGCATGAAGCCGTCAGGAACAGCCTTTATGCACTCCTCTGCTGCTTTTCTAACCTTTGCCTCATCACCTTTAAGCAAAACATCCACCGGGTCGATGTTGCCCTTTATAGCCGATGTGTTGCCTAATATTTCCCTTGCCTTAACCAGTTCTACTTTAGAATCTATATTCACAAGATCTGCTTTTAATTCCTTTATAAGCGGCAAAAGATGTGTAGAATCACCACAGATGTGATATTTTACTTTGGCTCCGCTTTTTTTAATCTCTGCAACGAGTTTTTGCGTATATGGAAATGCATATGTTTCATAGGTATTCCTGGATACCATGGTTGCAACCGCATCGCCTATCCCTATGATATGAGCGCCTGCTTCCACCTGGGCAAGAGCATATTTTACGGCCAGCTCGAAGGCAAACTCCATCAGCTCCATTACAAATTCCGTATCCTCATAGGTATCAATCATAAAATCATTCAGGCCCCTCAGTATGGAAGCACTCTGAAACGGAGCTTCAACCCAGCCCAGCACGGGCATTTGGCCACCGGTTTCTTCCTTTAGAGCCTCAACCCCGTAAATTTTGTCTGCAAGCCTGGGACTGGTGCCAAAATCCGGGATTTTAAGCTTCAGCAGATCCTTTTTATCTGCCAAAGCCGGCCGTTTTTCTATGGGCAGATCATCCTCAGGAAATTCTATGACCGCTCCGCATGCTTCAGCTTCCCTGTAGGGATCCGTATCAGGGGTAACTATATCATATTCAAAATACTCTACACAGGCTATCTGAGCCCTGACCAGTTCTTTATAATCAGTACAATATTTAGAGTAAGGCACCCCGGCGAATTTTGCTGCAAAAGCCATTACAAAAGGGCACACAGGAATCCGGTCGGGCTTTTCAAAACTTAATGCCTTATTGAATCTTTCCAGGGATGTCATGTTGTCCCTCCTTTTTTAGGAATTACAAGGAAATGGTGAATACGTTCTCTATAAAGTATTCAGTTATGCCGATGCTGTCTCCCTTCTCTCCGGACGTAGCATAGCTTATGGAAACATCCTTCATAAGGAAGCTGTTCCCGTTATCTTCCGCCTGAAGCAATAATTCGCTCAGAAAACCAGGCCCCAGCCGTTCAATACCGCCCCCCAGCACCACCTGCTTAATGCCTGTTATGCACACTATATTATTGATTCCGGCATATAGCATTCTGGCTATGTCCTGCAGATACTGCCGGATTACCGGGACGCCTTTCTCATAAGCTTTGGCCAGAAACTCTAGGGTTACATCCTCATAGTGTTCCAGGAAAGATGCCAGTATTTCATCATCTTTGTTTTCTTCAATCAATTTCCGTGCTGTTTTGACTATAACATGGGTGTTGACATACTGCTCCAAACATCCGCGGTTTCCGCACGGGCAAAGCTTGCCCCTGTAATCAATGGAAACATGGCCGATTTCACCAGCGGAGCTGTCGCTTCCCATCATTACCTGGTTTTTATAAACAATTCCTGCGCCTACACCATCGGTTACATTGATATAAATCAGATCATTAACCATTTTGCCCATTCTAGCTAGGGTATTTTTTTCAGCATATGCCAGGCACATGGAAGAGTTACCGAAGAACAAGGGAAGGGAAAGCCTTTTTCTCAAGCGTTTTAAGGCATCAAGCTTTATGCCGGCCCGCATGGCAGAGTAGGACAGCATCTGCTCTTTCTCCAGATAAAGGCCGGGATAGGTTATGCAAACGGCAACCACCTTGTCATAATCTATGTGCTTGGCTTTGTTTACAAAGATATCGTATATGATGTTACAATAATCATCACCGCTGTCCGGATCCAGTCCGCTGAGGCTGTCAAAGCCTCCGTACTGATCAGACAGATGTTCAACAAAGCATGTTTCTATCTCATTTGAATTAAGGTCATAAAGGGTATATGTAACGCCCCACCTGCTTAGTGAAAAAACAGGTATCTGCCTGCCTTCAGCGCGAATCCTTAAATTAATAGGCTTTCTGCCCGGCATATCAGAAGTGCCGAATCCGCTTTCCATCAGCAGGTTTTCTTGCAACAGCTCATCAACCAAGGTAGAAACAGTAGTCGGACTGAGTTTTGTGATCCTTACCAGCTCTGCTCTTGAAATCTCTTCGTTTTGCCTGACTAGATTAAACAGCAGCTTTATATTATCTTCCTTTATTACTTGTTGACTGCCGATTTTTCTGTTTGGTTGCTCAGGTAAAAATCTCATTACATCCACTCTCGCTCTTTAATTTATAGTATTAATAATTAATATATCATCCAGCTCAAGAGAGAACAATATTCGGGGCGGATTATTTAAAATAGAAGGTGGGGAGAACCCCACCTTTCATGTATTTTAGTCCGGCTTTTAGTTGGTGTCTGCAATAAGCGGGCCTGCCAGTTCTTTCATGAAGAACAATTTACCTGGAAGTGTCGGGATGTAGCTGGATGTTACGGCCGGGTCCGGACCATAACGCAATGTCATCCAAAAGCTCTGGCCTTGCCATTGCATGCCGCGGCTCAACACACCATCGGCTCCGCCTATGATATAGTCAGACTTGAACAGAATTCCAGGCCCGACAGTATTTGCATAACAGGGAATCAATGTCCAGTTGCTGCGGAAGCTGGTGATTGCATTCTGTTCAATGGTTAAGGGATGCAGATTTGCCCCGATTCGATGGGTTGCTGCCAGCCATGCTTCTTCACTGTCATATTCCTTTGCGAAATGAGGCTCCCAGAAGGCGATGTGGCAGGCGCGTCCGATACCAAATACCATTACCTGTTTTGCGCCCTTTGCTCTTAATTCGGCTATTTTTTCCGGATACCTTGCTATGTTTTCCTTGGTTGCAAAATTTCTCTGGCTTTCAGGAACTGTCAGTTCTCCGAGGGGACCATATAAGGCTTCATTCATTGCGTATGTAAATGATCCGGGTTGATCAGCAGGTAATGTGTTTCCTTCTGCATCGCTCCACTCATCCATATTAAAACCATGTACATGATCGCATTTTATGTTCCACTCTTTGAGGAAGTATACCAGCCATCTGTACATGCCCATGGGTCCAACCGGGAGAATGAGTATAAGGTCGCGGCCTTCTTCCTTGGCAGTTCTGATCTGCATGGCAATTTCATGGCCCATATAAGCTCCGAATTGTTCCAGATTGTCGCAGGCTACGGGTTTGAAATCCTTGTGCCAGAACGGCTGCGGGTCAAATACAGTGGAGGGATCATTGCTGACGCATTTCTCAATCCTTTCAATGTCCCATCCTTCCGGCAGCATGTGCTGACTGAACAAAGACCCTTTCAAAGTGCTCTTCATATCCATGATATGAGACCTCCTTATTTTATAATAGCTTTTATATTCGAGGTGCAAAATTTTGTTTGATATAGACAAGATTAATTAGTTTGTTCTGTGGATGTATTAAAATTTTATATTATTTTCACACTTTTGTCAATTAAATAAAAATTGTTTAATAATTTACGTTTAAAGAGTTTTTACATTCAAAGCCCTTAAGGAATTCAGAACAGCAATTATGGTAACGCCCACATCGGCAAAAATAGCTGCCCATAAGGTCGTCAGGCCTAATGCACTGAAAATCAGAACAGCAATTTTAATTATGACAGCCATATTGATATTCTGCCAGGCTATTCGCAAAGTTTTCTTGGCAATCCGGATAGCTGTAGCTATTTTGGAGGGCTCATCGGTCATAATAACCACATCTGCCGCTTCAATGGCTGCATCCGAACCCAGGCCGCCCATGGCAATGCCTACATCCGCTCTGGCAAGCACCGGCGCGTCATTTATCCCATCCCCTGCAAAAGCCAGCTTTGATTTAGGCGAAGAATTCTTAAGAATTTCTTCCAGCTTTGAAACCTTATCTCCGGGCAGCAGGTTTGCATAGGCATGGTCCAGCTGCAGGTCCCCTGCAGTTTTCATTGCCGCTTCCTCATTATCGCCGGTAAGCATGTAGGTCTGACGGATTCCGGCCTCTTTCAGTTCCCTGATGGCTTTGCGGGCATCCTCCTTAATTTCATCAGCGATCAGAATATAGCCTGCGTACTGCCTGTCTACTGCTATGTGGGCTATAGTTCCCGCTTCTGCCTCCTGATAATGGAAAATATTATACTTCTTCATCAGCCGCTTGTTTCCTACCAGTATTTCTTTTCCATCCACCACTGCCCGGACACCATGGCCGGATATTTCTTCCGCATCAGAAATCCTGCCGGGATTTATTTCCTTGCCGTAAGCCTCTTTCAGTGACAGAGAGATGGGATGGTTGGAATAATGCTCAGCATGGGCAGCCAGCTCCAGAAGCTTTTGCTTCCTGGTTTCTATCTCATTTTCAGTTTTTTTTCCATCAGCATTTGCATTATCCAAGCCTATAGCAGCCTCGGTTAAAAACCCGGCATCCGAAGGCCGGATTTCCTGCACACGGAATACTCCCTTTGTCAGGGTGCCGGTTTTATCGAATACAATCCGGTCGGTCCGGGCCAGGGCTTCCAGATAGTTGCCGCCCTTAACCAGAATGCCCCTGGAAGAAGCCCCGCCGATGCCGCCAAAAAAGCTGAGGGGTACGGATATGACAAGGGCACAGGGACAGGAAACCACCAGAAAAGCCAAAGAACGGTAAATCCAGTCTGAGAAATTTGCATCTTTGATAAGAAGGGGCGGAACAATTGCAAGCAAGACAGCAATAGCTACCACAACAGGGGTATAGTACCTGGCAAAACGGGTAATAAACCTTTCTGACCTGGATTTTTTGTTGGTGGCATTTTCCACCAGGTCTAATATTCTGCTGACGGTGGACTCTTCGTATTCCCTGGTCACTTCCACTGTAAGAACGCCGGTCAGATTAATGCAGCCGCTTAGAACTTCACTGCCTTCCCTAACTTCCCGGGGAACCGGTTCCCCTGTCAGGGCAGATGTATCCAGCAGGGAAGATCCTTCCAGCACCTTTCCGTCCAGGGGAACCCTTTCCCCCGCCTTAATTACAATGGTATCGCCTGCCTTTACTTCATCCGGATCTGTCTGCACAAGTTCATTGCCTTTGTATATATTGACATAATCCGGGCGGATATCCATCAGTTCAGCAATGGACTTCCTGGAAGTGTCAACTGCATAATCCTGGAACAGTTCCCCAACCTGATAAAAAAGCATGACAGCCACGCCTTCAGGGTATTCCCCTATGAGAAAGGCGCCTATGGTAGCTATGCTCATCAAGAAGTTTTCATCAAAAATATTTCCCCGAACAATATTGCGGGCGGCTTTCATGAGAATATCCCCGCCTGCAATTAAATAGCTTGCCAAAAACAGGGCAGCCGACGCCCATTCCATGTAGTCAGATGAAATATTGGATTTCATCAGCTCAGCAGCTGCCCAGATAAATGCAGCTATAACTATTCTCCAGATACGTTTCCTCATGGATCTGTCTCCTTCAAGCCTTTTTCACAACCACATCCGGTTCTATCTTTTTAACTATTTTTTCTGCCTGTTCAATAATTGAAGGCATCTTGTCGTCATCACCCTCTATTATCAGCCTGGAGGTCATAAAATTGACTGTTGCTTCCTTTACACCATCCAGTTTGCAAATGGCTGATTCCATTTTGGCAGCACAGCTTGCACATCCCAAACCTTTTAACAAAAACTTTTTTGTCATAGTATTTTCCTCCTGAGTTTGAATGAACTATTATAAAATTAAAAATATTCACACGCTTGAATACTTGAACAATTGTTCATGTATTAAGCAAAAAATATATTCCGCATTGATTGCGGACATTTATTCATTAATATGGGCCATGCCCTGGTCAATGATCTGCTTTACGTGATCATCGTCCAAGGAATAATACACGATCTTGCCGTCCCTTCTGTATTTCACCAGGGCTGCCTGCTTCAGCACCCTCAGCTGGTGCGAGATGGCAGACTGGGTCATGTTAAGCAGATTGGCAATGTCGCAAACACACATTTCCGATTCAGCCAATGCCCAAAGTATCCTTATCCGTGTGGAATCACCGAACACCTTAAAGAATTCCGCCAGATCATATAAAGTTTCCTCTTTGGGCATTCTGCTTTGAACCTCATCAACAACTTCCTGATGGATTATATCACAATCGCATCGTTCTATAGTTAAATCCCTCTTCGCTGCCACAACACATCAACTACTTTCTCCACATCACTCCATCATATGAATGATGATTCATATGTTCCAATATCATTATATGTAATTCCTGCCAACCTGTCAATAATTATATGAACAATTATTCATGTTTTATAGTTTTGCAAGTCTGCCAGCACCTTGCGCTGATATTCGGGTATATTACCGTTTTCATCAGGACCGACATTCAAAAGCAGCCTGCCTTTTTTAGGATAAATTTCATCAATTGTCTTTCTGACTTCCTCAGCAGTTATAAAATCCTTAGGATTGCTGTACTTGTTATAGCCAAAGGATTTGTCCATTCCCCTGCACATTTCAAACCAAACATCGTTTCTTCTCCATTCAGAGGTGTATTCAATTGTTCTGTAATCATAATACTTTACATCGTAATCTCCATCTGCCTTCATCCATTTGGCGGCAAGCACGTCCAGCAGTTTCCTGCCCAATGGATTCCGCAGCCAGTTGGGAAACTGGGTCCACCGGTCATTTACTACTCCTTCCGGAACCTGTTCATAGTAATAGCGGAACAAATCCTCCAGTCTTGGATCAGCCGGATAACCGATATCACTCCACAGGATATCGGGTTTGTACCTGTCAATAAGCTCCAGCCAATGATTACGGCAGTAATCCATGTACTCACGGCTGTTGTTGTTACATAGAAAAAGATCGGAAACCTTTGTTATGGGCTTGCCGGTAAACGTCCAGTCCAGAAGGGAGGAATAATAAACTCCAAAGCGCATTCCCCTGGCGCGGCAAGCCTGTGCCAGATCCCCCACAAAGTCAAAATCCAGGTTAAAGCCGTCCACCCGCGGGTTTTTATGCCTTGTATTGTACATTACAAATCCATCATGGTGCTTTGTGACAACTACAACATATTTTGCCCCTGCAGCGCTGAAAAGCGATGTCCATTCCTCCACGTCAACGTTTTTTGCTGTTTGTTTAAAAGTTCTGGCAAACTCCTCATACGACATATCTCCATAGTGGTCTTTGTGAAATCTGTAAACCGGACTGTCCTTAATCATCATGCTGTTTTTATACCATTCTGCATAGGGCTGGTTTGCAAACAGATACTCCGGGGATTTGGTCCGCAATATGGCTGCAAAATCCTCTGTCTCCGCCGGAGCAAAGGCTGGAACGCTGTACAGCCCCCAATGTATGAATATGCCGAAATCACTCTTTTTGAACCACTCCGGCGGATTGTGCCTGTGTATATTGGGTATATTTTTACCTTTCATATCAGCACCATCCTTTAAATATCACAGCTGATCAATAATGTAATATTCTGTTAAATGCTTTGCGAACTCTTTGGCCTGAGGGAAAAACAAGAGAAAATCCTGTTCCAGGTTTTCGTAGTTATTGATCAATTCTTTGATTGGATCCTTCATGGGACGCCTTGAACTGGCAAACCTTCTTGCTATATTGTTTACCGCCTGTTCTATGCCCCATATTTCCCGGTAATTCACAAGCCAGTTTTCTTCCATCAGGTAAGGCATGATTCTTTTTAAATTATCCGGAAGTATCTTTTTATGCTTATTTAAAATATCATAGAAATGCTGTGCATACTTCTCCAGGGATTGATCTGAATACTGCTTCCAATTTCTGGCCAGGAAATGATCATAAAATATATCTATCAGCACACCTGCATAACGCCTGTTCAGGCCGGACACCCGCTGTCTGCTTTTTAGAAAAACAGGATGGGAATCTGTAAAGCTGTCCAGCTTCCGGTGCATATGGATGCCCTTGCGGATGGATTCCTCATACCTGGGTTCATCAACTTTTCTCACAAAATCGCCCAGCAGGTTGCCGATGAGAAGTTTTTCGTTTCCCTGATCGGCCAGATAAATATGAGCCAAAAAATTCATTAATCTTACTTCCCTGTTTTATATAATCTGTAAACAGTATATTACTTAACCAATCAAAAATACAAGCCGCCTGACGGCGGCAGACTTAAAAAAGAGATATTTTTTATACAGCCAGATAAACTCTGTTTCCGGTTTTAGCAGGGGCTTCTTCCGAACCATCTGGGAAAAAGATTTCAAACCACATCAAGAATACCAGCATGGTCCAGATTTTTCTGCTGTTGTCGGCTCTCCCTTTACGGTGTTCATCGATTAGTCTAATAACTTCTGCCTTGTTAATATATTCATCAGCACTGCTGGATTTCACTATATCTACAGCCCAATTATAAAGTTCATCCTTGAGCCAGACCCTTATAGGTACAGGATAGCCCAGCTTCCTTCTCTTTGTAACATTTTTGGGAAGTATATGGCTGAATGCCCGGCGCAGTAAGTATTTGGTAGTGCGACCCTGGATCTTGTCCTCCAGGGCCAGTTTTGAAGCTGCATTGAAGACTTTAAGATCCAGGAAAGGACATCTCAGCTCCAGGGAGTGTGCTTCTGTCATCCTGTGGGTTTTGACCAGTATGTCTCCTGTCAGCCAGGTATGCAAATCTATATACTGCATTTTTTCAACATCATTGTAATCCTGCACACGGCTGTAATAAGGTCTGGTAACTAGGGTGAAGGAGCAGGAATCATCGTATTTCTTAAGAAAACGGCTTTTTTCTGATTCCTTAAATATATGGGAATTGCCGGCATAGCGCTCTTCAACAGGCGTACAGCCCCTTTCAATAAATCCTTTACCCTTAACGCCCTCAGGAATGACCTGGGATAATGACAGCAGTATATTCTTTAGTTTTTGGGGCACATGGTTAAATATCCTCAGATCCAAAGGTTCCCTGTAGATATTGTATCCGCCGAAAAGCTCATCGGATCCCTCGCCGGAAAGCACAGTATCCACATGCTTTTTGGCCTCCCGGGCTATAAAGTACAATGGAACAGCGGCAGGATCTGCAACGGGAACACCCATGTGCCAGATTATCTTCGGCATGTCCTCAGCAAATTCTTCCGGGCCAATAACCCGGCTTATATTATCCAGCTTGTAAAAATCAGCAATTTCCTCAGCCAGGTTTATCTCATTGTACCCTTCAACATCAAAACCTGCAGTAAAGGTCTTTATGCCTGGGTCTACCTCCTTTGCCAGGGCAGTTATGATCGCTGAATCTATCCCGCCGGACAGAAAACAGCCTGCCGGCCCATCTGCCTGCATATGCCTTACTACAGATTCGGCCAGGGCATCTCTTATTTCCCTTATCTTCTCATCCAGGCTTTCTGAAACCGGCTTCAGGCTGACAGACCAATATTTTTTGATACTGAGAACATTGCCCTCGCCATATTTCTTTATCAAAAGAGAACCGGGCTCCAGTGCACAGATTCCTTCCGCCATGGTATCCGGTTCCGGAACATATTGAAAGGTCAGGTAGTTTTGCAATGCAGTTTTGCTTATCTCCCTGTTTTTCCGGATATGATAAAGATATTTGGCATCAGAGGCAAAATAAAGGCCTTTAAGGGTTTCCATGTAATAAAGGGGTTTCATGCCAAAGTGATCCCTTGCGGCAAACAAAATCCTGTTCTGTTTATCCCAAATTATTATGGAAAACGCCCCGCGCAAATGCTTTGCAAAATTCTCTCCTTGATCCTGATACAGGTTTAATAACAACTGTTCAGTTGTTTGCATGCCAGCTTTGTTATCGTTTATATTCAGCATGTTTTCAAGATCGTTCAAATTGTAGATCCGGCCGTTGAACAATACTACATTTTTTTCATTCTCAAATCCATTGCCCTTAAAATTCAATAACAAAAAATCTTCTTTATAAACTGATTCCATACCCGTTAATTGTATCAGTGCATAATGCTCCTGTTTGCTAATTTTAGTGTTGCTTAAAAAACCGAAGAAGTTATTCATAATTTATCACTTCTTTTTTTGGATTTATTGTTAGATTCAATATTATTACCCGTGCTACTAATGAAAAGTTCTCTATAAAATGCTAATTCTTTTAGATTCCTCGTCACAGAGGACACTCTGGCCCTTTGCTATGTACTTGGCACTATCACCCCTGCCCGGGTCTCTCACCCATGAAATTGCGTCCATGCCGGGTGCATAAAAAAACAGGGAAACTGATTGTTTCCCTGTTTATATTAAGTAATACTTATTTTTCAGATGCAGCGAACCGCATGGAAACCGTGGTGAACAGCTCTCAAAATATTATCCGGCACTTCTGCATCTCCAACAACAGCACAGTCTACTTTGCCATTGATGGCTTCATATAAGGAGGTATTTGAACGGTATCCTGCTGCTATAGCAACTGTGTCTGCCTCTATAACTTCCTGTTTGCCATCCTTTTCATAGTATACCTTGTTGTCCTTAAACTCTGCTACCTTAGCATTGGTGATCGTCTTTACATCACAGTCCTTCATCAACTGACGAAGAGATTGGTCATTATTCTTGCTGTGTTTAACAGTCATCAGGATTTCAGGCAGTGCCTCTATTATGGTAACTTCCTCTGCCCTTTCAGCACAGTGACATGCCGTCTCGCAGCCTACAAGGCCGCCGCCCAGTACAACAACCTTTTTACCATAACCCTTCTTATTGGTTAAAAGATCATTCGCTCCTACAACAAAGGGCTGATCTATACCCTTGATTGGAGGCATGACCGGGCTTGAACCGGTTGCGATGATTACTTTGTCAAAGTTTCCTGCAAGAACATCTTCCGGAGTTGCTTCCTTCATAAGGCGTATCTTTACATTGCTGCGATATAGTTTATTCACCAGGTAATGCACATAGTCCATAACATCTTTTTTAAATCTGGGTCCGCCTGCTGCCAGCAGCAATCCGCCAAGCTCATTTTTCTTCTCCCAAAGTTCTACCTGCATGCCTCTTTCAGCTGCTGTAATAGCTGCTGTAATGCCTGCCGGCCCGCCTCCTACCACAAGAACACGCTTATTCGGATCACCTGGTTCAACCGGGTAATAGTCCTCAGCAAAAGCAAGAGGATTAACTGCACAGTGCAGAATCTTGCCGCTGAAACCGGCAAACAGGCATTCATTGCATCCTATGCAGGGAACCATATCATAAGTTTCACGTCTTACTACCTTGTTTACCCAATGGGGTTCACAAATTGCTGCATGGCCAAGCCCGATAAAGTCGGCCTTGCCTTTACGGAGCGCTGCTTCAGCATGTTCAGGATTTTGCATCTTACCCTGTGACAGAACCGGAATATTGACATGCTTTTTAATCTCGGCAGCGACATCCAGCTGCACACATGGAGGTTCATACACGGTATTGATTGCTTTATACCATGCTTCATAACATCCCACGTCAACATGAAGAGCATCCACGCCGGCTTCTTCCAGCATCTTAGCCATTTCAATGCCTTCGGCCAGTTCACGGCCGCCGGGTACGCCATGATAGGGTGTAAACTTAAAGAGAATCGGAAAATCAGGACCTACTGCTTCCCTAATTGCCTTAATGCATTCTATTGAAAAGCGCATTCTGTTTTCAAGGCTGCCGCCGTATTCATCTGTTCTCTTGTTCCATAACTCGGATTGAAACTGGTCCATCAAATAACCGCCATAACCATGCAGCTCAATGGCATCAACCTCTGCATGTTTAGCTATGGCTGCACCTTCTGCCATTTTTTTAACAATAAATTGAATGTCATCTTTGGATAATTCCCTGCATTTCAATCCTGGGAACCAGAAAGAATCAACTTCACTTGCAGCATAAGGCCTTACATCTGCTGTTGTAAACTGCATGCGGCCCAAGCCTGGCGTCAGTTGCAGACAAAGTTTGGCTCCATGATTGTGTATTCTTCTTACTAAAAAGTTCAGTTGCTCAATAGACTTTGGGGTTTCCAGGATATTGCACGCTTTAGCTTCATATTTGGTGGTTACCTGGTTGGCGCCTGTAATAATAAGTCCAAAGCCGCCTTTTGCCCGTTCTTCATAGTAACGGATAGAACGGTCGGAAAATGATCCATCAGGATCCGTTGACGTGCCCATAGGGGCCATGTAGATTCTGTTGCGAAGCTTCATTTTGCCTATCTGAGCGTGTTCAAGAATTTTCATTTGGCTTTTCCCCTTTCTTTATTAAAAAATAAATTATATTAACTGATTTCTTACCTCGGTAATATATATTATTACTATGGTTATAATAACTTATAGTTAAATTTTTGTCAATATAATCTTGCAATTTTTTATTAATTTTTTTGAGAACATAAACGAATATTGATTTTCCTTGAAAACACACCGTTTTGTTGTTATGATTTGAAAGAGAAATTGTTTTATGGAGGAATTCATCACCTTATGACCACCAAGGACAAAATATTTGACACTGCTATTAAGCTATTTAAAGAAAAAGGGTATAATAATGTTACGGTTAATGACATATGTGATGCTTGTGAAATTTCAAAACCTACCTTTTATTATCACTTAAAGTCTAAACAGGATATAATTCTGCATTATTATGATCATGTTATCGAAAATTTGACACCTGTGTTAATTCAAATGCTGGATACTTCAAGTCATTGGGAGCAGATAGTTCTGCTCTTTGATAGTCTTATAGATAACTTTATGGAATTGGGCAATGATATCAACAGCCAGTTGCTCATTACCAATCTGCATGAAAACCAGGGAACTTTTGAGTTAAGAAAAGATTTGGAAGAGATAGCAATAACCATTATCCAAAAAGCACAGGAAAAGAATCAAATTAGAAACAAAAACAATGCTGAGCAGCTGTATCAGGCAGCTGCCTATATGTTCACGGGATATGAATTTATGTGGTGTGTGCACAAAGGCAACTTTGACTGGAAAAAAAACTTTTACCGGTCATTGGAAGTTTTGTTTGATGTGGAGCCGACATTGAGAAAATACAGTTAGATTCACATTATATAATTGTTAAAATTTAATACATATATATAGGACAGGAGGCGAAAATTCAGCGATAATCTCACTGAATTGGAGAAAACATGAAGCGTCGCAGCAGCGGTATATTAATGCATATTTCAAGCCTGCCGGGCCCCTATGGCATTGGAGATTTTGGAAAGGGCGCATATGATTTTGTGGATTTTCTGGAGTGTGCCAGCCAGAAGGAGTGGCAGATTCTGCCCTTGGGAATTACCGGATTCGGAGATTCACCGTACCAAAACTTCTCCGTGTTTGCCGGAAATCCTTATTTCATAGATTTGGAAGAATTTTTCCAAAAGGGATACTTGAACAAGGAAGATATCGCACTCCATCCCCTGGGAGATAATCCTGAAAGGGTAGATTACGGGCTTCTTTATAAAAACAAAACCGCCCTTTTAAGAATTGCCTATAAAAGGGCAAAGAAAGAAATAAATAGAGAACTGGAAGCTTTCTATGAAAAAGAAAAAACCTGGCTTAGAGATTTTGCTCTTTTTATGGCCATAAAGAAAGCTCATAATGATGTTTCCTGGCTTAAATGGCCCCAGGAATACAGGAATATTAATTCCAGAGCCGTATTGGACTTTGAAAGGGAAAACCAGGACGAGATTTATTTTCATATATTTGTACAATATTTTTTCTTCAAGCAGTGGAAAGCCCTTAAGAATTATGCCAACAAGAAGAACATACGCATAATAGGAGACATTCCCATATATGTTGCAGAAGACAGCGCAGACCTGTGGAGGCACCACGGGCTTTTTAAAGTGGATGAAAATTTATATCCTCTAACCGTGGCCGGCTGCCCTCCTGATGCTTACTCTGAAACAGGGCAGCTCTGGGGAAACCCGGTCTATGATTGGGAAGCCATGGAAAGAGACGGCTATACATGGTGGATTGACCGCATCCGCGCCAGTTTTGAAATGTACGATATGGTTCGCATAGATCACTTCAGAGGTTTTGAAGCTTACTGGGAGGTTAAATACGGTTCTTCAGACGCAGTGAACGGAAAATGGACCAAGGGACCCGGTTACAAATTCTTTGAAAGAATAAAGGAAGAGCTTGGTGAGCTGCCTATAATAGCGGAAGACCTTGGATTTTTAACCGATGAAGTATATGAGCTGATTGGAAAGACTGGATTCCCAGGCATGAAAGTACTGCAGTTTGCCTTTGAATCCGGAGCGGAATCCGAACACCTGCCCCATAACTATACCCGCAACTGCGTGGTTTATACAGGAACCCATGACAATAATACCATTATTGGCTGGGTGAAAAAGGCCGGGAAAAGAGAACTTCTATTTGCACGCGATTATCTTAAACTAAGTTTTGAAGAAGGATTCAACTGGGGCTTTATCCGGGGCGCCTTCAGTTCCACAGCCGATACTTGCATTATCCCCATGCAGGATTACCTGGGGCTGGGTGATGAAGCCCGGATGAATACTCCATCCACCCTGGGAAACAACTGGGTATGGAGAATGAAGGAAGATGCACTGACGGATGAATTGGCAGAGAAAATAGCCAAATTAACCAGAATATACGGAAGGTGAAATGAATCAGCCTGCTGATAAAATCACTTACAGCAGGCTGAAAATTTTATTGCTGAAAAACTAGTTTATGTATTTCCTTACTCGCCTATGATTTTAACCAATACCCTTTTGGGCCTCTTACCGTCGAATTCGCCGTAGAAAATCTGCTCCCAGGGTCCGAAATCCAATCTTCCGTTGGTTACGGCAACTACCACTTCTCTTCCCATAATGGTCCGCTTCAGATGGGCATCGGCATTGTCTTCAAAACCATTATGAGCATATTGGTCATATGGTTTTTCCGGAGCAAGTTTTTCAAGGAACCTTTCAAAATCGCTGTGCAGGCCCGGTTCATCATCATTTATGAAAACACTGGCGGTAATGTGCATGGCATTGCATAAGAGCAGGCCTTCTTTTATTCCGCTCTCCCTCAGGCACTCTTCAATCTGAGGTGTGATATTAATAAAAGCCCTTCTGGTTCTTGTATGGAAAGTCAATTCCTTTCTGTAAGATTTCATTATATATCATCTCCTTCGTTTTATTATTTTTCATGTTCTATCCAAGAATGTATTTCTATATATGCCAGATAAAACCCTTCCCCAGAACAGCAGCTGCTGCTATTTTTGGCCGGCCAGGGAACTTTCAATATCCAAAGCCCCGCCGGCTTCAGGATTGCGCCTGAGCATTATTATAAACCATGTGGTCAGCACCAGGCCCTTAAATACGCTGGACATGCTGATGGACCACCAAACCCCGTCCAAGCCCAGAGCGGTGGATGAAAGAATAAGCGCTGCAGGAATTCTAAGGGCGTTAAAAGTAATGCTTACCACCGAAGGCGGAATGGTCCTGCCCAATCCGTTAAAAGCGCCTGCGCTGGTGGATTCTATGCACATAAACAGCTGGGAGAGGCCTAAAATCTGAAGATAGACAATGCCATGCCTGATGGTTTCTTCTTCCGATACAAATATGGAAAACAGCTGCCTGGGCGCCAGGGTCAGCAGCAGGGTGGCTGAAATCCCTATTACTGACATGATTGTCATGCCCGCTCTGTAGCCCCGCCGTACCCTGGGCCATTTTCCGGCGCCGTAATTCTGCCCCACAAAAGCAGCCATGGCAGTCTGAAAACCGGAAGAGGTCAGCCAGGATATGGCCTCAATCTGGGAGCCTATCTTCTGTACCGCTATGGGAACAGGGCCCCATTGGGCAATTATCCTGGCAATAATCATGGCAAAGCCGGTAAACAAGCCGCTTTGCAAGGCAACAGGAAAACCAAGTTTAACTATCCTTACAGCGTGTTCTTTATCCGGAAGACTGAAGATATTAAGCCTTGAAAAGAGTTCAGGTCTCCTGGAAGCTGTAATTAAGAAAACAAAAGTCACCATGGCCTGGGCAATTATGGTAGCAAGGGCTGCACCCGCCACTTCCAGCCTGGGAAAAGGCCCAATGCCTAAAATCAGCAATGGATCCAGAATCATATTTACAATCAGGCCTATGGAATTTATCAAGAAAGGCGTCCTGCTTTCCCCATAGCCGTTAAATATGGCTGTAAATACAGGATTGATAAAATAAAATACCAGTCCGCATGATATAATAACCAGGTAAGTAATAGCATTGTTTACAATATCAGCCTGCCCAAGATTGAAAAAGCCAATCAGGGGTCTTCTGAAGATTATGAGTGCAGACGCATAAAACAAAGCAAGTGCTATTATCATCTGAATGCTGTGCTTAATATATACCTTTGCTTCGTCCATATCTTTTCTGCCAACCGACTGGGCTACCCCGACTTCAGCCCCTATTTTGGGGATTAAAATAAAAGCTGCGCCCAGCCAGGTGAAAAAGCCGGCTGTGCCCACAGCTGCCACGGCATCAGAGCCGATTCTGCCTACCCAGATCATATCTGTCAGGTTGTAAGCCATTTGAACAAAGGAAGTTCCCATTATGGGAAGAGCAAGCCTGAACAGTGTCTTTACTATGCTTCCTTCCGTAAGATTGTTTTTATGTATCATATTACACATCTGTCCTTCTCTTCAGCTTTAGTAAAACCATAATATTAATTATACACATATTTACGGGGCTTTCATTATATTTTTCCTGGCAGCTTTTTATATTGCCATAAAAAAAGATGCTGTTTTAGCATCCTGAGCTTACTTATGGTACGGCTCGCCATTAATGATCCGAAAGGCCCTGTATATCTGTTCCATAAGTATGAGCCGCATCAGCTGGTGGGGAAAGGTGAACCTGGAAAAGGACAGGAGCAGATCAGCCTGCTTTATGATCGCCTGATCCAGGCCCAGGGAGCCTCCTATGATGAAGTCCAGCTGGCTTCTGCCTGAAAGTGCATACCGTTGCAGCTTTTCTGCAAATTCTTCCGATGAAAAGGGCTGGCCTTCTATAGCCAAAACTATTTTAACCGCGCTATCCCGCATATACCTTGTTAGACGTTCCCCTTCCCTTCCCAGCACCGCCTGTTCTTCTGCAGGGGAAAGGGATTCAGGCGCCTTTTCATCCTGCACCTCGATGATTTCAAGCTTGGCATACCTGCTCAGCCGTTTTTTATATTCCGAGATTCCCTGAACCAGATATTTTTCTTTGATTTTTCCAACACAAATCAGCCTTATATTCATAAGCAGTTTCTTCCATTATCATTAATTCCGGGAAGTTATAACACCGGAACCGGATTTATCATATGAATTACTTCAAAAACCAGCACTGCAGCAATAATTACGGCAGCCAAGGCCAAGGGTATGATCAGCTGCAAAAGGCTTCCCTTTTCTGCCTCAAATCTCACCGGCATATCCTTCTGCTTTTCCCTGGTAACTATATGAAAACCTGCAAAGCATGCTCCAAACAGGATTAAGGCAAAGAAACCGATAAATGCCCATGCAATAACTGCCATTCTAAGCTGATCAGGCGGAATATCAGCCAATGAAGCCGACATTCCCTGAAAATCCCCCGGCAGCATGTTCGAAATCAGGCTGGACACATAAGCAATGGTAATAGCGATCATATTATTGGTAAAGTGATAAGCAATGCTGGCCCATACGGAATCTGCCCTGTATGCTATATAGCAAAGCAATATGCCCATAAATATGATTGCAGGAATTGTAACAACGCTTAAATGCAGAAAAGCAAACATTATGCCGGTTAATATAATGGACACCGCTCTGCCATAGCCTTCATATCCCCTTTGAATAACACCGCGGAACATGAATTCCTCAAGCACAGCAGGCGCAAGGGCCATGGAGGCAATCGCCATAAGATAATGCCTGCCATTTTCAATTGGCGGTATAGGCACGGGCTGGGGTTCGCCAAACCTGCTTAAAAATATCATCCACAATAAATTAATAAAAATAATTACGCCGTAGCCAAAAAAGGCCATGCCTGCGGACAACAGCACCTCAGCCAATTTTACCTTATTCAGCCTTAAGGAATGCTTTATATCTTTTTTTCGAATAAGAAGATAACCGATTACAGGAAGGCCGATGGTGATAAGCTGTAGAATAAAAAGGTAATAAAAATACCGGTCTCCTTCTATATCTATGCGGGCAGTGTAAAATGAGGAAAGCAGCATAAGCAGTAGAACGATTAAGTAAAGCATGCCGCTTGCAAAAGGACCTGGAATCTTTCTGGTTTCATCATACAACGCAAAAACCCCCTTGTATTCCATTGTAACATTTTATCTTCTATTTTGATGCAGATACCGGGCTTTTTTCCAGTGTCAGCGTAAATTCCATTTCCTTATTATCACGCATGACAGTAACCCTTACCTGATCTCCCACATGGTAGGAATAAATGGCAGTGCGAAGCTCCAGCATTTTTGTTACCGGCTTGCCGCCTACCCTGGTTATTATGTCATCCTTTCGAATGCCGCTTTTATATGCGGGACCCCGGGGATCTATATTAACCACATAAACCCCGTCTGCCAAACCGTCGGTTTGTTTGTAGTAATGGGCAATTTCCTTATCATAGCCTACCACGCCGATGTAAGGAGTTATAAATTCTCCCTCTTCCAGGAAATGCTGTATTACCGGTTTGGCCGCATTGATAGGAATGGCAAAACCTATGCCTTCTGCACTGGCTACCTTAACTGTATTTATTCCTATAATCTGCCCCTGGATATTTACAAGGGGTCCTCCGCTGTTGCCTGGATTGATGGAAGCATCGGTCTGAATCAGATCTTCCATGAAATTCTGGCCCCGTTCGGTGCCAACTTCTACTGTCCGGTCCAATGCACTTATAATGCCTGCGGTGGTGGTATGCTGAAACTGCAGCCCCAAAGGAGTGCCTATGGCTATTACCGGATCGCCCACAACAAGCTGGGAACTGTCTCCCAGCTCTGCTGCAGGAAGACCTGTTTCATCCACCTTGATTACCGCAAGATCCAAGGTAGGATCGGTCCACAGAACCTTGCCCTTTAACTCATCGCCGTTTTTCAGAATAACAACGATTTCAGCATCCAGGGATACAGCCACATGATCATTGGTCAATATATAACCGTCAGAGCTTACTATAAAACCTGAACCGATGCCTTCTATAACCGAATCATCCCAGAATTCATCTTCCCTGACATGGGTAGTGGTAATTCCTACCACCGAAGGCCCCACCTTTTGCACCGCCCGGGCAATGGCACCGGCCTGGGCCGGATCCCTTGCGGGTGCGGGCTGGCTGATGTGCAGGGGGTTATTTTCAATTTGGTCTTGTGCATTATCCTGCCCGCTATTATGAAGATTACATGAAGACAAAAAAATCATTGCGGCAATGGCAATGATCAGCAAAAACCTGGGGCGCAAGCCATTCCCTCCAGTCAGCAAACGTTATGGCCTGCACCTGTATTATCCCAGCTGATAAAAATTGCTGGCACGGTCCCGGTAGGTCAGATCTATTTGAATATCCTTTCCCGGCTGCACTCCGTTTTCCATAAGAATATCCGCAACCGTCTGATAGGCCAGCTGGGGATAATTGTTTTCCTTGCTCAGATGAGCCAGCAGTACATGGGTAACCTTCCCCTTGATTATTTCCAGCAAGGCCCGGCCGGTATCCTCATTGGACAAATGACCCTTTCTTCCTCTGATCCGCTTTTTCAGATAAGCCGGATAGGGCCCTGTCATCAGCATATTTTCATCATGATTGGCTTCCAGGATAAGCAGGTCAGAATCCATAACGTTTTTAATGATTTTTTTATTAGTGTGCCCCAAATCGGTGGTTATACTTATTTTTTTGTTCTTGTAATAAAAGCTGAAGCCCACAGGATCAGCGGCATCATGGGGTATTTGATAGGGCTGCACATTGATGTCCTGGATGTAAAAATCCATGTCATTATAAAAAATCCGGCGGTTTCCCGCGCCGATTCTTCCAAGCTTGGATTCCATAGCCTGCCAGGTTTGTTCATTGGCATAAACAGGAATATTATATTTCCTGGAAATAGCGCCTACGCTGGTTATGTGATCGGAATGCTCATGGGTTACCAGTATGCCGTTTAGATCTCTGCCTTCTACGCCAATCTGTTTAAGGCCGGCCAGAATATGCTTCATGGGAACGCCTGCATCTACCAGCAGATGCGTTCTGTCGGTCCCGATATATGTAGAATTTCCGCTGCTGCCGCTGAACAGCGAACACACCTTAAATTTCATCTTATCCTCCTGCTGTGTTCCTGGCTGCCTGTTTAAAAGACACGTAAAACTATCTACAGGAAAAGGTTAATAACAAAGTTTATTATAATACATATGCCATGAATTTTCTATACTGGCCAAATAAGTGTCTTTTGTTTCTCTTCTATAATGATATAATTAATAAATAATACACGGATAAATGAATTTAGGTGAAGACATGAGAACGGTCAGCACTTCTCTTATTACACAGACAGTTGAACAGCTCTGCATAGAGGCCTGTTACAAAATAGGGGATGATGTGAAGATCCTGCTTCAAAAGGCACGGGACGAAGAAGAGTCTCCCTTGGGGAAATGGATTCTGCAGCAGTTTCTGGATAATATGCATATTTCCCGGGAAGAACAGCTTCCTCTCTGCCAGGATACCGGCATGGCGGTTGTATTCATAGAGCTGGGCCGGGAGGTGCACGTAACAGGAGGAAGCCTGGAGGATGCGGTAAATGAAGGCGTGTGCCGGGGCTATGAAAAAGGATATCTCAGGAAATCCGTGCTGGATCCCCTTACAAGGAAAAATACCGGGGATAATACCCCGGCTGTGATTCACCTGGAAATGACGGAAGGGGACAGGATAAAAATCACAGCAGCCCCCAAGGGCTTTGGCAGCGAAAACATGAGCCGGCTGGCCATGCTGAAACCTGCAGACGGGGCGGACGGAATTAAAAAGTTTGTGCTGGACACTGTTGTCCGGGCAGGAGCCAACCCCTGCCCGCCCATAATCGTAGGCATAGGCATAGGCGGCACCATGGAAAAAGCTGCGTACCTGGCGAAAAAATCGCTGCTCAGAGAGGCAGGAAAGCCCCATCCTGATAAGGATATAGCTGCACTGGAACAGGAACTGCTTAAGAAAATCAATGAAACCGGCATAGGGCCTCAAGGCATGGGCGGCAGAACTACTGCGCTTGCTGTGCATGTAGAAACCTATCCAACCCATATTGCCGGTCTGCCTGTGGCTGTCAATATCCAGTGCCATGCTGCCAGGCATGCATCTGCAGTAATTTAGGGGTGAAAGCATGATTAAGAAAATTACATCCCCTGCCACAACAGAAGAAATTCTTAAACTGAGCGCCGGGGATATGGTTGAGTTATCCGGCATCCTGTTAACCGGCAGGGATGCCGCCCATAAAAGGATGGTGGAATACCTGTATAAGGGTATTCCCCTGCCTTTCGATATTAAGAATCAAAGCATATACTATACCGGCCCCTGCCCTGCCCCGCCGGGCAGAATCATCGGCTCCTGCGGACCTACCACCAGTTTCCGGATGGACGGCTATACTCCGCTTCTCCTGGACCTGGGCTTAAAGATCATGATAGGAAAAGGGCAGCGCAGCCCTGAGGTAGTTGAAGCCATTGTCCGTAATCAGGCTGTATACCTGGCTGCTGCAGGAGGTGCGGGTGCGCTGATTGCCAGGTGCGTAAAAAAAGCAGAGGTGCTGGCATTTGAAGATCTGGGCCCTGAAGCGGTGTACCGGCTGGAAGTAGAAAAATTCCCTTTAATCGTTGCCATCGACTCCAGGGGCAGCAGTATTTTTGAATCCGGGCCTGCCCAATTTAGAATATAGATGTTTACAGATTAGTCCCTGTAGTTGTTTCTTTCTTCTATTAATTCTTTAAATTCAGCATCCAGTTCCTGATATTCCGGCGTGTCCGGTTCCAGCTCGCTTAGCCTGCCCAGCACCTCAGTTATCCGGTTTTCAATAATCATCCGTGCTTCTTCCCGTGTTAAGCCATTATCTCGTGTTTCAGCATTATCCTTTATACTTTCTTTTTTCAGGTAATCGGCCAGGCCGGACTCAAATCTATAAACTTGATTATTCTCAAAAACAAGCAGCTTGTTGCAGATTTTCTCCAACATATATCTGTCATGAGTTATAAGCAATATGGTTCCTTCATATTGCTCCAATGCCTCTTCCAATTGCTCCATGGTATATAAATCCAGGTGATTGGTTGGCTCATCCAGTATCAGCAGTTCATATTCTCTGATAAGCAAATCGGCCAGTTTTAACTTGGTTCTCTCCCCTGCACTTAAACACTTTAAGGGTTTGTTTAAAAGCGTTTCATTCAGCCCCAGGTTGGCAAGCATGGTACGGATTCTGCCCTGTTCTTTCCGACTGACCTTGGATAACAAATCCAGTGCCCTTTCATCCCTTTCCAGGTCCAATATATCCTGGCTGATATAACCTATACTGACAGAAGGGGATACAAACAATGATCCTTCTATGGATTCCCGGCCCAATAAAGCCTTTACCAAAGTGGTTTTGCCGCAGCCATTGGGACCGAAGATTCCTACCCTTTCGCCCCGGTTAATATAGAAGCTGCTTTTTTCAAACAAGACCCTGCTGCCAAAGCATTTTCGTATATTGGATGCCTCCAGCACTCTCTTCCCATAGGTCCCAACATGATTAAAGGCAAAAAACACTTCAGGCTCTTCATCAGGCCTCTTAATTCCCTCTTTTTTCAGCTTCTCAAGCCTCTTTATTTTAGACTTAACCTGCTTGTCCATTTTCTTTGCCTTTACCCGGTAATATTCCTTGGTTCCCATTTTGTTACCGGTCTTAACACGCTTCTTTGTTGAATCCCTGTGGGCCTTGCGGGACCATTCTTTTAACTGCCGGATATTTGATTCCAGTTCTTTCATGGTTTTTTCCTGAATCATATAGGCATGCAGCTGTGATTCGTATCGCTTTCTTTTCTCTTTTCTGTAAAAAGTATAATTGCCTCTGTATTCCTCAATGGTGCCGCCATCAATTTCTATAATACGATCCACCGTCTGATCCAGGAAATAACGGTCATGGGAAATTACAAGAATTGTTCCCTGATATTTTTTCAGTTCATCAATCAGCCATTGTACACCCTGCAAGTCCAGGTGATTGGTTGGCTCATCCAGGATCAGAAAACTGGGATTGGATGACCATATATGGGCAAGAGCCAGCTTGGTTCTTTCACCGCCGCTCAGGAATTCAATACGCTCAGCCTGCCATTTATAAACCTTGGAAACACCAAGTTCACTGCTGATGTGCAGAAATTCCTTATTAAGTTCATTCAAAATATCAGCGGTGTAATATACTGATTGTCTGAGATATCCAATCCGTACATCTTTACGATGCCAGATAAGCTCGCCGGCATCGGGCTGTATGGTACCTGCAATTATATTCACAAGAGTGGTTTTGCCGGCTCCATTCTTTCCGACCAGGCCAACCCGTTCCCCTTCCTCCAGGTCAAAGGTTGCCGATTTTAACACATGATGAATTCCAAAATCCTTTTTTATATTCCTGCATTGCAATAAAAGCATGGTAATCGCCTCTGTCAATGAAAATAAAAAAAACTGTTAATGAACAAATGTCCAGTAACAGTTTTAAAACCTTACGGATTCAAATAAGTTTAATTGAATTTTTTACTGGAAATTGTTCCTTAGCACACAAGCAGTTGAAGCGGCAGGCACAAATTCATCATACATGCCTGCTTAAGTAAACAGCATGCTTCGCTTCAACCGCATATATTCAATTTATCAGGCTAAGAAACAATTCCTCATTTCTGTCTCCTATTACATCAAAAAATTTTAACCTTATTACCCTATGCTGCTATTATTGGCAAAAGTATAGGAAAGATTTATTTTATCCGAAGTATATTGGCCGAAACCGCTTTCAGCAGGCCTTGTCCGTCATCCAGCCTCTTAATGTCAGCTTTAAGGCCGGCCAATTTACTTTCGATTCTTTCATAGCCCCGGTCTATAAAGTGGATGTTTTCCACCTCGGTTACCCCTTCAGCAACCAGGCCGGCTATGATGAGTGCGGCTCCTGCCCTTAAATCGGTAGCGGATACCTGGGTTCCAGTCAGGCCGTCTACGCCTTCAATTATGGCTATTCTGTCCTCCACCTTAATATTTGCGCCCATTCTCCGCAGCTCTTCCACATGGCGGAAACGGTGGTCAAACAGGCTTTCATGGATAACACTGGTCCCCTCGGCAATGCTGCAAAATACCGATATGGGCTGCTGCAAATCAGTTGGAAAACCAGGATAGGGCAGGGTTTTTATATTTACTTTTCTGGGCTTGTCGGTTCCCCTTACCTGTACATAATCATCGCCTTCAACAACCTGCACGCCCATCTCCAGCAATTTGGCCGTTACAGATTCCAGATGTTTGGGAATAACATTATCAATAATTACATTTCCTTTGGTTGCTGCGGCTGCAATCATAAAGGTGCCCGCCTCTATCTGATCCGGAATAATGGAATATTCACAGGCGTTTAATTTATCAACACCTTTTATGCGGATAGTATCGGTACCTGCACCTTTTACATTGCCGCCCATGCAGTTTAAAAAGTTGGCCACATCCACCACATGGGGCTCCTTGGCCGCATTGACTATGGTGGTTACTCCTTTTGCCTTAACTGCCGCCAGCATTATGTTTATAGTGGCGCCAACGCTTACCACGTCCAGATAGATCTCATTGCCGACCAGTTCCTTGGCTTCTGCCTTTACAATTCCGTGTTCAATCTCAACCTTGGCACCCAGTGCCTCAAAACCCTTTATATGCTGGTCAATGGGACGGGCACCGATTTCACAGCCGCCGGGCAGGGGAATTTCAGCTTTCCCGAATTTCCCAAGAAATACACCCAGCAGATAATAGGAAGCCCGCATTCTCTTGGCCATGTCATAAGGCGCTTTTTCACTTTTAACCGTAGAACCGTCAATGGTAATACGGCCATTTTTATTAAGCTTTACCTTTGCTCCGACTTCCTGCAAGATCTCAGCTAAAGTAATTACATCATCTATGTGAGGGAGGTTGTCAATTGTGCAAGGTTCATCTGCAAGCAAAGCTGCCGGCATAATTGCCACAGCTGCATTTTTGGCTCCTCCTATTTTAACCGTTCCAGTAAGCGGTATTCCGCCTCTTATGTAAAATTTCTCCAAAGCTTCGCCCAGGCCTTTCAGCTGTGGGCTTCACCTCCTGCATCTCAATTGTTGTCGCGCGTATTTTTGCATCCTGTGCTGCATTTCTTATAACGAATGAAAGTTCTCCTGCTATTATAACATGCATGTTTTACGATTGCATTAAAAAAGTGTATATTCCACACCATAATAATTATAGCATCTATTTGACGTAAAAATAACAAGAATATTTTCATTTTAAAAAAGATGTAATATTAAAAACAGCCTGCGATTTATACTGCAGGCTGGTGTTTATAACTTGCTTGCAGAAATGCTGCCTATGGCAGGTAACTGATCGGGTTTCTCGGACTGCCGTTAATACGCACCTCAAAGTGCAGGTGGGGGCCTGTGCTCCGGCCGGTACTGCCCATGTATCCAATTAACTGTCCTTTGGAAACAGAGCTTCCACTGGATACCACTATCTTGCTCAGATGGGCATAGTAGGTAACCATGCCGCCTCCATGATCTATCTTTACCAGATTGCCATAACCGCCGTTATAACCGGTGGATATAACCTTGCCCGAATCGGCTGCATAAACCGGGGTTCCCCTGGAATTGGCTATATCAATTCCCTTATGCAGCCTTCCCCAGCGGCGCCCGTACCTGGATGTGAGCCGCCCCCGGGCAGGCCAGATGAGCTTGCCGCTGCCCCTGCTTACAGGGGTTTTGGTACCTTTCACAACAATTTTCTTAACCGGCTCTTTAATTACCTTTTCAGAAATTACCTCTTTATCCTGTTCTATGCCGTTTACCTTTATCAGGCGGGCTTCAACCAGCTTTAAGCCCTCTTTTCCTTCCTGAATAACCTTGGATTCGTTTTTGAACATGGAGCTGTCTTCCCTGGTTTCTGTTTCAAAGGGAACAGGCGCTTCGTACTCTATTACCTCTGTGGTTACCACATTCAGCAAGGATTTAGGATAGGAAAGACAGATATTCTGGCCCGGCTTCAATTTTTCCGGATCCATATCCGGGTTCAACCGGAGCAGTTCATCATGGTCAATATCAAAGGCTTTGGAAATGGACCAGAAGGTGTCCCCTTCCTTTACAGTGTACTCCTCCACTGTTTCCTGGCCTTCCCGGATCTTTGCTTCTACACTTTCAATATCCTGCACTTCATGAAACTCAACGGGAGTTTCAACAATCTCCACCTTTTCCTTGAAGGTAACTTCCTCCAAGCCGGATGCATCATCAGCATAGTTGTCTTTAATGCTGTCCAGAAGATTCCGGGCATCCTCTTCGCTTTTTAAAGTGCCCAGCTTTTCGCCATCGGCATATATAACATATGCGTTTACGTTAATATCAGACAGCCTGCGGAATGAGCTTTCCAACTCCTCCTTGGTGGACAGCTTCTCCGGGGCAATAACAACCGGCTCAAAGCTGAGCTTATCTTCCAAGGTTACTTCCATGCCATAATTTTCGGCGGCATCCTGGAGCACTTCATCCATAATAATATTGGCCGATTCCTGATTGCACACATAGCCTGCCGCCTGGCCCTTTAGGATAACCTTGTAAGCCTGCATTGTGGTTGCAAATACCTCTCCAGAAGCTGCAACATCACTGTTTCCAACCCAGCCTGTTGCCAGAAAAACAACCAGCATAAAAAGTATGCCCAGCTGTTTAAGACCCACATGGGTCAGTTTGATATTGGAAAGCCCGGCAGAAACCCATGCCTTTATTTTGCCGGCATAAGGTTTAACCGGCTTTGCCTTAGCACTTATCCATGATTTGGTTTTTCCTGCCCAAGGTTTTATAAAGGCAGTTAACATTGTTTTTGCTTTCTTATGTATTTCAGAAACTCGTTTTTTTGCATGTGCAGCTCTTGATAAAGCTTTCTCCCAGATGGGAAGCTTCAGCTTATTCATCCTGGCAGCTCCTTTGGCTTTTGCAGCCCGTTTTTATATATTATATTACTTATCCATTCTATTTATTACAAAAATGTTACGATTCTATGTATTCGACGCAAAAATAAAAAGTCCTTCTTTAATATAAAATTAATTTTTTATTTAATGTTTACATTCTTATTAATATTATTCATGTTCATACAGCCATCGGTCGAAATGCTGCTGCCAGTCTTTTCCCGTAATCTGGTTAAAGGCCTTTATTATATCCTCCTTTCCTGCATTCTTAAAACAGTTTTCCCGGAAATACAATTGAAGAGATTTAAAAAACAGCTCATCCCCTATCTCTTCCCGGAGGGAATGAAACAGCATGGCGCCTTTGCCATATACTAAGAGATCATATACCGACCAGTTGGGGAATTCATGGACGGGGCGGTGAATTGTCTCATCAATATCATCTGAACTGAAAATATATTGCAGGTTTTTATATTTCCCTTCGCCGATTAAATTCTTATAAACTTCCTCTTCCTTTTCCTGCCCATAGCGATGGCCGTAATAAAGCACAGTGGAATATTCCGTCAAACCTTCATCCAGCCATGCATCTGTGATTTGGTTGTTGCCTACCAGGCCGTACCACCATTGGTGGGCAGTTTCATGCACTGTTACCATCTCCAGCCAGTCACTCTCACTTCTCTCGTACAGATTATGATCCAGCATTATAAGGCATGGATACTCCATGCCGCCTATATAAAAATCTGATTCCACAAGATTGAATCTGGGATACGGGTATTCACCGAAGGCCTCATTGAAATAAGCCAGGGCCTGGGCGGCATAGTCCAGGGCTTTCAGGCCTGCATTTTCGGTAAAATAATAAGAAGTGACAGTTGTTTTTCCTATCTTTTGGGATGCAGCTTGATAGCGGTTTCCGGCCAGAAATGCAAAATCCCGGACTGCTGGAGCATCAAACTCCCATATAACATAATCTTCTTCCTCTCTCCTGCCTGCCATGTCTCCTGTAGCGGCAATCTCATAGCCGGCCGGTGCCTGAATCCATACGCGGTAGTTTGCAGTGTCGCTGTAGAAAGGGTCTCCAATTATATGATAGGGATCCAGATTCCAGCCGTTTTCATCATAAACACAAGCTATAGGATACCAGTTGACGGCCTTATACATATTATCGCCGTAACCGAAACGCCCCATGCAATAGGGCAGCACAACCCGGTAATCCATTTCAATTACGGCTTTTTCCCCGGGAGCCAGGCTGCCCCGTAAAATCAGCATCAGAATGTTTTCACTGTAGCCCCCTATCACAAAATCTGCCGGTTCTCCGTCTATCAATATGTTATCCATTTCCAGCATTCCAGGAGAAAAGCCCTTGGGATAAGCCAGTTCCATATCATTTTTTTCAAATACGGGCTTGTTTTCATAGCGATACGAATTGGGATATAAGTGAAAATAAAGGTGTGTGAAATGATTGGCCGTCCGATTTATATATTCTACCCTTTGTGAGCATTTAAGTGTTTTTGCATCCGGATTGAATTCTGCCTGGATTTCATACCTGTTAAGGCCTCTGCCGGCGCGGGCCAACTGCGAAGCAAAGGGCAGACCGGAGCGCAGCTCCCATATGCCGGTAAAATAAATGGCGGCCAGCAAAAGAACTGTAATAAGTATTCCTATGAACAAATATTTTTTCTTGGTTTTTAATAAAACTTTCATTCGACACATCCTTGCACTGATTTTTCTGTCCCCGCTTATGCCTTAATCCAATTTATATGCATGAATGCAGCTGGGTATTATAATGAATCGTACAGTGCAGGATAATATTTCTCCTTAAGTAAGCCGGGCAGGGCCCTTATGGTCCCAGCCAGCATTAAAATCTAAATTTATAACTCGTTCTTGGATCCTTTGCCTATTCCGGATACTGCCGGAACTGCAACCAGCCGTTTCTGCAGAAGTCTCAGGGTAATAAACAATACCAGTTTCTCCTCTATTCTGCGGAAGCGCTTCTCTTCAAAGGGAGTTACATAGTATTTATCCTTGGGATGCTCAGGCATGAGCTGTTCATCAAATTCTACTATTCTTGCACTTACCAGGTCGCAGAAAGGAAGCTCGTTGAAATATTCGGTGGAAATCTGATTGTGTTCTCTCAGATCGCCGGATACAAGCTCATCCTTTTCAGAAAAGTCGGGATGATGAATTTTTTCCCTCTTCTGGTACTGGAACTCGGTGCTGGTGTTTTCAACGGGAGCCAGGGGAGGAATTCCGTTGTAGTCTATGCTGGTTGTGCAGCTGAAAGGAACGTCTACGGTTACATGTTTAATATCGCCGCTGAAGCCTTCTTCATTGGATTTCTCCCTGGTGGAATATTCAATATTTTTGCGTATAAAGCCCTTAATGAAGAGTACATTGGTATCCTGGATCAGCAGGCACTGGGTTATCTTCACGTTTTTCTTAATGCGCTTTATTTCAAAGGCATATTCCGGCAAAGTAATAACCGCGTTTACATGAGCCTGAACCGTGAACTGGGCCAATACCACCGGCACCTTGGCTGCTGCACCGCTGCCCCAGGCAGAGATAGGTTCAGGGGTGTTTTCGCAGTGCTCTGTATCCAGGCTTTTTACATCCACGGAAACTATTCTGGCGTCAGCTTTGCACTTATCTTTTTTGGCAGAATTATCATAAACTATATGCCCGGCATCATTGACGATCTCAATGTTGCTGTTATTATAGCGGACGTATGACATTAAGGCCTTACTCCTTTCATATGATATTCGACATGCCCCAATATATTAGAGGATATACGGAAGCATATCTAGTAATATCATATTCTTACGATCGTACAATGTGCCTGAAGCCGATAAAATTTCAGTTTTCAAAAAGTCTGGATACCGCCTCCTTATGCTCCCGGCTTCCAAATATCTCCCTTGCTTCCTCCAAGGAATATCGGGGAATAACCTTAAGTTTCATCTTGGCTTTTATAACCCTCATCAGGGATTCATCTACACGCTGCTCGGTGATTCGGCCGGATTCCACCCCTTCCCTTAAGGCTTCTAACACTTCCAGCTGGATTTGGGGCGAAGGGCCGATGGCAAACAGATCTATGCCTGCAAGAAAGGAAGTAATAACCGCTTCCTTTCTGTCATCACCCTGTGGATAGCCTTGCATTTCTATATCATCAGTAATGATAAGCCCTTCAAAACCCATCCGATCCCGCAAAAGATCTGTAAGGAAAACTGAAGACATGCTGGCAGGCAGCTCTGAAGGATCGATCTCAGGGAAGGCAAGATGGCCTGCCATTACCATTTCAACGCCGGCATCTATCACGGCCTGAAAAGGCAGGGCATCCTTCGCCAGCCACTCTTCCAAGCTTGCATTAAGCACCGGCATATCCTTGTGGGAATCAACCGCAGTGCCGCCATGGCCGGGAAAATGCTTGGCACAGCCCTGGACGCCGGTTGAATGAAGGCCTTTCAGGAAAGCGGCCGCATGCCTGGAAACCTCTTCCGGTGTGCTGCCAAAACTTCGCTTTAACATGAAGGCATTTTCCGGATTGTCAACAATATCCACCACCGGTGCAAAATCCAGGTTTGCTCCTGCAGCGGCCATCTCCCTGCCTATTACCCAGCCTACTGTCTCCGTCAGATCCGGATCATCCAGACCGCCCACTTTTCTGGCGTCCGGTATGGGTGTTCTGCCTGAAGGAAGCCGGGTAACTGTACCTCCTTCCTCATCCAGGGCTATCCACAAAGGGAGAGGGTCTTCCTCATTGTTTTCCCTTAACTTGCTTGTAAGCTCATAAAGCTGGTCAAAAGTATCAAAGCTTCGGCTGAATAGCACAAAACCGCCGATATTGTGTTCCTTTATCATTGTTTCCGCATATTCGGCATCGGAGTAGCCTATTATCAGCAGCTGGCCCAGTTTTTCATCCAATGTCATCCCGCCCAATATTTCTTTTACCCTTTCTTCCTCCGTAGGAGCCGGCTTAGCAGAAGGCGCAGGCATGGGAGACGGTTTTGGAGAAGGCTGCTGTATTTGTGAAGGTTTTTCTGCATCGGCAGATGGAACAGGGGCTTCTGCAGGCTCCTCAGGATCAGAACCGGCATCCCCCCGGCCGTCCTGGAAGAAACAGGCGGAAAATAAGAAAGTAAGACTAATCAGAATCACGAAAATTAGAAATTTTTTCAGCACAAATATTCTCCTTCGTAAAACACTATCCGTAATAAGTCCCGCAAAACATCAGCCTTCTCATTATAATATCTTTTTAATCCTTAAGTAATTCTATGCTAAATTCTGTTACTGTAATAAAAACAAAGAGGGAGCGGCAAACTCCCTCTCTAAAAGCCTAGAAGCCATGATGCTATGCTGAAGTAAGCAAATAATGCCAGGGCGTCTACAATTGTTGTAATCATAGGGGCGGCCATAATGGCCGGATCCAGCTTAAGCTTTTTTGCAATAATGGGCAGGGAACTTCCCACCAGATTGGCCAGTATTATGGTAAAATACAAGCTTATGCTGATTGTTAAAGTAATGATAAAGCCAGTCTTTTCTATAAAGTATACCCGAATAAAGTTCACCAATGTCATGACAAAACCCACAAGCAGGCTGACCCTGAACTCTTTCCAAATTACCTTTCCTATATCCTTCATGCGGATCTCGTCCAAAGCCAGTCCGCGAATGACCATGGTTGCTGATTGGGAACCGGCATTTCCGCCTGAGTCCATCAGCATGGGAATGAAGGCTGCCAGGGCAACAACTGAAGCCAGTACATTTTCATAATGCCTGATTATATTTCCAGTAAAGGTTGCAGAGATCATTAAAATAAGCAGCCATACTATACGGTTCCGCGCCAGTGTAAA
>CZCB01005314.1_pt2 | contig 33504 bp, 31 predicted proteins | sample 591991 | NCBI WGS metagenome assembly CZCB01 (sample SAMEA3556809, study PRJEB10932) | anaerobic digester metagenome
GATGGCCTGGGTCAGCGAGCCGATGATCAGGATGCGGATCACCCACACCATCAGGGCGACGGCGACCGGAACCACCTGGGCCAGGGTCTCGCCGTCCAGCACGCTGGCGGACTGCATCAGCTGGTCGGAGATGGCCACCGAAAGGCCCCACCAGGTCAGCATCACGTTCATGGTGGCGGCCAGGAACCAGGCGCCGAACAGGAACCAGGTGCTGCGGGTTACCCCGGCGCTGCCGGAGGGGGCGAACAGGCGGGTCAGGCCGGCGACGTCGATGGCGCAGAAGGCCGCAGTCAGGATGGTGGCCCAGGGCAGGCTGCCGGCTTTCAGATCGCCCAGCAGGTCGCGCAGGGCGTAATCGGTGGTGGAGTAGTTGAACAGCTCAAAGGCCGCCAGGGCAGCCACCAGCACCAGGTAAAAAGCCACCCCGGGGCGGATCTTGATCCCGCTGAAGGGGGTGCTGAAAAGGGGCCGGGTGAAAACGTTCGAATGCTGCATGTTGATACCCTCTCTCTGTTGTGCGTTGATCGATATCAGTATTATAGAACAAACATTCTATTTAAGTCAACCGGTCACTTTGACACATTTGTGCAGAAAAAAGCCCCCTCTATTTCAGAGGGGGCTGCGTTGGCGTCAGGCGGGGATGGGTTACGCCAGGGAGAGTTCCAGTTTGAAGGGCGCAGCGTTCTCCGGGATATTGGCGAACACCTCCGAGAGGGGCAGGCCGCGGACCCGGCAGAGCAGCGCCGCCAGACAGGAGCCGTGCGCAACCACAAGCACCTGCTGCCCGGGGTGAGCCTGGCAGATGTCCTGTACGGCCGCCCAGACGCGGTCAGCCACTTCGCCCAGGCTTTCGCCGCCCGGGGCGCGCCAGTCGTCGAGCAGCCGGCTGACCTCGCGATCACGATATCCGCCGTTCGCTGCCACCTCGTCGACGGTCAGCCCTTCCCAGTCTCCATAAGAAATCTCTCGCAGGCGTTTATCCGGACGGATGGGCAGGCCGACCTCCCGGGCAATGATTTCCGCGGTTTCCCGGGCGCGGGCCAGGTCGCTGGCGTACAGCGCGTCGAAGGTGCGGCCCCGCAGCTGGGCTGCCGCCCGCCGCGCCTGCTCGCGGCCGGTTTCGTTCAGGGGGATATCGATCTGGCCCTGGTAGCGGCGTTCCAGGTTCCAGTCCGTCTGTCCGTGCCGGACCAACCATAATGTCGTCATGATGCTCCTGTAATTCGATCAGCCAGGGAAAAGCTGGCTGTAGATTTGCGGTGTGTACTGCTCCACCAGTTCGGATGTGATGGCGTTTTCTTTGCAGATGCCGGCGTACAGGTCCACGCTGGCGCGGCGGATGCGGGCCTGGGTGTCCAGGTCCAGTCCCCACAGGCCGAAGCGCTGGGTCCAGCCGCGCTCCCATTCGAAGTTATCCACCAGTGACCAGTGGAAGTAGCCCTTGACCGGGATGGAAGCCACCAGCGCGCGCCATACCTGATGCAGGTGCTCGACCAGATAGCGCGGGCGCAGATCGTCGTCCTGATCCTCGACGCCGTTTTCAGTGACGATGATGGGCAGGTTGTAGCGGTTGGCCCAGCGCAGCCCCTGGAACATGCCCTCCGGCCTGTTGGCCAGGAAGCCGGTGTCCGAGAGCAGCGCCCCGGAGGGATAGAAGCGGGTATGGAACAGGTCCTGCGCTTTGAGCAGGTTAAAGGCCACCTGGTCGACGGTGTAGTAGTTCAGTCCGATGAAGTCCTGCGTCTTTACGGCTTCAGGGATGGTAGCGGTGCGAAAGGCGAAGTTCAGCCGGCCGTTCACCAGGCTGTTGTTGAATGCATCGTTGAAGTTGCTGGAGAGGATGCCGGCCATGACGGAATCCAGAGGAAGCCAGGATCGGGCCGGCTGAAAGCCGCGGTAGTTGATCGCGATGCCCACCCGGGCGTTGGGCTGCAGGTAGTGGATGGCCTTGTAGGCGTAGGCATGCCCGCGGACCAGGTTGTGCATCACCTTGAAAGCAGTGGCCAGGTCGTTCTTTCCCGGCGGGAAGCCGCCCCCCAGGTACCCGCCCTGCACGTAGACGTTCGGCTCGTTGATGGTCACCCACAGGTTGGTGTAATCCTTGAGTGCGCCGACCACCTTCATCACAAAGCGGGCGAACTGCTGCGGCGTCTCGTCGTCTTCCCAGCCGCCGCGTTCGTACAGCCACAGCGGGTCGGTGAAGTGGTGCAGGGTGACCATCGGGGTCAGGCCGCGCTCGACCAGGCCGGAAACCATCTGGCGGTAGAAATCCAGCGCGTCATCGTCCCAGCGCTCCGGTTCGGGCTGGATGCGGCTCCATTCGATGGACAGCCGGTGGGCGTTCTGGCCGGTCGCCACGGCGCGGTCGAAGTCTTCCGCCCAGCGCCCGCCCCACCAGTCGGCGGCCAGCCCGGAGCGGTGGTCGTAGAGGATGTGCCCTTCCTCTTCCCAGCGCGACCAGTTGTTGTTGTGGTTCTGGCCTTCCACCTGGTGCGCGGCCGTTGCGGCGCCCCAGAGAAACCCCCGGGGAAAAGTAAAGCTGGCTTGTGGCGGCATGGCGACTCCTTTCGGAGATTCGATAGTTTCATTTAATGGGCGAACTTATTATAATGGATGTACCGGTCAATCCCGGCAGCATGCAGTAAGAGGAAGACAGGACGGGGTTATCAGGAGACTGGCGTCCGATTACTGGATTCGATCGAGCTCCCCTGCGAGATCCAATCTCACATACAGGAGTAATGCATATGAGGAATGCGAAATGGGCCGCAGCCCTGTTCACGGCCGCTGTCGTTGTTCTGTTTGGGCTGGCCGGATGCACCGGAGCCGAAACCACACCTACAGCAAACAGCATGATCGAGAGCGGCCCGACCCAGGCGCCCATTTCCATTCAAACCTCACCCACGCCGGCGGATCCCGTTCCCACGCCGCAGCCGACTGTGCAGCCCAAGGAGCCTGAACCGGCCGCCGCGCAGCCGCTTGAAAGTCAGGCCGAAGATACCCTCACCCTGTGGTATTCTGAGGAGAGCCGCATCTATCACTGGGGAGACCAGAGCGGCAGTCAGCAGATCTATGAAGCCGGGGGCACGGTCATCTCCATGGATACGAACCCGGCGAGCCGCTGGCTGGTGATGGAGGTGCTGGAAGACAACCGGGAGACCGCGCTTTGGGCCGTGAGCAAGGACGGTAATGATGCCCGCCGCCTGGCCGGGCCGGCGGAACTGGCCGAAGCCAGCTCCGAACCGTCTGAGTACCGCATCCCGGCATCTATCTGGCTTTCGGCGGATGGGGAGTGGGTGTATTTCACCACCTACCGGCTGGACGAAATGATGGTGGACAGCCTGGACCTGCTGAGAATCAACATCGATAGCGGTGAGATCCACGAAATCATCCCGCCGGGGAAGGGGGGAACCATTCGTTTTTCCCCGGATGGCGAGCAGATCCTGCTCATCCACACCAATTTCCTGGCGGTGTGCAATCTGGACGGCAGCAATTACCGGGTGATTCACTCCTACAATACGGTCTCAACCTACAGCGAGTGGCCCTATTATCCCCTCGCCGCCTGGTCGCAGGACGGGCAGTCGATTGTCCTCATGCTGCCGCACTACGACTGGATGATGGCCCCGGAGGAGCCGATCCGGGTCTGGCAGGTGTCATTGAACGGCCTGCCTCCGGTGGAGCTGTTCTCTTACCAGTCCCTCGACCCGCTCCGGCGGGTCAGCGGCTTCAGCCCCGATGGTAGGTATCTCTTCTACACGCGGCCGCTGGAGTCGGACCCCAAGTCGTTTGAGGCACGTCTGGTGGATCTGACCACCGGGGAGGACCGGCTGGTGGATGTCGGCGGGCTTGCCTTCCAGGGCTGGTCGCCGGACGGAAACAGGTTTGTTTTCACCAATGGCACAGCAAAGGTGATTCAGGTGGGCAGTACGGCAAAAGGGGATGCGCCGGTGACCTTCGAGTATGGCCGCTTCCCCGGCAGTTTTGAGTGGCTGGACGCGGACAGCTTTGTTTATATGGATGGGTTTGAAGGGTCCACCTCGCTGATCCTGCAGCACCTGAACGGCGAGTCCATCACGGTGGTGGACCAGTCTCCCGAACGGATCCATTACACGCCGGGATATTCTGTGCCGCCTGTGGAATAAGCCGTGGACGACGGTGTTCTGCACATCCTTGCCGAACAGGTCGGGGCTGCGCTGCGCCAGAGAAGTGCCCTGCTGACCACTGCTGAATCCTGCACCGGCGGGTTGATCGGTCACTGGGTGACCAGCGTGCCCGGGTCGTCGAAGTATTACCTGGGCGGGGCGATTGTGTACGCCAATCAGATGAAAAAGGCGCTGCTGGGCGTACCCGCTGAAACGCTGGCCGCGCACGGCGCTGTCAGCCGGGAGACGGCGCTGGCCATGGCGGATGGGGCGCGCAGGCTGGTCGGCCCGGACCGGGAGGAGCGCGTCGTGGGCCTGTCGGTGACCGGAATCGCCGGGCCGGGCGGCGGCACGGTTGAAAAGCCGGTGGGGACGGTGTGGATTGGCATCAGCTCGCCGCGCGGCAGGCAGGCCTGGCAGTATCATTTCAACGGCGCCCGCCGCGAGATCAAGGCTCAGTCCGCAGAAACGGCCCTGCGCCTGCTGCTGGAGTGGCTGCACGGCGGCCTGTAAAGGCCGGTCTAGCCGGTCAAAGGCGGACAGGTTATACTGGGGGACAACAATTACCTGAGGAGTAATCCATGGCTGGAAGCAAACGGATCCTGATCCTGACAGCGGACGCCGGGTTTGGCCACCGCAGCGCGGCCAATGCGATCGCCGCCGCACTGGACAGCCTGTACGGCGAGCAGGCGCAGGTTTCCATTGTGAACCCGCTGGATGACCGCCGCGTGCCGTTCTTCCTGCGCGAAGCGGAATCGGACTATGACAAGCTGGTGCGCAGCCTGCCGGAGCTGTACAAACTGGGCTTTGACGCGTCGGACTACGCTGTTCCCACGAACCTGATTGAGAATGCCATGACCGTGCTGATTTACGAGGTGATCAGCGACCTGATCCGCCAGTATAAACCGCACGCCATCATCAGCACGTACCCGATCTATGTCAGCGTGATCTCGGCGGTGTTCACCATTTCCCGCATCCGGGTGCCGCAGTACATGGCCATTACCGACCTGGCCACCATCCACCGCCTGTGGCTGAACAAGCGGGTGGACGGGCTGTTCGTCCCGACTCCCTCGGTCCGCGAGCTGGCCCTGAATTACGGCTTCCGGCCGGAGCAGGTGCACGTGACCGGCATCCCGGTGAACCCGGCCTGCGCGCTGAGCCAGCGCTCACCGGCCGAAATCCGCGCCAGTCTCGGGCTGGACCCGGACCGGCTGACCATCCTGGCGGTGGGCAGTCGGCGGGTGGAGCACCTGCAGGAAGCCCTGCATGTGGTCAACCACTTCGGCTACCCGCTACAGCTGATCGCCGTTACCGGGAAGGATAAGGAGATGTTCAACCAGCTGCAGGAGGAGCGCTGGCACATCCCCGTCAAGATCTTCGAGTTCACGGACGATGTCATCTCGCTGATGCAGGCCTCGAACCTGATCATCTGCAAGGCGGGCGGGTTGATTGTCACCGAGGCGCTGGCCTGCGGGCTGCCGCTGATCCTGGTGGACGTGATCCCCGGGCAGGAAACCGGCAACGCCGACTACGTAATCAGCTCGGGCGCCGGTGACCTGGCCTTCACCGAGATGCAGCTGCTGGAAACGCTGGCGCACTGGGTGGCCGACGACAGGCGCCTGCTGGAGATTCGCTCGGCCAACGCCCGCCGCGCCGGACGCCCCGAGGCGGCGCTGGATGCCGCGAAGATTGTCTGGGAGGGCGCCCAGCAGGGTCCGCGCCCCAGCGAACCTGCCGGCCGGCTGTCGCTCATCCGCCTGTTGAAGAAGAATCGGGTGCGCTGGCAGTGGGATGAAGAGCCGGAGGGCAGTCAGGCCTCGTAAGGTAGAGGTTGACCTGAGAGTAAATGGCCGCCGGCTTCGCCCGGCGGCGCTATTCTTAAACGTCCGCGCAGCGTCATGCTTTGATGTTATGATTGGCACATTCTTCTCCGGCAGGGGAGGAATTGATTAGCTATTTTTCCGCTCTCTGGGTATAATGATGCCCATGCGACAAAACGCATCAAAGATAGCGGATTTCTACTCTTAGCGATTATTGATGCATATTTCACTATTTTTTAATGTTGTGGTATCAAAATATCCTTACCCTGCGGGTGAGTGCGCCCAGCAGGCGTGGTGATTTGCGGTCAAGGAGGAAAGCATGCAAACGGAGTTAACCGCGCCCCCGGTAAAGTCTTCTGCTAACAGGTTTAAGTTTATCGCTGGCGGTGTACTGATTTTGGCGGCGGTGGTGTATTTGATCGCCACTTCGCTGGTCAATCCCGGCGGGGCGCAATACTTCTTAACGGTCGATGAGCTGAACGAGCGGGGGGCGAGCATGGTCGGTGAGAGTGTGCGCATTTCGGGCGCGGTACTCGGCGACTCGATCACCTATGATCCCCAGACGATGAACCTCACCTTTGAAATTGCGCATGTGCCTGCCGAATCGGCCATGATCGAGGACGAGGGCGGGCTGGCGGCCGCGCTGCATGCCGCCGTCATGGACCCCTCCCGGCAGCGGCTGACCGTTCATTACAACGGCGTCAAGCCGGACTTGCTGCAAAACGAGGCCCAGGCCATTGTCACAGGGAAAATGGGTGAAGATGGCATTTTCTACGCCAAGGACCTGCTGCTGAAATGTCCCACCAAGTATGAAGAGGCAGTGCCCCAGCAGGCGAGCAGCGATCTGGGAACGACACCCTAGAACCTGGAAACCCGATGAGCGCTAATTCAAGACAGCGCTCATTTTCTGTGAGGACCTGCGGAGACTTTTATGCTAGCTAATTTCGGGTACGGCGCAATTGTCCTTGCCTTCTTTGTTTCGCTGTACGGCGTGTTTGCCGCCATCTACGGGGTCCGGAAGAACCGGGCTGCCTGGGTGGAGAGCGCCCGTACCGCCATGCTGTTGATATTCCCCCTGTTGACGCTGTCCGCGCTCAGCATTGTGGTGCTGCTGGTGACCGGGCACTATGAAGTGCAGTACGTCTACAACGTGACCAGCAGCGCCATGCCGGTGTATCTCAAGATCACCGCGCTGTGGGGCGGCCAGGCCGGCTCGCTGATTTTCTGGTCCTGGACGATGAGCGCTTTCGCCACCGCGGTGACGCTGCGCAACTGGGACCGCGACCGGGAGTTCCTCCCCTGGGTGATCGTGGTCTCGCTGATCACGCTGGCCTTCTTCCTCGGGCTGAGCATCTTCGTCGAGAACCCGTTTGAGCGCATCTGGATCACGCCGGAAGGCCGCCAGGTGGTCTCCATGCTGCCGCCGGCCGGGTCCATCCTGGCCACCGTGCGCGACGGCCGGGGGTTGAACCCGCTGCTGCGCCATCCCGGCATGATCATTCACCCGCCGATGCTCTATCTGGGCTTTGTCTCGTTCGTCATCCCCTACGCCTTCGCCATCGCCGCGCTGGTCACCGGCCGCAGCGACGACCGCTGGATCCGCCTGACCCGGCGCTGGTCGCTGGTGGCCTGGCTGTTCCTCTCGCTGGGGCTGCTGCTGGGCAGCCGCTGGGCGTATGACGTGCTTGGCTGGGGTGGTTACTGGGCCTGGGATCCGGTGGAAATCGCGGCCTTCATGCCCTGGCTGACCGGGACGGCCTTCATGCACTCGGTTATGATCCAGGAAAAGCGCGGTCTGTTCAAGCGCTGGAACATGGTGCTGATCATCCTGACTTACTCGCTGGTGATGGTGGGCACCTTCCTGACGCGCTCGGGCGTGCTTTCCTCGGTGCACGCGTTCGCGCAGAGCGCCATCGGGCCGCTGTTCTTCGTCTTCATCGGCCTGACCCTGGCCGGTTCGCTGGGGCTGCTGCTGTGGCGCTGGAACGATCTGCGCAGCGAAGGCGAAATGCACTCGCTGCTTTCGCGCGAGGCCCTCTTCCTGCTGAACAACCTGCTCTTCATGGGCATCCTGATCGTGTGCTTCTGGGGCGTGTTCTTCCCGCTGATCTCCGAGCTGTTCACCGGTCAGAAGGTCACCGTCGGGCCTCCGTTCTATGAGCGGGCCACGGCGCCGCTCTTTGGCGGGCTGCTGCTCCTGATGGGCATCGCGCCGCTTTCCGCCTGGGGCCATTCCACGGTGAAAACGCTGGGCAAGGCGGTCTGGAAGCCCGCCCTGGGCGCGGTGGCCGCGCTGGTCGCGGCGTACATCTTCGGGGTGCGGCTGCCAGCGGCGCTGATCGGCTTCTTCGCGGTTGCGCTGGTGATTTTCGTGACCCTGTACGAGTACATCCGCGGCGTGTCGGCCCGGCGGCGGCGCTCGGGTGAAAGCTACCCGGTGGCGCTGATGCGCCTGGCGGCCCGCAACCGGCGCCGCTACGGCGGGTACATCATCCACCTGGGCGTGGTGCTGATGGCCCTGGGCATCATTGGCATTGAGCTGTTCCAGACCGAAACCCAGGGGACCCTGGCCCGCGGCCAGTCGCTGGAGCTGGACGGGTACACCGTGCGCTACGATTCGCTGGCCATCTTCGATGTGCAGGACGGCCGCAATGTGGCCCGCGCAGAGGTGACGGTGTTCAAGGACGGCCGGAACCTGGGCACGCTGGCCCCGCGGCGTGACTACTACTACGACTCCGGCCAGCCGATGACTATCCCGGGCGTGCGCTCGACCATGTCGGAGGACCTGTACGTGCTGCTGGTCGACTGGCAGCCGGTTTCCGAGCAGGGCGCGACTTTCAAGGTGTATCACAACCCGCTGATCAACTGGCTGTGGGTGGGTGGATTTGTGTTCATTTTTGGCATGCTGGTGGCTGCCTGGCCGGACCGGGAGCCCGCGCCTTCGGTGCAGCGGGCGAAGGTCCGCGCCGGGACGCAGGCCAGCCGAGCCTGATGAAAATGCTGGAATGAGATGAAATTGAACCGGATGATCAGGCCAACATCAACGCGATTCTTCCTTGCAGGGCTGCTGTTCCTTCTGGCCCTGACGGCCGTCACCTTCCAGCCGGCCAGCGCCCAGGCGCCGACCCCATCGGATGATGAGGTCAACGCCATCGCCAAGCATCTGTACTGCCCGGTGTGCGAGAACACGCCGCTGGACGTCTGCCCGACGGTGGCCTGCGCTCAGTGGCGCCAGCAGATCCGCGACCTGCTGATGGAAGGCAGGACCGAGCAGGAGATCCGCGACTATTTTGTGGCCCGCTACGGCGATCGGGTGCTGGCCGAGCCGCCGCGCTACGGGTTCAACTGGCTGGTGTACGTGCTGCCGCCGGTGCTGTTCCTGGCGGGCGCGTTCGTGGTGTACCGGGTGCTGCGCGGCTCGTACAGGCCGGTCCAGCAGGTGGAAGCGCCCCCTCCGCCGCCGGACGACGATCCCTACCTGAAGCGGCTGGAAGAAGAGCTGCGCCGCCGGGAGCAGGAGGGGCAGTAATGCTGAAATTGGATATGGAATGGATGGGAGAGATCCTATGGATCAAACGGTAGAAGCCGCGGCACAGCAAACCTCCCGGCGCCTGCCCACCTGGGCGATGGTCCTGGCCTTTACCCTGCTGGTGGCCTTCCTGGGACTGGTGTATTTCGGCCTGCGCAACAGCATGGCCGGCCCGCTGTCGATCGGCCAGCCCGCGCCAAAGTTCACCCTGCAGACCTTTGACGGTCAGGTGGTGGACGTGCGCGATCTGGAGGGGAAAATCATCCTGGTCAACTTCTGGGCTTCGTGGTGTAAACCCTGCGAGGACGAGGCCGCCGCGCTGGAAGAGGCCTGGCGCCGCTACCAGGCCGATGGGGACGTGGTCTTCCTGGGTGTGGATTATGTCGACACCGAAAGCGAGGCCCGCGCTTACCTGGAGAAGTTCAACATCACCTACCCCAACGGACCGGACTTGAAGTCGAGCATCTCGGACCTGTACAACATCAGCGGTGTGCCGGAGACATACATCATTGGCCCCGACGGGACCCTGAAATACGCCAAGAAAGGCCCGTTCCTGAGCATCAACGAGATCATCATGGTGGTCGACGGGCTGCGCCAGGGGAATACTGGCGCCGGATCATAGAGGAGAATTCATCGCATGGATGTGGGGTCTATACTGCTTATTCTGGGCTTGGCGGGACTGGTGATTGCCATTCTCAGCCGGCCTTTTTACACGCACACGGCCAACCAGCGGCTGATCGCCCTGCCGGAGGAGGCCCAGCATAAAGATCACCTGCGCTCCAGCCTGCTGGCCGAGCACGAGCGCATCCTTTCCGCCCTGCAGGAGCTGGAGTTTGACCATGTTCTGGGCAAGATTCCGGCGGAGGATTACCCGATGCAGCGCGCCGCGCTTCTTCAGAAGGGCGCTGCGACCCTGCGGCAGCTGGACGAGCTGATGCCGTCCAACTCGACCCTCTCGGCCGAGGACCGCATCGAAGCGCTGGTGGCTGCCCGGCGGGCGGACGCCTCGCGCGGCCAGACCGGCCCGGCCGCCGACACCGGCGACCCGCTGGAAAACCTGATCGCGGCCCGGCGCCGGGAGCGCGAAGAGAAAACCACCGGATTCTGCCCGAAGTGCGGGAAACCGGTTCAGAAATCGGACAGGTTCTGCCCGCGCTGCGGAGCGACTGTCAACGCGTAGAAAGAAACGACGTCGATGACCTCTTTGAGAAAATCTCTGCTTGCGTTCGCTCTGCTTCCGCTGATCCTCACCGGCTGCGCATCGCTGGCCGCGGATGTCACTCCGCCGCCGGGTTTCCAGCCCACGCAGGCCGCGGAACCGGTTCAGGTCAGCGCTGTGCTGCCCATGGTGCCGCCCAATCTTGAAAACGGGGCGGCGATTTACGCGGAAAACTGCACCCCCTGCCACGGCGAAACCGGCCGGAGCGACGGCCCGATGTCGGGCGAACTGCCCCAGCCCGCGCCTGAGCTGGGCAATCCGGAAGTGGCCGGCGCCGTTCGTCCGGTGGACTGGTACCTGATGATCAGCAACGGCAATCTGGAAATGCTCATGCCCGGTTTTGCCGGCAGCCTGAACGAGCGTGAGCGCTGGGACGTGACTGCCTACGCCCTGATGCTGAGCGTGTCCGAGGAGACACTGCAGGCCGGGGCGGAGGTCTACGCCGCCGAATGCCAGGCCTGCCACGGCGAGCTGGGCCGCGGTGACGGCCCGCAGGCGGCCAGCCTGAGCGCGGACGTGCCGAACTGGCGGCAGAACCCGGCGCTGCTGGCGGAGGTCTCCAACCTGGAGCTGAAGGCGTCCATCAGCCAGGGCGTCCCCCCGGCAATGCCCGGTTTTGAAGGCGTGCTGGACGCCGGAGAGCTGGAAGCGGTCACCGCCTATGTGCGCTCGCTGGGCTTCACCGGACTGAGCGGCTCGCTGGCTGCGGGCCAGCCGCAGATCAGCCAGACCCCGCAGCCGGAAGGGACCCCGGCCGCGATGGAAGGCTTCATGTCCATCGGCGGGCAGGTGTATAACCTGTCTGGCGGCGAGGTGCCCACAGACCTCGAGGTGGAGCTGACCGGTTACGAGGGCATGACGGAGGTGTTCTCCCTCACCGTGCCCGCCGAGCCGGACGGCGCTTTCCGGTTTGAAGAAGTGGAAGTGTCGCCCAGCCGCGTCTACCTGGCATCGATCGTGCGCAACGGGGTCACCTACAACTCGCAGGTGGTCCACCCGGAGAGCCTGGTTCCCGGCGGCAGCATTGATGATCTGGTCATCGAATTCTTTGACACCACCAGCGACACCTCGGCGCTGAAAGCTGACCGCATGCACATCTTCTTCGAGCCGACCGAATCCGGCACGGTGCAGGTGGTCGAGNNACTAGCCTGCATGTCATCGTCCCGGCGGGCGAGGACCAGCCGGTCTTCACCGTGGAGCTGCCTGAAGGCGCGACGAACCTGCGCTTCGAGGACGGCGAGCTGGGCGACAAGTACATCGCCACCGAGAACGGCTTCGGGGATATGCACACCATTCTGCCCGGGGCTGGCGCTCAGCTGCTGTTCGGCTACGAGGTGCCTTTTGATGGCAGCGAGACCATCTCCATCCCCATTCCGCTGCCGGTGGACGCGGCGGTGATCATGACCCCGCTGCAGGGACTGGAGCTGCAGTCCGATCAGATTGTGGCGGCAGGGCAGCAGGCGGTGGAGAACATGCAGATCAAAATGTACACCGCCGCGCATCTGCAGCCCGGCCAGCGGCTGGAGATCACCATGACGGATGGCTCCAGCCCGATGGCGGCGCTGGGCAGCCTGAACCAGGGCATCTGGATCGGCGCGCTGGGCTTCGCGGTCTTCCTGATCGCCGGCGGCATCCTTCTGGTGCGCCAGCGCCGCGGCGAGGCGGAAGAGGACGAGGCTGAAGAGGAAGCTCCTGCTGAAGATACCGTGGAAAGCCTGCTGGATCAGATCATTGCCCTGGACGATCTGTTCCGCGCCGGGGAACTGCCCGAAGAGGCCTACCGGCAGCGCCGTGGCGAGTTGAAGCAGCGACTGCGCGAGCTGCACGGGGAGGAGTGAGCCGGCGTGGTTGAGCAAACCCCTCCCATGATCCAGGTGCAGAAACTGGTCAAGCGCTTCGGGCTGAAGACCGTGCTGCGCAGCCTGGATTTCTCCGTGCAGCCCGGCGAGTTTGTGGCCCTGCTGGGCCCGAACGGCGCCGGAAAAACCACCTTCCTGCGCATTCTGTCCTCCCTTTCCAGCCCGACGCTGGGCACGGTGACTATTTCCGGCTACTCGCTGCCCGGGCAGGCGGCCGCAGTTCGCCGCCGGCTGGGCGTGGTCTCGCACCTGCCGCTGCTGTACGGGGACCTGAGCGCGGAGGAGAACCTGACCTTTTACGGCCGCCTGTACGCTGTTGAGGGGCTGAAGGCGCGCATCGACGAGGTGCTGGAGATCGTCGGCCTGGCTCCCCGCCGCCGGGATCTGGTGCGCACATTTTCGCGCGGCATGCAGCAGCGCCTGGCCATCGGGCGGGCCATCCTGCACGATCCTGACGTGCTGCTGCTGGACGAGCCGCACACCGGGCTGGACCAGGACGCCTGCGCCATGCTGGACGAGGTGCTGCGTCAGGTATCCGGCCTCGGGCGCACGGTGGTGATGACTTCGCATGACCTGGCCCGGGCGGAAGACCTGGCCAGCCGCTTTGACATTCTCTCCCGCGGGCGTATCCAGGCGTCGGTGAAGGCGGAGGATCTGCCGGTCAACGGGCTGCTGGCCTTTTACCGCGAATCGCTGCGGGCGGCCGATTCCCGGCCGAGACACGAGGTGGCCGCATGAGAACAGCAGTTACCCGTCCCGCCGGAACGCCGTTCGTCCGCTCCATGCTGGCTGTGGTCTGGAAGGACCTGGCTGCCGAGTGGCGCAGCAAGGAAATCCTTTCGTCCATGCTGGTGTTCGCCCTGCTGGTGATCCTGATCTTCAATTTTGCCCTGGAGCTGGACGCTTCCGCCCGCCGCGAAGCCACGGCCGGCATCCTCTGGGTGACGCTGGCCTTCGCCGGCACGCTGGGGCTGAACCGCTCCATGGCGGTTGAAAAGGACCGCGGCTGCCTGGACGGGCTGCTGCTGGCCCCGGTCGACCGCACGGCGATCTACTTCGGCAAGTCCATCGCCAACTGGCTGTTCATGCTCTCGGTGGCGCTGATCGTGCTGCCAGTCTACAGCATTCTCTACAACGTCAACCTGTTCAACCCCGGGCTGCTGATGGTCATCCTGCTCGGCTCGGAAGGGTATGTGGCCATCGGCACGCTGCTCTCGAGCATGGCGGTGCAGACCCGCATGCGGGATATCCTGCTGCCCATTTTGCTGTTCCCGGTGATCATCCCGGTCGTCCTGGCGTCTGTGAAGGCTTCCTACGGCTACCTGCAGGGCTCGGCGATGACAGACATCCAGCCCTGGATCACGCTTCTGGTGGCTTCGGATTTGATTTTCACCGCGGTTGCCTTTATGGTGTTCGATTATGTCGTTGAGGAATAAATCCGTGTTCGTTTTCTGGAGGGTTGTTTTATGGCAAGCAAACCGCGCCTTTTGACGGTGCTCGACATCGTCACTGCCTTGCTCATGGCGGCGGCCATCTACATGGTCTTCATCTTCGCGCCCATGGAGCGCGTGATGGGCGCTGTGCAGAAAGTCTTTTACTTCCACGTGGCCGCCGGCTGGGCGGGGATGCTGGGCTTCTTTGTGGCCTTCGTCGCCGGCATCGTGTACCTGATCACCAAACAGTCCCGCTGGGACCGTGTGGAACTGGCCGGGGTGGAGATCGGGCTGGTGTTCATGTTCATCTGCATCGTGACCGGGTCCATCTGGGCTCGCCCGATCTGGAACACCTGGTGGACCTGGGACCCGCGCCTGACCACCGCCACCATCATGGAGCTGGCTTACGCGGCCTACATGATGCTGCGCTCAGGGATTGAAGACCCCGAACGGCGGGCACGCTTCGGGGCGGTGTACTCCATTGTCGCCTTCATCAGCGTGCCGCTGACCTTTTTCTCCATCCGCATCTTCCGCACCATCCACCCGGTGGTGATCGGCAGCAACGATCCGACGGCTCAGGGCACCTTCAACATGACCCCCGCCATGGGGCAGACCTTTGCCTTCAGCCTGATCGCATTCTCCTTCCTGTTCGCCGCGCTGCTCTGGCACCGCATCCGATTAGGCAAGCTTCAGGAAGATGTCGAGCGTTTGAAACTGCAGCTGCAGAGCTGAGAAGCGGGAGGAAATTATGGAAGGACCTGCTGAAACCACTGCCTATTTCATCGCCGGTTACACGGTGATTTTCGGGACGCTGATTGTGTATCTGACCAGCCTGGTCATGCGCTTCCGCCGGCTGCACCAAGATAAGGCGCTGCTGACCGATCTGCAGTCGGATGAGGAAAAAGCATCCCTGCAGGAAGAATCGCTGGGCACTCTGTCGTAAGCGTCTCTCGCCGGCGGGAATATTCTTAATAAGTTCGTTTGTGGTCTGAGCAGCCCAAATACCGGGCTGGCTCATTCCACAAACGAACTTGTATTTCTAACAGCTGTCAGGCAGCCGCGGTCTGGTAAAAGGGCGGGGTTTCCTGGTCCATGCGGCGCAGTGCGGGGGAGAGCAGGCCGTAGATGCCGGTCAGCAGCCCCAGCAGCGAGGTGCACAGGAACATGACCGCCATGCCGCTGCCAGGACCGGTGCCCACCAGCCAGCCCAGCGGACCGGCCAGGGTACCTCCGGCCGCCATGGCCGGCTCGAACAGCCGGTCTGCCAGCAGGCCGCCCATCAGGTAGCCAACCGGCTGCGCGGCAACCTGGACCATATCCCGGGAGGAGAAGACGCGCCCCTGCACGTCCGGCGGCACCCATTCCTGCCAAAGAGCAAAGTAGGGGCTGACGATGAAGGGAATGGCCAGTTCGGAAAGGAAGCCGGCCGCGGCCCAGCCGGCCGTGGTGCGGCTGATCGCGGTCATGAAGTCGCCGACCAGGAAGGAGGCCGCCGTCGCCGTCAGGTAAACGCGTGCCTTGCGGCGAAAGCTGCTTCGCAGGGTAAGGAGCAGTCCGCCAGCGATACCCCCGGCGCCCATCATCGAGCGCACAATGCCCAGCGCCACCTCGTCGCCGCCGGTGCGGGCCAGGATCATGGGCGAGTGGACGGCGAAGTAGGTCAGCGTGGCGAACAGGTTGATCAGGAAGAAGGTCAGCAGCATGGTGCGCAGGCCGGGGCTGCGCAGGATGTAGCCCAGGCCGAAGCGCATTTCCTTCCAGAACGAGCCGGCTGCCAGCTGACCCTGTTCGCTCGCTGGCGGGCTGGGGATGCGGATGATCAGCGTGGTGACGGCCAACGCGATGCTCATGGTGGCGATGTCCACCATCATCACCGCGCCCAGCCCGGCGGCTTGCTGCACCAGCCCGGCGGCGGCCGGGGCCAGCACGCGGGTGGCCGAGCGGCCCAGTCCCAGCAGGCCGTTGCTGCGGGTGTACTCTTCGCGCGGTACCAGCAGGCTGACCGAGGCGTAGAAGGCCGGGTCCTGGAAGGCTTCGAAGATGCCGGTGAGGCCCTCCATCAGGTAGAGGTGCCACAGCTCCAGCCGCCCGGTGAGCAGCAGGGCCAGCAGAGCGGCGGTCATCAGCCCGGAGCTAAAGTCGGAGGCAATCAGCACCTTGCGGCGGTCCCAGCGGTCGACCAGCACGCCGGAAATCGGGCTGGTGATCACATAGGTGATGCAGGAGAAGAAGCCGAGCAGCGCGATGGCCGAAGCGGTTCCAGCCAGGTCGTAGGCCCAGATCAGCACGGCGAAGCGAGTCATGCCGGTGCCGAGCAGGGAAAGGGACTGCGTGCTCCACAGCCAGTAAAAGGTTCTTTTTGAGGGGCGTGTGTGTTGATTGTTCATAATGGTCTGGTTCAGGAATAAAAAAACCGCAGGCGATGGCGCCTGCGGCTAGGAGATGACTTGTGAGGGCCTACAGCCGCTCTGTCAGCAGGCGCGTTGAAATACACCCCTCCAAAGCGCTCATGTTGATCACCTGAACCAGCGGCAGTCTTTCCATGCGGCCGATTATAGTGCCTGAGGCAGGAAATGACAAGATTTTCATGGAAATTACTCATCTTCAGATAGAAAAACAGCCCCTGCCAGGGGACCGGCAGGGGCTGCTGCCAGTAGGAACAGCCGGCTCAGGCCGACTGCATCGAGGGAATTTCCGGCAGGCGCTCCGGAATGGTGCGGATCGCTTCTTCCGGCGACTCGAAGTCCTCCAGCTTGCCTTCGTTGTAAGCCGCGTAGGCGCTGAGGTCGAAGTGGCCGTGGCCGGACAGGTTGAACAGGATGACCTTCTTCTCGCCGGTTTCTCTGGCGCGCAGGGCTTCATCCATGGCCGCGCGGATGGCATGGGACGATTCGGGCGCGGGCAGGATGCCTTCGGTGCGGGCGAAGGTGAGGGCCGCCTCGAAGGTCGCCAGCTGCGGCACGGCCACCGCCTCGATCAACCCGGCGTCGTACAGGCTGCTGATGATCGGGGACATGCCGTGGTAGCGCAGGCCGCCGGCGTGGATGGCCGGGGGTACGAAGTCGTGTCCCAGGGTGTGCATCTTGATGATGGGCGCCACCCGGGCGGTGTCACCGTAGTCATAGCCGTACACGCCGCGAGTGAGCGACGGCGCGGCGCATGGCTCGACGGCGAGCAGGCGCGTCCGCTGGCCGCTGCGCAGGTTTTCCCGCAGGAAGGGGAAGGCGATGCCGGCGAAGTTGGACCCGCCGCCCACGCAGCCGATGACCACGTCCGGGTACTCGCCGGCCATGTCCATCTGCTTGAGGGCCTCCTCACCGATCACCGTCTGGTGGAGCAGCACGTGGTTCAGCACCGACCCCAGGCTGTACTTCTTCAGCCCGCCTGAGGTCGCCGCAACTTCGACCGCCTCGGAGATGGCCATGCCCAGGGTGCCGGGGGTGTTTGGGTCGCGGGCCAGCGCGGCGCGCCCGGCCTGGGTGCGGTCGCTGGGGCTGGCGAACACCTGCGCCCCGAAGGTCTCCATCAAATAGCGGCGGTAGGGTTTCTGCTGGTAGGACACGTTAACCATGTACACTTCCAGGTCCAGGCCGAAGAACTTGCAGGCCATGGAGAGCGCCGATCCCCACTGCCCGGCGCCGGTCTCGGTGGTCAGGGCTCTGGTACCGGAGACCTTGTTGTAGTAGGCCTGCGGCAGCGCGGTGTTGGTCTTGTGGCTGCCGGAGGGGGAAACCCCTTCGTACTTGAAGTAGATGTGGGCCGGGGTGCCCAGTTCCTTCTCCAGCCGCCGGGCGCGGATGAGGGGCGTCGGCCGGTACATCTTGTACATTTCATAGACCTCATCCGGGATGGGGATGTAGGCCTCGGTGCTGACCTCCTGCTCGATCAGCAGCATGGGGAAGATGACGGCGAGGAAATCCGGCGTGACCGGCTCTTTGGTCGCCGGGTTGAGCACTGGCGCCGGCGGTACCGGGTTGTCGGCGTTGATGTTGTACCAGAATTTCGGCAGGTCGGTCTCATTGAGGATAAAGCGGGTTTGATCAGACATGGGATACCTCCAGCGTTGTGGTAATGAAGATGAGTGAATAAAAACGGTTTCAGGACGGGTTTCCAGCCCGCAGCGGAAAGCGCACCCGCAGGCCCATGCGCCGGGCGGCCTCGTCGAGCGTCTCGCTGGCGATGGTCCGGGCGCGGCGGGAACCGCTTTCCAGGATGGACAGGATCCGTTCCGGCTGGCGGATGTACTCCTCCCGCCGGGAGCGGATGGGCGCCAGGGCGTTGTTGAGCACCCCGGCAAGATAGCGCTTGACTTCCACGTCGCCCACCTTGCCAGCCCGGTAGCGCTCCTTCAGCTCCTCCACCGCAGCGGTGTCCGGGTCGAAGGTGTCCAGGTAGGTGAACACCGGGTTCCCTTCCACGTGGCCCGGATCGGTGGCCCGCAGGCGGGTGGGGTCGGTGTACATGCCCATTACCTTGCGGGTGGTCTCCTCGGGCGTGTCCTTCAGGAAGATGGTGTTGCCGTAGGAGGTGTGCATGGTGCGGTTGTCGGTGCCGGGCAGGCGGGGCATTTCCGAGAGCAGCGCTTCCGGCTCGACGAAGAACTCGCCGTACAGCTGGTTGAAGCGGCGGGCCAGCTCGCGGGCCAGCTCCAGGTGGGGCAGCTGGTCTTCGCCGACCGGGACAGCGCTGGCCTGGTACAGCAGGATGTCCGCGGCCTGCAGCACCGGGTAGGTGAGCAGCCCCAGCGAAGGCTGCAGGCCCAGCTGCTGGACCTGCTCCTTGAACGTCGGCACGCGGTGCAACCGGGCGTCGGTCACCAGCATGCTGAGCAGCAGGCAGAGCTGGACATGCTCCGGCACGGCGGACTGCAGTGCCAGCGTGGCGCGCTCCGGGTCGATGCCGGTGGCCAGCCAGTCGGCAACCACTTCGAGCGTGTGCGGGTAGATCTGGTCCGGGTGCTGGTAATCGGTGGTCAGCACGTGCAGGTCGGCCACCAGGAAGATGCATTCATAGGTATCCTGCAGGCGCACCCAGTTGGTGAGTGTGCCGGCCAGATGACCGATATGCCGCGGCCCGGTCGGGCGGTGTCCGGTGAGGATGCGTTCTTTCTTTTCTTCCAATTCCTCCTCCTGAATAAAAAACCAGCGTTCATCCCATGTAGGGGACGAACGCTGGTCCGTGGTGCCACCCCAGTTAGACGGCTTCTTTAATCAAAAATCCCCCGGTGATCGACACAAGGGGAAAAAGCCAGTCTCACTCGTTTGGGATACGGCCAGTGGAATCACCGGCGATATCCTTTGCCCTGATAACGGTGGCAGCTCCGGCACGGGCTACTGACGCGTATGGCGTTGTTCACCCTGCTGCTCCGAGGTCCATTCGGCGCTGCGGTACGGGCAGGCTCTCACCTTATCCTGCTCTCTGTGCCGCCTGGGCAGCGCGTACTCGTCCTCATCGACGCATTTCTATATCAATTAGCAAGAATTATACTCACTGCCAGAGGTTTGTCAAGAACCCTGGACCGCTGTTTTCACACTCCAACCCGGTTTTCCTTGCGCCAGGTGAGGATCTGGGCGGCGTGCTCCTGCTCGTGCATGACCACATAGCTGATGATGAGTTCGCTCAGGCTGTGATTCTTGAGCCAGGGGAAGTAGCCCTTCTTATCCAGCTCTTCGTCGCTGAACTCGGCCACCCGGCGCAGTGACTGCTTGCGCACGCCCTCGAAGTCCGACATCACCAGATCCAGCGGGCGATTCTGCGATTCCAGCTGCCAGGCTAAGTTGAGCTCGTCTTCGTCATTCTTCTGAAAGTGCAGCGTGTTGGGTTTGGCGCCCTGACGGGCCTGGAATAACAGTGTGACGGTTTCGCCTTCCCAGCGGGTCAGGTGAAAAATGATGTCACGGATGGAGCGGCGGTCGATCAGGTCCGGCTGGGTGAGCTGTTCGTCGCTCAGCCCCTCGATGGCGTGGTGAAAGGTCTGCCGCGTGGCTTCCAGGGTCTCCAGTAAATCCACCTTGTTCATGTGTCCCTCCTCTATTGCTCACCTATCTTCAGTGTAGCACACTCATCCGCCCGGGAATCGTAAAACGGCGAACTTTCTTGACAAAGAAACACCCCGCGGCTAGACTGGTAAAGGTTTTCGCCGGGAGGGTGCATGGAAATCGTCTCGCCTGTCAATGAAAAGCTCTGGCGCGCCGGGCTGACCCTGGAGGAGTATCTGGAATCCATGACGGAAAACCGGTCGCGGATGCGCCGGCGCATGCAGTGGATTCGCATGACGCCCTACGAGCGCGCCCTGTTCGCCCGCATGGAACGGCCGGTGCGCGCACTGGTCCTGGCGGAGGACGACTGCCTGGACTGCCTGATGAACATCCCCCTGCTGGCGCACATTCAGGTTCTGGCGGAACCTTTCGAAGTCCGCCTGTTCCGGCGTTCGCAGCAGCTGCTGCTGTCGGCCTATCTGGACAGCCGCGGTGCGGACGAGCTGCCTGTGTTCCTTTTTGTGGACGGGGACTTTCACGAAATTGGCCTGTGGTCGGGCCGGCCGCGCACGGCGGATGCCCGGCTGGCGGATTGGCGTAAACAGAACCCGGAGTATGATGCCATTCAGGCGCGAGACGACCTTCCGGCGGAGGAAAAACAGGCCCTGCTCGGGCCGCTGAAGGCCCGGCTGCTGGAGGAAATGGAGGACTGGTACGACCTGGGCCTGCAGCTGGACGCCTCGCGGGAGCTGCGCGAGGTGCTGAAAGGATGGATTCCGGAGAGCTGAGGTTCAGGCGGCGGCGAAGTGCTTGCTCTCGATTGACTGCCAGGTCTCCTCGGGATTGACCGGAAGGTACGCGCCCAGCGCCGGGCTGCAGCGGCGGATTTCTTCGGCCATGCGCTGGGCAGCCCGGCGAAGCGAGAAGTGGGCGTTGGGCGCGCTGCGCAGCCCGGTGAAGTGCATGGCGGTGCGGAAGTTGAAGGTGAGCAGCACCCGGCGGCGGAAGCCGTTGGGCACCACATAGGCGGCCACCTCGGGGTTCCAGGCGGCCAGCGCTGTGTAGGATTCCTCAACCTTCTCCATGGCGCGGCGGTAGGCCGCTTCCATCCCGGCGTCGACCATGCGGCGGGGCAGGCGCGGCGGTAGGCCGCTTCCATCCCGGCGTCGACCATGCGGCGGGGCAGGGCGTAACCCAGGCGGGCGGTCAGCGGCTGGGGCAGCTGGGTCATCATGCGGTGGCGCTTTAGCTCGAAATAAGCGCCCTGGTCAAGCACCAGGTCAAAGGTGTAAAAAGCCAGCTCGGTCTCCCGCGGGGGAATGTCGTACTTGCCCCGCCCGGCGAGCATTTTCGCAGCCAGTTCCTGCAGTTCCTCTTTCCCGGCGTGCCTCACGCGCTCCAGGCACTGCGCATAGTCAAGGCTGCTGCCGGTGTACAGCCAGGCGGCCAGCACCTTGATTTCCCCCTGCGGGTCGTAGTCAATCAGGCGGCACCAGTCACCGTCCGGCAGGGTCACTTCGTCCGGACGGGCCGGGGCGGCATCGCGCAGCTGCTGCCAGTAGGGCACGGCGTCGGCGTATTTGACCAGGGTGGGCACATTCGCCTGCGCCACCGCCTTGATCTCGCTGCCCAGCGCGCGCACCTCGTCCAGCGGGTGAGAGAGCATCTTGCGGATGGCGTGCTCCAGCTCGCGGGCGTTGATGGTCATGCCCACGTTGGCCAGCGAGGCGGAAGGCAGCAGAAAGCGGCACACGTCCACGTACTTCGAGCGGATGCGCCGCTCCCAGGCGGCTTCGCTCTCCCCGTCCCGGCGGGGGTGCTCACCCTCGATCACCCGCCGCACGGCGGGCAGGGCCTGCTGGTAGGTTTCCATCAGCAGGCGGCAGGTTTCCAGATAAGTGTCCCGCAGGGGATGGCCTTCCAGCTCTCCGGGAATATAAAACTCCCCGCTGCCCCATTTCTGGTAGCGGGTGGATTTTTCGGTGTAGGAAGCCAGGCGGTTGGACTCCAGCGCCTCGACCGCCAGCCGGGAGATGTTCTCCGCGGCGATGTGCAGCACCGCGTGCTCGGCCACCGAAGCATGCCCGTAGCCGACCACCCATTTCTCGTGGAACTCGGCCGACTTTTCACTGGTCAGCTCCGCGGCGATTTCGCGGAAGGACTCGGGGGAGCGCGACGTCTTGGCGAAGGTGACGGCGATGGTCTCCGGGCTGAGTTCTTTCGGGTCGAGCAGGTAGACGGAGCGTTCAGCGGGCATGGTCGAGGATCTCCTTCGTGGTGTGGATGTCCTGTTGAATCTGGTTTACCAGCGCTTCGACGGTGGAGAAGCGTATTTCCTCCCGCAGGCGCTCGACGAACTGCACCTCCAGCTGGCGGCCGTAGAGGTCCCCGTTGAAATCGAGCAGGTGGGCCTCGACGCGCGGGTTTTCGGGCTGGTTCTCGAAGGTCGGGTTCACCCCGACGCTGGTGACCGAAGCGATGACTTCTCCGTCGATTACTGCGCGGGTGGCGTAGACGCCGTTGGCGGGAATGATCTGCTCCTCCCAGACGCCCAGGTTGGCGGTGGGAATGCCGATGCGCCGGCCCCGGGCGTCCCCGGGAATGACCGGGCCGAGCAGGCTGTAATCGCGGCCCAGCAGGCGGGCCGCTTCGCGGACCTGGCCTTGCTGCAGCAGGTGCCGGATCTGGCTGGAGGAGACCATTTCCCCGTCGACGGTGACGCTCTCCATCACGGTCAGCCGGTAGCCCATCTGCTCGCCCAGCTGGCGCAGGCGGTCGGCGCTGCCCTCGCGGCCTTTGCCCAGGGCAAAGCCGGGGCCGATCCACAGCTGGCGCAGGCGGGTGTGTTCGGCCAGGTTGCGCATAAAGGTCTCCGCGGTCTGCGAAGCCAGCTCCAGGTCGAAGGTGAGGGTGATCACGGCATCCACCCCCAGCGCCGAGAGCAGCCGGGCGCGCTCCTCCGGGCCGGTCAGGTAATACCGCCCGCTGAGCCCGCGCAGCACCTTCACGGGGTGGGGGAAGAAGGTGACCACCGCTGCCGGGTCGCCGGCAGCATGAGCCTGTTCCACCAGACGAGAGATCAGGATCTGGTGACCGCGGTGCACACCGTCAAATGATCCAATCGTCAGCCACGCGTTGTTGAGAGAGACAGGATCAAGTGAACGGTAATGCTGCATGGGAGGTTTTTACCTGACAAGGGAGGATGGTTTTGCGCCGCCCGGGGAGGGGACCGGGCAGGCGGGATCAGCTAAAGAACACCTTTTTGGGCTGCCACTCGCGCGTTTCGGGGACGAACTCCATCAGCGCGACCAGCTCTCCCTGCTCGTTGATGCCGCGGGCCATACCGCCCGGGTTGTCTTCGGCAGGGACGCGGTGTCCGTGGCGCACCTCCTCGACCTGGTCGGGGTCCAGCTCGACGGCCGGCCAGTCCGAGAGAGCTTCCGCGGCAGGGATCAGGTACTGGTACCAGGTGCCTTCCTCGAAAGCCTCGCGCAGCTTGCGCAGCGGCACCGCATCGCGCAGGGTGAAGCGGCCGCTCTTGGTGCGCCGCAGGCCGATCAGGTGCGCGCCCACGCCGAGCGCTTCGCCCAGGTCGTGCGCCAGCGAGCGTACATAGGTGCCCGAGGAGCAGTACACGTCGATCACCGCTTCGGGGGGATCCCATTCCAGCAGCTCCAGGCTGTACACCTCGATCACGCGCGGCTCCAGATCCACCTCTTCGCCCTGGCGGGCCATGTCGTAGGCCTTGCGCCCTTTCACTTTCACGGCGGAGTAGGGGGGAGGAACCTGCTCGATGCGCCCGACGAACTTCTGCAGCACTCGCTCGAAATCTTCTTCGGTAATGTGATCCACCGGGGCGGACTTGATCACGCGGCCGTCGGCATCGTAGGTGTCGGTGGTTTCACCCAGCTGGATGACCGCCTGGTAGCGCTTGTCAGAGGCGGAGACGTATTCGCTCAGGCGGACGGCCGGACCGACCAGCACCACCAGCACGCCCGAAGCACGCGGGTCCAGGGTGCCGGTGTGGCCGGCGCGGCGGATGTTCGACCCCTTGCGCACCGCCTGAACAACTTCGTGTGACGTTAATCCTACCGGTTTGTCGATGACCAGGACGCCGGAGATCGCGTTGCGGATGTCAAATGCCCCATTCTCCATTCCGTTTCTCCCCTCGAAGATTCAGACAAAATCTCTTCACTGGTAATGATGAGTCCTCATTCATTCCTGGATTTGAGCAGTTCTTTAGTTGCTTTAAGGACCTTCTCGACCACTAAGTCCATGCTGCCGGGGACTTCGGCTCCCGCAGCGGCAGGATGGCCGCCACCCCCAAATTGAAGCGCGATCTGCGAAACGTCCAACCCTGGTCGAGCCCGCCAGCTGACTTTGGTGAGCTGGTCCCGCTGCTCGATAAATAACACAGAGATGTCTGCTTCTTCAATGCTGGATAACAAGTTGGTTAGATCAGCGTCATCGTTCCCATTATAGCCCATAGTCTTTCGATCTTCCAAGGTTAAGGTCGTCCAGATCAGGCGGTCCATGCGCTGAAGCTTGGACAGACCGGCTCCCCAGTAGCGGGCGGCTCGGTAGGAACGGCTGATGAGCGTGCGCTGGTAGATTTCGTGCAGGTCGGCCCCGAGCTCCATCAGCTGCGCGGCGGCACGGAATGCCTCCGGTGTCATGTTGGAGGTGCGGAAGCCGATGGTGTCGGTGATCAACCCGGTCATGAGGGCACTGGCCACCTCGACGGTCAGCGGCAGGTTCCAGCGGGGCAGGTACCGGGTCAGGATGACCGCGGTGGCAGGCGCGCCGGGGTCGATCAGGTTCAGGCGGCCGTAGCGCAGGTTGGTGATGTGATGGTCGATAACCAGATCCACCGGGTGGTTCTGGTGCGCGCCGCCCAGGCGATCCAGGTCCGCGGTGTCGACGGAGACCCGCAGGTCGAACTCACCGCTGGCCTGTTTGAGGATCTGGTCCGCGCCTTTCAGAAAGCGGTGGGTGGAGGGAACGCCGTCCACCAGCACCATTTGCACGTCTTTCCCGGCCGCCTTCAGGGCCAGGCCCAGCCCCAGCAGCGAGCCTACCGCGTCGCCGTCCGGGCGGATGTGAGAGGTGACCAGGATGCGGGTCGCGCCGGCGAACGCGTCCCGCATCTGTTCCACAACGTCGGTATCACTCAGTGTCGTCTTCGTCATCTTCTTCTTCCGGGGGAGCGGGTTGTTCAGCGTGCAGCTGGGCCAGCAGCCGCTCGATGCGGTCGGCCCGCTCCGGGGTGGGGTCCCAGTGGAAGCGCAGGCGCGGGAACTGGCGCAGCTCCACCCGTTCGGCCAGGGCGCGCCGCAGGAACCCGCTGGCGCTCTCCAGCCCGGCGAGCACTTCCGGCGCCCGTTTGCTGCCCTCGATGGCGGAAACGAAGATGTTGGCGTAGGCCAGCTCGCGGTCCACGGTCACATCAGTGATGGAGATGCCGCTCAGCCGAGGGTCGCTCACCTCGTTCATCACGATCATCTCAGACAGCTCCTGGCGGATGCGGTCCGCGATGCGCTGGAGTCGCATTTTCGAAGGCATGCGCTTACCTCCTTTTTAGAAGGATGTCTTCTCGAGTATATAACACTCGATCACATCCCCGACCTCAAAATCGTCATAGCCGCGCAGGTTGGCGCCGAACTCAAAGCCCTGGCGGACTTCGCGGACGTCGTCCTTGCCGTGCTTGAGCGAGGAGAACTCGCCGTGCCAGATCTCCTTGCCGCCGCGCAGCAGGCGGACCTTGGCGTTGCGGCGGATTTCGCCGTTGACCACACGACCGCCGGCCACCTTGCCGACCTTCGAGATGTTGAACACGGCCAGAATGTTGGCCTGACCGATGACGGTCTCCTTGACCTCCGGCTCGAGCATGCCCTTGAGCGCCTTTTCCACATCCTCAATCATCCGGTAAATAATATCGTACAGACGGATGGAGACGCCCTCAGATTCTGCCAGACGGCGGGCGGCGGCGTCGGCGGTGACGTTGAAGCCAATCACGATGGCCTGCGAAGCGCTGGCCAGCATGACGTCGTTTTCGGAGACGTTGCCGGTTTCGTTGTGCAGCACGTTGATTGTGATTTCGCTGTCTTTTTCCAGGTCCTTCAGCGATTTGACGATCGGCTCCAGCGAGCCCTGCACGTCCGCCTTGATGATCAGGCGCAGCTCTTTGTCCTCGCCGGCCTGGGCGCGGCTGAACAGCTCTTCCAGCGTGGCCCGCGGGGTCTGGGCGGCCACCTGCGCCTCGCGGCTCTGACGCTCCTCGATGATGGCGCGGGCTTCCTTCTCGGAAGGCACCACCCGGAAGATCTCACCGGCTGCGGGCACATCATTCAAACCCATAATCTGAACCGGGGTGGAGGGGCCGGCCTTGCGGATGCGCTTGCCGCGGAAATCGAACATGGCCTTGATGCGCCCGTAGGAGCTGCCCGCGATGACCGTGTCGCCGCTCTGCAGGGTGCCGTTCTGCACCAGCAGGGTGGCCAGCACGCCTTTGGCGCGGTCTACCCGGGCTTCGATCACCGTGCCGAAGACCTTCCCGTCGGGGTTGGCTTTGATGCTGAGGGACTCGGCGGTCAGGTTGACTGCCTCCAGCAGGTCTTCGATGCCCTGCTTCTGCTTGGCCGAGACCGGGACGACAATGGTGTCGCCGTCCCACTCATCCGGCACCAGGCCGTTTTCGGCCAGCTGGTTCTTGACGAAATCGGGGTTGGCATCCGGGCGGTCGATCTTGTTCAGGGCAACAATAATGGGCACCCGCGCTGCGCGGGCATGGGCGATGGCCTCGCGCGTCTGGGGCATGACGCCGTCATCCGCAGCAACCACCAGGATCACAATGTCGGCCCCCTGAGCGCCGCGGGCGCGCATGGCGGTAAATGCGGCATGACCCGGGGTATCCAGGAAGGTGATCAGCTGATTCTGGTGCTCCACCTGGTAGGCGCCGATGTGCTGGGTGATGCCGCCGGCCTCACCGCTGGCCACGTTGGTGTGGCGGATGGCGTCCAGCAGGGTGGTCTTGCCGTGGTCCACGTGGCCCAGGATGGTGACCACCGGCGGGCGGTTAGTCAGTTTGGCGGGATCTTCGTCAGCAATCAGCTGGCGCCACAGGGGAATCTCTCCGGTCTCGGCCTCTTCGACGGCCTCCTCGATGGTCTCGGCGCGGGCCTCAAACCCCAGCTCTGATGCCACGATCGCGGCGGTGTCGAAATCCACCAGCTGGTTTATGTTGGCCATCACCCCGTTCGACATGAGAATTTTGATCACCTGAATCGGGCTGGCGGAGGTCCGCTGGGCCAGATCTCGGACAGTAATGCTGCCTGGTAGTTCGATCACGTTTTGTCCGTTATCGCTCATCTTTCACCTCGTGTTAAAAATTATGCACCCATCCAAGCTTGCCAAGTCAGCTGTCAATCTACCGGTTGGGTGCACAAGTATTTCTGCTCGAAGAGCGGTCAGGACGGGCTAGGTCAGCGTCTCATCATACCCTTTTGAGCTTTCACAGCTCGAGCGCTTCTCCCTGTTCGATTTCCGGCGTTTCGGGGAGGTTTTCCCAGAAGGCCTGCAGGGCTGCTCGATCCTGGTCGGTCAACTCGGTCCGCAAAGCGCTGGCAAGCGGTCCTTTCAGGGCGCGCTGCCAGCAGCTCCGGGCGTTGTGCAAGTACGCTCCTCGCCCAGCGAGCTTGCCCGTCGGGTCCACAACGACGCCTTCAGGCGTGCGCACGATTCTGGTGAGTGCCCGTTTGGGCAGAACCAGACGGCAGCCTACACAGGTTCGCTGCGGGACGTGCTTCACTCGCTTCGGTGATTTCTTGGCCACCTGACTTCTCTCAAGAATGCTTATACATCCCAATCCCAACCATCGTCACCGCGTTTGCGCTTGCGCGTCACCACGGTCTGGTCGCTTTCCGGATCGTATTCCACTTGAACGTGCTTTTTCTTCTTCTTGCCTTTCTTCTTACCCTTGGTGACAGGTTCTTCCTCTTCCTCAACCGGTTCCACAGGGAAGATGTTGGTCGCGAGAGAGAAGAGCGCATCGAAGGGCACTTCTTCCTCGGATTCCGCCGCCGGGGCGGGCTCTTCGGCCGGGGCCTCTTCCTGAGCGGCGGGGGCCACCTCTTCGGCGGTGAGTTCAGCCTCGACCGCTCCGGCTTCGACCGGCTGCTCAGTGATGATCTCCTCCGGCGCGGCGGCCTCGACCTCGGCCTCCACCGGCCCGGCCTCAGCTTCCGCTTCGGCTTCCGGCGCGGCCTCGAGCGAGGCGACCACCTGCTCAATGGTCTGCATGGCCTTGGGGCCGATGCCGTTCAGGCGCAGGATCTCATCGGAGTTTTTCTTCATCTGCAGCGCCAGGTCACCCAGGGTCTCAAAACCGGCTTCCTGAAGGATGATGGAAATGTGCTCCGGCAGGTCGCTGTCCAGAATGTTAGTCTCGAAGGCCTGCGCGGGAATGCTGCTGCGCAGCTCGGCCAGCTTGTCCTCGGAGACCTTCCTGGCGGCCTCGGCGCGGGAGACGATGCGCTTCTCCACCCGGTCAATGAAGCGGATGAGCAGGTCGTAATCCTCCGGCGCCAGCGGGCGGCCCGAAGCCTTGTTGGCCAGGGCCTCTTCCACCTGCGGGATGACCTTCTGCTCCGCTTCCAGGATCTGCTCCAGGGCGGGGTCGTTCTGCAGTTTGTAGAGCGTATCCGAAGCGCACTCCGAGATGCTCTTGATGTCGATGCGCCAGCCGGTCAGCTTGGCCGCCAGGCGGGCGTTCTGGCCGTCACGGCCGATGGCCAGGCTGAGCTGGTCCTCTGAGACCACCACTGTGGCGGTCTTGCCGCCCGCGGCGCGCTCGTTGAGGTAAACGCCGCTCACCCGCGCCGGGCTGATGGCCTTGGCGATAAACACTGCCGGGTCCGGGTTCCACTCGATCACGTCGATCTTCTCATCGTGCAGCTCGCGCACGATGGCCTGGATGCGCACGCCGCGCATGCCCACGCAGGCGCCCACCGGGTCAATGCCCTGTTGGGTCGCCGAGACGGCCACCTTGGCGCGCTCGCCGGGCTCACGGGCGATGGAACGGATCTCCACGATGCCGTGGTAGATTTCCGGCACTTCGTTTTCCAGCAGGCGGCGCAGGAAGTTGCGGTGCGTGCGGGAGAGGATGATCTGCGGGCCGCGCGGATTGTCCTTAACTTCGGCGACCAGCGCGCGGACGCGGTCGTGGATGCGGAAGCGCTCACCGGGGATCATCTCCTTGCGGGGCATATTCCCTTCCGCCTTCATCTCCAGACCGATGGTCAGGCCCTGGCTGTTGACGGCCTGCACCACGCCGCTGACGATTTCACCCAGCTGCTTTTCGTAGTAGTCCAGCTGAGCCTGGCGTTCCGCGTCGCGAATGCGCTGCTGGATCACCTGGCGCGCGGTTTGAGCGGCCACGCGGCCGAAGTCTTTGGGTGTGCTTTCGACGAGTGCCAGAGAACCCAATTCAGCATCGGGGTCGTAACGGCGCGCTTCCTCCAGCGACACTTCCGTTCGCTCGTCCTGGACGACTTCCACCACCTCTTTTTCAGCGAAGATGGTGACCTTGCCGGTTTCGATGTCCACTTTGGCTTCGACCTGCTGTCCGGTGGATGCGTTGACCGCCCGCCGGTAGGCCGAAACCATGGCCGACTCAAGGGCGCTCAGGATGACCTCTTTCGGCAGGCCTTTTTCTTCCAGGACTTCATTAAAAGCCAGAGCAAATTCGTTCTTCATCCGTGCTTTTTCTCCAACACACTTCAACTTAAGAAGAAAAGTGGGGGTTGCCCACTTTTCGTTGCTCACGAATAGGTTGCACTGCGTACGACGCTATTTTAACATAGAAATGGTCCAGATGCAAGTCAGTCACTCAAGAGAATTGGCCCTTACGGCAGGTTATCGCCGGCCAGGCGCCGGATTCTGACGGTAAAATTAACCCATCCCGGTCTATTCTCTCAAGAGGTGCGCGCATGGCGAATTCCTTCCTGTGGTGGCGTGACGGCATCATCTACCAGATCTACCCGCGCTCGTTTGCCGACTCCAATGGCGACGGCATCGGCGATTTGAACGGAATCCGCGGGAAGCTGGATTACCTGCAGGACCTGGGCGTGGACGCCATCTGGCTTTCGCCCATCTTCCCCACACCGGACGCCGACTTTGGCTACGATGTGGCCGACTACAACGCCATCGATCCCCGCTTTGGCACCATGGAGGACTTTCGGTGCCTGCTGGATGAAGCCCACCGGCGCGGCATCCGCGTAATCCTCGACCTGGTGCTCAACCACACCTCGGACCAACACCGCTGGTTCCAGGAATCGCGCAAATCCAGGGACAATCCTTACCGGGACTGGTACTTCTGGCGCGATCCGGCCCCGAACGGCGGCCCGCCCAACAACTGGCAGTCGCGCTTCGGCGGCAGCGGCTGGAAGTTTGACCCCGCCACCGGGCAGTACTACTTCCACATGTTCTACCCGGAGCAGCCGGACCTGAACTGGCGCAATCCGGAGGTCCGCGCCGCCATGCTGGATGTGTTCCGCTTCTGGCTGGACATGGGTGTGGACGGCTTCCGCCTGGACGTGTTCAACGCCTACTTCAAACACGAAGATCTGCCCTCCAACCCGGCCAAAATCGGCCTGATCGGCTGGGACCGCCAGCACCACCGCTACGACCACTCGCAGCCCGAGATGAAGCCGCTGATCAAAGAAATCCGGGCGATTCTGGACAGCTACAGTGAGCGCTATGCTGTGGGCGAGACATTCGAGAACTCCGTGCAGGAGACCGCGGCCTATATGGGGCCGGAAGGGCTGCACGCGGCCTTCAATTTCACCTTCACCAACTGCCCCTGGCGGCCCGGGCGCTTCCTCAAGGCGGTGCTGGAATGGGAAGCCGCCCTGCAGCCGGAGGACTGGCCGAATTATGTGCTGAACAATCACGATGTGGTTCGCTCGGCTACTCGCTACGGGGTGGGGGAGGACGACGAGCGGCTGAAGGTGGCCGCCGCCATGCTGCTGACCCTGCGCGGTACCCCGTTCATGTACTACGGCGAGGAAATCGGCATGCGCAATATCCGCATGCGCCGCAGCGAGATCCTGGACCGGGTCGGCAGGCGCTACTGGCCGTTCTACAAAGGCCGCGATGGCTGCCGCGCGCCCATGCAGTGGACCGGCGGCGTAAATGCGGGCTTCAGCGAGGGCAAACCCTGGCTGCCGGTGCACCCCGATCACGTCTTCCGCAGTGTGGAAGCGCAGGACGAACAGCCGAACTCGCTGCTGAACTTCTACCGCCGGCTGATCCGCACCCGCCGGACCGAGCCGGCGCTGCGCTCCGGCCTGTTCCTGCCGGTGACCTATGAGCCGCGCTCTCTGCTGGCCTACCTGCGCAAGACGAAGGACCAGACCCTGCTGGTGGCGCTGAACTTCTCCCGCCGGCCCAACCGGCTGGTGCTGGGCGGGGCGCTATCCGGACCGCAGTGGGAGCTGGTGCTGTCCTCCAGCCGCGATGACCTGAGCGCGGAGGTGCGCCACGAGATCGAGCTGCTGGGCGACGAGGCGCTGATCCTGCGCCAGCGCTGAGGCCGGCTTATTCCACCGTTTCGCCAGCCGGGGTCAGGTCGAAGGGCACGCCCACTTCCTCACCGGAGGCTTGCAGCTGGCGCACCACCTCTTTGAGCAGCGGCACGCCTTCCCGCTCGTAGCGCTCGGCCAGCTCGAACTCCTTCTCCCCGTGGATGTAGATGCGCTCCTGACCCACGGCTTTGGGCGCTTCTTTCATCATGCGGATCAGGCGGTCCATGTCGGCTTTGAACTCGTCCAGCGGGCGGAAGGCGTCGATGCGCACCGCGGCGAAGAAATGGCCCACGTTGGAGGGGTGGTCCGAAGCGGTGGTGGCGACCAGGTCGCCGAACCCGGCCCCGGAGAGCACGCCGGAGAAGATGTCCACCATCAGCGCCAGGCCGTAGCCTTTGTAGCCGCGCATGATGTCCGTCCCGCCCAGCGGCATGAGGGCGCCGCCGGACAGCACTTCGCGGGGAACCTCGGTCACCTGGCCCTGGCGGTCGATCCCCCAGCCCTGGGGAATGGGCTGACCGGCCTTGTCGTGGATGGTGATCTTGCCGATCGGTACGATGCTGGTGGCCATATCCAGCACATAGGGGCGCTCGTGCAGGCTCGGCACGGCCACGGCGATCGGGTTGGTGCCCAGCATGGACTTGCTGCCGTAGGTGGGGGCCACCAGCGGCTGGGCGTTGGTGAAGCAGATGCCGATCATGTCATGCTCGAGGGCCATCATGGCGTAGTACCCCGCGATGCCGAAGTGGTTGCTGTTGCGCACCGCCACCATCGCCAGGCCGCTCTCGCGGGCCTTTTCGATGCAGCGGGTCATGGCGTGATGGCCGGCCACGTGCCCCAGCCCCTGGTTGGCGTCCAGGCGCAGGGTGACGGCGGTTTCGTTGAGCACGGTGATGGGGGTTTTCGGGTCCACCAGCCCGCGGCGGATGCGCGAGCCGTAGTACGTGTCCAGGCGGATGATGCCGTGCGAACTCACCCCGCGCAGGTCGGCGGTGATGAGCACGTCGGCCACGATGGCGGCGTGCTCCGCGGGGACTGCGTGGCGCTCCAGGAAGCGGACGACGTAGTCACGCAGGTCTTCGGCGCGGTAGGTGATGAATTCGCTCATGGTGCCCTCCGGTGTATATGATTCAATCGGCGGTTGAGGATAGTGTATCACCATTCTCTCGAGGAGAGCCTGTAATATATGCGGATCGGATACAACAGTGGTAAGGGAGGAAAAAGCGAAGCTCTGCCGCCAGGCAAAGCTTCGCTTCAAGCGTTCATTGAAAATGTCCGCTTACACGTCCAGGTTCCGTACCGCTTTGGCGTGGGTCTGGATGAACCGCGTGCGCGGGGGAACGGCCTCGCCCATGAGCATGTCGAAGGTGCGGTCGGCCGCGGCGGCGTCTTCGATGGTCACCACCAGCAGGGTGCGGTTCATCGGGTCCATGGTGGTCTCCCACAGCTGCTGCGGGTTCATTTCACCCAGACCTTTGTAGCGCTGGAGCGTGTACTTGTCGTTCCCGACGTTTTCCGCGATGTACTTATCCTTCTCCGCGTCCGAGTACACGTAGACCGAGTGGCCCTTGTGGGTGATCTTGTACAGCGGCGGCTGGGCAATGAACAGGTGCCCTTCCTCGATCAGCTTGGGCATGTAGCGGAAGAAGAAGGTCAGCAGCAGGGTGCGGATGTGCGCGCCGTCCACGTCGGCATCGGTCATGATGATGACGCGGCCGTAGCGCAGGTTGCTGATGTCAAAATTGTCGCCGATGCCGGTGCCCAGCGCAGAAATGAGCGCCTTGACCTCGTTGTTGGATAGAATCTTGTCCAGCCGGGCGCGCTCGGTGTTAAGGATCTTGCCGCGCAGCGGCAGGATGGCCTGGAAGTGGCGGTCGCGGCCCTGCTTGGCCGAGCCGCCTGCCGAATCGCCCTCGACGATGTACAGCTCGGTGCGGGAGGAATC
>CZCB01002029.1_pt1 | contig 33400 bp, 35 predicted proteins | sample 591991 | NCBI WGS metagenome assembly CZCB01 (sample SAMEA3556809, study PRJEB10932) | anaerobic digester metagenome
AACTGTTATTTTTTTATTTTCCCCTGCCCCTTTCGGACAGGAATGTCAGTTTAACATAAACTTTTTATACTGTCAACTGCCAATTTTTACTGTTGATTTCTTTCTGTCTTAAGCGACAGCTTTTATAGGTTATCATAACAAAATAATTTTGTCAACAGCTTTTTTTAGGTTTTTTATTGGATTATTGTTGCACCTGTTTTGAGAGTGCTTTTATATTGTAGCCTACTAATTTATCTTTGTCAATCCCCTTTTTTCTTGTTTGAGTTGGTAAAGAATGGTGTATTATTATATGAAGAAAATATTTTTTGTTATACTGAAATTACAAAAGTAATAGGAGAATTTTGTAAGTTTTTGTATAATATTATTGAGTTGAATTTGTATTTATACTATAATTTATTAAAGAAATATGAGAGGTTGTTATGGGAAAATCAGATAGTAACAAATTAAGTTCTTCGGAACTGTCTTTTTTCTGCATGCAGGTAGCCATGATACTGAAGTCCGGAATGCTTATAGCAGATGGTATAGATTGGATGTTCCAGGATATAAAGGAGGGGAAACTTAAGCAAGCTCTCCATGAACTGAAAAAACACTTGAATAACAATTTACCCCTATACAAAGCAATGGAGGCCACGGGATATTTTCCTTCATACATGGTGAACATGAGTCAATTAGGCAGTGTAACAGGTAAGCTTGAAGAAGTTATGAATTCTTTATCTGATTACTATGAAAGAGAAGATTATTTGAAATCTAAAATTCGTAACTCCATTTTTTATCCTTCAATGCTCTTTGTTATGATGTCTTTTATCTTAATTTTATTGGTAACTAAAATATTTCCCATACTTGAAGGTATGCTTAAAGAATTAGGGGGAACCGTAAGCCAGTCTGACTTTTTCATTTCTTTTGACAGCGGTATTGCAGCCGGAAGAACTGCCATGGTCTTTGTTATAGCTGTAATATTGCTGATGGTTTTATTGTTGGTATTTTACCGGACAAATAAGGGACGAATCAGCATTAACAGCTTTTTAAATAGTTTTCCGTTAACAAAACCTATAATGGAAAGAATCACTGCCTACAGGTTTTCCTTTGCCATGTCTCTCCTCCTTTCCAGCGGTATGAATATCGACACATCTCTTGAAATGCTTTTAGATATTATAGAAGAACCTGTGGTGAGAGAAAAGATTCAGTCCTGCAGTTCTTTAATGAAATCAGGCAAAAGTTTTTTAGACTCACTTTTAGAACTGTCTATTTTTTCAAGTATACATTTACAAATGCTGAAGACGGGACAGCGAACGGGAGAATTGGATGTTGCAATGAGTAAACTAACCAATATTTACGAATATGAAGCTGACCAGGCAATAAGTAATGCTGTTGGCTTGGTTGAACCTGTGCTGGTAGGAATATTAGCATTAGTAACAGGGATTATTTTAATTTCCGTAATGCTTCCTTTAATGAACATAATGTCCTCTATTGGATAAGAAAGGTGATACTGTGAAAAGCAATTTTAAGGTTATTTTTGTCTTTATGATTATACTGCTGATTCTTTACATGTACTATGGAATAGAGAATGCCCACAAGAAAAACGATGAAGAAAATTTCAAAATTTTATCTGATGCAATTGTAAGAAGTGCTGTTCATTGTTATGCCATTGAAGGATTTTATCCCCCTAACATTAAGTACTTGGAAGATAACTACGGCTTAATTGTAGACCACGATAAATATTTTATCAGCTACAATATTTTTGCTTCTAATATAATGCCTGAAATTATGGTATTTATAAAGTAGGTAGAGATTATGTACAGAGATAATGCGAAGCAGTTCTCATTTAATTTTATATTTATAATGCTCCTCTATATTATTATAGTGATTTTGTCAATTGGTATAATTTCCTTAGGCAAAAATATTTATGACAATATAAACGAAGACAGAAATACAAACTATGAGTTAAGAGTTTCTCTATCCTATATAGCAAATAAAATTCGCCAATCAGACAAAGAGGGTACCATTGAAATTCGGTCTCTGCATAATAGGGATGCTCTGTTAATTAATGAAGTGTATGATGGCGAAAGCTACGAAACATGGATATATTTTTACGAAGATGGATTGTATGAAATGTTTACAGATGAAGGTGCCTCTTTTGAACTGTCTGACGGAATGAAAATAGTAGATGTGGATGAGTTTAGGATAGATAAAATAAAAAATAATTTATATAAATTTACTGCTGAAAGTAATAATACAAGTTCAGCGCTATATATTACTCTGTATTCAAATTAAGGTGTCTTATGAAAAATAAATTAATTATTAATTCAAAAGTATCTCTTATAGAAATAGTTTTTTCCACCTTAATATTTGCTGTTGCAGGAATTATTATGATTAAATCTTTTGCCTACGGCAGATATACTCAAATAATGGCCAATGATAAAGTAAGAGCAGGTGCCATTGCTCAGTCTGTTGCAGAAATGATTAAGGCCTCAAATTCTGTTGAAGAACTGAATAATTTTTTGGATACATCCTTTACTAAGAACAAAAACAGTTATGTGGAACATTTCGATAAGGACTGGAATTTAAGTGACGAAAACCAGGAATATGAATTGAGTATAGTACTGTCTGAAGAAAAAAAGGTTTCGGGAGATTTAGTAAGTATTAGTATCTTCATAGAAAAAAACAATAATTATCCCTTCATGAAAAAGGGTGAGCACAAATTAGTATATTCTATTGAAACTAAAAAGTTTTTCCCTCATGGAGGTGCCTATGGAGAATAGAATGAAAAATAGTGAAATTCCCTTAGGGATGGGAGGAAGCCTTATAGTTACTGTACTGGTAGTTTTATGTTTGATAATTTTTGCAGCTCTGTCCTTTACCACCGCATATTCCGATTATAAATTATCTCTACGAGCCCAGGAAATAACTGAAGATTATTACAGAATTCACGGCTTGGCTGAAGAAAAACTATCAGAAATCAGTGATGTTTTGTATGGTATTAAGGGCATGGATACAGATATTGCAGAAAAGCTGAAAAGGGTTGAAGGACTTTTCATAGAGGGTGAATTAGATGAACTAAGTGCCTGGTATGAGGTTTTGGGAAGTAAGAATCAAAAAATAACAGTTTCTTTAAATATATTGTTTGAAGAATCAAAGGATTCCTACTACTATGAAATTACCTCCTGGAATTTATCCAACATAGAATTACCTGTTTACGAAGAGGAATATATCGAATTATGGGAGGGATTTAATTAATGGATCTATTGGATATCTTTAAAAAGGCTATAGAAGAAAAAGCTTCAGATATATTTATAATAGCAGGCAGACCTATCAGTTATAAAATTATGGGTAATATAGTACCGATTAACGAAGAAATCCTTACTTCCGATGATACTTTGAAAATTATTAACAATATATTTGAAATTGCTAACGAAAAGGATATTAATATTTTAGAAGAAGAAGGGGATGTGGACTTTTCTTTTGCCTTGCCAGGTTTTGGACGATTCAGGGTAAGCGCTTATAAACAGCGTAATTCTTTTGCTGCAGTAATCAGGGTGGTGTTTTTTGAACTTCCCGATCCAAAGAAATTAGGTATCCCGGATACGGTGATGAATTTATATAAGAAAACAAAGGGTTTAGTTCTTATTACAGGTCCTGCAGGCAGCGGAAAGTCAACTACATTAGCTTGTATAATTGATAAAATCAACAGTGAAAGAAATTGCCACATTATGACCTTTGAGGACCCTATAGAATTTATACATAAACATAAAAAGTCCATTGTAAGCCAAAGGGAAATTTCAACTGATACTAAGAGTTATATTTCTTCTCTTCGCTCTGCTCTTAGGCAGGCTCCTGATGTAATGCTCATAGGTGAAATGAGGGATTTGGAAACTATTGAAATAGCTCTTACGGCAGCAGAAACAGGCCACTTAGTTTTTTCCACTCTTCATACAACGGGAGCAGCAAATACTATTGACAGGATTATAGATGTTTTTCCCGTTAATCAGCAACAGCAAATAAGGATTCAGCTGTCCATGCAGTTACAGGCAGTGGTGTCCCAGCATTTAATTCCTTCTCCTCAACTGGGAAGGGTTCCTGCCTTTGAAATTATGCTTGTTAACAATGCAATTTCAAATATTATTAGGGAGTCGAAGGTTCATCAGATTAACAGCATAATACATGCATCCCAAGATATGGGTATGAAGACTATGGATATGAGTATTTTGGAATTGTACAGGAATGAACTTATTACAAGGGAAAGCGCCTTAATGTATGCAACAGACCCGGATTCAATAATAAAATATTTAAACTAAAAAATGACCCTCCACAGGTCATTTTTTAGTTAAGAAGTAATAGGTTAATAGGTTACTAACTTTAATATTCAAACTGTTTTGTGTAATTTTTCTTGTCTATTAATTTGTTTGTATACTGAATAATCCGTGGGCTGTTGGATTGTTTTGCAGATGATGCCACGGTACTGTCCATGAGCTTCCATTCTTTGCCGTCGAAGTATATTTCACTTAATTTAATCCACCCTTCTTCCTCTGTGTAAACTTCATTCCATGCATGGAAGGCACTTACATTGGAGGAATATCCAGTTACAAGTTTTGTAGGTATTTTTTGTGACCGAAGCATTGCTGCCATAACTGAAGAATAGTCAAAACAAATACCCTTATTAATTCTTAAAATTTCATCAATGGAAGGCAAGTATCCACTTTGGACGGTTTTAGCCTTTTCGTTGTCATACTTGATATTTGAAATAACATAGTCGTATATAACGTCTATTTTTTCAAAATCATCCGTCATACCCTCTGTCAGTTCTGCAGCCTTCTTGATTGTTTCCGATGTATCATCGTAGTTAACATATTGATTAGCTACCAAGAAGGGAGCCTTATCATTATTTAATTTTACATCCAAGGTTACTGTCTGTTTTACAGCATACTTATTACCACTTATATTTTCAAATATTCTGACCTTGTACTTTCCGTCTCCCATCTGCAGGGGATATATATCGGTCTTGCCCTTGTTATTTAAGTCATAAGTATATTTACTGTTGCCTTTTTCTATAATAACTTTTAATTTTTTCGATGTTTCATTTAAATATCTTACTTTTATATATCCATCAGCCGATGAGGAGGCATCTATTTCCGACTTTTGACCCTTGTACACCTTATCTGCTCCATAACACAGCGTAAAAGAAGCTATTAAGACCAGTATTAAGGTTAGGAATGTAATTTTTTTAATATTTTTCACGATTATCTCCTCATTTCCAGATAATTAAAGCTTTGCTGAATACAACAAAGCCATAACTAATATGTACATTGTACAGCAACTGGCTGTCATACCATATGGTATATGGCTTAGACCCTATAGCTTTGCGTCATTTTCTTTCGAAAATTTTGCCTATTCAGTTAAACTTATAATAACATGAAATGTTAATTTTTGTCAACAAATTTCTACTAAAATCAGCAAGAATATATCCCCTAAGTCCTATTCTCAAAACTGAATTTCAGGCTGCTCCTTTTTAACAATATATCTTTCCCATCTTCCTCCGAATTTTGAATGAAGAATCTCTTCCAGAGAATCCAATGCATTAGAAAGGGGGCTTCCTGGACTGTCACCGAATCCTACCAGCTGGAAAAAAACATCCTTTGTTTCTAAGGTCATTTTGCCAAGTTCACTTTGCCTCCATATCCATTTTCTTGTCTGAACAACATCACCGCTGGTAAACACTAATTCACCCGGTTCAACTGTTTCATATTCAGTTGCACCGAAAGGCAGAAACTTTTCACCGCCTTTAGTAAATCCTACAGAAAGATCCGTGTGAATATCTGCTAAATCATGTCCTCCTAATGTCACTTGGTTTTCTAGGGAAATTGCATTGCAAAGATCTACCAGTGAATTAATTACAGGTAAACTGCCTCCCTTAATAACCCTCTTCATCATGGCTTCCAAAGAATTCACAAATTTATTTGGGTTAATACCCGCTTTTTTCATAACCGTCCGGTAGCCTTCAATGACAGGTTGTGTTTTAAGTTCTGCCTCCGGCACCAGCTTTCGCACTTTTTCTTCCGCATTTCTCAGACGCTCAATTTCTTCATCACTAGTTTCAGTATTTTTCAATCCCCTTGCAACGATAATCCCAAAGCAAAGATTCTCAGATAGTTCAAAAACCTCGGGTTTAACAGTATACTTCATAATTTGTCCTCCTAGTATAAGGATTATTTTACCTACGCAAGTACTGTCCTATATGTCTAGTCAATGTATAGGAATACTTTTCCATATGCTATGATAATAGCATATACCCTATACAGAGTCAAATATATGTGGAACAAATCTCGATAAAAAGTCATAAAAAAAACCTATCATATCGATAGGTTTATTAGTGCGGATGAAGGGACTCGAACCCCCACGCTAATGCGCTAGATCCTAAGTCTAGTGCGTCTGCCAATTCCGCCACATCCGCTTAGTCAATGCTATTTTGTCAACAGCAAGATTGATTATACTACTGGGAAATAGCTTTGTCAAGGACTTTTTCGATGGATTTATTTTTAAATTTTACCAATTTTTCGAAACTATCTATAACATCTATATTGTCAAACATTAAAGTTTGTCCTGTATTTCGGCATATATTGGTTGTATATGCAATTTCTTTATTGTACTTCCTGGCAAATTTTACTGTATGGGATGTACCTCCTGTCAAACCTCCCTCTACTACTATAACTCCTTCAGACACAGCAGCTATTATTCTGTTTCTATCTATAAATGAATATTTTTCTGCTTTTGAAAGAGGTGACAATTCCGATACTATACAGCCGCCGCTAAGAATAATTTTATTATATAAAGATCTTTTCATCTTTAATACGTTAAGATGTCCTGAAGGTATTACTGCAATTGTCTTGCCCTTTGCCAAAAGACATCCCTGGTGGGCTGCTTCGTCACAACCAGAGGCAAGTCCACTTACGATACAGCAGTTTTCTTCAGCTAACTTTTCAGCAAATATTGAACTTATTTCATAACCCTCCTGAGAAGGCTTTCTGGTTCCTACAATAGCAATATTGTTGCCTCCGTTCAATAAATCAATATCACCGTCAACATACAGTACTATAGGCTTGTCCTCTATTGAATTTAGTTTGTAGGGATAATTTTTATCGTATATGCCTACTACTTGTATTTTATTTTTTTCGCAGCTTTCAATTATTCTTGAATATTCCTCTTCAATTTTTTCTCTATCAATTTTCAGCTTTTTAATTTTTAAATCATTTATTAAATTTAGCAGGTCATAAAATTCATACAGTTTAATTTTTTTTAATTCAATGTAGGTTAATAATTTGCTGATAGTTTTTCTTCCCATACCGTTTATCAGCTGCATTCTAATTAATATATCATTACTTACCATACTCTTCCCCTGTTATTACCTTTTGACCCTTAATAGACTTAAAGGGTTTCTACATTTTATCACAAACTAGGCCAAAAAAAAACTCTTCTTTTCTATAGAAGAGTTAAGAATATTTAATATATTAGGCAATAGTTAACATAGGATCCCCTGCATTTACGGTTGCTGATTTGGATGTGTAAATTTTCGTTACTACTCCATCAGCTGCTGCAGCTATTTCATTTTCCATTTTCATTGCTTCTAGTATTATTACTATTTCGCCTTTTTTAACTGTTTGTCCTTCACTTACTAAAACATCTAATATTGTTCCTGGCATGGGAGCTGTCATTAGCGTTCCTTCTCCACTTACAGGTGCTGCTTTTGGTTCAGGTTTTGCCACTGGTTGTGCCGGTTTTTCTTCTACCGGTGCTGGCGCTGGCTGTACTGGTGCCTGTTGTACTGGTTGCTGTACCGGCTGGTATGTAAATCCTCCTTGTACTCCTACTTCTTCAACTTCTACGGCATAGGTTTTTCCGTTTACTGTTACATTAAATCTTCTCATTTTTCCCTCCATATTGTCTAATTGTTCGTTTCTACGGTTTCTTTTTTCAAATATTATCTCGCAGTCTCATTTTCCAAGTTTTTATCTCGCAGTCTCATTCACCAAAATATCATCTCGCAGTCTCATTCACCAAAATATTTGCTCCCTCCGGTCGCATATTTTGGGAATTCGTTGCGAATGACCTACCATCAATTTATTTCTCCCTGCGGTCGAATAAATTGGGTTAGGTCATCTCATTAACTTCATTCTTCCTGCGTGGGCCCATAGTGACTCCATTTCAGATGTTCGTCTTATATTTCTTACTATGAATTCTTCTGGTCCTTTTCCAAGGATTACTGACAGGGCAGCTGTTATGGCTGCTACCGTTTCTTCTTCCTCCATTGCAGCTATCGTTGCTGCTATTACAGCAGTTATTTCATCTTCATCTTCTCGTACTTCTGATGTTTCTATAATTTCCTTTTCTTCTACCTTTGACTTTCTGTTAAATAATTTATCCAATAAACTCATACACACCCTCCTTATAGAGGAATATTTCCATGTTTTTTCACAGGGCGCATTTCTCGTTTTCCTGTTAACATGTCAAAGGCACTTATTATTCTTTTCCTGGTTTCTGATGGTTCAATTACTGCATCTACATAGCCCCTGCTTGCAGCTGCATAGGGATTGGCTACTGTATCTCGGTATTCTTTTATTTTTTCCTGACGTTTTGAATTTTTATCTTCTGCTTCTGATATTTCTTTTTTAAATATTATGTTGGCTGCTCCTTCAGGGCCCATTACTGCTATTTCTGCCGTTGGCCATGCCAATACCATATCTGCCCCTAATTCCTTATTACACATGGCTATGTAGGAACCTCCGTAGGCTTTTCTGGTTATTACTGTAACTTTTGGAACTGTGGCTTCGGAAAATGCATACAGCATTTTTGCTCCGTGTCTTATTATTCCTCCATATTCTTGGTTTGTTCCCGGTAAAAATCCTGGCACATCCATCAGGGTAAGAAGGGGGATGTTAAAGGCATCGCAGGTTCTTATAAATCTTGCTGCTTTATCGGATGCATTAATATCAAGGCATCCTGCCAATACTTTTGGCTGACTTGCCACTACTCCCACACTTCTGCCGTTTAGTCGCATAAAGCCTGTTATTATATTCTGGGCATAGTAGGGCTGGTATTCTAAGAATTCTCCATTGTCTGCCAGTGTGAATACAATATCTTTCATATCGTAAGCTTTGTTGGGGTTGTCAGGTACTAAAGTGTTCAATTTTTCGTCTATTCTGTTTATATCATCCTGTACTGTTTGAACAGGGGTTGTTTCTAAATTGTTTTGGGGTAGGAAGCTTAAGAGTTTTTTAATGCGTTCTATACATTCATCTTCCGTATCATCAACAAAATGAGCAACACCGCTTACGGTGTTATGAGTCATGGCTCCTCCTAATTCTTCTGCTGATACTTTTTCACCAGTTACTGTTTCGATTACATTAGGTCCCGTTATGAACATTTTACTGATGTTTTTTACCATGAATATAAAGTCTGTTATGGCTGGTGAGTATACAGCTCCTCCTGCACAGGGGCCTAAGATTACTGATATTTGAGGAATTACTCCTGATGCTATGGTGTTGTTGTAAAAGATTTTACCGTATCCGGAAAGGGCATCCACTCCTTCCTGTATTCTTGCTCCTCCTGAATCATTTATTCCTATTAAAGGAGCTCCTACTTTCAATGCCATTTCCTGGGTTTTAACAATTTTTGCTGCATGCATTTCACCTAAACTTCCTCCCATTACGGTGAAATCCTGAGCAAATATGTAGACAAGCCTCCCGTCAATTGTACCATAGCCTGTTACAACTCCGTCTCCAGGGGCTTTGTTTTTTTCCATTCCGAAGTTGGTACATCTATGTTCCACAAATGCATCGATTTCCACAAAGCTGCCTTGGTCTAACAGTTTTAGTATTCTTTCTCTTGCCGTTAGCTTGCCCTTTTCATGCTGTTTATCCACTGCCTTCTGACCGCCGCCAAGTTTTATCTTTTCCTTTAGCTCTCTTAGCTCTGCTATTTTATCCTGTGGCAAATTTTTTCCTCCTACTCATAAGTATTTTCATTTTATATATTATTAAATTTAAAGTTCAAAGTCAACCTTTTCTCAATTAATTAACAAAGTATATATCTCAGAATACCATTGAAATTTAAGTATTTTGCTAAATTATTAAATATATTAAACTCAGGTGTATTTCATATTAGCTTATTTAAGTACATATTATATAGAAATATCAATTTTTATTTTATTGCATATATTAAAGGAGTATATAGAAAGGTGTGATTTTATGATACATAGAAAACGAAGGAATATTCCCTATGTGGCTCGAAATAAAATCGTAAAAAAAACCCAGGTTCAACCAGAGCTTATTGATGAAGTTCCTCCAGAACTTCCCCTTTTAAATGAAGAACTGCTTTTAGATGATCAATCCAATATACGAGATGGTCATATAAGAGTAAGAGTATCCACTGCCTTAGGTGCCTTACCTGTAAGGGATGCTGTTGTGACCGTCTACCTTACTGATGAAGAAGGAGAAGAACATGCCCTTTACCACCTTGTTTCCGATATCAGTGGTCAGGTGCCTCTTATAACTGTTCCCGTAGTATATGACCCCTCAGATCCCAGAGAAAGTCCGGAATATTTTTTTTCTACATATAATTTAAGGGTTCAGGCAATAGGTTATTATACCCAAAACATTTTAGACGTAAGAGTTTTCCCTGATACAACAACAAATTTTAATATTTCTTTAGTTCCTGTTATGCAAGGGGGGACCGAAGAAGATAGTCGAACCATAGTTATACCCCCAAGTCCTATTGATATTTCCAATGAATAAGGAGGTTATTATGAGCATTCAAGTTCCAGGACTTACAACCGTTGTTATACCTGGCTCTATCAGGGTACATTTGGGAGCTCCTGATGAACCAGCTGAAAATGTAACTGTTCCCTTTATAGACTATATTAAAAATGTTGCATCCAGTGAACTGTACCCCACATGGCCGGAAGAGGCTTTAAGAGCCAATATATATGCCATTATTTCTATTGCCTTAAACAGAATATTTACTGAATGGTATCCTTCCAGAGGATATAATTTTGATATTACAAATACTACTCAGTTTGACCAAGCTTATGTTCACGAAAGAGGGATTTTCGATACCATAGACAGGATTGTAGACGAAATTTTTGATGAGTATATTGTAAGACAAGGAAGAGTTGAGCCCTTGTTTGCTACCTTTTGTGACGGAAGAATTGCCCAGTGTGAAGGTATGTACCAATGGGGAACTGTGGATTTAGCTCAACAAGGAATGATTCCTTACGAAATACTCCAATATTATTACGGGGAAGATATAGATATAAAAACCGATACTCCTGTAATAAATTTTCAGGAAACCTATCCGGGTACACCTCTTAGATTAGGAGATACAAACCAATACGTTCTTTTTACAAAAACTTATTTAAATGCCATTTCCGTCAACTATCCAGCAATTCCCAAAATATATCCAGTAGATGCGACCTTTAACGAAAGCATGGAAGCAGCTGTAAGAGAATTTCAACGAATATTCAACCTTCCAGTCACAGGTATTGTAGATAAAGCTACCTGGTATGAAATCAGAAAAATATATGTGGCTGTAAGAAAATTGGCAGAACTTACTTCCCGGGGGCTTTTAGTAAGTGAAATACCTAGATTTCTTTCAGAGGAAATAGAAGAAGGCCAAGTTGTTCCCAGAGTACAATTAGTTCAGTATTTTTTAAACGTACTGTCTGCCTATTATGAGTCCATACCTCAAGTTGACATAGACGGAATTTTAGGTCCTCAAACCAGGACTGCCATTATAGAATTTCAAAAAACCATGGGATTACCTACAACAGGTCTTATAGATGCAGAAACCTGGGATTCTTTGTACAACAGTATAGTGGGAATATTAAGAGAACTGCCTCCCACAGCCATTGCCCTGCCTGCTTTGCTATATCCTAATATAATTCTCAGAGAAGGTTCCGAAGGACCTGGTGTGTTCATTCTACAGGAATATCTTGAATATATTTCCACAATAGTTCCATCTATACCTGCCATAGAATCTACTGGATTATTCGGACCAGAAACTACAGCTGCGGTAATTGCTTTCCAGAATCAGTATGATTTAACACCTAATGGAATAGTGGATGAGCAAACATGGAACAGAATTGTAGAAGTTTACCGTCAGCTACGCTTTGGAATAAGCACACTGGGATAGCTTAAGATAAATAAACCAATACGCCGAAGAAAGAAAGGAGATATTATGGACGCACCGGAAATAATTGACATTTATATTCCACCTACTCCCCCTCCTCATATTATTGTGCCTTTCCCCCTTTATATAACGGTGCACTTAGGTGCACCTGATGAAGAGGCAATGAATGTAAAGGTACCCTATATAGAGTATATAAAAAATGTTGCCTCCAGTGAACTATACCCTACCTGGCCAGAAGAAGCTTTAAAGGCGAATATACACGCAATAACCTCTATTGCCATGAACAGAATTTTTACGGAATGGTACCGGTCACGGGGGTATGATTTTGATATAACAAGTTCCACCCAATATGATCAGGCTTATGTTCACGATAGGGGTATCTTTGACTCTATTTCCAATATTGTAAATGAAATATTCGACCAGTACATTGTAAGGGAGGGACATATAGAGCCTTTGTTCGCAGCCTTTTGTGACGGCAGAGTTTCACTTTGCGAAGGAATGTATCAATGGGGATCGGTAGATTTAGCTAATCAAGGCTATACAGCTTTGGAAATCCTCAGGTATTACTATGGAGACGATGTATCCATAGTTGAAAGTCCAGTTACGGCAGAAGAAATTTTAGGAACTTATCCGGGTGAACCTTTAAGGCTGGGAGATGGGGGAATAAATGTTTTTAGGATGCAGCATTCATTAAATAGAATATCCGATAATTTCCCTTTAATTCCAAAGGTTGGTATAACGGGATTTTTTGACTTGGATACACAAAATGCTGTGAAAGTTTTTCAGGAAGTGTTTGAGCTTCCCATAACGGGAATAGTGGACGAAGAAACCTGGTATAGAATTCGCTTTATTTATGTAGCAGTTACAAATTTAGCCCAATTAATATCCGAGGGGTTAACCTTGGAAGAATTAGAGCGTATTTATGAAGGTATCGCTTTGGAAGGAGGTACCTTTCCCCTGGTACCCTACATACAATTTTTCCTTAATGTTCTTTCTCAAAAATATCCTTCCATTAAGCCTATGGAAATAACGGACTTTTACGGACCGGAAACAACAAGGGCGATAATTGAGTTTCAAAACTTAATGGGAATTCAGCCTACGGGAATTACAGATAGGGAAACTTTAACAGCTCTATACAGGGAAGCCTACTCAATTCTTATTTCAACACCTGTGGAAGAATTAAGACTTCCACCTCTTCCTTTTACAGGAGTAGAATTAAGTGCTGGAATGGGAGCTGAATACCCCAGAGTCTTGATTCTTGAAATAATGTTGGATTTAATATCCATATTTGTTCCTGAAATTCCTACAGTTGAGGTTGGAAATGACTTTGGTCCCGATACCACTGCTTCTGTCATGGCCTTTCAAAGGCTGTATGGTCTGCCAGTAACCGGCATTGTGGACGAGGAAACATGGAACAGGTTGACTTCAGTATATCAAGAGTTTATAAGCCAATTATAATAACAATATGAAGGAGGAATTATGAATAATACTGATACTTCCAAAATGATTTTAGAACTGCAAAACTATTTGATTAATATAAGAAATTTACATCCTGCCATACCTCCTGTACATCCCACAGGTATGTATGATACTGACACTAAAAATGCAGTTTCCAAGTTTCAAAAGATAATGAGACTTCCAGTGACAGGAGCTGTGGACATATTAACATGGAATGCCATAATCAGTGAAAATAAACGTTACTTAGCTGATAGGGAATTACCAAAAAAAATTCCTGTTAGTACATATGATTTCAAAGATGTTAAATTAGGAGATAAAAGGGACATTGTATATGCAATAAGAATAATGTTGAACCATTTTCGAAAAAGATATGCCAATTACAAGGAGCTGGAAATTACAAACATATATGATGAGGAATTAGAAGAAGCAGTTAAGCTTTTTCAAAAAAGAAGTATGCTTCCAGTAACAGGCATTGTTGATAAAAATACATGGAACTCTTTAGTTACTATTTACGATGCTTGTAAATTTTATCATGACCATTAGTATACTCTCCTTTGAATAGTATTGACAATTAATAAACTTTTGATAGAATGTATTTAGCACTCATTCTCTATGAGTGCTAATAAAGTTTTACATTACCTCATAGGAAAGGATGATAAAATGGCCAAGAAACAGTTCAAATCCGAATCTAAACGACTTTTAAATTTAATGATTAATTCTATTTATACCCATAAGGAAATCTTTTTAAGAGAGCTTATTTCAAATGCCAGCGATGCAATTGATAAGAGCTACTATAAATCGCTTACTGACAGCAATATTGTTTTTAACAAGGATGACTTTTACATAAGAATTTCCGTAAATGAAGAAGCAAGAACCCTGACAGTTTCAGATACGGGAATAGGCATGACTAAGGAAGAATTAGATTCTAACTTAGGAACAATTGCCAAGAGCGGTTCCTTTGATTTTAAAGAAAATATAGAAAATAAGGATGCCGTAGATATAATTGGTCAATTTGGAGTAGGATTTTATTCTGCTTTCATGGTTGCAGAAAAAGTTACAGTAATAAGCAAGGCTTTCGGCTCAGATGAAGCCAATAAATGGGAATCAACAGGAGTAGATGGCTACACCATTACCCCCTGTGAAAAAAACAGTGCAGGTACTGACGTAATAATGAAAATTAAACCCAGCACAGAAGATGAAGACTATGATGAGTTTTTAGATATATATAATATTAAACACCTAGTAAAGAAGTATTCCGATTTTATTAAATATCCTATTAAGATGATGGTAAAAAAGAGAAGGCTCAAGGAAGGGTCGGAGAATGAATACGAAGATTATTACGAGGATGAAATTTTAAACAGCATGGTTCCCATCTGGAGAAAGAATAAAAAGGAACTTAAAGATGAGGACTATGAAAATTTTTACAGGGAAAAACATTTTGGATTCGAAAAGCCTTTAAAATATATTCATGTAAGCGTTGAAGGTATTACCAGCTATAACGCAATACTATATATTCCCGGCAGAGCACCCTTTGATTTCTATACTAAGGAATTTGAAAAGGGTTTGGAGCTTTATTCTAACGGTGTCCTGATAATGAAAAAGTGTGGGGATTTGCTTCCAGACTATTTCGGCTTTGTGCAGGGATTAGTTGATTCAGCAGATTTGTCTCTTAATATTTCAAGAGAAACCCTGCAGCATGACAGGCAGCTACAATTTATTGCCAAAAAAATTAAAGAAAGAATCAGAAATGAACTTTTATCTATGCTAAAAGATGAAAGAGATAATTATGAGAAGTTTTTCATGAACTTCGGAAAGACTTTGAAATTCGGTATATACAGCGAATGGGGAGCTAACAAGGAAGAATTACAGGATTTAATTATGTTCTATTCATCCCATGAGAATAAGCTAATAACTCTTGACGAATATGTTTCAAGAATGAAGGACGATCAAAAATATATCTACTATGCTGCAGGAGAAAATATAGATAAAGTTGAAAAACTACCGCAGACGGAACTTCTTCGGGATAAGGGTTATGAAATTCTTTATTTCACAGATGAAATAGACGAATTTGCAATAAAAGTATTGACTAAGTATAAAGATAAGGAATTCAAAAATGTTTCCAGCGCTGACTTAGATATTAAGACAGACGAAGATACTGAAGAAAAGGAAGAAAACAAAGATTTATTTAATTTCATAAAGGAATCCTTAGATGGAAAGGTAAAAGAAGTAAGAGCTTCTAAGAGACTAAAAAGCCATCCCGTATGTCTATCCACAGAAGGAGAATTATCCATAGAAATGGAAAAAGTTTTAAAGTCCATGCCGGATAACCTAGGAAACATCAGCGCGGAAAAAATATTGGAAATAAACACCCACCATGCAATCTTTAACAAGTTGCAGGATGCATATAGTAATGACAAAGAAAAATTGAAAAAATTATCAAAAGTATTGTTTAATCAAGCCCTTTTAATTGAAGGTTTGTCCATTGAAGATCCAGTTCAGTATGCAAATGATGTCTATGATTTGATTCAATAATGGGACTAGCTTTGGCAGTTGCCAAAGCTAGTCCCTATCTTATTGAAAATATTCTTCCAAGGTAAGTCCCGATTCGTATACTTCCCTTGCTAATTCCTTTCCCAAGTACCTTATATGCCAGGGCTCATAGTTATAGCCTGTTATATCTTCTTTTCCCTTAGGATATCTTATAATAAATCCATACTTATGGGCATTTTCTGCCACCCATTTTCCTTCTTCCGTATCTCCAAAACTGGTATCCAACTGATAATTCATAGCTTCACATGTAATATCCATGGCAAGGCCTGTCTGGTGTTCGCTCTGTCCTGGTTTCGCACTGTACTTGTCTGCAGCGGATTGTCCATGGTTATTTACATAGGATGAATATAAGGAACTTTGTGTATTGTAGGACCTGTAGCCGGAACGGGCATATAAGTAGTAGCCTGCTTCTTCTGCTCCTTTAAAGAGTTCCTTCAAAGCTTGGTAGGCGACTTCTCTCAGTTGATTTACCTCTGGATTAAGTAGTACTGTAGGAACATCCTCTAAAGTTACTAAATCCTGAGGAACATAGGAACTGGGCAAATTATAAATTCTATTTACCAAGACATCTATTGCATCAGGTTTTTCTATTATTATGATTTGTTCAGGAGATTCAACAGGATTTTCAGGTTCCGGATCCTCCGGTGTTTCATCTATAGGATCTTCTTCCGTTTCCTCAGGTTCTTCTAATTCAATAGGTTCTTCCGCCTCATTTGAAGTAGGTTCTTCAAGTTCAGGTTCACTAGGTATAGTAGTTTCATTTTTGGCTGTTTGATCCTCTTTTATATTTCCCACAAACTTCAAAGCTAGTAGGAATACAATTAACAAAAAAGTAATTGCAATTATAATTCTGTTCTTTTTTCTTCTTTTCATTGGTATTCTCCTAAGCTGCTTAATCGATATTTTTCCACATAATTAAAGCGTCTTCAACAGGTTTTACGTAGTAGTTAGGTCTTATGCCTACTTCAACAAAACCGAATTTTTTATATAAATTTATAGCAGGACTATTGCTTTTTCTCACTTCCAAAGTCATTCTATCAATTTCACTGCACTTACATATTTCAATCATTTTATTTATGAGCATACTGGCTATACCTTTGTTTCTATATTCCGGAAGCACAGCAATATTAGTAATGTGGCACTCATTTATTATTCTCCACATTCCCATGTAGCCAATAATTTTTCCCTTATCTTCCGCACATTGGTAGTAAGCCAATTCATTTATTAATTCTTTTTCAAGGGATTCTTTAGACCAGGGCAAAGAAAAACATATTTTTTCAATTGCTACTACCTGGTCAATATCCTTAGGAAGCATTCCCCTAATAATTATTTCCCCCATGTCCACCTCTTATTTTTTTGTTCTTTCAGCCTGAGACATTCTTAAATATTCCGGTTTAAAGTCCTTTGCTTTTACCGTTTCCCCTCTTAAAGCCATGGTATAAGCAATTGATGCTAAGGTTGCTGCACTTAGATAATTAAATCTTTCCGGTGCAAATACAGCCTTCTCTTTTAATTTATCCTGTATTTTTTCTCTATAATTTACTGAACCATCTCCGTTAAAGATTATGGGTTCCTGGTAATCTTTTAGCATTTCCAATAATTCGTCAATATGGCTTGGAAATTGCTCCTTTACCTCTGTACACATACCTTTTTCCCATTTATAAATTCCCGTGTAAATTCTTCCTCCTCGGGCATCCATTACAGGTACTATTAATTTATCAGTATGGTAAATATTTGCAGCTAAAGATTGAAGGGTGGGTACGCTAATAATTTCCATACCTCCTGCATAGGCCATACTTTTTCCGATTGCCGCCCCTATCCTTAGTCCTGTATAGGAACCAGGGCCCCGGGATATGGCTATGTAATCCATATCTGATATTTTTAACTGTAAATCCTTCATTAAATCTTCAATTAGAGGCATCAGCTTTTCCGAATGGGTTTTTTTATGATTTAAGGTATATTCCCCTAATATTTCTTCTCCCTGGGATACTGCACAGGAAGCTGTTACAGAGGCTGATTCAATTGACAGTATTTTCATTTGTTAATTCCTCCGCTAATTTTTCATATACATGGCCTTTTCCATCTATGTTTATTTCTCTTTTTTCATCATCAATTCTTTTAATTTCAATATTTATTCTTTCCTCAGGAAGTATTCCCTCTATGAGTTTAGACCACTCTATTACTGTAACTCCCTCAGAATATATATATTCTTCATATCCCAAATCATACATACTATCTTCCGATGGGATACGGTACACATCCATGTGATAAAAGGGCAATCTCCCCTGGTACTCCTTTATAATGGTAAAGGTAGGACTCACTATAGGTTCCTCAACTCCTAATTCCTTTCCAATAAAACGGGTAAGGGCAGTCTTACCTACTCCAAGGTCACCGTCCAGACATATTACCGTTCCCTTCTCTACAACATTAGCTATTATTTTTCCCAATTTTTCTGTGTCTTTAATATTGTTTATTACTACTCTCATATCGACCTTTCCGCTTCTAATAATCTTTCTTATTATACATTTATATAATTATAAAATCAAGAAATAGAATTATAGAGCATTGTTAATTTATTGACAAGTAGCCCCTCCAAAAATTATTGAACAATACGGGAGTCTGTGCTATAATGTTAAGATGTTATTTAGTATATTAATGTATCAATTACATATAAAATGAATAAATTATTTAATAAAGCTTAGGGAGATCAGAATGAAATATAAATATAAACATATATACTTTATTGGAATCGGCGGAATTAGCATGAGTGCTTTGGCCGAAATAATGCTCCACGAAAATATTAAAGTCTCTGGATCTGATAAGAATAATTCCCGCATAATAAAGAAACTTCAATCAGCCGGCGCTAGAATTTACATAGGTCACGACAGCAAAAATATTGACCCAAGTATCGACCTAGTAGTTTATACATCTGCAATTTCAGATGATAATCCAGAGTTGTTAAGGGCGCAGGAATTAAATATTACAATTATGGATAGGGCTGAATTTTTAGGCCAGGTTATGAAGAATTACAACCATGCCATCTGTGTTTCCGGCACTCACGGTAAAACAACCACTACGGCAATGCTCTCATCCATACTTATGGAAACAGATATTTCTCCTACGATTTTTTTGGGAGGAGAAATGGATTCTTTGGGAGGAAACCTCTTACACGGTTCCAATGAGCTTCTTTTGACGGAAGCCTGTGAATATAGGAGGAATTTCCTGAAATTTAACCCTACCATTGAACTAATATTGAATATAGATGAAGACCACTTGGATTACTACAAGGATATAAGAGATATCGAAGATGCCTTCGTGGGATTTGCAAAAAAATTGCCAGTAGATGGGCATTTAATAGTAAACGCGAAAAATAAAGATTTGTTTAATAATATTAATTGTAATGTTACAACTTTTGGAATAGAAGATGCCGACTACTCTGCCCAGAATATTGTTCTGGCACCGGAACCCTCATATACCCTGGCATACAAGGGGGAAAAAATTACGGAAGTAAAGCTAAAAGTCTTTGGAATGCACAATATTTTAAATTCCCTTGCCGCTGCTGCTACCTGCCATCTACTAGGAATAGATCCAGCAACAATATCAAAAGGCCTATCTTCTTTTAAGGGAACTCACAGAAGATATGAGGTAAAAGGCAATATTAACGAAGCAGTCATTATCGATGACTATGCTCACCATCCTTCAGAAATGAAAGCTACTATAAATACTGCTCGCTCATATACAGAGGGAAAAGTAATTACTGTGTTTCAGCCTCATACTTACACCAGAACCAAAAAACTATTAAACGGTTTTGCAGAAGCCTTATCCCTATCTGACGAAGTTATTCTACTGGATATATATGCTGCAAGAGAAATTAATAAGGGAGAAGTACATTCCAAGGATATTATTGATAAAATGAAATATTATTCAAAAGAAGCTTCATATGCGGAAAGTTTTCCCCAGGCAGTGGAACTGGTAAAGTCATTGGCTAAAAAAGGTGATACTGTTATTACTATGGGAGCAGGAAATGTGGATGAAGTAGCAGATATGCTAATAGATTCCAAGTAAAGGGACGTGAATTCACGTCCCTATTGTTTATAGAAAGTTTATTTTTCCCTATGAGTTAGATACTTTGCCAGCTCTAATAAGTATTTGGCTTTAGAGCCGAAAACTTTTATGCTTCCAATAGCTTCTTCTGTTAGTTTCTCAACATCAGCCTTAGATTCTTCCATACTCTTAAATGTCAGGTAAGTAATTTTATTATTTGCTGCATCACTTCCAATAGTCTTACCTAGCATTTCCTGAGTTCCAGTTACATCTAAAATATCATCTTTTATTTGAAAGGCTATGCCTAACTTTTCACCGTAGGTTTCCAAGGCCTTAATTTCAGTTTTCTTTGCACCACCTAAGACAGCTCCTGCAACAAGACTGCTTTTTATCAGGGCTCCTGTTTTCAGTGAATACATATATTTTAAATCCTCTATAGATGATATTTTACTTGGTCCTTCCATATCCACTACCTGTCCTCCTATCATTCCTTCCGTGCCGGAGGACTGAGATATTATTAAAAGAGCTTTAATTTTATTCATAGAATTACCAGATAGGGCGGCATCCAAGGCTGTTTCAAATGCTTTGTTAAGGAGGGCATCCCCTGCAAGTATGGCATTTGCTTCTCCAAATTTTTTGTGATTAGTTAGCTTGCCTCTCCTGTAATCATCGTTGTCCATGGCAGGCAAATCATCATGAATAAGTGAATATGTATGAATCATTTCTATGGCAGCAGCAAAGGGCAGAGCTTCAGTTAAATCTTCCTTGAAAATTTCATAGGCTCCCAATAAAAGAACCGGCCTTAATCTTTTGCCTCCTGACAAAAGACTGTAATTCATAGCTTCATAAATAATTTTTTGAGGATTGTCTTTCACCTCAATAATATGCTGCAAATATTCATCTACTAAGCTAACTTTCTCTTCAAACCAAGTTTTAAATTCCATAATCCTCTCCGTCTTCTTGAGTGACTACACGGAAAATGCTATTTAAACACTTTTTTTGCTATTTCTACAGCTTCTTTAGCATCTTTACCGTAATAGTCCGCACCCATGTTTTTAGCGTATTCAGAAGTCAACACTGCCCCTCCTACCATTATGGTGCAGTCCGCCTTATTTTTTCGCAGTACCTCAATAGTTTTCTCCATACTCTCCATGGTAGTTGTCATAAGGGCACTTAATCCAACTAAGACATGCTCCTGGTACTTATTAACTTCCTCTAAAATTCTTTCCCAGGGAACATCCTTTCCTAAATCTATTATTTCATAATTATAGTTTTCAAGTATTACTTTAACAATATTTTTGCCTATGTCGTGAATATCCCCTTTAACCGTTGCAAGAATAATTATCCCCTTGCTGATGCTTTTTTCTTCCTTGTTCTTTAAGCTGTTTTTTAAAACTTCGAAGGAGGATTTAACCGTTTCTGCAGACTGTATCAGTTGGGGAAGGAAAATTATTCCCTTTTCAAAATCATTTCCTACCTTGTCTAAGGCCGGGATAAGGTAATCATTTACAATTTCTAGCTCACTTTTTGTTTTTAGCAATTCTTCCGTAATTAAGGGAGCCTTATCTTTAAGTCCTTTTATTACTAATTCTTTAAGATCATACTCAGGAGAAGTTTTTTCTTTTCTTTTTGGAGCTAGCTCTCCATATTTTTTAATATATTCCCCAGCCCCCTTATCATAATTATAGAGTACCTTGAAGGCATGGATTTTATCCATCATTCCTTCATCATTGGGATTTATTATGGGTAAGTCCAGGCCAGCAGCTAAGGCTATGGCTAAAAATGTTTCATTTATTAGAGACCTGTTAGGCAGACCGAAGGAAATATTTGATACTCCCAATACAGTCTTAACCCCTAACTTCTCTTTAACCATAGATAGTGCTTTTATAGTTTCCACTACTTCTTCCTGTTGGGCGGAACAGGTAAGAGTCAGGGTATCTATAAATACATCTTCTCTTTTTATGCCGAAACTTTCAGCTTTTTCAACTATTTTTTTTGCTATTTTATATCTTTCATAAGCAGTATCTGGAATTCCCTTTTCGTTCAGAGTGAGGCCTACCACCGCTGCCCCGTATTTTTTTACCAAGGGAAGAATTTTATTCAATACTTCTTCTTCACCGTTTACTGAGTTTACTATTGCTTTTCCGTTGTAGTATCTTAGCCCTCTTTCTATAACCTCATAATCCGATGAATCTATTTGCAAGGGAACGTTTGTGATTTTCTGAAGTTCTTTAATAACTTTCACAATCATTTCTTTCTGGTCTATTTCTCTAATTCCAACATTTACGTCCAATATTTCTGCCCCTGCTTCCACCTGGGACAAGGCCTGCTTTGCAATATATTCCATATTGTTGTTTTTAAGGGCTTCCTTAAGAATTTTCTTCCCTGTGGGATTTATTCTTTCTCCAATAACTTTTACCCCATCAATAACTACCGTATTTGTAGGAGTGCAAAGGGCTGAAAAACTTTTTATTTCACGGGGTTTTTTCGTAAGTCTCTGAATTTTTTCCCTTATCTTTCTTATATATTCTGGTGTTGTTCCGCAACATCCACCAATAAGACTTACCCCAGCCTTTACTAGTTTGTAAGACTCTTCTGCAAATTCTTCTGCTCCAACCAAGTAGCTAGTGTGCCCCTCACAGACACTTGGAAGACCTGCATTAGCCTGTACTAATATAGGTAGGTTCGTCCATTGAAGCAGTTCTTCCACTATAGGGTAAATTTCCTTAGGACCTAAGGAACAATTAATACCTAAAGCGTCCACTCCCAAACCATCCAAGGTAATAGCCATACTGTCTGGCAGACATCCTGTAAAGGTTCGTCCATCCTCCTCAAAAGTCATAGTGACTATAACAGGAAGATCTGAGTTTTCCTTTGCCGCTAATACAGCTGCTTTTACCTCGTATAAGTCCGTCATAGTTTCAATTAAAATTAAATCAACGCCCGATTTAACTCCCTGGAGTATTTGCCTTTTGTAAATTTCATAGGCTCTGTCAAAAGTTATATTGCCCATAGGCTCAATTAACTCCCCAATTGGCCCTAGGCCTAAGGCTATATAAACATTTTTTCCTTCTGATACTTTTTTTGCATTCACTACTCCTGCATCAATTATTTCTTCCGGACTGTATTCTGTTCTATGAAGCTTAAGTTCATTGGCACCAAAAGTATTTGTAGTAATAACTTTTGCTCCCGCATCTATGTATTCTCTGTGAATTTCCTGAACTAGGTTGCTTTTAGTAATATTAAGTACTTCCGGAACTTCTCCTAATTTCAGTCCTTTATTTTGGAGTTGTGTTCCCATTGCCCCGTCAAATATTAATAGATTGTCTTTCATATATTCTTTAAATTTCATTTACCTCACTCCATTAGTACCGTGTCTTTGGTTTTCTGTTAATAGCATGTATCATGGAAATAATATTATCATGGGTTTTTCTTGCTACATATGGATTGTTCATTGTGTATAAATGAACACCATCTATTCCTGCTGCCATTAGTTCAACTATTTGTTCCGTTGCATAGGCAATGCCTGCATCTGCCATAGCATCCTTGTCATCCTGAAATTTCTCAAGTGCATTCAACAGTTTTTCAGGTACCTTGGAACCGCTTAATCCAGACACTTTTTCTGCTTGTTTTAAGTTGGTAATAGGCATGATACCTGCTTGTATAGGAACATTTATATTGTACTTGGCTGCTAAATCTAAGAAATTATAAAATAGATTATTGTCAAAAAACAATTGGGATGTCAAATGGGTAACTCCTGCATCAATTTTATATTTTAAATTTTTCACATCCTCTTCTAAGTTTTTGCAGCTATAGTGTCCTTCCGGATAACAGGTTCCACCTAAATCGAATTTGTGGATACTCATTATATATTCTGCCAAGTCAGATGCATATTTAAAGTCTCCCCTTACTGCCTCATCCACGGGAATATCTCCTCTTAAAGCTAATATATTTTTTATACCTTCCTCTTTCAGTTCCTCCAAAGTTCTTCTAATATCTTCCTTTGTGGAACTGATACATGTTAAATGGGCCAATGCTTCTATACCATATTTATTTTTTATCAGGGATGATATTTCTTTAGTTTTATTGTAATTACTTCCCCCACCTGCCCCGTAAGTTACACTTATATAATCTGGTCGTAAATCACTTAATGCTTCCAATGTTTTATATATGGTATTTATGGAAGATGTAGGCTTCGGAGGAAAAATTTCAAAAGAAAATACAAAATTCTTTTTCTTAAAAATATCTCTGATATACATAGTCCTCTCCTTTAGTTTATAACAGCAGTATATCATAACTTAGTTTAAACTGTAAACAAAATGAATAAAAATTATACCTTCCTCGTCCCACGAGAATTAAATTGACTTAGATTTATTGATAATATATAATTGGTTCATAAATTATCCCTTACAGTATAATACTGTTAGGAGTAATATAAATACAATACTGTTGTATTTAATAAATAATTGGAGGTAACTATGAAAATAAGGAAATTATTATCATTACTATTAGCGATGGTAATGGTTGTTGTTCTTTTTGCAGGCTGTAAAGGTCAAACCCAAACACCTGGACCACAAGGAGGATCCGATAATACGGAACAACCAAAAGGAGATCAAATACTAAGGTTAGGCGCATCATCATTTGATGGAGTATTTAATCCTATTATGTCTGATAACGTATATGATGCATATATCACAGACATTATCTTTGAAAAACTTATAGATAATACTCCTGAGGGCGAATATGTTCCGGGTATTGCAGAATGGACCTTATCAGAAGACAATTTAACCTACACCTTTACTTTGAAGGATGGAATTAAATTTTCCGATGGTAGTGATTTGACAACAGAAGATGTGGCTTTTACATATATGGCCATAGCCCATCCAGACTACAACGGTCCCAGAGCTTATGCTGTAAATAATCTAGTAGGCTACGAAGAATATCATAGCGGAAAAACCGACACATTTGAAGGAATTCAAATAATAGATGAAAAAACTATTTCTTTCACCTTTAAAGAAGGTACAGCAGCACCTGCAAACATCGAATCTTTTGATTACGGTATTATGCCAAAAGCTTACTATGAATTCGAAAACTGGGAAGATTTCTTAGAATTGTTAGATAAACCTTTAGGCTCAGGCATAATGGTATTGGACAGTTGGGAACCTAAACAGTATATAAAATTATTAAAAAATGAAAACTACTGGGATCCTGAAAATGCTGCAAAAATCGACGGTGTATTGGTAAGCGAAGTACCTGAAGAAAGTATTCTTTCAGCATTGCAAACAAACCAGATAGATTTTGGCCAAATTTTTGCAAATGCCGAAAACTACCAGGCAGCATTGGCAATGGATAATATTAATGTAATAAATTACCTTGGAAATGGCTATACATTCATGTGTTTTAACACTTTAAGGCCTACTTTAAGTGATGTAAGAGTTCGACAAGCTCTTATGTATGCACTTGACAGAGAAGCATTTATTGATGTACAATACGGGGAAGGTTTAGCCTCCGTAGGTATGGCTCCTATTTCTCCTTCATCATGGGCATTCCCTGATGAATCAGAGTTAAACCCATATTCTTTTGATATGGAAAAAGCAGCCCAACTTATGGATGAAGCAGGCTGGTTGATGGAATCTGATGGATACAGATATAAAGACGGACAAAAGTTCTCCATCAGTTGGTTAGTTTATACTGACTCACCATGGCCTGGAACACTGGCTGGAATGGCTGCAGATACATGGAAGCAATTGGGTGTTGACCTCAATATAGAATTGATGGACTTTAACACAGTTGCAGCTCGTACCATGGATGCTGAACCTGGGGAAAAAGATTTTGACATCTATACTATGGGATTCTCATTATCCATAGACCCAGATCCTACAGGAGCATTGTTTGATGATAATGCTTTTGTAGCTGGAGGATTCAATGCTTCTGGTTATAAAAACGAAGAAGCAATGGAACTTGTAAGAGCAGGAAGAGCTGAGTTCGATACAGATAAGAGAGCAGAAATCTACAAAGAATGGGCAAAAATCATGAACGAAGAAATTCCTCATGTAATCATCGCTTACAGAAGCGAAATTTGGGGAGTTAACAAGCGTGTAGAAGGTTTAGAAATAGATACTTATGTGAAATGGAATCAATCATTGAAGAATGTAACATTAAACTAAATACTTGGGGGCAGGCGTCGCCTGCCCTTAATCATAGCAAAATTTACCATAAGGAAGAGGTGGTTCTGTGAGAAACTATGTCATAAGGCGTATTCTTCAGATGATTCCTGTTTTTATAGGGATTTTATTTATATTATTTTTTATACTTGAACAAGCACCGGGTACTCCTGTATCAAATATGATGCACCCTAAGATGACTCCGGAGCAAAAGGCTGAGTTAGCCCAAAAGTTAGGCCTGGATATTCCTTGGCATGAACGATTCGTTAACTATATTAAGGAAGCAGCCCAGGGTAATTTAGGTTATTCCAACACCCACAAAAAGCCTGTAACAGAAGTTATAGGAGATTATATAGGGCCTACCCTATTACTTTCCATTGTATCACTAAGTATTTCACTTATTTTAGGTATACCAGCAGGGATAATAAGTGCTACTAAGCAATATACAGCAATAGATAATATTCTTACAGTAGTATCATTTATAGGTATAAGCTTACCTTCATTTTTCTTCGGACTCATATTATTAAAACTTTTTGCCGTAGACGTACAGCTTTTCCCCTTATTTGGATTACAAGATCCCCTATTAATGTCAAATAATCCTATTGACAAATTTTTGGATGTGGCATGGCACTTAGTACTGCCAAGCATTGTTTTAGGTCTCAGTTCAACGGCAAGTTTCATGCGCTATACCCGCTCCAGTATGCTTGAAGTTATCAAACAGGATTATATAAGGACTGCAAGAGCAAAAGGATTAAAGGAAAAAACAGTTATATATCGTCATGCTTTCAGAAATGGAATAATACCCATTATTACCTTGCTAGGATTTTGGATACCTTCACTTCTGTCAGGAGCAGTAGTGACGGAAACTATTTTCGCTTTACCAGGACTGGGTAAAATATCCGTGGAAGCAGCAATGAATAGAAACTATCCCTTAATTCTTGGAATAAATTCATTACTGACAATTCTTACGCTAATAGGTGCCCTAGTTGCAGATCTATTGTATGCTATTGCAGATCCAAGAATAAGGTATGATTAAGAGGTGGATCATGACAAGAAAAAATACAGAAATTCAACGGAAAAATCAATCCTATTGGGGAGAAGTTTTTTTCAGACTTCGTAAAAACAAAATGGCAATGCTGAGCCTATACGTTTTGGTAACCATTATTGCTCTTTGCATTATTGTTCCCATTATATCTCCTTATGAAATTCAAACTACCAACTTGGCAGGAAAAGATCAAAGGCCTAATTCTCAGCATTTATTAGGCACTGACCTTATAGGCAGGGATTTGTTCACTAGGTTGTTTTATGCAGGGAGAATATCCCTTGGAGTAGCATTGGCAGTTGTGTTTATTGAATGTATTATAGGCGTTGTCCTAGGCAGTATAGCTGGTTTTTACGGAGGTATAATTGATGTAGTAATAATGCGTATAGCTGAAATATTCATGTCCTTCCCTTTCATGATAATATGTATTACCATAGTAGCAATATTCGGCAACAGTATACCTACTCTAATACTTGTATTGGCTGTATTAAGTTGGCCAAGTATTGCCCGTATAGTGAGAGGCCAAATATTGACTCTCAGAGAAATGGAGTACATGGAAGCCTGCGAAGCTTTAGGTATCAGTGATGTAAGAAGAATATTCAAACATCTCTTACCCAATGTATTAGCATATGTTATTGTTTATGCCACCTTGGGTATGGCTAGTGTCATATTAGTTGAAACTTCCTTGAGTTTTTTGGGATTAGGAGTTTCCCCTCCTACACCAACCTGGGGTAATATGATACAGGAAGCAAGAAACATGCTTATAATTCAGCAAAAATGGTGGTACTGGGTTCCTCCGGGAATATGTATTTTTATATCGGTTATGTGCTTTAATATATTGGGTGACGGAATGCGAGATGCAATTGACCCGAAGATGAAGAGGTAAGACTATGAAGAAAAGAATATTAGAAGTAAAAAATCTTAAAACTTATTTTTATTCGGACAGAGGGGTCGTAAAGGCTGTAAATGATGTAAGTTTTTATGTAAATGAAGGAGAAACTTTAGGTATAGTTGGTGAATCAGGATGCGGAAAAAGTATTACTTCCATGTCCATTGTACGCCTGGTAGAAACTCCTCCAGGTAAGTATGAAGGGGGAGAAATTCTATTCAAGGGTGAAGACATGCTTAAAGTTTCCGATGCAAGAATAAGACAAATAAGAGGAAATGATATATCATTTATTTTTCAGGAGCCTATGACTTCTCTTAATCCCGTATTTAAAATTGGAAGACAAATCAGCGAAGCATTAATTCTGCACAGAAGAATGTCAAAGGCTGAAGCATATAAAGAAAGTATTCGCATGTTAGAACTTGTTAAAATACCTAATCCAGAAAGAGTGGTTAATGAATATCCCTTCGCCCTGTCGGGAGGTATGAGGCAAAGGGTAATGATTGCAATGGCATTGGCATGTGAGCCTACCTTATTGATTGCCGATGAACCTACAACCGCTTTGGATGTAACTATTCAGGCTCAGGTATTGGATTTAATGAATGAACTTAAGCAAAAAATGAATACTTCGATTATATTTATAACCCATGATTTAGGTGTTATTTCAGAAATGAGTGACAGGGTAATGGTTATGTATGCAGGTAAGGTAGTAGAGGTTGCATCGACCATTGAAATATTTAAAAATCCCAAGCATCCTTACACGATAGGATTGATTAATTCAAAACCTAGCAGTGCAGCAGGAGAAAGGCTTAATGTAATACCAGGAAATGTTCCTGATTTAAGCAATCTTCCCTCAGGATGCCCTTTCCACCCCAGGTGCCATAAGGCAATGGATATTTGCAAAAAAGAGTTCCCTGAGGAAATAGTACTGTCTGGCGAACACAGGGTGGCATGCTGGCTACACCGGGATAAGGAGGAAGTACAATGAGTGAATACTTGGTAACGGTAAATAATTTAAAAAAGTATTTCCCCATAAAAACAGGGCTTGTTAAGCATACCACAGGGAATGTAAAGGCTGTAGACGGAGTATCCTTTGGTATTAAGAAAGGACAGGTTTTAGGCATAGTTGGGGAATCAGGTTGCGGCAAATCAACACTAGGAAGAACTCTTTTAAGACTGTTGCCTGCAACTTCTGGTGAAGTACTTTATGAAGGTAATAATGTATTCTCCATGAACAAAAAAGAAATGAACTCCATGCGAACCAAGATGCAGATAGTATTTCAAGACCCTTATTCTTCTTTGAATCCCAGACTTCCTGTTTACGATATTGTAGGAGAAGCCATGCTCCAGCATAAAATAGTGAAAAACAAGTCGGAAATGAAAGACAGGGTAATAGAAATAATCAAGAAGTGCGGACTGCACCCTGAACAGGCAGAGCGCTACCCTCACCAATTTTCAGGAGGACAGCGTCAGCGTATATGTATTGCTCGAGCTTTAGCAGTAAATCCTGAATTTGTTGTCTGTGACGAGGCGGTTTCAGCCTTGGATGTTTCCATTCAGTCTCAGATAATAAACTTATTGAAAGATTTGCAGGATGACTTTGGGCTTACCTATATGTTTATATCCCACGACCTGTCAGTAGTTGAATTTATTAGCGATGAAGTTGCAGTAATGTACTTGGGACAAATAGTAGAAATGGGAAGCAAGAAGGATATTTTCGCAAATCCTCTCCATCCCTACACGGAAGCACTATTGTCAGCGGCTCCTTCATTTGATCCGTCCCAAAGACAGAATAAGAAAAGAATAATTTTACAAGGCGATATTCCTTCACCGGCAAATCCTCCCAAAGGGTGCCGTTTCCACACTCGTTGTCCCTATGCCAAGGATGTGTGCAAGAAAGAAGTACCTGAATATCGTGAAATTTCTGAGGGACATTTTGCAATGTGTCACAAGGTTAATGGGGTGTTTTAATGTTTAAGAAAAATAAAGTAGAAGAAGATTTAGAGAAAATCAGAAGGGCTAATTTACCAAAAGAAAAATTCGAAGATGATGAAATAAATTCTGAGGATATTAAGTTGGAAAAAGGGGATTTACTTGCCATGATTTTGGCTATATTGTCCCTGATACTGCCCTATATAATAGCTTTCATTGGAATAATGGGGGCTGTAATATACATTATGTACTTGTTTTTTAGATAAAAAAATCGGGATATCTCCCGATTTTTTTTTCTGCTTTATAATATCACAACGTTAGCTGCCTGGTCGCCTCTGTTTCCTTGAGTAATATCAAAACTTACTTGTTGACCTTCTTCTAAGGTTTTGAATCCATCTCCCTGAATAGCTGTGAAATGTACGAATACGTCATTTCCATCTTCCTTAGTGATAAATCCGAATCCTTTTTCTGAGTTAAACCATTTTACTGTACCCTTAACCATGAGTACCTCCTAAATATTATTTGTATACTATGTGTAAAAAAATTTCACACGTTTCTATACATTATACAGCTTATTATAGCCACATATAATATATAAAAACATGTGAAATCCATAAATACATCTGTAATACTATTTGATAATAACATTTATCTAATTAATTGTCAAGAGTTATTTTATACTTCCTCTGTATAATCTAAAATAATATTACGCACTATGCTTTCCATAGTTCCCATATCATCCTCGTCATCAAGGAGTGATTCTTCAAGTATATCTTGGAAAATATTGTATGCCTTCAGATATGGTATGTGCATTTTTGCCAACTCATGAAGCAATTCTGGAGTTAAAGCATTTTTAAAGTCTTCAAATCTCATATCTTTAGCATCTTTCTTAATCATTGATTCACCTTCTGTCTTTTCTATTTTAGCCAAATATATTACTTTTATTATAATTCCTACCGAATAGCCTTTAAAAGGATATCATATTAAATAAAATAATGCAAGAATAAAAAGCCCTTTGGCTTAGGGCATTTTATTTTTGTTTAAGAAAACTTGGTATTGTAAAATCAAAGTGATTATCTTTATCTTTTTTCTCATCTTTTACTGTAGTGCCCTCAGGCTTTTTAACTCCTTCATTATCTCCAAAACCTGTTGCAATAACAGTGATTTTAATCATATCTCCAACGGATTCGTCAATATTTGCTCCAAATATTATATTTGCTTCAGGGTCAGCAGCTTCTTCAATAAGTTTTGCTGCTTCATTTACCTCATGTATTCCCATGCTTGTTCCACCAGTAATATTGAGCAATACTCCTCTTGCTCCATTGATGGATGTTTCTAAAAGGGGACTATGTATTGCCTGCTTAACTGCATTTATTGCTCTGTTCTCCCCACTTGCCTGGCCGATTCCCATATGAGCCAAGCCCTGACCAGACATTATTGTTTCCACATCCGCAAAGTCAAGGTTCATTATGGCAGGAATCGCTATTAGATCAGAAATACCCTGTATTCCTTGCCTCAATACATCATCTGCAAGGGCAAAAGCCTCAAGCATAGTTGTTTTCTTGTCGGATATTTCCAATAATTTATCATTAGGAACAACAACTAAGGTATCTATGCTGTCTTTTAATTTTTTCAAGCCCATTTCAGCGTTCCTCATTCTGTTTCTTCCTTCAAAGGTAAAGGGCTTTGTAACCACAGCTACTGTAAGTATTCCCATAGATTTAGCAATATTAGCTATGTAAGGCGCTGCTCCCGTTCCTGTTCCTCCGCCCATGCCTGCAGTTATAAAGACCATGTCAGAACCTTCAACTAACTCGGCTATGTCCTGCTTATTTTCCTCAGCAGCCTTTTCTCCAATTTCGGGTCTGGAGCCTGCACCTAATCCGTTAGTTAATTTTTCTCCTATTTGAAATTTTATTTCAGCTTTTGAATTGGTTAATGCCTGCTTGTCCGTATTTACACTGATAAAAGTTACACCTCTTACCCCAGCATCTATCATTCTATTTACTGCATTATTGCCTCCACCGCCTACACCGATAACTTTTATATTTGCAAGTCTTTCAGATGGTTCCTCAAATTGAAACATATATTGACCTCCTATAAAAGAGAAAAACTCTCATACTTATAAAAAAGATTATATCATATTTTTAATATTATTGATACATATTTTTCTATAGTTTACTTATTTTTATTAAACTTTTCAAGGGAAATATTGGCTATCTTCCTTAACTTTTCATATATATTATTACCAAAGGCAAACACTGCTGCCAAGTATATGGGCAAGCCCAATTGTTCCCCTACATATCCCAAGAGTAGTGCAAATCCTAAGTCCGTCAATAAAAACGTAAAGCTTTTTAAGAGGGTTAGTTCTCCACTTTTATTTTCATAAAGCATATTGAAAATTGTGTTAAACATTGCCAATATTGCCAAGGAAATATACACTATGTATTCAGGATTATAAACTATATTTAAATTTAATCCTGCAATAATTCCCAAAATTAAACCGGCTGCTACATATATCATATTATTCTATCCCTTCTTCTATTATCTGTGCATATTCTATTTTATAGTTGCCGCGGTATTTGGGTAAGGACATGTTCTGACTCCTTCGTACGGCTACATCCATTCCGTAAGTATTTTTCAGCTCATAGGCGTAGGTTCCTTCCTCTGTTACGGCACTGTAAAGTTCATCTATATCTCCGATTGCTCTTATAATAAAGGGAGCGGGAATTACTTCGCCGTTTACTCTGATTAAGGGACCGGCACAAACCACTTCTGAAATATTAATAATTCTTTTCCCGTTTATTTCAATTGCTTCTGCTCCTGCAGCCTTTAAATCGTTTAGCAACACTACTATATCTACATCATGGACAATTCTGTCCATAATATCCAAATCTGTATCTTCGTTTATATTGTCTGCAACGCTGAGCATTATTCCGGGACCTCGTACATAAGTAAAACCGTTATGAAATTTCAGTTCCTCTATTTGTGCATTTATTTCTATAATGGTATCCAATATATTTTTGTCTTCATAATCTTTTACCTGGATTTCCTCACTGTCAACTGCCCTTTCCATGTTTTCGACCAAGAGTTTCATTTCTTTAATATTTTGTTCGTATCTGTATATATCTTTAATAGAATATATAGTAT
>CZCB01006003.1_pt1 | contig 33303 bp, 30 predicted proteins | sample 591991 | NCBI WGS metagenome assembly CZCB01 (sample SAMEA3556809, study PRJEB10932) | anaerobic digester metagenome
TGAGGCAGGCTTTCGGGTTTGAAGGGTCACCCCTCAGGCTTATACCGCGGCAGCGAGTAGGCAAGGAGTGATGCTGATGAAGGAGTTTTTACTGGTAATCATTTGTTACCTGGTCGGCTCAATACCTTTTTCCTACATAGTCAGTCGCCGGTTGGGCAAGGTTGATATCAGGAAGACCGGCAGCGGGAACGTGGGGGCTACCAATGTCTTACGCTCAGCCGGGTTGGCTCCAGCAATTCTGGCGGTAGTCGGCGATATCCTGAAAGGCGTTTTCGCCGCCTGGTTGGCGGCTGTTATGGGCGGAGGAGTCCTCCTGCTGCTGTGCCCTTTGGCGGCGGTAGTTGGGCATTGCTACCCGGTATACCTTAGATTTCGGGGCGGTAAGGGCGTGGCTACCTCTACCGGGGCCCTGCTTTTCCTGACCCCGTATTCCATATTATATCTGTTTTTTGCCTTTGTGGGCGTGGTTGGATTATCTCGCATCGTATCCCTGGGTTCGCTCACCGCTGCAGTTTTTATTCCCTTCGTAACGATGTTTCTTTATCCCCAGGAACGATTCGTCATCATCCTTACCTTTCTCCTGGCAATCCTGGTGATTTATCGTCACAAGGACAACATAAGGCGCCTGCTTGCAGGAAAGGAACCCCGGATAGGAGAGAAAGTCTAGCATGAAAAAGGTAACTGTAATTGGAGCAGGCAGCTGGGGGACGGCTCTNNAGGTTACACTGTGGGGGAGAAAAGAGGACGGAATCGAGGAGACCGCCCGCACCCGGGTCAATGCACGTTTCCTGCCGGGAGTCAGCATCCCCTACGAGATTGAAGTTACCGCCGACCTTGATTTTGCCATGAGTCAGACGGAAATGCTGGTTCTATCGGTTCCTTCCCAGGCCTTGCGTTCAGTTCTCCGGCGGATTGAACACCGGGTCGGGAACGATGTGGTTATTGTGAATACTGCCAAGGGGTTGGAAATCGGAACTCATCTGCGCATGAGCGAGGTGGTGCGTGATACCTGGGGCCCCGACATCCACAAAAGGTTTGCCGTTCTTTCCGGCCCCAGTCATGCGGAAGAGGTGGGACGCCGGATTCCCACAGCCGTAGTTGCCGCATCATCTTATCTGTCGGTGGCACGGCAGGTGCAGGATGTGTTCATGTCTCGTTGTTTCCGGGTGTATACCAGTGATGATGTTATCGGGGTGGAAATGGGCGGTTCCCTGAAGAACATCATCGCTCTGGCCACCGGCATCAGTGAGGGCTTAGGTTTTGGCGATAATACCAAGGCGGCGCTTTTAACCCGGGGTCTGGTGGAAATAATCCGCATGGGGGTGAAGGTAGGAGCGCGGGCCCAGACCTTCTCCGGCCTAAGCGGGCTCGGAGATTTGGTGGTAACCTGCAACAGCCGTCACTCGCGAAACGGCCGTGCCGGTTTTCTTATTGGCCAGGGACACAATCGGGAACAGGTTATTGAAATGATAGGTATGGCAGTGGAAGGCATTTCCACCACCAAGGCGGCTTTTGAGATGTCCAGTGAACTGGGCTTGGAAATGCCAATCACCAACATCGTCTACCAGGTTCTTTTTGAGGACCAGCCGCCCGGGCCGGCAGTCTGGAAGCTGATGGAAAGGGATAAGAAGGATGAAACCCTGTCGTGAAGACTAGGTTGCTTCAACAAAAAGCTGATAAAAGTGGACATCATGCCACCTGCCAAACTTGAAGCCCACCTCCTTGAAACAACCTACCAATTCAAATCCGAACTTCCTATGTAGCCTTATACTGGTTTGATTGTCGGCCGTGATCCCGGCAACTATTGTATGGTATCTGAGTTTTTCGGCCCGCCGCAATATTTCCTGCATTAGTTGGGTTCCGATGCCCCGGCCCCAGTACCCGGGGGCAACATATATTGACAGTTCGGCGGCATGTGAATAGGCAGCTTTGTCCCTGAAACTGCTCAGACAACAGTAACCCACAACCCTGCCATTAAGTTCCGCCACAATCAATGGATATTTACCGCGGTGTTTATTGAACCATCTCCACCGTTCGACAAGTGTTTTTTCCTCAATATCAAAGGAAGCCGCCAGGTTTTTAACCGCATAATTGTATATTTTCAATATTGAAGGCAGATCGCTTAGGACCGCGTCTCTGATATGGAGCACGGTATTTTCTCCTTTCATAAAGATGGCACTTGCTCGCTCCAAGTGATATTTACTAAACAACAGTATAAACCATCACCAAAGCAGGCCCAAACGTTCCGGGCACCGACAGGTGGTCACAGCACAACAAAAACATGCCGAGGACCCGCTTGCCCCGCCACAGCTTGTATGCAGCGAAAATCGGGAAAAGGAAGATGGGGAGAAGGGTGGGAACGTCCACAAATTTTTCATCCCTAGTTATATTAATCTAATTTGCTCCATATATTTGTACTGTTAACGAGTTTAAGTGCATAAAAATAGGCAAGGTCGCCTGCAGGAGAGGGAAGCTTCTATAAGAGATTTAACCGAGGAGGGAATTAGAGTGGAGGGAAACAACATCTTGAGAGATATCGCCGAAAGGACTGGCGGCGATATTTATCTGGGGGTTGTTGGACCGGTTCGTACAGGGAAATCCACTTTCATTAAACGGTTCATGGAACTTATGGTCATTCCCGGTATTGAAGACTTTTATGAGAGGGAAAGGGCCAAGGATGAGCTGCCCCTTAGTGGAGCCGGGCGAACTATAACGACAACCGAACCGAAATTTGTACCCAACGAGGCCATAGAAATAAGTATCAAGAACGGCTTGAGCGCCAGGTTTCGGGTTGTTGACTGCGTCGGTTACGCCGTTCCGGGAGCACTCGGGTACGAAGAGGATGAAGAACCCCGTATGGTACGCACCCCCTGGTTTGAATACGAGATCCCGTTTGAAGAAGCCGCGGAGATCGGAACCCGGAAGGTTATCGAGGATCACTCCACCATTGGCCTGGTAGTAGTTACCGATGGGTCTATCTGCGATATTCCCAGGAAAAACTACCTGGAGGCTGAGGAAAGGGTAATCAGGGAGCTTCAGCAACTGCAGAAGCCCTTTATTGTTATTCTTAACTCCACCCGGCCTTATACAGAAGAAGTACACGAACTGGCTGAGGAGTTGTCCGATACATACGGGGTAACCGCTGTTCCTCTTGATTGTCAGCAGATGTCCAAGGAGGATGTCTATCAGGTCCTGGAGGAAGCCCTCTATGAATTCCCTGTGCAGGAGGTAAATATTAGTCTGCCCAAATGGGTTGACGAGGTTGAAGAAGACTTCTGGCTCCGCAGTAGGATTGAGGGTTCTATCCGGGGAATCCTGGAAGATGTAAGGAAGGTCCGGGACATTGATACGGCGATGAATAGATTGGCTGACATCGAGTACATCAGTCTGGTGACCATAAAGGAGATGAACCTGGGCACCGGGATAGCCTCAATCGACCTGGCAGTTCCGGAAGAACTGTATTACCAGGTCTTGAGTGAAGTAAGTGGTTTTGAAGTGCAGGGAGACTATGATGTCATGCGGCTGATGCGAGAACTGGCGGTGGCGAAGAAGGAATTCGACAAGGTATCTTCCGCACTGGAGGAGGTCAAAACTACCGGGTACGGGGTGGTGGCACCCAGTCTGGAGGATATGTTCCTGGAAGAGCCCGAGTTAATACGGCAGGGGAGCCGCTTCGGAGTACGCCTCAAGGCGAAAGCTCCTTCGCTTCACATAATTCGAGCCGACATCTCCACCGAGTTAACCCCGATAATCGGGACCGAGAAACAGACCCAGGAACTGGTACGCTACATGCTCGATGAATTTGAGGAGAATCCGCAGAAGATTTGGGATTCAAATATCTTCGGCAAGTCCCTTCATGACCTGGTTAGGGAAGGTATACAAAACAAGCTCCACGGGATGCCCGAAAATGTCCAGCGTAAACTCTCGGAAACGGTTGGCCGCATTGTTAATGACAGCAGTGGAGGACTCATCTGCATCATTATCTGATTACCAGCTTAACCGCATAATCGATGCACTCCATATAAATTGCCGGCTTAAGGCCGGCTTTTATTTTCCCCTACATGATTCCTATGGAGGAATTATTTGTAGGCAAGAAGAAGATTACATTAGAACATAGTAACACTATGCGGGTGATGGATGTGGGACCGGCGAGAAGACTGGTTTTCCTTAAAAACAAGGAAGTACAATTTGAAAAGCAGATCAACACCTATATAATGGACACCCAGTGCAAAGTTTTGGACGTAACTATGCTTGAATGGGACCGTATCGATCGCCAGTACTACCTGGGAATGGTGGTCGAGGAACAGATGAAGTTTTTCCGCCAGAATTGTCTCCTGCTGGAACAGCGGCGTCCAGATGACCTCACCAAGGATCTTGATGACTTTTCCAGCGTTATGGTTAGAGCCAAGAATGTAGAATACAGGATTGAATTTATCAGGACCTTTGCCCTGATGACCCCCAGAGGTATACGGTATTACGCCTTCGTTTTTTATGAAGACTGATGGGCGTCATGATATAATGGTGACGGAGTTTTACTGCGTAACGGGGTGTACATAGGGGATCTCGTTCCCACTTTTACCATATGGTGATTATTATGAGAAACCAACATTCCAAAACCCTGTTAAAGGAAGCCATCACACTGATACCCAGACTCCTGCGGCTGCTTTTTCGAACAATGGGTGACCGCAGGCTCCACGTAAACCAAAAGGTTTTGTTGCTGGGGACCATTCTTTATGTGTTGTCCCCCCTGGATTTTTTGCCGGACTTCATTCCGTTCACGGGGCAGGTGGACGATATACTCCTCCTGGCCGTGGTAATCCTGAGCATAATGCAGCAGGTTGGGCACTCCGTTTTTCAGGAGAGGTGGAAGGACCAGCAGAGCCTCTCTGATATGGCCCGTCGGATTCTGAAACTGGCTTCCTCTTTTCTTCCTTCCTCCATATACGAACGGATTGTAAGAGGTTCCGGGTATCGGGACGACATCATCGATGTCAAGTATTACGTACATGAAGACTGAACCGGATAAACAAGCAGGCTGCTGTTTTCTCCTATCCCGAGGTGAAGTATTCGGGACGGCGAGGCGGCGGTTAACTCCGCCCGCCGCCGCACCGGCTGCCGGGGCCCGGTGACAGAAAAGCATCACGTCTATTCCACGTCCGTATCTCTGGCTGTCTTCCCCTGCTTGGTTCTTGACTTCGCGGAATGCTGCGGATTCACCGGAGCAACTGCGCCATTTACCGGGGAGGGGAGACCAAATTGTTCCCGGGTCGAAAAAATGCTTACCTGCGACAGATTTCTGTGCTATAATGTCCACCGGGCATAGAATAAAATCCATCGTGGATAGACAGCGGGGATAGGCTTGAAGAAGGAAAAGAAGTTTTATCTGGTGAGAGAGGATATGCTTCCCGAAGCCATTCTCAAGACAGCCCGGGCCAAGGAGCTGATAGCGCAGCGGGGGGCGATTCCGATTACCGAGGTCCTGGAGCAGGTGGGGATTCCGCGCAGCACCTTTTACAAGTACCGGGATGGGGTTTTCTCCTTTCTGGATACCCGGGCTATGAAGATAATTAACCTTTCTCTGGAATTGAGGCATGAGTCCGGTGTATTATCCAAGGTATTGAACTATGTGGCCTCCCAGTCGGGAAATATCCTGACCATCAATCAGAATCTGCCTCTGGGAGGGACGGCTAACGTGACCATATCGGTTGATGTTGAAGATTTGCGCATTGGAGTAGAGGAATTGTTGTCAGAGCTGGACGCCATTGACGGGGTACTGCAATCTGAACTCATAGGTAGAAGCTAGGAGGATGAGATATGATTAATGTTGGATTACTCGGATGCGGCACTGTAGGCAGCGGGGTAGTGAAAATGCTGGCCGAAAACAGGGACATTATTCTCCAGCGGGTGGGTCAGGAGGTTGTCATCAAAAAAATCCTGGAATTGGACCGGTCCAAGGTCTATGCCCTGGGCCTGGGAGATGAGGTTATTGCCGCCAGCATGGACGAGATTCTGAGTGAAGACATCGACGTAGTTATCGAGTTGATCGGCGGGATCGAGCCGGCAAAAACATATATTCTTCAGGCGCTCCGGCACGGTAAGGGTGTGGTATCAGCCAACAAGGATCTGATCGCCAGCCATGGCCGGGAGATTTTTGATACCGCGGCTGAACATGGTGTTGATTTCTACTTCGAGGCCAGCGTCGGCGGGGGCATTCCTATCGTGTTTCCCCTGAAGCAGTCCCTGGCCGGCAACCGCATCAAGGAAGTTATCGGCATACTGAACGGTACCACCAACTACATTCTTACCAAGATGTCACGGGAGGGACATCCCTACGAAGAGGTCTTGCGAGAGGCCCAGGCCTTGGGCTATGCCGAAGCCGATCCGACTTCGGATGTTGAGGGCTTTGATGCTGCCCGTAAAATTGCGATACTGGCTTCGATTGCTTTCAACAGCCGGGTTACTTTTGAGGAGGTATATGTGGAGGGGATCACCAGGATTACCCCCTTGGATATCAAATACGGGCGGGAACTGGGCTACGATATTAAACTCCTGGCCATAGCCAAAGAGGAGGAGGACGGTATACTGGTTCGGGTACATCCGGCATTTATACCGCATAATCATCCTTTGGCCGCGGTCGGCGGAGTTTATAATGCCGTTTTTGTGCGGGGGGACGCGGTAGATGACCTCATGTTTTACGGTCGCGGTGCCGGGCAGATGCCTACGGCCAGCGCGGTGGTTGGAGATATGATGGAAATCGTGCGTAATATTGAGCGCAACGATACCGGGCGCATTTCCTGCACCTGCTATGGAGAGAAGAGGGTCATCCCTACCAGCAGCCAGCGGGCCAAGTTCTATATCCGCATGCTGGCCAAGGACCGTCCGGGAGTACTGGCGGGCATTGCCGGTGTGATGGGAAATCATGAGGTCAGTCTGGCTACCGTCCTGCAGAAGGATACCAATAATGGATTTGCTCACCTGGTCTTCATCACCCATGAAGTCAAGGAGTCAAATCTTCGTGACGCCTTGACTGTTTTGAACGGAATGAGTATCGTTGGGGCTGTGGAAAACGTAATCAGACTTGAAGGAGTGGAAGACTATGGAGCATAAGGCCGGATGGCGAGGAATTGTTGAAGAATACCGCGATTTCCTTCCCGTCAGTGAAAAAACCCCGGTGGTTTCGCTGCAGGAAGGGAATACCCCTCTTTTATTTGCCCCCAATTTGTCCGACATGGTTGGGGCCGAGGTTTACCTCAAGTTTGAAGGCGCCAACCCCACCGGCTCCTTTAAGGACCGGGGAATGGCCATGGCCATGAGCAAAGCCCGGGAAGACGGCGCCCAGGTGGTCATGTGCGCCTCAACCGGCAACACCTCCGCTTCGGCTGCGGCTTATGCTGCCCGCTGTGGTATGCGATGCGTGGTCTTGATACCTGAAGGCAAGATCGCCCTGGGCAAACTGGCCCAGGCTTTGATATATGGGGCCCAGGTCCTGGCGTTGGAAGGCAACTTTGACCAGGCATTGACTATCGTGAGGAACATTACCTCCCGCTATCCGGTGACCCTGGTCAATTCCATTAACCCCTTCCGCATAGAAGGCCAGAAGACGGGAGCATTCGAGATTTGCGACCGGCTGGGGCGAGCCCCTGATTACCTGGCGATTCCGGTAGGGAACGCGGGCAATATAACCGCCTACTGGAAAGGTTTTTGCGAATACCATGAGCAGGGACTGGTCGGCAACCGGCCCCGCATGCTGGGCTTTCAAGCCGAAGGTGCGGCCCCGATAGTCCGGGGTGAGGTAGTGCCCAATCCGGAAACCGTAGCCACCGCGATCCGCATCGGCAACCCCGCCAGCTGGAAACAGGCGGTAAGAGCCTACCAAGAATCGGACGGCTCGATCTCGATGGTTACGGATGAGGAGATCCTGGAGGCTTACCGGCTGGTGGCCAGGAAAGAGGGCCTTTTTGTGGAACCGGCATCGGCGGCTTCCGTGGCCGGGGTGTTAAAGCTCAGCAGGACCGGACAGTTCAAACCTGATGATAAAATTGTATGCATAAATACCGGGCATGGTTTGAAGGACCCGGACAATGCGATAAAAACCGCAGCTATTACCCCGGATGTTGTACCCGCGGATGAATCTACGGTGCTCAAGGCTATCTTTGGTTAAGATGCTGACTTTTTTATAGCAGGAACGTTGTAGAAAACGAAGGAGTGAAGTGGTAGGATGGGGCTGGTTGTACAAAAGTTCGGCGGGAGTTCCGTAGCGACAGCTGAGAAAATGAAAAACGTGGCGGCTCGGGTGGTGAGCGAGCGGGATCGTGGGAATCAGGTGGTGGTCGTGGTTTCGGCTATGGGCGATTTGACCGATGAACTCATAGCACTGGCGCATGAAGTCGGGAGCAACCTGCCGGACAGGGAGATGGATATGCTTTTGACTACCGGGGAACAGCAGTCAGCGTCTCTGTTGGCCATTACTCTTTGTAACATGGGGTGCCCGGCCGTATCGCTAACCGGATGGCAATGCGGAATTATGACCGACTCGATTCACTGCCGGGCGCGGATAGCAGGAATAAAACCTGACCGCATAACAGAGGAACTGGAGCAGGGCAAGGTGGTAGTAGTGGCCGGGTATCAAGGAATTTCTCCCCAAGGGGACCTGACCACACTGGGCCGGGGCGGCTCGGATACTACTGCGGTAGCTCTGGCTGCTGTGCTAAAAGCCGATATCTGTGATATATATACTGATGTTGACGGGGTTTTTACGGCGGACCCGCGGATCGTGAAAGATGCCAGCAAGCTGGAGGTTGTATCCTATGATGAGATGCTGGAACTGGCGAGTCTGGGTGCCGGGGTACTGCAGCCGCGGGCAGTTGAATTCGCCATGCAATACAAAGTCAAAGTTCAGGTGAGATCGAGTTTTAGCCTGGAAACAGGCACGCTGGTAATGGAGGCAGGAAAGATGGAGAGTAACCGAGTTGTAAGCGGAGTGGCCTATGATCTCAACGTGGCCAAAGTGGCTCTGTTTGACGTACCTGACCGGCCCGGTGTTGCGCGGGCCATATTCAAGGCTCTGGCTGATGCCAACATTAATGTGGATATGATCGTTCAAGCCGCCATGCGTGATGAACGGAATGATATAGCATTTACGATTACCAAGGACGACCTGCCGCGAGCTCTGCCGGTGGTGGAGAGGGTCTGCCGGGAAATCGGCGCCTCAGGAACAGCCTGTGGTGAAGACCTGGCCAAGGTTTCCATCGTAGGCTCCGGGATGATGAGCAACCCCGGGGTGGCGGCTACCATGTTTGCCACCCTGGCTGAGGAGGGTATTAATATCCAGATGATCAGCACCTCGGAGATTAAGGTCTCCTGCATCATAGCAGCCAATGAGATCGAGAAAGCAGTTAATGCCCTTCATTCCGCCTTCAGCCTGTAAGGTGATCGGCGTTGGCCGCATTACCCGGATTAGCACCGGGACTCTCCGGTATGGTGATCGGAGAACATTGTGAATCCTATAGGCTCTCCGGTTTCTGTACCGGCGGCAGCAACTGCCTCTTTGCGGTTGGCGGAGGGCTCCCTCGGTATATTCATACTGCTGAGGCAGGCCGGGGACCTGGTGATGGAGAGGCTTACCGGCACCCTCATCTTCAGTGCTGCTGCACAGCTGAGAACCAACGTGAATAAACCGCCACCCGGAGGCCGATTAGGAGATGGATGATATAGGGATGTTATCGTCGGATGGAAGAAAAGGATTGGTTATCGTTATAACCGGACACGGCAAGGGCAAGACTACGGCGGCTTTCGGCCAGGCCATGAGAGCTGTGGGCCACGGGCTAAGAGTGCAGGTGATACAGTTCCTGAAAAAGGTTGAATCCGGCGAGGTCAGGGCTGCTTCCCGGCTCGAGGGGTTAACCGTCAAGCAGTTTGGTACCGGGGATTTTGTAGATCTTGACCAGCCGGAGCCCCGGGAATTTGAAATGGCTCGACTGGGATTGGAAGCGGCCAGGAAAGCCGTGGAAGATCCGCAGACCGACATGGTCATTCTTGATGAGATTAATACGGCTCTTTGTTGCCGTCTGCTTCCTCTTCCAGATATCCTGTTCCTGATAAATAACCGGCGACCGGGCTTACACCTGATTCTTACCGGACGAGACGCCCCCGTGGAGATAATAGAACTCGCGGACACAGTGAGCGAAATTGTCGAGATTAAGCATCACCATTCCCGGGGAGATACCGCTCGTAAGGGAATTGAGTACTAGGGAGCGGCAACCGCTTGTTAATCCGCCTGCACATTAAATAGACATAATTACAGATCCCGCCGATTAGATCCTTCTGACCCCTGCCAAGCGGGTAAATGCTTATACCTCCCCATGTTTCGTATTGAAAAACCCCATATTAAGATGAATTAAATGGAAATATATAGAAATGAGTGTCGGTAAAAGGAAATTAGTCGTCCGCATGGAATTGATAACCATATATCCCAATAATCGCCTGGAGGCTCATCTGTGAGAAGCAGATATATATGGTTGGCTTTACAAGTAATGTTTCCGGTAAGTCTACTTGTGATTGGCCAGTCGGATGTCCTTTTTGCACTCTACAATAAGAATGTGTTTGGACCCTGGTATGACTATAACGCGGTTCATAACATAAAGAACTGGTGCATGTGGATTGGCGGCCTATGGATTGTTATTATTTTGGGATTAGATTTACTAACGACAAAAGCTGCATATGATAGAGTAGAAAGGCAACGCAATTCGTTGCTTAGGCTCAACAAAGATATGCTTCTCAAGGTCTGGAAGTCATCTGATTGCCCCGATCTTCCTCCTAATGTGAACGTGAGAATTTATGTTGCGCAAAACAGAATTCTTGAGTTTTTCGCTAATTTAAGAAGAGGGCGTCCCGTTAACGCCATCCGGTTTTACGTAAGAAATGTGAATGGCTTGGCGGAATCCGGACTGACTGACCGCTTGAGTTTTGAAGTTTCACCGAACCCCCAATGGTTGGTGGGGCAGTGTTACCAAAAAAATGATATTATGGTAGAATGCAATTTAAGAAATGCTCAATATTCATTGGACCAGTGGCAGAAAAACAAAATCTCGGCACTGAAGTGGTGCATATGTGTACCGGTTCATAATGAGCTTGATGATCAGGTAATTGCCGTTGTCCAATTTGACAGTGAGACGCCGGCCAATGTCAACCAGTGGCCGGATAAGATTTACGAGGAAATACACGTACCTTTCTGTATGATATTGTATGAAGCGGTTCCGGAACTTTTCGGGAAGGATGATAAACATTGAAAGAGATTAAGGCAAGAGCAGTCGTTCATACACGGGCAGGAGCAGTCATCTCTGCAAACGAACAGAAAAAATCTGACTATTTGACTCGCGTGGGCAGATACATGCTTCAAGAAAAGTCGGTCAAAAGCATGACCGGAAATGGTGTTAGCAACGGAAGCCGGGTTGCTAAGGTCGGAACAAAAACAAAGGACAGTTAGAAACAGGATTGCACTGGCTGTATGACCTTGTTTGTGCAAAATCGGCATCTACAAACAGTGACTGGCTGAACCTGGAACAAGTCGTCATAGGAGAAGGGTCACACAAATAGTCGACGGATGCTGTGGTTGTAATGCTTGTTTTCCGCCAAACCGAAAAGGATAATGCGCCCAGGTAAACTACTATATTGTAAGTAGTTTACCTGGGCTTTATAATTTAGTTAACAGCGGTACTGGGGAGGGATTGGATGGATAAGGCCAGAAGGGCCTTGATTCTGGTGGTGGTTATTTGTTTGGGGATCGGGTCTTATTATGGATACCAGGTTTATTTTAAGCGGGATACCCGGGAGGTCCAGGCTTCGGGAACCATTGAGGCGACCACGGTCGATTTAACCGCACCGGTAGCCGGAGTGCTCAGAAGCATTGCCGCCAAGGAAGGTGATACGCTGCAGGAGGGCCAGGTGGCGGCCGAGATCTCGCGCAGCGATCTGCTGGCACAGAGGGAGCGGGATGCCATGGCTCTCCTGAAGGCGGAAGCCCAACTGGCAGAACTGCTATCCGGATTCCGGGAGCAGGAGATCGCTGAGGCGGAGGCCAATTTGGCGGTTGCTCAGGCCACCGCCCAGAAATCGGCTGATGAACTCCAGAGCCGGGAGGCCTTGTTTGCAGAAGGGGGCATCTCCCTTGAGGAACTGGAACGATACCGGTTGAGCGCCGAGGTCGATCGGAACAAACTCAAAGCCGCCGAGGCCAGGCTCAGTATGCTGCAGTCTGGAAATCGTCCCGAGGTGGTCTCTGCGGCTCGGGCGGAAGTGGAAAGATGTCGGGCAGTACTTAAGGCTACCGAGGCCATGATCAATGACCTGCAGATCAGATCTCCACTTAATGGCACCGTAATCCAGAAGAATTACGAACCGGGGGAATACATTACGCCGGGGGCTCCCGTGCTGACGGTCGCCGATATGAACAACCTGTGGATCAAGGTCTATATTCCTACCGATGACCTGCCCGCAGTAAAGCTTAACCAGAGAGTGACGTTTACGGTTAGCGGAGAATCCAGGACCTTTACGGGGACGGTTAGTGAAATAGCCTCCAAAGGAGAGTTTACCCCCAAGACCATACAGACCAAGAAAGAACGGGCCAACGTGGTCTTCGGGGTCAAGATCCGCGTTGACGAAGAACATGGAGGAGTTCTTAAGCCGGGAATGCCGGCTGACGTAATATTTCCTGGGAAATGAAAGCCATGATCAAAACCTGCGAGCTCACCAAATCTTTCGGGACGATTGTTGCGGTCGACCATGTGGAAATTGAGGTCGATCAAAATGAGATATTTGGGGTAGTGGGACCGGATGGTGCGGGCAAGACCACCCTCCTACGGATGATCTGCGGGCTGATTGAGCCGGACCGGGGGAAGGTAGTCCTCTTCGGTGAAGAAAGCCCCGGCGATAGCAACCGGTCGCGCTTGGGTTATATGCCCCAGCGCTTTAGTCTTTACGGGGATTTGACGGTGATGGAAAACATCAACTTTTTTGGGAGCCTGTATGGCTTGAAGAAGACGACCATCAGGCAGCGGGCCGAGGAGATCCTGCGTGTTACCAATATGCAGGAATTCAGCAGCCGCCTGGCTGCCAACCTTTCCGGCGGGATGAAACAAAAACTGGCTTTAACCTGTGCCCTGATAACCAGACCGGAAATCCTGATCCTTGATGAGCCGACCTATGGGGTTGATCCCGAATCGCGCAAGGAGTTTTGGAAGATACTCTACCGGCTGAACAAGGAGGGGGTTACATTAATGGTGTCAACTCCTTACATGGATGAGGCCGAACTCTGCCACCGGGTAGCCATCATCAGCCAGGGCCGGGTGGTGGCGGTCGGCACCCCCATGCAGCTTAAACGGGGCCTATCCCACCGCTTGTTGGAAGTAAGGGCTGATACCCGGGACCCCCGCGTGTTTGAGGCACTGAGCGAGCTGGATAGTTGTTCATTTTACGGGGACCGCTTCCATATTGCGGCTCGAGATCTTGAGGCTGCTACCCGCGAGATAAATGACTTCCTGGCGGAACGACGGATACGGTTGTACGGCATCCGGGAAGTCGCTCCCTCCATGGAGGATGTGTTTATAGCCTTGACCGCAGCCGACAACGAGGTGGGAGCATGAATCCAGCCATTGAGACCAGAGAACTGACCCGGATGTTCGGGGATTTTGTGGCGGTAAACAAGGTAAGCCTGACTATTGAGCCCGGTGAGGTCTGCGGGTTTTTGGGCCCCAACGGAGCAGGCAAATCAACCCTGATAAGGATGCTCTGCGGAATACTGACACCTTCATCGGGAAGCGGGTCAGTCCTGGGGTATGACATCGTCAGCCAGAGCGACCAGATAAAACAGCACATCGGCTATATGTCTCAAAAGTTCAGCCTTTATGAGGACCTGACCGTCCGGGAGAACCTGGATTTCTATGGGGGCGTTTACGGTATATTGCACCGGAAGAGGTCCAAGCGCATCAGGGAAATGCTGGACCTGGTCGGCCTGGAGGGCAGCGAGAACCGCCTGGTACATGGACTCAGCAGCGGCTGGCGGCAGCGGCTGGCTCTAGGATGTGCTCTGATCAGCCGCCCGGCGGTAGTATTCCTGGATGAGCCAACCAGTGGAGTGAGTCCTACCAGCCGCCGTTCCTTTTTTGACATTATTCAGCGGTTGGCCAACGAAGGGACTACGGTGATTGTAACCACCCACTTCATGGATGAGGCCGAGAGGTGTAACCGACTGGCTTTTATCTCTCAGGGGCATCTTATTGCCCTTGACACCCCCCGGAACCTAAAATATTCGGCCTTGCAGGGGTATTTGGTGGAACTTGAGATACCGGGAGCTATTGAGAGGATCTCCTCCATTGAGAGCCTCCCTTATGTAAAGGAGTGCAATCTGCATGGGCCGCTGCTGCATGTACTTCTGCAGAGTAAAGATTATACTGGAGAATTGGCCAGGTGTACGGGGACTGAACCCCGCGAGATAACGCCCAGCCTGGAAGATGTGTTTATTGCCCTGTCGAAAAATAGATGAGGGAAGGTGCATCAGAATTAACCGGATACTGGCGATATTAAAAAAAGAATTCATACAGATGCGCCGGGATCGAATGACCCTAGCCCTGATCTTTATGATGCCGCTGGTACAGCTGCTCCTTTTCGGGTATGCGATTCAAACCGAGGTCAAGCATATCAAAACCGTGGTTTTTGACCAGTCGTTATCTTATGAAAGCCGCGACCTCCAGCAGGCCTTTGCCGCATCCGGGTATTTTGATGTGATAGGAGCGGCGGGGAGTTACGATGAGGTCACGGAAATGATCGACAGCGGACGGGCCAAGGTGGGTATCATCTTTCCTCCCGATTTCGCACATACCCTGAAGCGAGGGGAGCCTTCGCCGGTACAGGTGGTTGTTGACGCCTCTGACAGTATGGTGTCAAACCAGGCGGTTGCTATCGCCAATTCCATTGGACTCCTGAAATCCCAGGAGGTGCTGTTTCAAAATATGAATATATCAGGACCACCATATGATATAAGGGTTCGACCCTGGTACAACCCCGATGGAATCACGGCTTACTATATGGTTCCTGCTATCCTCGGCATAATCGTAACCATGACCATGGTTATCCTCACTGCAGTGGCCATAGTGCGCGAACGGGAAAGGGGAACGCTGGAACAACTGCTCGTAACCCCGATCAAATCCCTGGAACTGATGATTGGTAAGATTATACCGTATATCGTCTTGGGCTACCTGCAGATAACGGTAGCCCTGCTGGTGGCGGTCCTGGTCTTTCAGGTACCGATTAAAGGGAGTGTGCTGCAGCTTTACGGGCTGACCCTGTGTTTTATCACCGCATCTCTGGGTTTAGGGATTATGATCTCCAACATTGCCCGTACCCAGATGCAGGCTTTTCAGATGTCATTCTTTGTGATGCTGCCCAGCATACTGCTGTCCGGCTTTATGTTTCCCCGAGATGCCATGCCCAGGATCATCTACTATTTAAGCGACTTGATTCCCTTAACTTATTATCTGGACATCATCCGCGGGATAATCCTTAAGGGTATCGGGGCCGAGTACCTGGTAGGCCAGGTGGTTGCGTTGCTTGTATTCTCGGTAGTATTCGTTACCATTGCTACCCTGAGATTCACGAAAAAGATCGCCTGAGAGCGCATCATGAACGGAGGAGAACATGGGAATCCGCGAAAGAATAATCCGGGCCTGTCAGGAGTTGTCAGTCAATCGGGGGTTATCCGGAGTGACTATGGATGAAGTGGTCGCTCATGCCGGAGTAAGCAAGAGAACCGTCTACCGCTACTTTGCCGGCAAGGATGACATAATTGCCGCGGCGGTTGACGAATTCTTGCAGACCATGGATCAGGAGCTTGAACGATTAATAAAGGCCAATCTTAGCCCGCAGGAGATTGTGTCTACAATTATGAAAAGGCTTGTTACTGACGGTCAGTTCATATTTGGAGCTCATAATATCAGAAGTATTCAACAGGTGTATCCCCATATCTGGGAAAAGATCGATTCTTTCAGAACTGAAAAATTCATGTATCTGTTGAATGTTTTTCGGGAGAAGGGTGAGATCGAAATACTCCGGGAAACTGATCCGCGAATCGTGTCGGCTATTTTCCTGGCCGTGGCTCAGACCGTTATGACCCCCGAATTTATCATCAAGAACGATCTTACTTTTGAAGATACTGTCAACCAGGTAAGCCGGATTATGATGGCCGCTATGGGGCTAAGGTAGCACCGCCGACCGATTGCGGAGATGACCGCAGCCCCGGTGCTGTACGTATCCGCGGTTTAACACGGTTTCCATCCAACAATTCGTTTGGTATTCTACCGGTGAAACGGCAGGATTATTTAAGAACATACAGAATTCAATATAAAGGTAAAATAATCCTGAATTTTCATACACCTGTGTTGATCTCCAGTATCCGATGTTAAGCATCACTAACCTTGATGAACCAATGTGAGAAATTGGCTGCCGGTGTGAGGGTAATATCAGTGAGGGGGAGATTGTAGTTATGACCCGGTCTGTAACCCGGATTAGAAAAAACCTTCATGATCTGCCCTTGTGGGCTGTCCTGGCGCAAAACATTTATAGTCTTCAGGGACAACTGCTATTAGCCAAAGGAACAGTCTTAAAGCCGAACCTGGTTGGTAAGCTTATGGCTTCAGGCATAACCGAGGTATACCTGGAAGAGAGCCAAGACGAAGATACTCCCGCGGCTGTGCAGAACAGAAATCTGGAAGGTGCCTTTCGCGTCGGCCAGATTATTGTAAGCGATGTTATGGACCAGGTACGAGACGGAAGACCTATTGATTCCGATGACCTTAAAGAGGCCGTTGATATCTTTTACCCGGAAGTTATTGCATCAACAAATATATTTACACAGTTGTTGAGGCTGAGAGATAAGGATGAATATACAGCCCAGCACTCAATTGCCGTGGGAGCTATTGGCGTAAAGATATGCCAACTGCTGGGACTGCCGCAAGATAAAGCCAAGATGGTAGGTATGGCCGGGGTGATGCATGATATCGGCAAGGTTAGGCTGCCGGATTCGGTTCTTAATAAACCTTATGACTTGAACAGCCATGAGTGGGAACAGATGAAGAAGCATCCGCAATACGGGTATGAGATTCTCAAATCTATGAAGGACATACCACCGGAGATCCTACTGGCAGTGCTGCAGCACCACGAAAGGCTTAACGGTACTGGGTACCCATTGGGACTCACAGCAAAAAAAATCCACCTGTTCTCTCGGATCCTGGCGATAGCGGATTCATTTGATGCCATGACTACGGAAAGGGTTTACCACCGGCCCCGGTCCATCTTCGATGCCTCTAAAGAGCTTATGGCTCAGGCGTACAATAATCAACTGGATATACGAATTGTAATTCGTTTTGTCCACTATCTCGTGGACTTGTCTCCGGGACAAAAAGTCCTGTTGAACACGGGAGAAATAGCGGAAGTGATCCTGCCCAATAAGGCCGAGCCCACCCGGCCTCTAGTACAAGTGGGAGAAGAGTTTTTTAATCTGGAGCTGAACCGGGATGTATGGATTGACGGCTTAATTGTGAATTGAATTCACCCTACCGATTTGAACCGCAAAACAAAACCAGTTTAGCGAATCAGAAAAACAGAGTTGGAATGGGGTATTGCTGCGGAAGCAGGGCAATACCCCGCTTTTTTTGGAGCTGTACCCCCAACCTTTGTTTCTGAATCCCTCACTGATTTAAGTAAACCTGAATAGCATATTAAAAATGGAGTTATTTGAGGGTAAACCTGTGCAAATTGCAGTAGAAGTGTGTAATGTCAGTATGACCTATCAGTCCCCAGAGGGAGAAATCCATGCTTTGAAAAACATTGACTTTACAGTACGAGATGGAGAATTCATATGTATAGTCGGCCCCAGCGGCTGCGGCAAATCGACGCTGTTATCGTTGATTTCGGGACTGCTCAATCCAACCTGCGGTGCAATTTATATATATGGAGAAAAAATAACAGGACCTTCGCGAAAAGCTGGATACATGCTGCAGAAGGACCACCTGTTTGAGTGGAGGACGATCCTGCAGAATGTCCTGCTGGGGGTGGAAATCCAAAGATCCATCACTCCCCGGGTCAAAGAAAAAGCCAATAGGTTTCTGAAAACATACGGCCTTTACGAGTTTCGTGACAAGTATCCGTCCCAGTTGTCGGGCGGCATGCGACAAAGGGCGGCTCTCATTCGTACCCTTATGACCGACCCCGAAATCCTCCTTTTGGATGAGGCGTTTTCAGCCCTTGATTACCAGACCCGCCTGGCAGTCACCGATGATATTTATGCCATTATTAAAAAGGAGAACAAGACAGCTATCCTGGTTACCCATGACATCTCCGAAGCAATCAGCATGGCGGACCGGGTTATTGTCTTATCCCACCGGCCGGGAGTCATCAAGGAAATCTATAACATATCACTGACCTGCCATAAGCGTTCTCCGCTCAGTTCCCGGGAAGCACCGGAGTTCAGGTACTACTTTCAGCAGATATGGAAGGAGCTGGATATTCATGTCTAAGCATGAACCCCAAACCGGGACGGTTGACACGGCAGAGGCACCCATCTCGGCCGAACATGCCCGGTATCTCAGGAGAATTAAACGCCAAAAAACGGCTGTTCGCTTAACTCAGATCCTGGTGCTGGTCCTCCTGTTTGCTCTCTGGGAGATCCTGGCCGGGGCGAGGATTATCGACCCCTTCATAACCAGCCAACCTTCGCGGGTTGTCAATACAATTAGAACCCTGTATGCTGAGGGAGTGCTGTTTACCCACATCGGAATAACCTGTTTGGAAACCATTATCGGATTCCTGCTGGGTACCGTTCTCGGGGTCTTGATTGCGGTCGCGTTGTGGTGGTCCCAATTCCTTTCCCAGGTGTCTGAGCCTTACCTGGTGGTGCTGAACAGCCTGCCTAAAATTGCTCTGGGGCCGGTTTTCATCGTTTGGATCGGAGCAGGTCCCGTAGCAATTATTGTGATGACCCTGGCTATATCCCTCATTGTTACCATTCTGGAGGTCTTGAACGGGTTTGTGAATACTGACCCGGATAAGATCAAGCTGGTCCACAGTTTTGGAGGGACCAAGTGTCAGGTGTTGACCAAAGTGCTATTGCCGGCCTCATTCCCCAATATAATCAACGCCCTCAAAGTCAATGTGGGACTGTCATGGGTCGGGGTTATTGTTGGGGAGTTCCTGGTTTCCAAAGCAGGGCTGGGGTATCTCATTGTCTATGGCGGCCAGGTCTTCAAGCTGGATCTGGTGATGACCAGTGTTGTTATTCTGGCCGTGGCCGCTACGCTCATGTATCAGGGGGTGATATATTTCGAACAGTTGGTCCTGAAAAGGAGCAGGTTGATTTAACCAGAGGGGAGGAAGATGACTGTTGAAAAGGGTAATACTGCTGTTATCCGTCCTACTGAGTCTGTCTTTGATTCTGGCCGGCTGCAGTAAATCCGAGGGCGAACTTACCAAGGTCAGACTATCGGAAGTAACCCACTCCATTTTTTATGCCCCGCAGTATGTGGCGTTGACACAGGGATTCTTCGAAGAAGAGGGATTGGAGATTGAGCTGATTAACTCCCAGGGGGCCGATAAGGTTATGACCGCCGTGCTGTCAGGGCAGGTGGATATCGGCTTCGCCGGTCCGGAAGCATGTGTCTACGTTTACAATGAGGGAAGAGCAGATTACGGGGTGGTTTTTGCCCAGTTGACCAATGGAGATGGGACCTTCCTGCTGGGCAGGGAACCGGACCCTGGTTTTAAGTGGAGTGATTTGAAAGGAAAAACGGTGATTGGAGGGCGCAAAGGCGGCATGCCGGCTATCATCCTGCAGTACGTCTTGGAAAAGAACGGACTTAAGGTCGGGGAGGATGTGTTCATTGACACTACCATGCAGTTTGCCGCCATGCCCGGTGCTTTTATGGGCGGCCAGGGAGATTATGTGATAATCTTTGAGCCTACCGCCTCAACCATGGAAAAGGAGGGCAAAGGTTATATAGTGGCATCGCTCGGCGAGGAGAGTGGAGAGGTTCCCTATACGGCTTACTTTGCCAGGAAGAGCACTATTGAAAACAATCCCGAGCTAATCGCCAAGTTTACCCGGGCCATCTACAAGGGGCAGCAGTGGGTGGACACCCATTCTCCGGAAGAGATTGCCCAAGCCATTAAGCCCCACTTCCCGGATGAGTCTGATGAAATCCTGGTAAGCTCTGTTAAACGCTATAAGGATCAGAACACCTGGAAGAAGGATCCGCTGATGCTGGAATCCGATTTCTATCTCCTGCAGGACATCATAAAAGCGGCGGGGGAACTGGATAAGATCGCCCCTTACGATAAGGTAGTCACGACCGAGTTCGTTCCCTGATAAGGCCTTTGCCAAATAACCGGGGCTTTGTTAACAGGGGACGCTTTGATGTGTTATCCCAACACCGAAGCCGTCCCCTTGTTTTGCTCGTTATGGCCAGGATATCAGGTTAACCCGCGCAGGCATATTCACCCGTGCACCAGGTCACACTAAGTCTACTTGATAACCTAAACGGGGAAGTCTGGTGAATAGTGCTTGGCACCAAGAAAGCGGCAAACCCCTGAAGCCGGCACAACAGGTCTTCAGTCAAACCTCAAGGACGACGGCAAACTGCAAAAACAACTCTCGCGTTCAATCGACGAAAATGAAAGTCTGCTAAGGGATTCATTCGGTGATAGTATGGACCTCTCGATTCGCCGGTTGCGCACAGGTGATTCAAGACAGCATGAACTGCTGATTGTTCATTTGCAGGGTCTGGTCGACGACTGGTTGGTTTCCAATTCCATCATTCAAAAAGCAACCCAACTGGGCCGGGAGATACGGGATGAACAACAAGCATTCCAGGTTCTCCGGGACAGTCTGTTAACGGTAACCCAAGTGGAAGTAGTGACCGGGGCCTATGAACTGGTTACCCGGATTGCGGCGGGGAATTGCGGGTTACTGGTGAACGGCATTGCCGCCGGATTATGCTGCATCGTTCCCGGTGGAGAACGGAGAGCGGTTGATGACCCGATAAATGAACCCGTCGTCAGGGGACCACGGGAGGGATTTACTGAGTCACTTCATGTCAACATAAGCCTGCTGCGCCGTCGGATCAAGGATTCAAACCTTAGGTTTGAACAACAGCAAATCGGCCGCATCAGCAAAACTGAAATAGCTGTCGCCTATATTACGGGTACTGCTGATGAGAGGATTGTCCGGGAGGTGCGACAACGGCTTGCCCGAATTGACATTGATTTTGTGCAGGAAAGCGGGCAGATCGAAGAACTGATAGAGGATTCCCCCTTCAGCATCTTTCCAAGCGTATTTCGAACCGAACGCCCCGACAGAGTGGCCCAGGCCTTGGCCGAGGGACGGGTTGCCATCTTAACTGACGGGAGTCCTTTTGTGCTGCTTGTTCCTTCAGACCTATCCATGTTTTTAGCCTCAGCTGAAGATTACTATGAACGTTTTTACATAGCTTCGTTTATTAGACTGCTTCGTATTATCACCTTTTTCATATCATTAACCCTCCCGTCGCTTTATGTGGCCGTATTGACTTTTCATCATGAAATGCTACCTACCGAACTCTTATTCAGCATCGCCGCCCAGAGAGATGGGATTCCCTTTCCGGCGATTGTCGAGGCATTGTTGATGGAACTGGTATTTGAGGTGCTGCGGGAAGCAGGGGTTAGACTTCCCCGCATAATCGGCCCTGCGGTCAGTATTGTGGGAGCCCTGGTATTGGGGGAGGCCGCCATACGGGCCGGTCTGGTATCGCCCGCCATGGTCATGGTGGTAGCCTTAACTGCCGTCGCCTCCTTTGCAACACCCGCCTACAGTCTCGGCATTACTGCCCGGCTTTTACGTTTTCCTTTAATCATTCTGGCGGCATCGTTAGGATTGTTCGGCGTAATGGTCGGCCTGTATTTAATGTACGTAAAATTAACCGCGCAGCGTTCGTTTGGGGTGCCTTATCTGACACCGGTGGCACCGGTGGTTATCGAGGGATGGAAAGACAGTGTAATACGGGCGCCCTTGTGGATGCTCAACCGCCGGCCCAGCCTGGTGGCCAACCGGGACAACCTGCTAAAACAGAAGCCCGGAAACAAACCCCAACCGCCTGACGTCAACAAACGGCAGCAGTGAGAGGTATCATCAATGAGTATGCCTTCTGAAAAGGTGAACGGAGCACAATTGATCAGCCTGATACATATGATCAGGATTGTACCGGTCACAATCGTTTTTCCAACCCTCTTGGCGGTGCAGATGGTACAGGATCTCTGGATTGCTACCCTGGCCGGAGCGGTTTTAGCCTTGCTTATAATAATTCCGCTGGTGTTCCTGGGATTGAAATTTCCGGAGCAGACGGTTATTCAGTACAGCGAGACGATTCTGGGAAATCTCCCGGGAAAGGTGGTCGGTCTCATTCTCGTCATTTACTGGTTGAAGATCGCGGCCGATGTCATTTATGCCATTGGCGACGCATTCACCCTCGCGGTTATGCCGGAAACGCCGATATGGGTATTTACCACCATCATTGCCTTCATGGGTGCTTATACTGCCAGACATGGCTTGGAAGTAATCGGGAGGATAAGCTTTAACTTTATGGCTATAGTCGTCTTGGTAGGAATTATGGTTATTGTGTTGCCGTTCGAGGCTGCGAAAGTGAAGAATCTGCTCCCCGTGCTTGAAAACGGACTTGAGCCGCTGATTAAACCGGTACTGGTCAACCTCTCCTTCTGGGCACAACTCGTGGTAATCGGCATGTTATTGCCCCATCTCAACAGAATCAGGGACAGCGTGAGGTTTTCCGGTTATGCACTTCTCATCACCGGAACCTTGATAGTTCTTTTTTCAATAACGCTGACGGTTGTATTTGGCGTTACCGCCAAAGATTTGTCTTTACCGGCGTACAGCCTGGTGCGAATGATACGAGTAGCCCGTTTTCTCGAAAGGATTGAGATAATAATATTAATTTCCTGGACTCTGGCTGCAGCCGCCAAGCTGGCTCTTATGTTGTGGGCCGGTTCACTGGGTCTGGTACAGATATTCGGCTCATCCAATTACTCCGCGTTGGTTTACCCTCTTGGGATAGTCTGCATAATTGCAGCGCACCTGCTTCACGATAACCATATGGAATACATGTCTACACTGGTTCAGAGTGCTCCGTTCATTGTTGTCACAGTTGCAGCTCTGATCATAATTCTGGCTTTTGGTTGGCTGGTGCGGCGCGGCTCTGATTCAACTGGAGGTATCTGAATCATCCAAAAAAAACCATGGTGGAAGATGACGATTGTCAGCCTGTTGGCTCTGGTCCTGGTACCGCTATGCAGCGGATGCTGGAGCCGCCGTGAGATTCAGGACCTTGCCTTTGTAACCGCTCTGGGGGTCGACAAAGGTCCCGAGGACGGAACCCTGAAGTTGACCGTTCATATCGCCAAACCTTTTGCCGTAGCTGGTGGCGAGGGGAAGAAGGAGCCGGAAAAACCCTTCCTGGTGGCGACCAGCATCGGCTCTACGTCTATCGAGGCCACCAGGAACTTTGTTAAGAAAACCCCGGGTCGTTTGGACTGGACCCATAACCGGTTTGTTCTTTTTGGTGAATCATTTGCCCGGGAAGGAATAATCGATACGTTAAGTATTGTGGGCAGGGATACCCAGATGCGCAGAAGCACCCTGGTAATCGTTGCTCATAACTCAACGGCTGAGGAACTGCTGCAGGCCGAGTTCGAGCTGGAGCGTATTCCGGCTTCCGGGGCCGAGGCAATTCTGACTGCGTCCCAGCAGCGATTGGCCACATCTGTAGTATGCACGGTTAATGACTTCATGCAGGCCCTGCAAGCAGAAGGGATAGAACCGCTCGGAACCAGGGCGCAAGCGGTTCCCCTGGCACCGGCCGGGGAGAAGCCGGGTGAGACCAATATTGAAGGTGAACTGACAAGAGAAGAAGTGGCCTTAACAGCCGAGATTGCAGGAATCGCGGTATTTAAAGGCGACAAGCTGGTGGGCTTCATGGAGGACAGAGAAACCAGGGGATACAACTGGATTGGCGGACAGGTTCGCAACACGATTATGTCGCTTGACCTTCCTCAGTTGGACAAAACGGCGGGTGTTGAAGTGATCCGGGCAAAAAGTTCAATAATTCCGCAAATCGAATCTGGCAATATTGAATTTAAGGTTCGGATTGACGTTCAGGCGATTATGCAGGAAGTCACTTGGTTACCAGGATCACTTGCAGATGAAGAGGCCATTGCAATGATAGAACAACGAGCAAGTGCTCTGATCAAGGAAGAAGCCGAGAGTGCCCTGGCCAAGGCCCAGAATCTGAATGCTGATGTTTTTGGTTTTGGCAGGGAAATATACCGGCGCCATCCGCGTGAATGGGCCGGTATCAAAGAGCAGTGGGAAGAGTTGTTCCCCTTTCTGAATGTACAATTTGAAGTCACGACCAAACTCAGGAGTCCCGGCATGACGAGATTCTAGAGTGTCCGGGATGGATTACAAACTTGGTCAATTAAGGGAACCGGAATTCTATTACGTTACTGGAGCAGAGTTCCCCCGTTCCAACGATTAAGTTATCTCTGCATGGTATTCCTGCAAGGACTTCAGCTTGGTCTCCAGGTGGTTGTTTTCCTTGTAAGCGGCAATACCCTTGGCGCTGGCTAACGCCGCGGCTACGGTGGTGATGTAGGGTACCTTGTACTTTATCGCCGCCTTTCGGATGTAGGAATCATCATGCTGGCTGCGCTTACCGGACGGGGTATTGATAACCAGGTTGATCTCACCGTTGGTTATAGCGTCAACAATATTAGGGCGGCCCTCAAACAGCTTCTTAATCTTTTCTGCCATGACCCCGTTCTCCCGCAGGTACTTGTAGGTCCCGCTGGTGGCCTTGATCCTGAAGCCCAGCCTGGCGTACTCCCGGGCGGTTTCCAGGATCATTGTTTTGTCCTGGTCGTTAACGCTGATCAGAACCGTCCCGGAAGTGGGCAGAGGCAGTTGAGTGGCTTCCTGGGCCTTGAAATAGGCCAGGCCAAAGGAATCAGCAATCCCCAGCACCTCCCCGGTGGACCTCATCTCCGGTCCCAACACCGGATCGACATCCTGGAACATGTTGAACGGGAGGACCGCTTCTTTAACACCAAAATGCGGGATGTTTTTGACTGCCAGGCTGGAGAGGGAGAATTCTTTACCTTCACAGTCGGCCATGATTATCTCGGTGGCAATCCTGGCCATGCGAATATTGCAGACCTTCGAGACCAGGGGAACAGTACGCGATGCCCGGGGATTGGCTTCCAATACATAGACCCGGTCGTTGGCTATAACGTACTGCATGTTCATAAGACCGACCACATTCAGAGCCTGGGCAATATTTTTGGTATATTCCACAATCGTGTTGATGTGTTTTTCCGGTATGCTGGCCGGGGGGATGGCACAGGCTGAATCACCGGAGTGGATCCCGGCAAATTCAATATGCTGCATTACAGTAGGCACGAAGGCATCCCTGCCGTTGGCGATGGCGTCGGCTTCGGCTTCAATGGCGTTGCCAAGGAACCGGTCGATGAGGATGGGCCTTTCCGGTGTGACCCCTACAGCCGCGTTAAGGTATTGGCGCAGCATCTCTTCATCATGCACGACTTCCATACCCCGCCCCCCCAGAACGTAGGAAGGCCGAACCATCAGGGGATAGCCGATCCGGTTGGCAATGGCCCGGGCTTCTTCAAAGTTCACTGCCATACCGGACTCCGGCATGGGAATGCCCAGTTGTTCTATAACACGCCGGAATCGGTCGCGATCTTCGGCCAGATCGATGGTTTCCGGGCCGGTTCCCAGAATTCTAACCCCGGCCTGGGCCAGGTCTCCGGCAATATTCAGGGGAGTCTGACCCCCAAATTGAACAATGACCCCCAAAGGTTTTTCTTTCTCATAGATGCTGAGCACATCCTCTACGGTTAACGGCTCGAAATATAGCTTATCCGAGGTATCGTAGTCCGTGGACACCGTTTCCGGATTGCAGTTGACCATAACCGTCTCGTAACCCAGGTCGCGCAAGGCAAGGGCGGCGTGAACACAGCAGTAGTCAAATTCGATCCCCTGGCCAATGCGGTTGGGGCCTCCTCCCAGGATCATCACCTTGTGTCGGTCACTGACGCCGGTCTTATCGGGAGCGTTGTAGGTAGAGTAGTAGTAGAATGAATTCTCCACTCCGCTAACCGGCACCGAATCCCATCCCTGGACGAGTCCCAGAGCGGTACGATGCTCACGGATCTCGGTCTCCGAGCAGTCAAGCAGCATGGCCAAATAACGATCGGAAAAGCCGTCTTTTTTTGCCTGAATCAGCAGATCATCCGGCAGCCTTTCATCTTTATACTTCAGGATCTCCTCTTCCAGGTCAACCAGTTCCTGCAGCTGCTGAATAAACCAGGGTTTGATATGGGTCAGACGACTTAGATGTTCGATATCCGCTCCTTTGCGCAGGGCTTCATACATTATAAACTGGCGTTCGCTCGAAGGTTCGGCCAGCATGGCCAGCAGTTCCTCAAGCGACCGTTGGTTGAAATCCTTGGCGAAACCCAAGCCGGAGCGGTTTATCTCCAGGGAGCGAATGGCCTTTTGCATGGCCTCTTTGTAGGTCTTGCCAATGCTCATAACCTCACCTACCGCCCGCATTTGGGTCCCCAATCTATCCTGAGAACCGGGGAACTTTTCAAACGCCCAACGGGCAAACTTGATGACTACGTAATCGCCGGAAGGGGTGTATTTGTCAAGAGTCCCATCCCGCCAGTAAGGGATTTCATCCAGGGTGATACCGACCGCCAGCATGGTGGAAATCAAGGCGATGGGGAATCCGGTAGCTTTGGATGCCAGTGCGGAGGAACGGGATGTGCGTGGGTTAATCTCAATAATTACCACCCGGTCGGTTTGTGGGTCGTGAGCAAATTGAACATTGGCTCCTCCCACCACCCCAATAGCTTCGATAATAGCGTAAGCATACTGCTGCAGCCTCTGCTGCAGCTCCGGGCTAATGGTCAGCATGGGTGCGGAGCAAAAGGAGTCGCCGGTATGCACGCCCATGGCGTCGATGTTTTCAATAAAACAGACGGTAATCATCCGGTTTTTGGCATCGCGAACAACCTCCAGTTCCAGCTCCTCCCAACCAACCACGGATTCCTCCACCAGAATCTGTCCCACCAGGCTGGCTGATATGCCGCGGCCGGCTACCGCCTTTAGTTCTTCGACATTATAGACCAGACCACCACCGGTACCGCCCAGGGTGTAAGCCGGACGTATGACCACGGGATACCCCAGCTCGCCTGCGATTCTCTCCGCTTCTTCTACACTGTAGGCCGGCATGCTGCGAGGCATTTCGATGCCCAGGCGACTCATGGTTTCCTTAAAGGCGATCCGGTCCTCGCCGCGTTCAATGGCATCAAGCTGTACCCCAATCACCTCAACCCCGTACTGTTCCAGAACCCCGGCTCGGCTGAGTTCGGAGCACAGGTTCAACGCTGACTGTCCACCCAGATTGGGCAGGAGGGCATCAGGGCGCTCTCTGGCAATTATGTTGGTCAGACTGCGCCGGTTTAGTGGTTCAATATAGGTGATATCTGCGACTTCCGGGTCGGTCATAATAGTGGCCGGATTGGAGTTAACGAGAACAACTTCATACCCCAGCTTTTTCAAGGCCTTGCAGGCCTGGGTCCCGGAATAGTCAAACTCACAGGCCTGGCCGATTACAATGGGCCCTGAACCGATGATGAGAATCTTGTTGATGTCATTCCGTTTTGGCATATGGTTCCTCCCAGTTCAGAATAGAGAATGTAAAAATTGCAAGTAGAGTTTGCACATGGAAATCAATTCTGCAATACGAAAAATCACTCCATTTACCTCTGTTATATTACCGCAAAATCATACGGAAAACTACGGGTAATACTGAATTATTTCCGGGTTGTTGCTGAAAAAGATCCTTCAAAAAAGGTTACCAGCTAGCGGAATGAATCAAGATCTTTCCCGGCCAAAATCTGAGGCTGAAGTCTTTTCCACATCAGGGATGCGGAGGATGGTTTCAGCCCAGGACAGAGGACCCGGTTGAAGTATTATGCCCCAGATCTGAGACCACCCTGAAATTGCCGGCCATCCGTTGGACACCGCCATTTAATTCTGGAATGTCAAGATGGGTTACAACCAGGCGGTCTTAAGTGTGTACATCCGGCACTTTCCGTGCCATGACAAATTGAGAATTGATCTGCAGCCGGTCAAGGCAGAACTGCAGTATGAATCGGCGAAAAGCCCGTAATACCGGGTAACCGGGCTATTTTTTCATGAATTCGAAATCCTGGCACCATTTTTGCAATTAGTAATAAGAACATTAATTCAACAGGAGGGATATGTGTTGATTACCTGGGAAGAGTATATCGAACGGATATCGAAGATGAGAAAGAACATATACATCAACGGCGAGGTGATTGGACGCGATGACCCGCGGGTGGTGAAGGGGACCCACACTTTCAAAGTAACTTTTGATAAGGCCCAGGATCCCGAATACCGGGACCTGGTAGTAGTTAAGTCGCACCTCACCGGTAAGCCCATCAACAGGTGGACGCACATCCATCAGAGTGTGGAAGACCTGTTGAACAAGCAGTTGATTACCAGAAAACTCTGCAATTTAACCGGGGGATGCATCCAGAGGTGTATGGGGACCGATGCCATGAACGCGCTGTCGGTGGTCACCAAGGATTGCGATCTGAAGTACGGAACGAACTATTATGAAAGATGGCTCAAGTATCTGGAATATTTCCAGGAGAACGATATCGTCGCTTCCTGCGGACAGACCGATGCCAAAGGCGATCGGAGCAAACGCCCGGGCGAACAACCGGATCCGGATCAGTATGTGCATGTGGTCGAGAGGCGTCCGGACGGGGTGGTGGTGCGGGGTGCGAAACTCCATAACACCTCGGCGATGGTCGATGAGATTATCGTTATTCCTACCCGGGCCCTGCGGGAAAACGAGGGGGATTACGCTATCGCTTTTGCCATCCCTGCGGATGCGGAAGGGGTTTATCTGATCAGCAAGTACTCGGAGTTCAGCACCCGTGCTCCCGGTTTGGAGGCGCCGCTGGCCGAAGTCGGAGACGTTGAATGTATGGTGGTACTTGATGATGTCTTCGTCCCCAATGAACGGATCTTTATCAACGGTGAGACCGAATTTGGCGGGCAGCTGGCTCTGCTGTTTGCACTCTTCCACCGCCACAGCTACTCCGGGTGCAAGCCGGGCATGGCCGATGTTATGATGGGAACTGCGGCCCTGGTTACCGACTACCTGGGAATCGCCAAAGCTCCCCACATAAGAGAAAGAATGGCCGAGATGGTGAGCATGGCAGAAATCGTTTTCGCCTGCGGCATTGCGGCCGGACACCATGCCCGTAAAGCTGCTTCGGGGACCTACGTGCCTGATATCGTCTTTGCCAATATTGGCCGCCGCCACGCCGGGCACAACATCTACCATGAATATGCCCTCCTGAGCGAGATGGCCGGCGGTCTTGCAGCCACACTGCCTCACTCCAGGGATTACAACAGCCCGGTGGTCGGCGACTTTGTCCGCAAATACGTAACGCGCCGGGCCGGCGTTTCTGCGGAGAACCATTACCGTGCCTGGCACCTGGCAGCGGACCTCCTGGTCTCCCACACCGCCAGCGTGGCCCATGTGGCCGGCCTGCACGGTGGCGGCTCGCCGATCATGGAGGACATTGCCGTGATGAACTCATACGACCTGGAGTCCAAAAAGAACCTGGCCAAATACCTGGCCGGCATTAAAGAATAGAAGGCAGGACGGGCAGGCTCGACCTGCAGTATCAGTGGCGAGGAAGGGACGGGGGATTGCCAATATAGACTCCAGACCCCGGGTCCCACCATGTTAAATTAAGAATTGGGGTGTGAAAGAATGATTAGGACTCCTGAACAATACCTGGAATCCATCAACGATGGCCGCGAGATATGGGTCCTGGGGGAAAAGGTCAAGGATGTGCGCACCCATCCCACCCTTAGCAGCATCATCCAAACCACGGCCATGGACTTTGTGCTGCCCAATCATCCCGAATTTCGGCATCTCTTTGTAACCCAGGATGAGGATGGGGAGGATATAAATTTCCTTTTATCTTCGCCCCGGACGGTTGAGGACCTCTTGCGGAGACGGGAATGCTATATTGCCGGTATGCGCGCCGGGGGAGGAGTAGTAGTCCACTGCATGGGGTCCGATGCTCTGGCGGCCTTTGAAGTAGTGGCCCAGTTGATGGACAGCAAGTTGAAGACCAATTATGTGGAGCGGGTCAAGAACTATCAGCGGATGCTGCAGAAGCATGACCTGGCGATTACCGGCGCCATCACCGATGTTAAGGGGGACCGCAGCCTCAAGCCCTCCCAGCAGAAACAGCATCAGGACTATTACCTGAGGATAGTCGACAAAAACAAGGACGGGATTGTGGTGCGGGGCGCGAAAGTGCATATAAGCTGTACTCCCGGAGCCAATGAAGTCCTGTGTCTGCCCTGCCGCACTCACGGAGAGGCTGATAAGGATTATGCCCTGGCTTTTGCCACCCCGTTAAACGCACCCGGGATCAAACTCCTGGGGGTTGAGCCGATTACCCGGACTTACGGTGCGGAAGGAGACTTCGATTATCCAAAATCGAGCCGCTTCCAGCCGCCTGAGTGCCTGATAGTTTTTGATGATGTGTTTGTGCCCTGGGAGCGGGTCTTCATGTGTGGGGAGTGGCAGTTTTCACGAAACCTGGCTTATGCCTTTGCCAGCTACCACCGCTTATTCGGATCCTGCAAAATGATCGGCAAGCTGGAGATACTGACCGGGGCTGCAGCTCTGATGGCCGAGTATAACGGCGTGGACAAAGAGGATCACATCCGCAAGAAGCTGGCCTGGATGGCCATGATTACAGAAACCGTGGCCATGCTGGGGAAAGCGGCCTGCATGGAACCGGAGACGGAATTCGGCACCGACATATTAATGCCCAACCGGATGGCGATCAATGCCGCCAAATACACTTTTGCCAGCAACTTTCACCAGATGTGCCAGTACCTCCAGGACATCAGCGGAGGACTGGTAGCAACCGTTCCTTCATACCGGGATTGGGTGAATCCCGAATTACAGCCCTATATCGAAAAGTATCTCAGCGCCCGCGACGGTGTTCCCACCGAAAACCGGCTGCGAATGCTCCGTTTGGCCAAGGATTACACCAGCAATTTCTACCAGGTCGATACCATCCACGGGGAAGGTTCCATGGCCGCTCAACAGATGTTCCTGTACAGCAGTGCCGATTGGGATAAGATGAAAGCGGCGGCTAAGAGAGCGGCCCACATCGATGGCTGGCAGGATCACCCGATTTACGGCAAACTTCCGGTGGCCGAGAAAGAAGTAATTATGCCGCCGGTGGACGAATCCTACCAGGCCATTCCCAAGACCGCGCCCTGAATTCGGTGAAGCTTCTTTCTCCGCAACAGGTGAACGAGCACCATAGGCATCCCGTGTCACTGCAGCAGTGGCACGGGATTTTAACATTTTCGGAGGCAATGCGGCCACGATACAGCAGGTTGTGCGCAGGGTTCTCACCACAAAAACTTTGGCCACTATCCGGAGCAGTTGATGGAACACTATGGTTCAATGATGTATGGGCGACAGGTAAAGTGGTCAGAATTTAGGACGAGGTGACAAAATGGGGAAGCTATCTTCATGGCTGCTGTTGATCCTGATAGCTGCAGTTTTGATTTCTACCAATCCTACGAAGGAACAGTATGCTGAGTGGGCAGCCGGACAGTTAAGCCAGACAGCGCAAGACGAGCAGAATAGCATAGAAAGCCTGATTATTGGCTGGGGGATGAGGACCTTCGCACCCGGTGTCATTAGAGACAGCACCAGTGAACACAACTACTATCTCTTTTCCCTCTATAACACCCGGGTGGGAGAACAAAGGTTCACCGCCATTGGCATTTTAAGCCATTTTGTGTTTATTGAGTCGGCAAACGAAGCCGCGGTTTCCCGGTTAAAACCGGGTGCCGCCCATGATTCTTCCCCTCCTTATCTCCAGTTCATCTATGAGCAGTTGGGAAGATGACGCAGTGCTGAGCTCCACTGACTATCAGCATCTTCCCTGCCGGGCGTTGCGGCTCGATCCGGCGGCAGATTGGGCGGGAGCTTTCATGAGAAGCCTGCAGTTCCCCCGGTACTTCTCTATTATGCCTGCACAGCGTCTCCTTCAGGTATGGGGTACCATATAGTATACAAAGTTGGTTTCTCGGGGAGAGATCATGGGAGAATTGGTGTTTGTTTACGGGACCTTAATGCGGGAGCAGGGCAACCATCGGCGGTTTTTTCAAGGTGATCCGGAGGTCGAATTCGTGGATGAGGGCGTGGTCGAAGGACTCGGCCTTTATAAGGTGGCCGCCGGTTATCCGGGGGCGGTTCGGGAGAAAGGAGCTTTCACCAGGGGCGAGGTGTTCCGGGTTTCTCGTAGAGTCTTACGAAGTTTGGACCTTCTGGAGGATGAAGGTGACCTGTATATCCGGAGAAAAACACAGGTGAGGTTGCAAAGCGGGGCCATGGTTGAGGCTTGGGTTTACCTTTGGAACCGGAAACCCGACCCGAAAACCAGGGTCTCGGAACATGAGCAGCCGTGGTGTTCGTCCAGCCCAACCGGTAAGCGGATATTATAAAATGCGTATCCTGCGCAGCAAAGCCTGCCTGCGCTCAATAAGGATATCGTAAACAGATATCTCCTGCCCAACAGGATAGTGAGCGCGGAAGGCTATTACGGCGCTCGAAGGTGCCGCAAGGAGTAGATAGCAGTATATGCTGCAAAAAAAAGGATTCCTGACATGCAGGAATCCTTTAATGTCAAATGGTCGGAGCGACTAGATTTGAACTAGCGACCTCTTGCACCCCAAGCAAGCGCTCTATCCAAGCTGAGCTACGCCCCGGACGATGATCATTATACCATGTCAAACCATGGCTTTCAACTGCCTGCATTCCAGCAACTGGCCTGTAATCTTCTGAACCAGTCTTTGAATCTTTTCCTCCAACTCTTCCATGCTTTTTGCTGTTGTAAATACATTCATTATTCCTGTGACGAGTTGAAGGAATATCGATACCAATTGTTGAATCTTTAACACGAGACCTCATCCTCCTTTGCGCGGGAGTGGACGTTCTTCGGAACATCCTTTTTGAGGTCTCATTTCTCTTCTTGACC
>CZCB01003737.1_pt1 | contig 33202 bp, 32 predicted proteins | sample 591991 | NCBI WGS metagenome assembly CZCB01 (sample SAMEA3556809, study PRJEB10932) | anaerobic digester metagenome
AAATTACAATGAAAAAAAAATATAAGTATATAAATTTTTTAATTGACAAAACTGAACTTAAAGAATATAATATTGCATATAAAACATATATGATATATATACTTTAATAAATAGGAGGAAATAATATGTCAAAGATTTATTCATCAATAGCTGATTTAATAGGAAGAACACCACTATTAAGACTTAGTCAATATAAAGAATCAACGGGAGCAGTGGCTGAAATATTAGCAAAACTTGAATACTTTAATCCAGATGGAAGTGTAAAAGACAGAATTGCAAAAGCTATGATAGAAGATGCAGAGGAAAAGGGTCTTCTAAAATCAGGTTCTGTTATTATTGAACCTACCAGTGGTAATACAGGTATTGGTCTTGCAGCGGTAGCAGCTGCCAAAGGATACAAAGTTATACTTACAATGCCTGAAACTATGAGTATTGAAAGAAGAAATCTGCTTAAGGCTTACGGTGCAGAAGTAGTTCTTACGGAAGGTTCTAAAGCTATGAAAGGTGCAATAGCAAAGGCAGAAGAACTTGCTAAAGAAATACCTAATTCATTTATACCAGGACAGTTTGTAAACCCTGCAAATCCGGCAATCCACAAGAAAACAACAGGTCCTGAAATTTGGGAAGATACTCAGGGCAAGGTAGATATTTTTGTTGCCGGTATAGGAACGGGAGGAACCATTACTGGTGTAGGAGAATATTTAAAATCACAGAATCCTGATGTCAAAGTAATTGCTGTCGAACCTGAAGATAGTCCAGTACTATCCCAGGGAAAAGCAGGTCCACACAAAATCCAGGGAATCGGTGCAGGATTTATACCAGAAACTTTAAATACAAAAATTTATGATGAAGTTGTAACAGTCTCAAACGAAGATGCTTTCCAAACTGGTAGATTAGTATCTAAGACGGAAGGTATTTTAGTGGGAATATCATCAGGAGCAGCCCTTCATGCTGCTACAGAAATAGCAAAGCGACCAGAAAATACTAATAAAACCATAGTCGTATTGTTGCCAGACACTGGTGAACGTTATTTATCAACAGATTTATTCAGCTAAGGTCATATACTAAACCTGCCATTAAGGCAGGTTTAGTTGTCTGATTGTGTCGTTAAGTTGTTTTTTATTTCAGTATAGTATACTTACCTATAAGAGGTAACCGTTTGGCTTTCCCGCCAAGTCCGTTTACTAGCCCCATTATAGCAAATACCAATATTACGATTCCGAAAAGAGGAAGTAAAATCCAACCAATTATAGGGATCATACCTAGTATTATATTTCCGGCTATACTAACAATTAAGAGCAATAACCCTTGATTGGCATGAAACTTGGCATAACTTGAGTCAGGACATACAATTAACGGCAGGAAAAAAAGAATGTAAGCAAGGCCTGCCATGGTTTTATTCTTTTCAATATCTTCCTGGGTAAATTCCACTTCTTGAGCAATAGTATCCTCTTCCTTGTCTTCTTGAGCAATAGTATCTTGTTCCTTTAAATTATTATCATCATTAATCATAATAATACCTCCATTTAATTTATGGTAGACTTTAATTTATCATACACTAAAAAATATCCCTTGTTATCATCCCAAGGGTGATATACAAAGTAAAATAAGGGTGATTTTTAGGGTGAATTTGGTTGTCCACCCTGTTTTTCTTTTCCTAATACTAGGTTGAATTTCACCTATTATATGAACTATAATAAACATAAATAAAAAATAAGAGTGAATATAATGAATATAGTAAAAGTTGGAAATATAGATGTTGAAGTAACAAGAAAAAATATAAAAAATATTCGCCTTTCTGTCTATTCTTTAGACGGCAGAGTGAAACTATCAATTCCAGAAAACATGGATGATAAGGCAGCTAAAGATTTTGTGGAATCAAAGTTATCCTGGATAATAAAACAAAAGAAAAAGTTCTCCCTACAAGAAAAACCAAAGGAGAAAGAGTATGTTTCTGGAGAAAACCATTATTTTTTTGGTAATGAATATTTGCTTAATATTGTTGAAACAACAGGCAAGCAGCATGTAGAAATAAGAAACAATAAGTACATGGACCTATATGTAAGACCAGGAAGTACAAAGGAAAAGCGCGAAAAAATTATGAAGGAATGGTACCGACATAATTTAAAGACGATTATTCCTGGATATATTGAAAAATGGGAAAAGATAATGAATATCACCGTAAAGGAATGGGGCGTAAAGCAAATGAAGACCCGGTGGGGTACTTGCAATATTAGGGACAAAAGAATATGGATAAATTTAGAGCTTGCTAAGAAAAACCTCCACTGCCTTGAATACATAGTGGTTCATGAAATGGTTCACCTTTTAGAAAGATATCATAACGAGAGATTTAAAAGTTATATGAACAAGTTTCTGCCAAATTGGGAAAGTATACGAGATGAATTAAACGGAAAAAATTTCAAGAAGTGACAACAAAACAAAAAAATAACCCTCCTATTACAGGGTTGTTTTATTATGGCGGAAGCGGTGGGATTCGAACCCACGTGCCCTTGCGGACTACTGCATTTCGAGTGCAGCTCGTTATGACCACTTCGATACGCTTCCTTTATTCATAAGCTATTATATTCTATCTAAAGAAAAGATTATTGTCAATATTGGTTATTCCTTAAAAATTTCCTTTTTTAGTTTAAGGGCAGTTGGTGTTATTGCTATTCCTCCCTGGGATGTTTCCCGAAGTTCTGCAGGCATCTGTCTTCCCACTTTGTACATGGCCCATACTACTTCATCAAAAGGAATTTTACTGTAAACACCGCTCATAACCAGGTCCGCTGTTGTCAATGCGCTTACAGTGCCTGCAATATTTCTTTTGGCACAGGGTACTTCAACCAAACCTGCTACCGGGTCGCAAACAAGGCCTAAAATATTTTTAATAACTATTGCAGCTGCTGTTAATGCCTGTTCCGGAGTACCGCCCATCATTTCCACCACTGCTGCTGATGCCATGGCTGCTGCAGAGCCGCACTCAGCCTGACATCCCCCTTCAGCACCGGCCAAAGTTGCATTTTTTGCTATTAATATCCCCACTCCCGCTGCAGTAAAAAGACCTTGTATAAGTTGGTCTTCAGAAGAATTAAGTTTTTCCCCTGCAGATATAATTACAGCCGGTAGTATTCCGCAGGAACCTGCCGTCGGACATGCTACAATTCTGCCCATTGCGGCATTAACTTCAGAAGATGATATGGCTCTTGCCATAGCTTTATTCATAAATTCTCCAGTAAGAGTCTTTCCACTTTCCGCGTACTTTCTAATTTTATATGCATCTCCTCCTATTAAACCACTTACTGACTTAACTATATTATCCTGGGCATATGTGGAAGAATTCATCATAACATGAAGAGTGCTCTTCATTCTTTCAATAACTTTTTCCCTAGGTACTTCCACAGCTTCTATTTCTTCTCTTATGGTGTATTCCCAAATGGGAATATTCTTTTCCTTACATATTTCCAATAATTCTTTTCCCGTTGAAACGAACACTATATTACTCCTTCCACTATAGGATTGATGAATTTGACATTCTCTATTTCTTTAATATTTTTGATTTTTCCCATTGCCTCTTCCGTTACTTGGGTGTCTGTTTCCAAAGCCATGGTTGCCATCTTACCCTTTCCTTTCCGGTAAACTCTCATGTTAGCTATATTAATGTTTTCTTGGTACAAAATAGAAGAAATTTTTGAAATTACTCCCGGCAAATCCTGGTGCTTAGTAAGTATTGTAGGTCGCTCCCCAGTAAATTCTACTTCTTGACCATCAATATCAAAAATAAATATATTTCCTCCTCCTATAGAGGATCCTGAAACTTGGGTTGCATTTCCATCATCTTTTGTAATAATGAATTTAACCGTATTGGGATGAACTTCTCCTAAATCAGTAGGAATAAAAGTAACTCCTATTCCCCTTTCATTGGCGATTTTGATTGAGTTTTTTAGATTCTCATCCCAGGGATCCATGTTCAAAATTCCAGCAACTAATGCTTTATCCGTCCCATGTCCTCTATATGTTTCTGCAAAGGAACCATGGAGATGAAATTCTACTCTTACTATCTTTCCTCCTGAAATCGCTGCTGCCACCTTTGCAAGCCTTGCAGCACCGGCAGTGTGAGAACTGGAAGGTCCTATCATTATGGGACCAATTATATCGAAAACACTGTAATTTCGCATACTTACTCCTATTCCAAACTCTTAAAGGTTTTTACCGCATGTTTTAATTTCTCTACTATGGGAAGATTGTAGGGACACTTTCGTTCACATTTGCGGCATCGTACACATTCATCAGCTTTTACAGCCAATGAATTATACCTTAGTTTCGCATATTCCGGCATATTATACCTTAAAACATAACCTTCAAAAATAAATACATTTGGTATATCTATCCCTTCGGGACAAGGCTTACAGTATCCACACCTTCTGCAAAAATCATTGCCTAAACTTTCAACTTCCTTATTAATTATGTTTTCTTCCTCTTCCGTAAGAGGTTTCAGTTCCCTGCCAACCTCGGAATTTTTAACAATCTGTTCAATGGAATCCATGCCGGGTATTGCAACAGTTATTAAATTGCTGTTTATTATATATTTCAAGGAAAGCAAAGGATTGTCAAATGCTCCTCCCGCCAAGGGTTTCATGGCAATGGTGCCTAAGCCCTTATCAAGGGCTTTTTGCAGAAGTTCCTCCCCCTGTGTCTCAACAGGGTTAAAAGGAAACTGTATGGTTTCAAATTCATCACTGTTCAGGGCATCCATTAATATTTCCCTTATATGGCCTGTTATTCCTATATTCTTAATGAGTCCTTTATCTTTTGCTTCTTTCAGTGCTTTAAGGGCTCCATTTTCTGAAAGTACTTCTTTAAGCTGCTCTTTCCTGCTTACATTGTGTACCTGATACAAATCAATATAATCAATGTCCATGGTTTTTAAACTTTCCTCAATGGAAGCTTTCATGGAAGAATAATTATAACACATAGCTTTTGTAGCAATATAAAAGTTTTCCCGGCCAGCAGCTTTAAGACCCTTTCCTATATATTCTTCACTAACTGTATAACCTCTGGCAGTATCTATAAAATTAATTCCCTGATTTTTGCATTCTACTATTAATTTAATGGCTTCTTCTTCCTTTACACGCTGTATGGGTATACCTCCAAATCCTATTACGGATACTTCCATACCTGTATTTCCCAATAATTTCTTTTTCATAATCTACCTCTTAAAATTTTATGACCCTATTATATATTAGATGAAAGTTCACGTCAACGATAAGGAAATTAGGATATCAAAAAAACATCCCGCAATGAAATTGCGGGACTCTATATAATTTGGAAGAAGATAAAAAAAGTATTATCGGTATGAGTGTTACCAGTAAAAAATATATTATACATAAAACTATAAAATATTTAATATTAATTAGCAAGAATGATAAAGGATGATAATATTGAAAAGAAATAGCTTTATTATTTTGCCTCTTTTTATTTTTTCTATTGCTGTTTTTAGATTTATTTACTTAGAAAACGGTTTGTCCTTGATTATAAAGACATGTTACCCTATTTTTGCAGGTCTGATTATTGCTGCAGTCTTAAACCCTGTTTTAGTATTTATCGAAGAAACACTAAAAATAAAAAACAGATATGTCGGGGTAATATTAACTTACATGTTTGTATTTTTTATACTGTCCCTGATTTTAACTATTGTAACCCCCAATATTATAAACAGTATTAAACAGTTATCCACAGATATCCCTAAATTATACTTCAAAGCAAGCGAACTGCTATCTCCCTTAGGAGAAGATGTACTCCTTAAAATATATTTCGATGAAATTGCGCAAAAAATTTCTTCACTTTTAACATCTTTAATAAATAATGCCTTAATGAAGGTAATAGATGTTTTTACTGCTTTAGCAAATACATTATTATCCTTAATAATCTCTGTCTACATTCTTATTGACAAAAAAAATATTGAAAATTGGATTATAGAATTTTCCAGTGCTTTTTTGGGAAAAAAAACGCTAATGAAATGATGAAAATCTGTCACAGACTTTATCACAATGTTTCTGGCTATATATCCAGCAAAATTATTTCCTCCACCATTATTGCTACATCAGTATATGCAGGTTCCAAGTACCTAATAAAATGTCCCTATCCTGCCATCGACGGAATAGTTGTTGGAATTACCAATATGATACCTTACTTTGGGACGTTCATAGGTGGTATCCCCATAATGTTAATAAATATTTTGTATAATCCCCAAAAAGGATTCCTTCTGTTCATATTAATTCTTATCTTCCAGCAGGTGGAGAGTCTTTTAATTGATCCTAAAATTATAGGTAATCAATTATCAATAAGCCCCTTGTTAGTGATTATTTCCATTGTAATTGGCGGTGGTTTATTCGGTGCCTTGGGTCTGTTTTTTGCAGCACCCGTGGCAGCTCTAATTAAATCTCTCATTGATGTTTATATGAGCAAAATTGAAGATAAGGTACATTATGATAATTTTTGAAAAAGCATACACATTTGTGGATAATACTGTTGACAAGTGGCAAAAAACACGCTAAAACTGTGTATAGTTTTATAAACACTTTAAAAAACTGTGGATAACTTTACATAATTTGCGAAAAACTAACCTTCAATAATGTTGTTACTTGTTTATACTTAGATTAATTTAATTAACAAGGGAATATTGTCGATGTAATGTTAATGTAATACTACTTAAATTTTTTTATTATATAATAACTATAAGGAAATACTATGGTTATAGTATTTTTTTAATTGGAAGTAAGGATTGATGATATGAAAAAGGTATTATTTATCATAGTATTAATATTGTTAATATCTTTTGGAAATACATATGCTACCGAATTTTCGGATATAAATAAGGATCCTCAACTTCAGGAAGCAGTGGGAGTGTTATCCAGTTACGGAATTATCAACGGGTATCCTGACAATAGTTTTAAACCGGATAAAGTAATTACCAGGGCAGAAATGGCTAAAGTAGTGGTAGTTGCTGCAGGATATTACGATTATTCCAAGAACATGGTTTCTCTTTACGAAGATATGAAGGGTCATTGGGCGGAAAACTACGTTGAGCTGGCAAATGTATTAGGGATTGTAAAAGGAATTTCTCCCACTTTATTCGGACCTGATAATCTCATAAGGTTTGAAGAAGCTTACACAATGATAATTCGTCTTTTAGGCTATACTGATGAATCTCTAATAGGTAACTGGCCCTCAAACTATCATGAAAAAGCAGTGGAACTAAATTTATTTGAAAATATTGACTCCTCCGTGGAATTTGCATCCAGGAGAGATATTTCTATAATGCTGTACAATGCTTTGGAAATGAACTTAGTTAATGTAAGGGACAATAACAGAATAAATGTTACTAATAAGCCCTTACTTTCTAAATTAGGAAAGAAAGAAACAAAGGAAGTAACAATTAAAGATTTAAGTGTGGATAATTTTGATTATACAGATTATTTGTTTAATAAGTGGGATATTTATTACGATAACAAAGGTAAAGCAGTACATTTGACAAATCCCCGATATAATGAATTTACTGGTACAGTAACAAGTTTGCTTACTAACAGGGTTATTTTTGTTACTGATGATTATGGAAACGTAAGAGTATTTCAGGTTCCTGAAGTTCCCATTGTTATAAATGGTGAGAAAGGAAATTTCAGCAATTTAATTGATGCAAGAATTAAAGTTGTATATGAAGAAGATTCTTTTAAAGGGGACGTCTTAGGGATAATTGCCTACAAGGTAACGGATGTAATTGTAGTAGAGAAAAAGGATTTATACAAAGAAGGAAGCAAGCAATTTGCCGGCAAAAATCTCCCCATGATTAATTCGGAAATTAATTATGAGAAACTTCATATAAGGGGAGATGCCAAAACCTTAGAGGACATATCCCTACACGATGTGGTTTATTTCTATGAAACAAAGGAATCAGGAAGAAACTCTGCATTAACCTTAAAAGTGCTAAGATCGAAAACAGAAGGTATTGTAACAGATGTACAAAAAATAGACGGTAAAACTTTCTATACTGTAAACAATATAAGCTATATGACAGGCAAAGACTATATTTTTACGGAAGAAGCTAATATTAATGATCATGTAACTTTAGTATTAGATAACAATAACAATATTATTAAACTATATATTAATAAGTATGGAAAGAAACCTTCTACTTACGGAATAGTAGTAAGTTCCAACAGCAGTACCAGCGGCAATGCAACAGCAAGGATACTTGATCAGTACGGCAGACTTAGAACATATTCTCTATCAGATAATTCAAATGTCGTAAGAGTTATAGAAAATGAATCCCATGATTTTAAGCAAGTATTAATAAAGAGCAGGGATATTATTAAATTTGATCCCGTCTTAACAGGAACTGTAAAAATAATTGATTCTATGTACTCAACACCTATTGCAGGTTCTTATGACAGTAGTAGCAGAACTTTGGCAAACAAATACTATATTTCACCAGATACATTTATAGTATATGAAAATAACGGAAAATTTCAGCTGTTGGAAATATCTCAGCTTAACTCATACTTAGAAGGAAGAGCAGTTATTAACTCCTCTGGACACATAGATGCTATTTATCTCACAAAAGGACTTAAAACTACCCTTGTGGAAACTCTTCCTGATACATCAGTAAGTTATACTGGAACTATTTACGGCATAATAAAAGGTACTACGAAAATTGATGATAGTATAAGTCATGTACAGTTTTTTAACGACAGCAATGTATTTTCCATTTCAAACAGTTCAACAGCAGGTAAAAGAATTACTTCATTGATGAACACATATGTAAGGGCTGTTATAGTTAACGGAGTTATTACAAATTTAGAAAGAGTTACTCCTGAAACGGAAAGAATTAAAATTACTCAAGTTTATACAAATCAGCTGTTAATTGATGATATAACCTATATAGAATATACTTCGGACATAAAGGTATATTTGTGTACTTTGGACAGTTCTGGAAACATTATAGCCTTTAAGGAAGGAAGTAAGACAGATGTTAAGGCAGGAGTCACTGCTCAGCTCTATGACCTGTACGGAGGCTTTGACGGCATAATCGATGTGGTAATTATTTATAAATAAGACATTAATTTAAGATGTAATCCTTAGGGAATAAAGAATATCTATGGCAGTAAACTACTGATTGTCATAGATATTTTATTGTCATTTATTGCTTTAATGACATGGGTTTGTTATAATTAATCAGAAAATACTCTAGGAGGCAAGACGAATGGGAGAAAAGCTAAGACCAGCTTGGGTAGAAATAAACAGGGAAAAGGCTATTCACAACCTATTGGAAGTAAGGCGAGCAGTGGGTCCTCACAGAAAAATTTGTGCCGTAGTAAAAGCAGATAGCTACGGAATGGGTTCCTTAGAATTATCAAAGCTGTATGTAGAAAACGGTGTTGATATGTTAGCAGTGGCAGTAATAGGGGAAGCATTAGAGTTAAGAAAGGAGATTAAAAATACTGATATCTTAGTACTGGGATATACAACGGAGGAATTCTATACTGATGCAGTAGAAAAGGACATAACTCTAACCATATATAATTATGATCATGCAGTTAAATTAGATGAAGTAGCAAGGAAATTAAATAAACAGGCAAAGATTCACATAAAAGTGGAAACGGGTATGAACAGATTAGGTTTCCTGCCCACTGAAGAAAATGCTGATCTAGTAGCTAAAATTTATAGTCTGAAAAATATAAAAATTGAAGGCGCTTATTCACATCTTGCCAAAGCGGATGAAAAAGATAAAACTACTGCCCATATGCAGGCAGGCAGATTTATAAAATTTATGGAATTCCTTGAAAAAAGAAATGTAGAAATCCCTGTTAAACACATTGCCAATAGTGCTGCAATTATCGATTTGCCTGAATACTACTTTGACATGGTAAGACCGGGGATTATATTAACAGGATTTTATCCCTCTGATGAGGTTAACACTGAAGAATTCAATTTTAAAATTTGTGTTACACTAAAAGCTAAAATTGCAAATGTAAAAACTATAGAAGCTGGTGAAGGAGTGGGATACGGACACTTATTTAAAGCCGACAAGCCAGTGGTTGTAGGCACTGTTCCTTTGGGATATGCTGACGGATATTCGAGACTCTTGTCCAACAAAGGTTATGTAGTTGTAAAAGGAGTTAAATGTCCTATTTTAGGTAAGGTATGCATGGACCAATTTATGATTGATTTAACAGAAGTAGATTCCCCTAAAATAGGAGATGAAGTAATTGTGTATGGAGATGGCACAGACGGAGCAATGACAGCAGAAGATGTAGCTAAAATTAGAGGCACCATTTCTTATGAAGTGCTTACGAATTTAGCAGTGAGAAGACTACCCAAAATATACGTATAAGGAGAATTTTATGAACTTTGATTTAATCAAAAAAAATGACAAAGAACTTTATGGATTCCTTATGGAAGAAAAAGAAAGACAAAGTATCAACATAGAGTTGATAGCATCGGAAAATTTCGTATCAGAAGCTGTTTTGCAGGCAATGGGAAGCCACTTGACCAATAAATATGCAGAAGGATATCCTGGTAGAAGATATTACGGAGGCTGCGAGTTTGTTGATAAAGTTGAAAATCTTGCAATAGACAGAGCCAAGAAATTATTTGGAGCAGATCATGTAAATGTTCAACCTCATTCAGGATCCAATGCTAACTTTGGAGTATATTTTGCTGTATTAAAACCGGGAGACAAAATATTAGGTATGGACTTATCCCACGGAGGTCACTTAACTCACGGAAGCCCTGTAAACATGTCCGGTTCCTATTTCAACGTAGTTTTTTACGGTGTAGATAAAGAAAAAGAAATAATTGATTACGACCAAGTCAGAGAAATAGCTAAAAAAGAAAGACCGAAAATGATAGTGGCAGGAGCCAGTGCATATTCAAGGTTTATTGACTTTAGTATATTCAGGGAAATAGCTGATGAAGTTGATGCTTACTTCATGGTGGATATGGCACATATTGCAGGACTTGTGGCAGCAGGTTTACATCCTAACCCTGTGGATTATGCAGATTTCGTAACTACTACCACTCACAAAACATTAAGAGGACCAAGGGGCGGAATGATTTTATGCAGAAATGAATTTGCCAAAAAAATAGATAAGGCAATTTTCCCTGGAATCCAAGGTGGCCCTCTGATGCACGTTATTGCAGCCAAAGCAGTATGTCTTAAAGAAGCTTTGGATGATGACTTTATTTTATACCAGCAACAAGTTTTAAAGAATGCAAAAGCTTTATCCCAGGAGTTAATGAATAAAGGATTCCGAATAGTATCTGGTGGAACTGACAATCATCTAATGCTGATAGATTTAAGAAATAAAGGTTTAACTGGAAAAGAAGCAGAAAAAATCCTTGACAACATTCATATCACTACAAATAAAAATACTATTCCTTTCGATCCTGCCAGCCCCTTTATTACCAGCGGCTTAAGAGTAGGTACTCCTGCTGTTACCACAAAAGGTATGAAGGAAGGAGAAATGGCTGAGTTAGCCGATATAATGGATGCGGCCCTTTGCAAGAGACAAGATATTAATTTATTAAAGGAACGGGTATTAGAATTGACTTCAAAACTTAATTAAGAAACCGAAACCTATCAAACTTCTAATATGGAAGTTTGATTTTTTTTATACCAGTTTCAAATATATAAACAAAGTGTATGTGTTGTATTCAATTATAAAACATTTGTATTTAAAAGGCGGAATTTTCTTATTGCAAAAAAATGTTTTCAGTGATATAATCTTAAGAAATTTGAAAATTTGAAATAATGAGGAGAGGTTTATGAAAAGGAAGTTATCTTTATTAATTAGTTTATTAATGGTACTATCCTTAATTACCGCTTGCGGTCAAAGTCAGGATAGTGGCACCGCGTCAGCAGATGAAGATGTTATAAAAATAGGTGTTTTTGAACCCCTGACTGGAGAAAACGGAGGGGGAGGTCTTCAGGAGCTAGGCGGAATTCAATATGCAAACAAAATGTATCCAGAAGTATTAGGCAAAAAAATTGAATTAGTTGTAGTTGACAATAAGACTGATAAGGGAGAAGCGGCTAATGCTGTAACTCGTCTTATTGAAAAGGACAAGGTTGTTGCTATAATAGGTTCCTATGGATCAGGTGTTTCCATAGCAGCAGGAGATATTATTAAAAATGCACAAATACCCGCTATGGGTGCCTCTTGTACAAACCCCATGGTAACTCAGGGGAATCCATTCTACTTCCGTGCATGTTTCTTGGATCCCTTCCAGGGAAGAGTTATGGCTAACTATGCCATAGAGCAGGGAGCTAAGACAGCTGCAGTAATTATGCAAAACGGTGACGACTACTCCGTAGGTTTAGGAAACTTCTTTATCAATGCCTTTAAAGAATTAACAGGAGATGAGAATAGTATAGTTGATGTTTCTGAATTCCAGGTAAACGATACCGACTTTAATGCTATACTAACCAATATAAAGGCTAAAAATCCTGACGTAATATTTGCACCAAGTTCAGCTACAACTGCACCACTTATTATTAAGCAGGCAAGAGCCCTTGGAATCAAAAGTTTAATAATGGGTGGAGATACATGGGAAAACCCAGCTATTATAGACGTTGCTGGAGAAGATGCTGAAGGTATAGTACTATCTACCTTCTTTGATGAAAATGACCCTGCTACTGAAGAAGCCAAAAAATTTGTTGAAGGATACAAAAAAGAATTGGCTGGAAAAGAACCTATAATACCTGCTGTGGCTGCACTAGGTTATGACGCCTACCTCTTGATAAGAGATGCTATTGAAAGAGCAGGTTCCACAGATGGAGTAGCAATTCGAGATGCCTTAAGAGAAACAAAAGATTTCGAAGGTGTTACAGGTATTATAAACTTCACGGAAGAAGGAGATGCTGACAAAAACATCGCCGTTATTAAAACCGTTGAAAATGGCCAGTTCGTATACATTGATACAGTTGTAGTAAAATAGTAATAATAATACTGGGGCGAACTGTTCGTTCGCCCTTTTACAGTTGACAGTTCATTGGAGGAATAAGTATGACTATTGAACTTTTTATGCAGCAGCTTGCCAATGGCATTTCCATAGGTAGCCTTTACGCTCTTTTAGCTATTGGATACACTATGGTTTATGGAATATTAAGACTTATTAATTTTGCTCATGGCGATATTTTTATGATGGCTGCTTATTTCATGGTATTCAGCATCATTAACTTTAAATTGCCATGGTATATTGGTGCTGTAATTGTAATAGTTGCATCAGTAGGTCTTGGACTTCTGCTGGAAAGAACTGCCTACAGACCTTTAAGGGACGCACCCCGTATGTCTATTATGATATCTGCCATAGGAGCATCTTTTTTCTTGGAAAATTTAGCCACTTACTTGTTTACAGGAGTTCCTAAGGGATTTCCTGATATTAAAGTATTAACCAAACCAGTAAGTATAGGAAATATTTCCTTATCTGTATCTACAATTATCACACCCTTTGTGACTATAATTTTATTATATGTGGTACTTTTCATTACAAACAAAACAAAAATTGGGATGGCAATGAGAGCAGTTTCCAAAGATTTTGAGACGGCTCGACTCATGGGAATAAATATCAATAAAGTAATAGCCACCACATTTATAATAGGATCCTCTCTTGCAGCCATAGGAGCAATTTTATGGGGCTCCAAGTATCCTTCCGTAATGCCCCTCATGGGAGTTATGCCAGGGCTTAAGTGTTTCATAGCAGCAGTATTGGGAGGTATAGGGAATACTACGGGAGCAGTATTGGGAGGATTTATCCTTGGTATGGCAGAAATTATGCTTGTAACCTTCCTGCAGCCTTTGACAGGATACAGAGATGCCATAGCATTTGTAATATTGATCATTGTATTGTTAGTTAAACCTACAGGACTTCTAGGAGAGAAGGTGACGGACAAAGTATGATAGAAAAAGTTGAAAATAAAAGAATAAGATTATTAATAAATATTTTTCTTGCAGCTATTTTCGTTGCTGTAATTGTACTTTTAGATACTAAAAAAATTGGGGACGACTATATAAGACGTGTACTAAACTTAACAGCAATTTACACTATTGTGAGTGTTTCTATGAACTTGGTGAACGGTTTTACAGGGCTATTTTCCTTAGGACAAGCAGGATTCATGGCAATAGGTGCTTACACAGTAGCATTATTTACTGTTCCCCTGCAGGTTAGACCGAATGTATTCTATATGGTACCACAAAATCCTATAATAGCTCAAATAGAACTGCCCTTTGCAATAGCCCTTATTTTAGGAGGCCTTTTGGCGGCTTTAGCTGCCATACTTATAGGTATTCCCGTCCTTAGGCTGAAAAGTGACTATTTGGCAATAGCAACCTTAGGGTTTTCAGAAATTATACGTATTGTATGTACAAACGCAAAATCCATTACCAATGGAGCATTAGGAATTAAAAGTATACCCGAAATGCCGACCATGTGGGTTTTCTTCGGTGTAGCAATAATTTCGGTAATAATAATATATCTATTAATAAATTCCAGCTACGGCAGAGCTTTTAAAGCAATACGAGAAGATGAAATTGCTGCCGAAGCCATGGGGATAAATCTGTTTAAACACAAGGTAATGTCCTTTGCCATAGGTGCCTTTTTTGCAGGAATAGGCGGCGGCCTGTTAGCTTCTTTATTAGCTACGGTAGATCCAAGACAATTCTATTTCACAGTAACCTATAACTTCCTTCTTATAATAGTCTTAGGTGGAATGGGAAGTATATCTGGTACTGTAATTGCTTCCTTCCTGGTTACTGCAGGCCTTGAAGTATTAAGATTCTTTGATGAGCCCCTTACTTTATTTGGAGTAAATATACCTGTGTTTAGGCCTGGATTCAGAATGGTAATATTCTCCTTGCTTTTAATGGTATTAGTACTCTTTTTCAGAAACGGGCTCTTGGGTCAAAAAGAATTGTCCTGGAAAGTTATTCATAATTGGTTTAACAGAAGAGGCAAAAAGAAGACCGGCAAAGGAGGTGTGGCATGAGCATCTTAAAAGTAGAAAATGTAACTATGCAATTTGGTGGAGTTACAGCTGTTAATAACCTGAATATTGAAGTTGAGGAAGGAAGAATCGAGGCGTTAATAGGTCCCAACGGTGCTGGAAAAACCACAGCTTTCAACGTTATTACCGGTGTCTACACACCTACAAATGGAAGTGTGTATTTTAATGATGAAGTTATTACAGGCCTTACACCAGATAAGATAACGAAAAGAGGAATTGCAAGAACTTTTCAGAATATTCGACTGTTTAAAAACCTAACTGTTTTAGATAATATATTAATTGCTAACCATTTGAGAATAAAAAGCAATTTCATGTCCTGCACCTTCAGAATGCCTTGGTCTAAACGGGAAGAAAAACAGATGCGGGAAAAGTCTGAAATGCTTTTAGAGAAATTAGGATTATCTGATTTAAGAAATGAAATAGCTCACTCTCTTCCCTATGGGGAGCAAAGAAAATTGGAAATTGCCAGAGCTTTGGCTACAGATGCCAAGCTGTTACTTTTGGATGAACCGGCTGCCGGCATGAATCCTTCTGAAACTATGGAATTATCTTCATTTATCTATAATATAAGAGATGAATTCAACCTTACTATTTTTATGATTGAACACCATATGGACTTAGTAATGGAAATTTCAGAAAAAATTTACGTATTAGATTTTGGACAGCTTATAGCTCAAGGGACGGCAGATGAAGTGAAAAATAACCCAAGAGTTATTGAAGCTTACTTGGGGGTGGATGAAGATGCTTAAAATTAATGATTTACATGTAAATTACGGAGGGATAGCCGCAGTTAAAGGTATCAGTATCCATGTCCCTGAAAAATCAATAGTAACTTTAATCGGTGCCAACGGTGCCGGCAAAAGTACTACTTTAAGGGCTATAGCAGGTCTTGTAAAAGCTGCTTCTGGAGAAATCATTTTTCAGGGAGAAAATATACTTGGAAAAGATACCATAGATATTGTTGCAAAAGGTATTACCTTAGTTCCCGAAGGAAGAAGGGTTTTTGCAAACTTAACGGTACTGGAAAATCTGAAAATAGGTGCCTATTTAAGAAACGACAATATTGAAGAAGACATATACAAAGTTTATGATTTATTCCCCCGGTTGAAAGAAAGAGAATGGCAATTGGCAGGAACCTTGTCTGGAGGAGAGCAGCAAATGTTAGCAGTAGGAAGGGCTTTGATGGCAAAACCTAAATTAATAATGATGGATGAACCTTCCTTAGGTTTGGCTCCCTTGGTAGTAAACAACATATTTGAAATAATCCAAGAAATTAATAAACAGGGAACCACCATACTGCTAATTGAACAAAATGCAAATAAAGCATTAAAAATTGCCGATTATGGATATGTATTAGAAACAGGAAATCTTTCCTTCGAAGGTAAGGGATTGGAATTGTTACAAAACGAAAAAATAATAGATGCTTACTTAGGAACATCAAAAAATTAAACTACAAGGGACACTACTCTATGGAAGTGTCCCCTTATCTTTTCAATTATGAGCTATAAAACAAACTGTAGCAATAAACCAGCAAGTACAGAAACAATATATATGTAGGAAATTATTTTGATGTTTTCTATAGTATCAGAATTTACTCTGAACAATACTACTAATCCTATGCCTGCTCCTGTAGATAGTCCTGCAACTATTGAACCGAGACTTAAATTTCCGTCAATAAACAATTTAGTTAATACTACAGAAGCAGCACAATTGGGTATGAATCCTATTATCCCTGCCAGTAAAGGCTGAAAAATACTGTCATGTAATAGAAACCTGTACAAATTCTCTTCACCTACAAAAGTTATTAAAGCCTCTATTAATATATTGGTAATAAGTATGAATATAAATATATTAAAGGTATGTTTCAAGGCAGGTTTTAGTATATTCTCTTCTTCATGACACCCACAGTCACTACATACATGTTGAATGGCATCAATTATTGTATCCTTATTCTTAGCGTTTTTTCGGAAAAAGTCCCTTAAAAATATATCCGCTGCAAATCCTGCACCTACTGCAATTAATACTTTTATTACAATAAGCAATATAATAGTGTATAGATTCCCCGGATTAGATAACAGTATGGGTATGGCTTCATCGGAAGTAGAAATAAATACGGCTATTAATGTACCTGTAGTAATTATTTTGCCTGCATATAAATTTGATGCTGCCAAAGAAAAACCACATTGAGGTACACAGCCTAAAACTGCTCCCCCCACAACTCCATATTTCCTTAAACCATTGATTAATTTACCCGAGGACTTATGTTCTATGTATTCAATTACAAAATATGCCACAAATAAAAATGGCAACATCCTAGCTGAGTCAATCAGTCCATGCTCTATTATTTCCCACATACTTCCTCCCCTTATCATTTATTATACATTTATAAATAATTGTTTGTCAATAATTATAGAAGATGCAAAAATGGGGAGTAGGTCTTGTGGATTACCAGTAAATAAAGAAACAAAGAGGGGACCTACTTAGTCCCCTAGTCTATTTATTTGTTAACTGCTTCTTTTAATGACTTGCCTGCTTTAAACACAGGTGCCTTTGATGCGGGAATATCTATTGTTTCGCTAGGATTTCTAGGATTTCTTCCCTGTCTTGCTTTTCTGTCTCTAACCTCAAAAGTTCCAAATCCAACTAATTGTACTTTTCCGCCTGCCACTAATTCTTCTTTTATTGTTTCCATAAAACTGTTTAAAGCTTTTTCAACGTCTTTTTTAGTAAAACCTGTTTTGTCAGCAACACTAGCAATCAATTCAGCTTTATTCATAAAAATCCTCCTAAAAAAAGTGTTTATTTAATTTTATCTAAATTCCTATTGGAACTTTGATTTTTCCCATAACTCATCCATTTCTTTCAGAGTCATTTGTTTTAAATCTTTTGTAGAATTCTTTTCAATATATTCAAAACGGTTAATAAATTTATTTATTGTTTTATTAAGAGCAACATCAGGGTTAATATTTTCAAATCTCGCAAAATTAACCAAGGCAAACAATAGATCTCCAAACTCTTCTTCCATATTTTCAATATTGTTCTTGTTATACTCTTCAATGAATTCTAAGAGTTCTTCCTTAACTTTAGCCAGTACATCCTTTGAATCAGACCAATCGAACCCTACTTCAGCAGCCCTCTTCTGTATCTTATAGCTCCTGCTTAAAGGAGACAGGGCTTTGGGTACATTCTTTAAATTATCCGTATATGTAGATAAATTTTTTTCTTTCAGCTTTGAATTTTCCCAGCTTTCCAATGCTTCTTCAGCACTGTGGGCACTTACATCCCCAAATACATGAGGATGTCTGAAATACATTTTTTTGCAAACGTTAGTTACTACGTCATTGAAGTTAAAATAACCTTCTTCACTACCAAGCTCTGAATGAAAAACAACCTGAAACAAAAGATCCCCTAATTCCTCTATTAGATTGTCAATATCCCCCTTGTCTATAGCATCAACTACTTCATAAGCTTCTTCAATAACATGCTGTCTTATAGAACGATGGGTCTGTTTCTTATCCCATGGACATCCATCAGGACCCCGCAGTATTCTTACTATCCTTCGAAGATTATTAACATTATATACCTTATTATCTGAAATTTCAATAGGTAGAATGCAAAAATATGTTGAAAATCCATATTTTTTTTCTTGATCCAACATATAAAGAGGTACTTTTTTTACATTATTTTCCAAAACATCGATAATAAGTGTATCTATAGTACTAGGGTATACTTCCATTAATTTTATTTTAAGATAAGAGGCAGTTTCCACATCATCAACCTGAGTTATTATATTAAAAGAATTAACATCAAAAGTAAACTCATCCACCTCAAAGGAATCTAATATGGAAATATTTTTATAATCTGTATAACCTGAAAGTTTTATGCATTTATCAATAAAACTCATTCCATCAATTATTATTATATTTATTTGGTCTTTATATTCATTTAATAACTTTTTTGTTACTATATCACCGTAGTAGGGACTTCCTGAAGTACAGTAATTAATTTTTCCATGACAATTTGCTAGTCTAACTAATTCTTCGGCTATTTTTTCATAAATTTCATTAAAAGTACTATATTTTTCAAAATAATCATCAAAACTTTCTATTTTTATATTTTCTCTTAGTTCCTCAACAATGGGATGTCGGTCAGTTCTAACAAATGTAGGTATGTTTTCGGAAAGAGCCTGATAAGCTTTCAAGGTTAACTCTTCCTTAGTTCCCGCTCCCAGTCCTATAATTTGAATGGTGTTCATATTATTTCCTCACAAATTTCTTTAGTTTTTCTCCTTTTGGTATAAGTTCTAAGTCTTCCTTAGTTATTGCTCCAGTAAGGAAAAGACAAATTCCATAAACTATGGCTGCCAAGGATATTGACCCTAAGGTAGCTAAATTTTGACTTCCCAAGGCTGCATTAATAAAGGTAAAGGAAATCTTCACTGTAACAGCCATAACAGCTGAAGATAAAAGTGTCCTGGATGATACCTTAATAATATTAATTTTTATTTGTGTTTTGTTTATATCATATAGATTTAATATTGCAACAGCAAAATATGCCACGGTGGTACTGATAGCAGCACCTTTGATATTAATATTTGGGATTCCAATTAATATATAGGACAATACTACCTTGATTACCAATCCTATAGCTAAGTTTTTCACCGGATGGAACTGTTTGTTTACCGATTGAAGTATTGCGGTAAAGGCTTGAACTACCGTTAAGAAAATTACTCCTATAGACAGTATTTCCAAAAGAGCCCCGGAACTTGCATGTTTCTCAGGACCTATGGAAGAATACAGGAGGGCAATAATAGGCTCTGCCAGCATGAATAACCCTATTCCACAAGGAATACCTATTATAAGTGACAATTTAACTCCTGCATTAGCTGTTTCATTTAACCTTTTTATATGTTTTCGTGTGTATGCCTCTGTAATTGCAGGAACTAAGCTCATGGCCACTGCAGTTGAAAATACCTGGGGAAAATTAATTAAAGTTTGGGCAGTACCGCTAAGTTCACCAAACATATCAGCAATTTCCACACTGGTATATCCAATAGCTGCCAGTCGGTTAGAAACAATATTTTGATCCATAATACCCATCAATGGTGCTATTGAAGCTCCAATAGTTATGGGAATAGCTATATATAAAAGATTTTTTACTATGTACCACACTGGTTCTGTTTTATTTTGGGAGGAGCTTAATATTTCTTTTTTCATAGCTTTTCTGTTAAAAAGAAACATTATATAAATTAATATAAGAGCTGCCACTCCTCCAGCAGAAGCACCGAAAGTTGCACCTGCTGCGGCTTCTTCCAATCCCCTTCCCACTAATGCATAGGCTAAGTAAAGGCCTACTACAACTCTAAAAACCTGCTCTATAAGCTGGGATAAAGCAATGGGAGTCATATTTTGAGTTCCCATGAAAAATCCCCTGTAAGCAGACAATAATGGTACCGTAAATAAAGCGGGAACCAAAGCCAACATTGAATAATAAGAACCTGGATATCCTTGAAGAGTAACTAGGTCCCGGGCAAATATCAGAACAAATACGGATGAAATCAATCCTATTAAAAACAATCCCCACCTGGATACCTTGTATACCTGGTATGCCCCTTCATAGTTGTTTAATGCTCTTCTTTCTGAAACCATCTTCGCTATAGCCGTAGGAAATCCTGACAAGGACACCACCAGCAAAAGATTATATATATTATAAGCAGGCTGATAATAGCCTATTCCTTCCGTTCCTATTAAGTTTGTAAGAGGTATTCTGTAAACTGCTCCCAATATTTTTACAAGTAAACCTGCAATACTAAGTATTGCAGCACCTTTAACGAAATTTTCCTTAGACATGTCTATTCCTTTCTTACAGATATATTTCCTAGTAAATCTGAAATTTAGTTTATCACAGTTCATTAATCTTTTAAAGAGAAAATTGCGAATTCTATGGGAATTTTAAAATAAATGATTCATACATATTCCTAATATGGTATAATTTTATTAATATAACAAAGGAGCATTGGATGGAAAGTTTGAAAGGTATAGTAGTTGAAATTATTTTTAGAAATGAAGAAAACGGGTATACGGTAGCTTTATTAGAAGCAGAGAATGAAGTAATACCCATAACAGGAATTTTCGCTACTGAATTAATGGGAGAACATATAGAAATATTCGGCAAAAGAATAAAGCATCCCAAGTATGGCGAGCAATTTCAGGTTGATATTTATAAAACACTGCTGCCTACCGATCTAAAACAGATTGAAAATTATCTAAGTTCAGGTTTTATTAAAGGAATAGGAAAATTTACAGCCAAAAAAATTGTGGAAGCCTTTAAGGAAGATACTTTTAATATAATTCAGAATAATCCTAAAAGACTTACTGAAGTTCCTGGAATAGGAAAGAAAAAGGCAGAAATGATTGCTAATAGTTTTGCAGAACAAGCAGATATTAAAGAGATTATGATGTTTTTGCAAAGCCATGGCATAAGTACAAACTTGAGTATAAAAATATATAAGGAATACGGTAAAAATACTATTCCCATAATACAGGAAAACCCCTACAGGCTATCGGAAGATATATACGGTATTGGATTTAAGTTAGCTGATAAAATAGCTTCCTCTTTAGGAGTTGAAAAGGATTCTCCTTACCGCATATCCTCCGGTGTAAAATATGTCTTGTTGGAATACGCCATACGGGGACATTCCTACATGCCTTACCATATGCTAGTAAAAAGTACCGCTGCTCTTCTAAGTGTAGCTGTAGATAAGGTGGAAGATGAAGTAAGAAATATGGCCTTTACTGACAAAATTCACATAGAAAATATTAAGAACGAAACTGTTGTCTACTATCTGCCCTACCATACGGCTGAAGTAAATGTTTGTAAGGGACTAATTAATTTAGCACAAACCAATTGGGATATTCCGGAAGAAGAGGTAGTAGAATACTTGGAAAATGTAGAGAAAGAATCATCCCTCACCCTTACGGAAATGCAAAAGGAAGCGGTAATCCAATCCATACTTAACGGGGTAATAGTAATTACGGGAGGCCCTGGAACAGGAAAGACAACAATTATATTGTCAATAATAAAAATTTTCGAAGCAATGGGCAAAAAAGTACTCCTTTGTGCTCCTACAGGAAGAGCCGCTAAGCGTATTACCGAATCTACTGGCAGAGAAGCAAAAACCATACACCGTATGTTAGAATACGCCTACGGAGAAGATGATAGGAACTTAATTTTCAACAAAAACGAAAATTCGCCCTTGGACTGTCACGTAGTAATAGTGGATGAAATGTCCATGGTAGATATATTACTGATGAATAATTTGCTGAAAGCTATTAATAGAGGAACTAAACTTATTATGGTGGGTGATGTGGACCAACTCCCCTCTGTAGGGGCAGGAAATGTACTGGCAGATATTATTAAGAGCAATACTATAAAAACTATTCGATTAGATATGATATTCAGACAATCAGTTGGAAGCATGATCGTTCAAAATGCCCACGCAGTTAATAAAGGCACTATGCCTTTATGCAATAAAAAGGGTTCGGATTTTTATTTCATTAAACAAAATAGCAGTAAAAGTGTCTTAGAATTAATAGTTGACCTATATAAAAACAGGTTGCCCAATAAATATAACTTAGACCCTATTAAGGATATTCAAGTACTTTCTCCCATGAAAAAGGGAACTGCAGGGGTTATTGAACTCAATAAAAAAATTCAGGAAGCTATAAATCCTCCCTCTAAGTATAAAAAAGAAAAAACTTTCGGTAATTATACCTTCAGAGAAGGGGATAAAGTAATGCAGGTTAAAAACAATTATCAGGCTAGCTGGACCCTTACTGGAAATAAAAATGTTACGGGAGAGGGAATATATAACGGTGATATAGGTTTCATAGTATATATTAATAATAAAGACCAGGAACTGTTAGTACAATTTGATGACGACAAAGAAGTAATATACAACTTTAATCAATTGGATGAATTAATACTTGCTTATGCCACAACTGTTCATAAAAGTCAGGGAAGTGAATTCCCCGTTATAATTATGCCCATGGTATGGGGGCCTCCTATGTTAATGACCCGCAATCTCTTCTATACAGCAATTACCAGGGCGAAAAAACTAGTAGTATTGGTGGGACAAGAAAAATATATGGAAGAAATGGTTGAAAACAATAAAATTCAAAAGCGATTTTCAGCCCTTGATTACAGACTTAGATCCACAGTAGAAACATACCGTCTTTTAACCAGCGGAGGAGACCTGTCCATTGGATAAATCAAAATTTTCAGGAGGCAGTATGAAAGAGTATGTAGAATCTTTTTTAGAATTACTCTATCCAGAAAAAAATACCTGCTTCATTTGCAATACTTATAATGAATCTATTAATGATAAATATATTTGCATTGACTGTGAAAGAAAATTTATAAAATTAGAACCTCCTTTATGTGCAAAATGCTCCAAGCCCATTGCTTCCACCGACCACATTTTTTGTCGGGATTGCTGCACTTATGACAGAAGCTTTGAAGTATCAAAGTCACCATATTCATATAAAGGTCTTGTTAAAGACAGTATTTATAACTTCAAGTATTATAATAAACCCTACTTTTACAAACTTTTTGGAAAGTGTTTGATAGATTACATGAAGGAAAATAATTATACAGACTTTGATTACATAGTTAGTGTACCTCTTCATCCGTCCAAATTACGAATTAGAGGCTATAATCAAGCAGAACTATTAGGAAGGTATTTATCAGAAAAACTATCTATTCCTTATAAGGATGTTTTAAAACGTACCAAGAAAACACCCAAACAAAGTCAACAAAGCAAATCATCCCGGAGGAAAAATCTCAAAAACGCATTCTCCGTAAAAAAACTCCCTAGAAACGAGAATATAAAAAACAGCAGAGTACTGCTAATAGATGATGTTTATACTACAGGCTCCACTGTCGATGAATGTTCCAAGACACTCCTTAATTTCGGAGTAGCTAAAGTTTATGTAATTACTATAGCAAGGTAATCTACTGAAGTGTAGCTCCAATTACCCTTTTTTCAGTTACTATAATATCCATTTTTACATCATGTTCTTCCGATGGTATGGAATTTAATACCTGGAAGTCATGGGCAACTGCAACCTTTTTTGCACGAGAGCTCAGTCTATATAGAATTCTGTCGTAGTATCCTTTTCCAAAACCTATTCTATTTAAATCCTCATCAAAAGCCACCCCAGGTACTATAACTAAATCAATCTTATCCAAAGGGACAGGTTGAGGTGTTTTAGGCTCATAGTAACCAAAGGGATTTAAGACTAAATCTCTTTCATCAAATATTTCAGAAGGAATAAGTTTTGTATTAACAATGTCCGTATAGGGCACTAGGACACGCTTCCCCTCTTTCAACATCCTTTTAATAGAGGGAAATGTCATGACTTCATTTTTGAAATCCAAGTATATAAAAACAACCTTACTTTTAATATATATTTCTGAGTTTATTATTTTGTCCCATATAAGGATGCTGTTATTTTCCACGTCTTCCCTGGACATGTTATTTCTTGTAGTAAGTATTTTCTTTCTTAATTCTCTTTTATTTTCCATATTCACCTAATAAAATATAGTAGACATTAAAAATCTGTACAAGATGTTAATGGGTGGACCGATTATAGTTCCTACTCCCCTGAATACTATCAGTAAAATCAGTAAAAATCTTAAATGGTCGTAATATTTGTAATAAAAGTTCCATACTTTCGCTCCCCCGATACTTCCCAATATATGGTGCCCATCCAAGGGAGGTATGGGAATAAGGTTAAATACCATTAATACTAAGTTTATGTAAACAGTCCCTCTCAATACTTCGAAAATTATTTGATTGGACAAAGTATAGGGAAGAAATGTATACGCCAATTTCATAAAAAATGTAAATAAAGCAGCAACTAAAAAATTCGCTGCAGGTCCTGCCAGTGATACAATGGCATCATCTCTTCTGGGATTTTTAAAATTTCTGTTATTAACCATTACTGGTTTTGCCCATCCGAAACCAAACAGCAATAAACATAAAAAGCCTAAGGGATCTAAATGGCTAAGAGGATTAAGAGTTATACGACCTTGTAAAAGGGGCGTATTATCACCTAATTTCACTGCTGCATAGCCATGGGAAAACTCATGTACTGATATTCCCAACAATATTCCTGGCAAGAATAATAATCTACCTAATAAATAATTCATATGTCCTCCTTGTATTTATAATACAAGACAATACTTAAGGAATCCTTTATATGTCTTTGCTGGAATTTTTGCACACGATAGCAGTTTCCAGCCTCCTTCCCCTTATTTCCGTTACAACAATCTTAAGGCCGTATTCCTCCAATTCTAAGGTGGTACCGTCTTCGGGAATTATTCCTAATATTCCAAAAACTAACCCACCGAAAGTGTCAAAATCCTCATCAGGAAGTACTACACCTAATTCCTTGGATACATGGTCCAAGTAGGCAGAACCTTTGATTTTCCAGGTATTCTCATCTATTTTTTCAATTTCTTTTACTTCTGGTATAGTATGGTCATCTTCCAAATTTCCCACTATTTGCTCTAATAAATCATTCATGGTTATTATGCCGCTCATACCACCATATTCATCGAATACAACCGCAAAATGATTTCTGGTTTTTTGCATATTTTGAAACAATACATCCGTTCTAACGGTTTCAGGTACATAGTATGCAGGTTTAACTGCATTTTTCATAATATTTTCTATAGTTTTGTCTTCTATTCTATAATAATCCTTTATATCTAATACTCCTATTATATTGTCGGCACTTCCATCGCATACAGGGAATTTTGAAAATCTGCTTTCCCCTATTTTCTTATGCCATTCTTCTTCTGTTTCATCAATCCACAATATAACTACTTCTGTTCTATGGGTCATTACTTCTTCTGCAGTTTTATTATCAAACTCAAAAACATTTTGAATCATTTCTTTTTCACTTTCATTTATTGAGCCCTTTTCACTTCCCACATCCACCATCATCCGTATATCTTCTTCCGTCACATCATCATCTTCGGAATTTGGATCAATCCCAATTAATCTTAAAACACCATTGGTGGAGCTTGTTAAAAGCCATACTAAGGGCGCAAATACTTTAGAAATTACATATAAAAGTCCTGATAAAAATAAGGCTATAGTCTCAGCATTCTTCATTGCAACCCTTTTAGGAACCAGTTCCCCTATAACCAAGGTTACGTAGGACAAAAATACAGTTATTAAAACTACCGAAATAGAATTTAAAACTGCTCCAGGTATGGTAACTCCTATTTGTATCAAAAAACCTGTCAATCTACTTGCGAAATTTTCCGCAGCAAAAGCACCTCCCAAAAGGGAAGCTAATGTAATAGAAATCTGTATTACGGAAAGGAATTGGGATGGCTGTTCCGTAAGTTTCGAAAGTCTAAGGGCACGTTTATCTCCTTGTGCTGCCATCTTTGCCAATCTGTTGTCATTCATGGATATAACTGCAATTTCCGCTGAAGCAAAAATAGCATTAATAAATAATAAAGTCAATTGTAGAACAATTGGACCCCACAACGAGCCTTCCTCTAACAATATAAAACCTCCTAAGTAAATAATTAAAGAAATAATAACATAGATATTTTTCCCAGTCAACTTCAATTATTTATCAAATATAAGTTGATATAATTATTTATATATTGTAGAATAAAAATAGCTCTTAGGGACGGAGGTACTTATGTTTTTTGAAGCTTTAATACTGGGAATAATTATAGGCTATGTAAGAAAAGGCAAAATATCCAGATTATCGTATGTTAATTTTAATTATAAACCCCTTATTTATATTTCTGCACTGCTATACTTGGGAATTATAGTTATGAACTTAGGTCTCTATGATTACGACTCATCCATATATACGATATTTCTGATAGGTTCCATGATATTTTCCGGACTGTTTTTAATTGCAAATTTTAGTATTAAGTATATGTTTCTCCCCTTAAGTGGCCTATCTTTAAATTTATTCTCATTTTTAGTGAACGGATTTAAATTTCCTTTATCACCGGAAGCTGCGGAACAAATATACGGAGCAGAAATGGTGGAATTGTTAGAAAAGGGAAAATTGTTATTTTACAAATCCTCTGAAGCCGCAACTTTAAGCTTTTTAGGTAATATAATTCCCATTGGAAATTGGTTTGTAGTAAGTATTGGAGACATTATTGTAGCATTAGGAGTTATACTGGTAGTCCAAGGAATTATATCAGACAGATATATACAAAGGAAAAGGATTACTTTTTCAAAAAATATATTCAAATAAATTAATTCCCCTCCTTTGGAATATTTCCAAAGGAGGTACTTTTATTCATTCACAGTTTCTTTCAGTGCTTTAGAAAGCCCTGCAAGACTTTGAATTTCAGATGGAATTATTATTTTAGTCGCTTGACCGTTTGCTGCCTTTTCAAAGGATTCAAAGCTCTTAAAGGTGAGTACTTCTTTGCTAAGTTCAACATCCTTTATCATTTTCAAACCTTCCGCCGTTGCTCTTTGAATACTTAAAATTGCTTCCGCTTCACCTTCAGCTTCTTTAACTAAAGCTTCCTTCTTTGCTTCAGCTCTTAATATGGCAGCTTGCTTTTCTGCCTCAGCCTCAAGAATAAGAGATTCCTTCTTCCCCTCTGCTACCAATATAGCAGAATTCCTTTGTCCCTCGGCAATTAAGATTGCTTCCCTCTTTTCTCTTTCTGCCTTCATTTGTTTTTCCATAGCATTTTGAATTTCTTTAGGAGGTAAAATATTTTTAACTTCTACACGATTTATTTTGATACCCCAAGGGTCAGTGGCATCGTCCAAGATAGATCTCATCTTGGCATTTATTATTTCCCTGGAAGTCAATGTTTCATCTAATTCCAAGTCACCGATTATATTTCTTAAAGTTGTGGCCGTTAAAAAATCAATTGCCGATATAGGTCTCTCAACACCATAAGTGAAAAATTTAGGATCGGTAATTTGAAAAAATATTACAGTATCTATTTGCATAGTAACATTGTCCTTGGTAATTACCGGTTGGGGAGGAAAATCCACCACCTGCTCCTTTAAAGATACTTTATTTACTATTCTGTCAATTAAAGGAACCTTTACATGTACCCCTACACCCCAAGTGGTATGATATGCACCTAAACGTTCAATAACATAGGCATTGGCCTGAGGAACAATTCTTATGTTTGTTGCCAGTAAAACTACTACTAAAAACAGAAATATTACAAAACCAATATATTCCATAGCTCCTCCTTATTTTTTCTCAACTATCAGCTTAACACCGATAATTTCTTTTATAGTTACAATTTCACCTTTTTCAATTACCTGATCGTCAACAGACCTAGCAGTCCAAATTTGCCCCTTAACATTAACTGTCCCCTGGTTGTTTAAATTGTCAATAGTCGATTCTACTTTGCATTGCTGACCAATTAACAAGTCAGTATTAGTCCTGATTCTTCCGACTTTTAATTTTTTCATTGCAAAGGGCCTTGTAAATAGTAGGCATAATATAGAAACTAATAAGAAAGCTACTATTTGTACTTCAATTCCAATACCAGTTAAATTAACAAGAAATGCTACAATCGCACCAATGGCAAACCATATGGTGGTAAGACCCATGGTTAAAGCCTCTATTATTACAGAAACAACTACTATACCCAGCCAAGCATATCCTAGGTACGCCATATTATACCTCCCATACAAACTTTCATTTAATTATACCATAAGGAGGATAATATAAACAGATATTTTTAATCTATTATTCCGCTTAAAGTCTGATAAGGATTTACATAAGTATTATAAATACTCACTGCATAATGAAGGTGGGGTCCAGTAGAAAAACCTGTGGTTCCAACAGTTCCAATTATATCTCCCTTATTAACTAAATCCCCTTTTTTAACATTGATATTATTCAAATGATAGTAGGAGGTAAATAATCCCATGCCATGATCGATAACTATTGTATTTCCTGGAGATAGAAGTCCTTCCATGGCAAAAACAACTATACCCTTATTTGGAGCTTTAACGGGAGTGTCCAAGGGAGCTGCCAAGTCAAGTCCCGAATGTCTTGAAGAGGAAGATTCGTTGTTTACATAGCGTATTTCACCAAAGTCAGTAGTAAGTCTGCCTTCCACCGGCATAATAAAAGTTCCTTCCCATAGCTTTTCTTCCACAGATACAGTTCTTGCAGGTTTTACAAGTTGAGCAAATTCATAAACAGCTGCGCTATTGTTGTTAGTTTGGTTCATTTCTTCACTTACTGAAAGGTACTGGGTTTTAAAACTTCTGTGGCCTATAGTAAGGGTTTCTTCTAATATTAGTTCATCCTTACTACCTTCATTTATAACGGCCATCAGTTGATAATCTCCCGCCTCAATATTAAGATCTACAGGACAAATAAAATAATGTTTCTCTCCATATATATAGGGCTGGTTTTCTGTCTTAACTGCATCTGTGATAATTTTAATCGTGTCATTACTATTTAAATTTTCGACGGAAACCAACAAAATATTTCCCGGGTAATTTTCCCTTGTAATAACTTTAATCTCTGGAGGTCTATCGATTACTGCTGTGAATTTCAAGGTCTGGCTTCCGTAAAAATCTGTATTTTTATTAAAATGCCAATGGCTTTCACATTCAACAAAGTATTCTCCGTCTCTTTTTATACGAGACAAAACCTCATTAATATTTCTTCCAGTACTTAATAATTTATCTTCAGAATATACCCTTACTGTAAAATTATCAGGAAGCTTTTCAAATACAAGGTCAACAACTTCTTCGCCTATTAAGAATTCATTCTTCTTTTCATACTTGCCCTTTAAACTCCCGGATTTATTTATATAAATACCTTCAACATTTTTGACGAACCAATTATATTCTATAGAAGGACTGTATCTTTTCCCCTCCAAGTCCACATAAATATCATAAATGGTTGAATCCACATATATATATGAAAAAATGTCCATTACCAACAATTCTTTTGCAGCACTGTCCTTAATTTTATAGTTGGAGTTATTATCAGAAAGATATACAGATTTATTCTTTACGTCGAAGCTTAATTTGTAACTTTGAAAGTTTTCTTGGTTTTTCAATATTAATTCATAAGTTAACAAGTCAGAAAAAGTATCGGTGGTTTTTTCTTTTTTCTTTAAAGCATTTAATATAGTATTCCAATCTTCACTATTCTCAGATATTACAATCCTTTCCCCTGTTTGTAAATTAACCCCTTCAATTTCCGTAACTTCCGAAAAAGCTCTGCTACAGCCTGTTAAAAGGATAAGTATCCATATAACAGTCAATATTTTTTTCATAGCGCCTCCTTGTATGTAATTTAGAACGGGTATATTATCCCCCGTTCCCAAAGATAATATTTACACAAGGATTATTTGCCTTCTGCTGTTTATTTTATTAACAGTCCCACAGGACAGTGATCACTACCATATACATCCGAATAAATGACTGCATCCTTAAGATTTTTTTCAAATGAGTTAGAAGTTATGAAATAGTCTATTCTCCAGCCAATATTCCTTTCCCTTGAATTTGCAAAGTTTGACCACCAGGTATAAGCATCTCTTTTATCAGGATAAAAATATCTGAAAGTATCAATAAATCCCGCATTTAATAGTTCCGTCATTTTTTCTCTTTCTTCATCAGTAAAGCCTGCATTTTTCCTGTTGGTACTAGGATTTTTCAAGTCTATTTCCTTATGTGCTACATTTAAGTCGCCACATACTACTACATGTTTCTTTTCATTTAATTTTAATAAATAATTCCTGAAGTCATCTTCCCAGGTCATTCTATAGCTTAGTCTTGCTAATCCTCTTTGGGAGTTTGGAGTATAAACATTGACCAAAATAAAGTCCTCATACTCTAAGGTTATTACTCTTCCTTCCTTATCATGCTCCTCTATTCCTAATCCATAAGTAACCGATAAAGGTTCATGCTTTGTAAATACGGCAGTTCCGGAATATCCCTTTCTCTCCGCATAGTTCCAATAATCATAATATCCTTCAAATTTCAGATCTATTTGACCTTCTTGTAACTTTGTTTCCTGTATACAGAAAATATCTGCATCAAAATCCTTAAAAATTTCTGTGAATCCTTTTTTCACAGTGGATCTTAAACCGTTTACATTCCATGATATAAGTTTCATACCTTCTCCTTTTCCTGATTTGATGATTTCCTCACCTATAACGGGGGCATATCCTTTTCAGACTATTATACAATAGACCTTTACAATTTTAAACCTTCTACTACAAAACACAGCATACTTCAAAAAAATAATGGCTTAAGCCATTATTTTTTGTCACATCTAAGAACTCCTACTTCAGCAAAGTTTTCAGGATCCATTTCTCTTATGATAATCCTAACATTTTCCTTAGGACAATTTGCTGTTTTAGAAATAGCTTCTGTTACTTCTTTAACCATTTCTCTCTTTTGTTCTAAGGTTCTTCCTTTAAGCATTTCAATTTGAACTATTGGCATTTGTTCACCTCCTTATTTAATTATTTTCTTATATACATAATCTGATAGAGATGTCATCAGCATAGCTTGGTAAAGAATATTAAATTCAACTATATCTCCCAACTTATATTCAGTCTTACAGTCATGAATATCTAATATAGTATGGTCGCTGCTAGCTCCTAATACAATAATATCCTTATCCTTGGGGACTAATCTTGAAGAATCTCCTAAATCTTGATTCCCCAATGCTAGTATCGCCCTTTTTCTTATTCCCCTATCTTCATAATGAGGTAAATCGCCAAAAGCATTTACCATCAGCTGACCGATAGGATGGGTAGGTTTTTCGTTTAATTCAACTATTTGTGCCTTTAATACAAACACATCTGGATCCAAACCCTCAATATTTGTATCCCAATACAAGGGTAAATCCTGAGTATTATTAATACCTTCTCCTATCCTTAAGTGATTTATTTTCTTGGGAACACCTCCTCTGACCATTAAGGGAAGAGTGGTTGTACCACCTCCGGATACTATATTTAGTTTTCTGTTAAGCTTATTCTCTATTTCGGAAGCAGCATCTGCTAAACGGCTTAAATTTTCAGTGGTGGGAGCAACGGAACCGTAACAACTTAAATTAGTACCAATTCCTTCAAGTACTAGGCTACTGAGACTATACTCTACATATTCAGCTAATTCCACCAATTCTTCCTTAGTAAAAACTCCTTCCCGTAAATCTCCCAAATCATGCATCAGCACTACACCGTACTTTTTATTCTGTTTCTTAGCTTCTGCATTTAACATATTTAAAGTTTCTCTTTCCGAAACCAAACATATATCGCTGTATTTTACCACATCTTCAATTTCACACATCATGGGAATTCTGACCATCAACAAGGGTATATCTATTCCCCTCTCTTTAAGAGCCTTAAGCTGCTCTATTCTGGAGCTTCCTATTTGATGACATCCTCCCCTTGCCATTTCCTCCGCACCTTCAGGTATTCCTCCAAACCCTTTTATAATACCTGCCACATTAATACCGTAGTCCCTACAAAGATTTGTTATTATTTTCGTATTGTTGTATAGTTTTTCTAAGTTAAATTCAAGTATGGGATATCTCTCCATTGCAGCCTCCTTACTTATTTTTACGAAGTTCCATAAAAAATTTTTTTATAAGTTGGGAACATTCCTCTTCCAATACTCCAAAAACAACCTCTGCACTGTGATTTAACATACTATGTCTAGCAATATTAAGCACAGAGCCACATGCTCCCGATTTTAAATCCTTTGCACCGATTACCAACCTTTCTATGCGGGCATTAACTATGGCACCGGCACACATAGGACAGGGTTCTAAGGTTACGTACATGGTACATCCGGGTAGCCTCCATCCTCCCAAGTTTCTGCATGCCTCTCTTATTGCTGTAATTTCACCGTGTAGGGTTGCATCTTTTAATGTTTCTTTCTGATTAAAGCCTCTACCTACTATTTTTCCTTCACGTACTATTACTGCACCTATGGGAACTTCCTTTATTTCATAGGCCTTATAGGCTTCTTTTAAAGCTTCCCTCATAAATATTTCGTCCATAATATTCCTTCCTTTGTTACAATTATAGTTTATTATTCCTAATGAAGTCAACACATATGTCTTTAATTACCTG
>CZCB01002520.1_pt1 | contig 33194 bp, 25 predicted proteins | sample 591991 | NCBI WGS metagenome assembly CZCB01 (sample SAMEA3556809, study PRJEB10932) | anaerobic digester metagenome
ATTCTTTCAACATTGTCTCTTCTATCATCAGGTTTTGGTCTGTTATTCATACTTCTACTCCTTCATTTATTTTTATATTTATTTTTTGTAAAAACAAATATAAAAATCATCCTTTATATGGAGTATAAAGCAAATTTAAATTATATTGTTTTTATTTAGATTTCAAAAAAATACCCCCTCATGAGGTTCTCATGAAAGGGTATTAATTTTTAGTATTTCATTTCTGCCATTCTTACGTAGCTTTCGTATCTTTCTTTAGCATCTTTTTCTGCCTTAGCATATAGTTCTTCAGCTATTTCAGGGAAGGTTGTCTTTAATGATGAATATCTTACTTCACCATCAAGGAATTCTCTGAATGATGCTTTAGGTGGCTTAGAATCTAATATGAACGGATTCTTACCTTCTTCTTTAAGAAGTGGATTGAATCTATAAAGATGCCAGTAGCCTGCTTCAACAGCTTTCTTTTCTCTTTCAACGGTCTTACCCATTCCTGCCTTAATTCCATGGTTAATACATGGAGCGTAAGCTATTATCAAGGATGGTCCGTTGTAGCTTTCTGCTTCTTTAAGAGCTTTCAAGAACTGGTTCTTGTCAGCGCCTATAGCAACTTGTGCTACGTATACGTATCCGTAGGTTGTAGCTATTAGACCAAGGTCTTTTTTCTTAACTCTCTTACCTGCTGCTGCGAATTTAGCTACAGAACCTGTAGGAGTAGCTTTTGAAGACTGGCCTCCTGTATTTGAATATACTTCTGTATCAAGTACAAGAACATTTACATCTTCTCCTGAAGCTAGTACATGGTCTAATCCGCCATATCCAATATCATATGCCCATCCGTCTCCACCTATGATCCACTGTGATTTCTTAACTAAGTAGTTTTTCTTATCTAAAATATTGTTAATTGCAGCTTCACATTCATTACATGGGGTGAATCCTTCAAGTGCTTTAAGAACTTTTTCGCTTGCTACTTTTGATTCTTCTCCTAATTCTCTGTTATCAATCCATTCCTGGAATGCTTCCTTCAACTCAGGAGTAATATTCTTTTGTAGAAGTTCTTCCATTGATAATTGGATGCTGTCTCTTAATTGTCTAACGGCTGTTGCCATTCCAAATCCATATTCTGCATTATCTTCGAACAGGGAGTTAGCCCATGATGGTCCTCTTCCATTTTCGTCCTTGGTATATGGTGTTGATGGTGCTGATGCTCCCCAGATTGATGAACAACCTGTTGCATTTGCAATCATCATTCTATCTCCGAACAATTGAGTAATTGTTTTTACATATGCAGTTTCACCACAACCTGCACATGCTCCTGAGAATTCGAAGTATGGTCTGCAGAACTGGCTTCCCTTGACTGTCATCTTATCCATTAAGTTGCCCTTAATGCTTATATTTTCAGTTGCGTACTTCCAGTTTGGAACTTCTCTTTCAACTTCTTCTGCAATTGGAGTCATTACCAGAGCTTTTTCGCCTTTTCTGCCTGGGCAAATATCTGCACAGTTACCACATCCGGTACAGTCTAATGGACTTACTTGAATTTTATATTCTAATCCTTCTAGTCCCTTACCAATGGCTTTAATAGTTTCGAATGTTTCAGGTGCATTTGCCTTCTCTTCTTCATTTAACAAGAAAGGTCTTATAACTGCATGAGGACATACGAAGGAGCATTGGTTACACTGGATACAGTTTTCTGATATCCATTTAGGTACAGTTACTGCAATTCCTCTCTTTTCATAAGCAGCTGTTCCATGAGGGAAGGTACCGTCTTCTCTGCCAACGAATGTACTTACAGGTAATTTATCTCCCTCTTGTCTATTCATTACATCTGCAACATTTTTGATGAATCCAGGTTTTTCATCTTCCGTGAATGGTACTGCCAAACCGCTGTCCGCTTTATTATCGTCAGTAGCATTTTTCCACTCTTCAGGAATGTTTATTTTCTTAAGTTCTGTAATTCCTTTATCAACAGCAGCCTTATTCATATTAACTATTGCATCGCCTTTTCTTCCATAGGAGGTTTCGATAGCTTCATATAAATATTTAACTGCATCTTCTATAGGAATAACATTTGCTAACTTAAAGAAGGCTGACTGAATTATCATATTGGTCCTGTTGCCAAGGCCTAATTCCTGAGCTATTTCAGTTGCGTTAATAGTATAGAAGTTAATGTTCTTTTCGGCCATGTATCTCTTATACTTGGCTGGCAAGTTAGCATCTAATTCTTCTTCAGACCATAGAGTATTTAATAGGAATGTTCCTCCTGGTTTCAGTCCTTCCAATACATCGTACTTATCTACATAGGATTGTTGTGATAATGAAATAAAGTCCGCTTCCTTCACTAAGTAAGTTGATCTTATTGGTGATTTACCAAATCTTAAGTGGGATACTGTAACTCCTCCAGATTTTTTCGAGTCATAGGAGAAGTATCCCTGAGCATACATATCAGTATGGTCACCTATAATTTTTATTGCATCCTTATTGGCTCCAACCGTTCCATCTGAACCAAGTCCCCAGAATTTACATCTGATAGTTCCTGGTGAAGATACATTTATTTCTTCCGGAGTATCTAAGGATTTAAGGGTAACGTCGTCAACTATACCGATTGTAAAGTCATTCTTAGGTTCATCTGCCTTTAGGTTTTCATATACTGCAAATATTTGTGCCGGAGTAGTGTCTTTTGAACCAAGTCCGTATCTTCCGCCTACTATAACTGGAGCATCTTCTTTTCCATAGAACAATGATTTAACATCTAAGTACAATGGTTCTCCAACTGCGCCTGGTTCTTTTGTCCTGTCTAATACAGCAATCTTTTTAACTGTCTTCGGTAATACATCAAAGAAATATTTAGCTGAAAAAGGTCTGTATAAATGCACTATAACTATTCCAACTTTTTCGCCTTTTGCATTTAAGTAATCAATAACTTCTTTTGCCGCTTCTGTTACGGAACCGATAGCAACTATTACACGATCTGCGTCTTCTGCACCATAGTAGTTAAAGGGTTTGTATTCTCTTCCTGTAAGCTTGCTGATTTCCTTCATATAATCATTAACAATATCTGGCACAGCATCATAGAATTTGTTGGACGCTTCCTTTGCCTGGAAGAAAATATCCGGATTTTGTGCAGTTCCCCTGGTAACTGGATTTTCTGGATTAAGAGCTCTATCTCTGAATTCCTTAACTGCATCCATGTCTACTAATTTAGCTAAGTCCTCATACTCAATTACTTCAATTTTTTGTACTTCATGAGAAGTTCTGAAACCATCAAAGAAGTTAAGGAAAGGAACTCTTGATTTAATAGCAGCCAAGTGTGCCACTGCAGAAATATCCATTACTTCCTGAACACTTCCTGATGCCAACATAGCAAAACCTGTCTGTCTCGCTGCCATTACGTCTGAATGATCACCAAATATTGATAAAGCATGTCCCGCTACTGCTCTTGCGGTAACATGGAATACTCCAGGCAATAATTCTCCCGCGATTTTATACATATTAGGTATCATTAGCAGTAATCCCTGGGAAGCAGTAAAGGTTGAAGTAAGTGCTCCTGCCTGCAATGAACCGTGGACAGCACCTGCAGCTCCAGCTTCTGATTCTAATTCCGTAACTCTTACTGTCTGCCCGAAAATATTTTTCTTTCCATGAGCAGCCCAGTCATCAATAAGCTCCGGCATAGGTGATGAAGGTGTGATGGGGAAAATTGCAGCTACTTCCGTAAATGCGTAGGCTATATAGGCAGCAGCAGTATTTCCGTCCATAGTTTTCATGACTTTTGACATTATGTAACCTCCTATATACTATATATTTGTTATAATATTGACTAACCCAATACTGATTAAATTATATCTCATATGAATATTTATTGCAACCAAAAAAGGTCAATTTCTTACTAGTTGCGAACCATGTTATGAAACTTTTTATTATATGTTTCAAGGGGATTGTAGCCTAATAGTTTCTGTCTATAATTCTTGGCAGCTATTTCTATTATGGCAGAAATATTTCTTCCCGGTCTTACAGGTATTACTACGGTGGGAACCTTTACCCCAAGTATTTCCGTATATTCTTCATCTGCCCCTATCCTGTCGTATTCTTTATTATCATCCCATTCTTCCAACTCGATTACCAGTTCTATAAATTGTTCTATTCTTATGGAACCTACACCGAATAAATGCTTAATATCAAGTATACCTATACCTCTTATTTCCATTAAATGCTGTGTTAGTTCAGGGCAAGTTGCCTTAAGCCCTCCTTCGACTTTTTTTACTATTACTGCATCATCTGCCACAAGTCTGTGACCTCTGTTTATTAGTTCAAGGGCTGTTTCACTTTTACCTATGCTGCTTTTTCCCTTCAGCAGTACTCCTACACCGAAAACTTCCAAACAGACACCGTGTAATGTAATTTCCTCCGCTAGTTCTTCTTCTAAGAAATTTATCATTATGTTTACTAATTTGTCAGTCTTTATGTTGGATTTAAATACAGGCCCTTTGTATTTTTTTGCATAATGAATGATTATATCCTCAACTTCCATTGCATTGGCAACGATTAATGCAGGTATGGGATAGCTGAAAAACTTGTCCATACGCTCTCTTTTTACTTCTTCATCTAAATTTTTGAAGTACAAAGTCTCCGCTTTTCCCATAACTTGCACTCTTTCGAAGGAAAACCAATCAAAATATCCCGCCATCTGGAGACCTGGCCTTATAATATCTGGTGTATATATTCTGGATTGAACATCCTCTGGATAATATACGGGTTCAATTCCTGTATAACTAACTAAGTCTTCAAGTTTTACATATTGCATATTTATACCATCCCTCAAATAAAATAAATATTTGACATTTAACTATAATAATAAATTATTCAAAAAAACTACTTTTCTTTGTTAAAAAATTCATAAACTGATTCTGCTGCTCTTCGATTCATTCCCGGTACTGCTGATAGTTCTTCTATACTTTTTGTTTTAATATTTTCTACAGAACCGAATTCTTTAAGCAGGTTTATTTTTCTCTTTTCTCCTATATTCTCAATATTGTCAAGCTCAGACTTAAACAATGTTTTATCTCTTAAATTTCTGTGATAATTAATTGCAAATCTATGAGCCTCTTCCTGAATCCTGTATATTAACTTATAGACTAGGTCCCTTTTATTAAGTTCTATTTCCCTATTACGAAATATCAATCCTCTGGTAGTATGCTTGTCATCCTTTATCATACCACAAACTGGAATATTTAAACCAAAATTCCTTACTACTTCTTCAGCAATATTAGTTTGTCCTTTTCCCCCGTCGATTAAAATTAAATCAGGCATTTTATTAAAGCCTTTACTTTCACCCAATCCTCTGTTGATTCTTCTTTCTAACACTTCTTCCATACTCTTGTAATCATCTGGACCTGTTACTGTCTTTATTCTGAATCGACGATAGTTACTTTTATTAGGAAGGCCCTTTTCAAATACTACCATGGAACCTACAGACTGAACTCCCTGTATGTTGGAAATATCATAAGCTTCTATCCGCTTAGGCTCTTCTTCAAGCTCTAAGAGATTTTTTAGCTCTTCAAGGGCTTTCATACTTTCTTCTAAGTTTCTTCTTATCCTCTGACTTCCTTTTTCCAAAATTTCAAGGGCATTTTTCTTAGTCATCTTTACCAACATGCTTTTTTCACCCTTTACCGGAACTTTCAGACTAACCTTATTTCCTCTCTTTTCTGATAAAAGTTTTTCAAGGACTTCCATATCTTCAACGGCTGTTTCAATGTATATTTCCTTAGGTATATATACAGTACCAGTATAAAACTGAGTTAGGAAAGAGCTGATTATCTTCTCTCTGCTTTCATTTTCAATATTTGTAAGAAGATAATGTTCACTGCCTATAATTTTACCGTTTCTAATAAAGAAAATCTGTATACAAGCTTCATCTATTCCTAAAGCACTGCCTATAACATCCTGGTCTATATATGAATTTGCAGAAACCACCTTTTGCTTTTCAGAAATTACCTCTAAGGCCTTTATTTGATCCCTGTACTTGGCAGCTTCTTCATAATCCATATTTTCAGATGCTTTAATCATTTGTTCCCTTAATGATTTAATTAGGTCTTCGCCGCCGGTTAAAAAGCCAATAGCTTTATCTACTTCTGCCCTGTACTTATCTTCATCCACATTTCCCATACAGGGAGCAGTACATCTATTTATATAGTAGTACATACATGGTCTTTGGCATTTTTTTGTGCCGTCTAATTTTAAGGAACACTTTCTAATTTTATATAAGTTTCCAATAATATCTATTATATCATTGACAGCATAGGCACTGGGATAGGGTCCAAAATACTTAGCTCCGTCCTTTTTTACTTCTCTTACCTTGTAAATACGCGGATACTTTTCCTGAACAGATATTTTTATATATGGATATTGCTTGTCATCCCGCAATAGAGTGTTGTACTTTGGTCTGTATTTCTTAATAAAGTTTGCTTCAAGTATTAGTGCTTCTACTTCATTGTCAGTTATTATATATTCGAATTCAGAAATATTTTTTACCATAGCCTGAATTTTAGGCGTATGATTTTTTGACTGAAAGTATTGTCTGACTCTTTTCTTTAGATTTTTAGCTTTACCTACATATATTATTTCCCCGAAGCTGTTTTTCATTTGATATACTCCGGGACTATCAGGCAATTTCTTTAATTCTTCAAATATATTAAACATTGTTTCTCCTATAAAATAATAATATTATTATACCACGTTTTCCTTAATTATAACATAATAGATGACTAATTTTCTTTTAATATTGTCAATCAGGGCTTTTTTCTCAAAAGAAAAACCACTAGGAAGTGGTTTAAGTAGTATTCTATTTAAGTACTTATAAATACTTTGCTGCATCCTTATCTAGTATAAAGGTTACATTATTGTGAAGCTGTAAGATAGAACCAGGAACCTGAGGGGTAACTTTTCCCTTAATACTTTTTAATATGGCATCAGACTTTGCTTCTCCTGTAGCCAACATTACTATTTTTTTAGCTGATAGAATGGACTTCATACCCATGGTAATAGCTTTTTTGGGGACACTTTCCATATTGTCGAAAAATCTTGAATTAGCAAGGATAGTATCTTCAGTAAGTTTCACTAGGTGAGTATGAGGTTCGAAGAAATCATTAGGCTCATTAAATCCTATGTGTCCATTAGGTCCTATACCAAGAAAGAGTATATCTATAGGTCCTCTTTCCCTGATTAAATTTTCGTAGAGATTACATTCTTCCTCCATGTCCTTTGCAACTCCATTGGGTATGTACGTATTTTCTTTTTTTATATCTATATGGGAAAAAAAGTTTTTATCCATGTAGTAGGAATAACTGCTTTCATGATTTTTATCCAATCCTACATATTCGTCTAAATTAAATGTTGTAACATCTTTAAAAGAAATATTATTGTCCTTATATGTTTCTATTACTATTCGGTACATTCCCATAGGAGTAGAACCCGTTGGAAGACCTAAGACTGCATTATTTTTTGATTTCACTGTATTTATTAAGTATTCTGCCGCTAATTGACTTACCTCTTCATAGTTGTCTTTTATTATAACTTCCATTACACCTAATCCTTTCTTATGCTATTGGAAAACCTATTAATTTTTATGAAGTTTTAATTTAATATATTACATTAATTGGAATAAATCAACTATAAAATCAGACCTCAAATACCAATTATTGCAATAAATGGAATGGTATATGAAAAAATCTTCTGAAAATTCAGAAGATTTTATCGTATGGGGCAAATACCTGTATCACAACTGTCATTTCCTACATCCAACATTCCTTCCTGAACTTCATACTTACTTAACAAGGATGGAATAAAGGGTTTCATTTCTTTTACTCTCTTATTATATTCCTCTTCCGTTATAGCTTCATAAGGCATCAGCTGATAGAAGCTGTCATCCAAAGATAAGAAGGACAGGGCAACAATATCGTCCCAGTTATCCCATACCCACTGTTCTACTTCTTCCCATTCATGTTCCCTGACATGGACTGTAATGGAACAGTTGTGGTCTACATAGTTTTCCATGAATAATTTATAGTTTTCCAACTGTTCAATAGCTGTTACATCATACTTAGTTTTTCCTTCTGGTGCCTTTTGTGGAAACTCTATAACCTTTGTAGTGCAAGTTTCCATATCCTGGCCTACTTCAGGATATATTGGGTAGTTCAACTCCTCACAAACTTTCACTAAAGGATCGTGACTGTTTATTCTTACTCTTCTTACGAAGTAAGGAGCATGAGAATAATGAACTCCGCTGGATACTCCCGGAAGCTGAGACAATGTTCCTTCAGGTTTTACGGTAGTAACTAAGAGGGGAGCTTTTTGTCCTATTTCTGCAGCATACCTTTCTGCTTCATCTTTAGCAGCATCTCTTAACTTTCTCAGCAATGCTGCCTGTTCCTCCCTGCTAAGCCCTGTTGCATTAACCATGTCCTGCCACCCAGTAAGGGAACAACCTGTTAATTTATCTCTTTGTTGTACTCTGTCCCACTGGGATAGTTCCAACTCCACACAAGTCATTCTGTAAGCAGCTCTTGCAGATAACCTTTGGGCTCTTAAAAGTCCCCTTTCATCTAATTTTCCATTTTCATCAACAAAGGCATAAACATTTACGGTAGTTAAATTGCATAGCCCTTTGTTATCCAAGAGTATTTCACCACAGGGGTTAACTCCGTTCATATTTGGTCTTCTTTTCTTTCCAGCCTCTTCGTTAACCCATCCAGGCTCTCCCGAATATCGCATTTGTTCAATTTGCCATTTCAATTGTTCCCTTGTTGGCTTTTTCCTGTAGTATATGGAATTATTGCTCATGGAGCGGTGGATTATATCCTTATCAACGATCCATTGGCCGTCTATCTGCTTATATAGCTTACTCTTAGCCTCAATACAATCTACATCATCATAATCTATAAGCATTATTTCCGCAGTTCTTCTTACTCCGCCTACCACTACATTTTCACCGATAATGTTTGCTATGTCCAAACAGTCGATGGGTTTTAGCTTAAATCTTTCCTTTCCTTCAATGGCACCTCGTTTTTTGATAACCATGTCAATCTTGGTGAACATATTTTTCAAACTGGAATGACCGCTGGCAGTTCCACCGAAGGTTTTTAATACTTCTCCCTTAGGCCTTACATTGTTATAGTTAATAATGATAGTATTAATATTTCTGTATTCAGTTGAATTTATGAAACTGAAGAAATAGTCAAGGGCCTGTACCCATCCCTCCTTACTGTCTCCCACAGTTATTCTCACAGAATTATTATGGCTGAATTCAATACCTGAATTATCCTCTCTCTTGGATTTCTCCACAGGGGTGTAATCTTCATGAATTATTTTGTAATTTCCTCTTACTTTTGGCAGCTGCTCCACATCGTCCTTTAATATTCTCACACCTACGCCAGCTCCAATCATAAGGAGGTAAAACAAATCTCTGAAGGCCCTGAAATCATCTATTATTTCGAAGGCACAGTTGAAATTTGCCATAGGATAGTTGTAAGAAACAGGAGTACCTCCCACCCAGAAGGTTCTTCCAGATAAAAATTGCCTTAAGTTAAATATATTATCGTATAATTCCTCTGCTTCTTCCCTTTTTGTAGGAACTAGGCTACAGTTATATTCCACAGCCCTTCGTACTGTTTCCCACCAATATTCTCTTCTTCTTTCTTCAGGTAACCACCTGGAATATGTTCTGTAATATACAAAATTTCCCAACTGGTTCATGGGAGAACCTCTGTGCTTGTACTTGCTGATAAACTCCTCGCTGAGAACTTTGTGATCTCTTCTCTTTCGGGCATCCCTTGACTTATCTCTCTCATATCTGTATAATATGTATCTCTTGGCAACATCTTTTCTGACGCTGTCCATCAGGTGGTTTTCAACTAAGTCCTGCACCATTTCCACTGTGATGGGAAAATTCTTATTTGAAAGTTCTTCTTGGATTTTTAAGCTTATGTCTCGTGCCAATTCTTCATCAACGCCGTCCTTGGTTTCTTTCATAGCTTTAATAATGGCGTTGCTAATTTTTTCAGGATTAAAATCAACGTAATTACCAGTTCTTTTTAATATTCTTATCATTTCCCTTATCTCCCTGTTGTTTTGATGTACTACATATTGTACCAACAACCTTGTAGCATGTCAATCGGATACTATATATTGTGGTACACTTTATGGGCAAAAAAATATTCCTTTGTTGAAATATCAAGGAATAATACACTTCTTAATAAATCTTAATACTTTATGGCATGAAATTAAAGATTCATAATAGTCCTTAGTTTGTTTAATACTAAGGACTATTAGCTTTCCTATGCATTATTATATGATTCCCATTTCATGAATGTTTTAATAGCGTAAACCAGGGAAGGTATAAAAATCAATTGAATGATAATTCCTGGTAATCCTGTCACTATAGCTGTTTTAACATACATAACAGGATTCATTTTCACTCCGAATAGCTGCACCAACACAGCAACTGTTAAGCCTGCCGCAATTCTTCCAGCTATCATTGATAGAATTAATGAAGGTATGGGAGATAGTTTGAACTTTCTTACAGCCATAGATGCAGTAAATCCATAAATTCCTAATTCAACTGCCATAATTATTGCCATTGGAAACATTACTGGCATTCCTGTCAACAGTCCACTCATTATAGGTGTTATAATTCCAAGGGCTAATGCAAGTTGTGGTGGCAGCAAAAATCCTCCGATTAAAACAGGTATGTGCATTGGTAAAGCAATGGGTCCTGTCATACCAAATATATGGAAAATCATTGGAAGTATTATTCCTATTGCTAATAATAATCCACTTAATATTAATTCTTTTATTGTAGCTCTTTTATTCATAGTTCCTCCTTGTAATTAGATTAGCTTACAGCTCTTTTTCTTTTTATATTTTCCAAAAACTTCTCTATTTCTATTAAGAGCTCTTCAATATTGTTTGCTTTTAGGGTTAAAGTTTCAACAGGACACATTCCTGTTTGATCCCGGTTTTTAATATAGGGAGTAATTTGGACATAATCATACTTAATATTTGCTTCCTTTAATACGTTTATTGCGTTAACAGAAATTAGTTCTGTTTTTAATTCCTTTATTTCTGCATAAGAGCATAACATTGCTGCAGCTTTTCCCGTTACTCTATCAGCTATACTGGCTCCTTTAAGGTCTTCTTTTTGTTCTCTTAAGACTGTATATAATGGATTAATACCTTTATCATAGCTTGAAAAAATAACTTTACCTTCCTTTACTACCACCAATGTAAAATTATTCTTTTTTAATAATTCCACTGCTATATCTATATCTTTCATTGCCATCTCTCCTTTGTTCTTGTTAACATCTGCCTTCTACTACACTTAATCAAAAAATAAAAACCACAAAAGTCCTCACTAATTCTTTAGTGATGAAAACCTTCATGGTTCATAATTCCGCTTATTAAATTTTAACTTGCTCTATACTTTTACTATACTATATGATGACCTACATCATTATCCATTAAAGGATAGAACTTTTTAATTATGCATTAGTCATTAATGTTCGATTATTATACTATTTATATTCAATTAATTCAAGAGGTTTTGCTAATTTTTTTTGCTGTCAGTTAATAATTTGTATGAAGAAACATTTTTTATTTGACATAGGCTTATCTTAAGTATAAAAGTTCATGTTATTTATGTAGTTATCTGCAAATAAATCATTATCTCCTAATTGAACATGGGTTGTATTCTCAATAATCTTATTTAGTTTTTCCTTCATATATTTGTTTAACAAGTAGAGGGATACTCCTTTACCGGCTCCGTTTCCCACTATTTTAATTTCTACCCTTGTTTTAGGAAGTAATCCTATATATTGGGCATTATGGGGATTTATATAGTTGCCGAATGCACCAGAAACTATTACTTCATCTATATCATCCATACTTTTTCCCCATATGCCTAAAATAGTCATAATGGCTGAATAAATGGAACTTTTGCTAAGCTGTACCTGCCGTATATCCTTCTGGATAACGTACACCCCATCCTGGTATAGGTTGTTTGGTTTATAAATTACAAAGGAGTTATTACCGTCTATTTCTTCAATTCTGTCTTTAAGTTTAGAATAAGGGTTTATTCCTGAAAATTCATCGTAACTTCGTATTCTTCCCGTTTTATCCAAAATATTATTTCTTAAAAGCTCAGCCACTATATCGATAATGCCGGAGCCGCATATACCTGTAGGTTCCTGACTGCCTACAACTTTTAATATAACTTGGTTTCCTTCTATTTTACATCTTTCTATAGCACCGGAAGCAGCTCTCATTCCACAAGTAATATTTCCTCCTTCAAGGGCAGGACCGCAAGCAGCAGAAGTTACATAATAGCCCTTTATGTTTCCTACAGCAATTTCCCCATTCGTTCCTAAATCTACGATGAGCATATTTTTGCTTTCTTCCTCAATAGTTAAAAGAAGAGCTACCATATCAGCACCTACAAAGCCTCCCAAGAGGGGTAAAAATTCAATTTTACATCTTTCAGTACAAATAATCTCTGTTTCAGAGCCCCAACACTCTACCAGGTCCTTTGTTATGCCTTCAAAAGGACTTCTTCCTAATCCTTCAGGGCTTAAACCTAAAAATAGGTGGTGCATTAAGGTGTTACCACAAAGAACTATATGGTAGAGGTTCTCCGGCAAATCTGGCAACTGTTCCTTGGCACTTTCTAATAATTTATTCAAGGTAGAAATAATTTTTTTGTTTAATTCTTTTAATCCTTCTTCCGTCTTTCCGTAATTTATTCTAGTTACTAAATCCGCCCCCATAGCTACCTGGCTGTTAACATCGGATAATGTACTTAATAATTTACCTGTTATAAGATCATAGATATATATAACAACAGTAGTTGTCCCAATATCTACAGCTGCTCCGTACAAAACCTTTGAACTGTCCCCGGGTAGCACATCGATTATACTGTCTTCATATTTAACAAAGGTCATACCTTGAACATTATTATTGTATAACCTATAAAACTTTTTTAACAGATAAGGGTCACAGCCTTTTAATAGTTCATTCTTTCTTTTCTCCAGATCATTTTTTTCTAAGTAGAATTTCCTTACATGGGGGTTGAATTGATAGTTTTCGATTTTTGATGTTAATATGGGAACATCCATTGAGTCGTATCCATCAGTAATAACTGTGATATTTTCCATAACAGGTGTTTTACATGCCAGTACTTCTTCTACCTTGTTATTCCTGCTTATTTTTACTTTACATTTACCGCATGTTCCCTTACCGCCACAAACTAAATTTAAGAAAATCCCTGCTTCTTCAAAGGCTTTAGATAGGAGAGTACCTTCCTTCACTTTTACTGTTAAGTTTTCATTTGAAAAATTAATAATGTATTCCATCTCTTTTACCTAAATAATAAGGGGGATGTCCATCCCCCTATATGTTATTCATATTATTCATTTAAAAAATCATATGCATATTGTGCATGTAGTGCAACTCCATTAACCAGCATGTCTTCGTCAATATCAAACATAGGATGGTGGTTTGCATAACATGTATCTTTTTCTTCGTTTGCAGTTCCTACTATGGCGAAAGTACCTGGAACTTTTGCCAAGTATTCGGAAAAATCTTCAGAACCTAACATTTTAGGCATTTCCATTACTGCATCCTCAGACATGATTTTTGCAATAGCCTTCCTTGCTCTTTCCGTTGATTCTTCGTGGTTAATAGTAGGAGCTGTAAGAAAATCATATTGTAATTCCGCTTCTGCTCTGTAGCTAGCTGCTGTTGATTTAATAACTCTTTCCATCATGGATGGCAATTGGTCTCTAACTTCATAGCTGAAGCACCTGGTTGTACCTTCTAACACTGCCTCATCTGCTATTACGTTAAACCTGGTTCCGGAATTGAATTTTCCTATGCTTACCACAACACTGTCCATAGGGGATATTTCCCTGCTTACTAGTGTTTGTAAATTCATTACTATGGCAGATGCTGCTACCAGTGCATCTACTCCCAAATTAGGCATGGAGCCGTGTCCTCCCACACCTTTAACGGTAATTTTGAACTTGTCTGCAGAAGCCATGCGTGGACCGGATCCTACAGCTATTTTACCTGTGGGGAAATTACCCATTACGTGCATTCCAAACACTTCATCAACACCTTCTAAGGCACCACCTTCTATTAACACCTTAGCTCCCTGTGCTATTTCTTCTGCAGGCTGGAAGAGAAGCTTAACAGTACCTTTTAATTCATCCTTAATTTCATTTAAAACCTGGGCAGCACCTAGAAGCATTGCACCGTGAGCATCATGGCCGCAGGCATGCATAATACCTTCATTTTTTGACTTGTAGGGAACGTCACGGATTTCATTTACTTCAAGGGCATCTATATCTGCTCTTAAAGCTATAGTCTTTCCCTTATTTTTACCTTCAATTGTAGCTACTACTCCTGATTCTCCTATAGACACGAAGGGAACACCTATTTTTGTTAATTCTTCTTTAATTCTTTTAGCAGTCCTTACTTCCTTCATACTGAGTTCAGGATACATGTGAAATTCTCTTCTCATGTCTATAGTATACTGCTCATATTTTTTTGCTATTTCTTTTATATTCATTACAACCTCCCGGTTAAATTAATTTAGCCATAAATCCAGCTAATACTACTGATGCAATTGATACTGTTACAAATCCTGCTATAAGCATCTTGGGGAGTATTGCATCTAATATAACTTTCCTTTCTTCTTCTGTTTCACCTATGGCATTTGCCACCTCATTTGAAATAATGAAAGTTCCCGGAAAACCGAATAATGCAGTAGAACCTATTGCTATGGACATATATTTATCCATACCTAAAATTTTTCCTGCAATTGCTGAAAAAATACTAAATCCAATAACACCTATGGCCAAGCATCCTATTATTGGAACTATTAATGACATTAACATTTCAGGTGTAGCAGAAGCTAAGTTAGCAAAAATAACTGTTAATAAGCATATCATTACAAAGCCTTGGCTGTTTGCTGTAGTCATGGAATCCTTTTCTATAAAACCTAACTCTCTTACTATTACACCTAGTACTAAACATACTATCAATGCGTTTACTGCACCATTTGTCAGGGCTGATATTTTAACCCCTATAAAGGATACAATGGTTAATTTAAGTAACAATATGGAACTTAGCTGAAGCTCTTTTCTTAGAGGTGGGAAAATGCGTTTTTTTGGTTCATCAATAATCTCTTCCTCTGTTTCATCAGTAAGTGTATTATTTTCACTTAATGCTAACACTCGTCTTGCTTCCTTTTTAAGACAATAAGAAGCTACGGGAGTACCGAAAAAAGTTTGTGTTACAAGAAGCATGGTTGCAAATACGGCTACACTCTCCAGTCCTTTTTCCATTGCAGCTTCACTTACTATTAAGGCTGCAACTACACCACCGGAAATAGGTGGAGCTGCTGATGCCGCCATTTCCCTACCAAATATTGGTCCTCCTACAAAGTACACTAATACTCCTATTCCTACAACTGCGGCTAAGGCAATTATAACCGTTTTCCACTGCTTAGCCAATTCCTTCAAACTAATCATGGTTCCCATGTTAGTCAAAAGAAGGGGCATTGCCAATTGTCCTACCTTGAAAAATCCTGAATCGTCAAAAATGGTGGAGGGTAAGCCCACCCAAAAAGCAATTAAAAAAACAACTGCAGTAGTAAAAAGCATTGAAAAGGTTGCCTTTGTTTTAAATGAAACATAATCGCCAATAGCGAATGCTACTAGTATGAATAATATTGCAGTTAACCCATCCATTTATGTACCTCCTCACTAAAAATATTTATTAGGGCAAATTATAGCACATAATTTCATGAATAACAACACATCTTTTTAAATATTTTTGGAGACAAACAGGGTTATTCTGTATTTTTATAGACGCAGTCAGTATTTATGCAGTCGAAGCATGTATTTATTTCTTCATCTACCCCTTCTACAATTGTATAAATATACGTCAAGGAATTCGACGGAACCATAACATTATGTTCATTTGAATATATTTCCACTCTAATATGTTTTTCTAATTCCTCTATGAATTTTCTCTGATATTTTAAATCTAAATTTCCATCCCCCGGAGCGTACCTTCTATTTAATTTATAACCTTGTTTCTTTATATCATTTCTAATTTTGTTGTTCATTTTATCCGATGCTTTGAAAATAGCATGGGATACCATCTCATTTAACAAATAACCTTTGAGATATTCCCCCCGGGATATTAAATCACTAGCTAGGGAATTAGTGTCCCTTTCAGCAGAGACATAGCAAATGATATATTTATCTACATTTTCTTCAAGCTTCAAAGGAAAATAGTCAGTAAATATATAAGCTAGTTTAATTTCCATGGAAGATATAATATCACTTAGCTGGCTAAATACTGCCTCACAATTTTTAAATGTTTCAGTTCCTTCATAAATATGAAGATTTTTATATAATACTTCCTTATTTATCCTTGCCCTTATTCTAAATTCATTTACATTATTTTTCATTTTTTTCACCTTATTTTAGAAGGATATTTTGAAAGTAACAAATAGGGACATTCCTATGCCGTCCTTGGCTCTTTCATTAAGGAAATGTCCCATACATTTATTTATTATTTTTAAGCCACTGAATTGCCGTGTTAGCATAAACGGCAGAGCCTATATAGAATGCATCTTCATTAAAGTTAACTTTTGGATGGTGCTGTGGATAAGGATATCCTTCTTCTGGAGATCCACCGCTTAAAGCCATCATTATTGAAGGAACTTTTTCACTTATATATCCGAAATCTTCGGAACCAGTCATTTTACCTCCAGGGAATGCTTCTGAGAATGTTACAACATTGTTTTCTCCCAACATTTCCTTATTTATATTGTATGTAAATTCTGAAAGTTCTCTGTCATTGTACACAGAAGGACATTCCATTCTGTATTCAACGTTAACACTTGCCCTGAATACAGAGGCAACACCTTTTGCTATTTCAACTACTCGTTTCTTCATTAACTCCCTGTCATCTCTGTCAAAAGCTCTTATAGTTCCTTCTATGAAAGCCTTGTCAGGAATAATGTTTGCAGCATTTCCACCATGCATCTGACCAATGGTTATAACTGCAGTACTGGAAGGCTTAATTTCTCTCGCTATAATTTCCTGAAGTGATAGATGTATGTGTGCTGCCACATTTAATGGGTCTATAGAATCTTGAGGCATTGCCCCATGGCCTCCCTTACCTTGAATATCTATGTGGAACATATCACCGGAAGAAGTAGAATATCCTTCTTCTGCTACAGCCAAGGTACCAGATTTCATAGACATTCCAGAAAATATATGGATCATGGCAGCAGCATCTACCTTTGGAGATTCTAAAACACCTGCATCTATCATGGCTTTGGCACCAGATAAAGTTTCTTCTGAAGGTTGGAATAAGAGTTTAACAGTACCTTCAATTTCATCTTCATGATCTTTTAAAAGCTGAGCTGCCCCCAAGAGCATAGCTGCGTGAGTATCGTGTCCACAGGCATGCATATTTTCTGTGGTTGATTTATACTCTAAATCATTTTCTTCCACTATGGGTAAAGCGTCTATATCTCCTCTTAAAAGGATTACTTTACCTGGTTTCTTTCCTCCCGCTAAGGCTACTACTCCTGCCCCAGACACAATTTCAGGTTCATAACCCATCTCTTTTAATCTTTTGGCAATATATGCAGAAGTTATAGGTAGATCCATACCTAACTCAGGATGTTGGTGCAGGTATCTTCTATCTTTTATAATTACTTCCTGCAATGCTTTCGCTTCCTTTAACAAACTATTCATAAATTCCTCCCTATACAACGGGGGACATTCTTCTTACCAAGAGAATTATGTCCCCATTCATTTTTTATATTATATACTTTTATATATTGAGAGTCAATTTAGAATATATTTTATTATTTCGTCTTTGAATTCACTTGTAGTTAAATTTCCTCCCAGGTCCTTTGTATGCAATCCCTTCTTCATTAAAACTTGTTTGAGAGCTTCTTCTATAATATTGGCAGCTTTTTCTTCTCCAATATATTTAAGCATCATTGTTCCTGATAAAATTGCAGAAGTGGGATTGGCAATATTTTTTCCCGCTATATCCGGGGCAGAACCGTGAACAGGCTCGAATATTGCCGTACTATCTCCAATATTAGCCCCAGGAGCCATACCAAGACCTCCTACTAAACCTGCTGCCAAGTCTGAAAGTATATCTCCATATAAGTTAGGAGCAACTATAACTTCGTAATCGTGGGGATTCATTACTAATTTCATAGCCATAGCATCAACGATTACATCTTCGAACTTAATATGAGGATATTTTGTTGAAACATCCCTGCCAGCTTGTAAAAATAAACCGTCTGTTAATTTCATAATATTAGCCTTATGGGTCAGAGTAACTTTATTTCTTTTTTCTTTTTCTGCTAACTTAAAAGCAAAGTCTACTATTCTTTCGCTTGCCTCTCTCGTTATTATTTTAATACTTTCTGCCGCATTTTCATTTACCTTATGCTCTATCCCCCTATACAGGTCTTCCGTATTCTCTCTTACAATAACCAGGTCCAAATTTTTATAGAGAGAATCGATACCTTCAAAAGTTTTTACTGGTCTTACATTGGCATAGAGATTAAATCTTTGTCTTAACTCCACGTTTATACTTCTGAATCCCGTCCCCACAGGAGTAGTTATGGGACCTTTTAATACTATTCTATTTTTTTCAATACTCTTTATAGTTTCTTCCGGCAAAAGAACACCGCACTTTTCATATGCGGTACTTCCTGCTATAACTTCTTCCCATTCTATACTATCCGTTACAGCATCTATAATTTCTTTTGCAGCATACATTATTTCCAAACCTATACCGTCTCCTGGTATAAAAGTTATTTTTTTCATTTCATCACCTTACTCATATAATTCAGCAGTCCTCCTGCCTTAATAATTTCAACAGCTCTTTCAGACAGAGCTAATTCCATTTTATATATTTTATTCTTAGTTTTATTTTCAACTATAACTACATTATTCTCTACTTGAGCTAAAAGATTGTTTATCACTATTTCATCCAACATATCGATAGTATCGTAATCTTCCTCATTCATGAAAGTTAAAGGAAGTATGCCGTTATTTATTAAATTGCTTCTGTGGATGCGGGCAAAAGATTTGGCCATTACTGCTTTTACTCCTAAGTACAAGGGAGCTAAGGCTGCATGTTCCCTACTGGAGCCTTGACCGTAATTCTTTCCACCTACAATTATTCCACCCTTGTTTTCCTTTGCCCTTTTAGGAAATTCTTCATCTATAGCAGAAAAACAAAACTCAGATAAATATGGAATATTAGACCTGTAAGGCAAAAGGTTGGCGTTGGAGGGCATTATTGCATCTGTTGTTACATCGTCTCCAACTTTTATTAATATTTTTCCTCCCACTGTATTTTCCATTGCTTTATTTTGGGGGAAAGGTTTAATATTGGGACCTCTTATTACTTCTACATCCCTACCATCTTCTGCAGGACTTACGATCATATTGTCATTTACATAAAACTTTTCAGGCATTTCAATATTTAAATCAACTTGGTAATCAAAGTCTTCCAATCCAGCTATATATCCTTTAATTGCTGAAAATGCAGCTACTTCAGGACTTACCAGGTATACATCTGCCGATGGGGTTCCGCACCTGCCTTTGAAATTTCGGTTAAAAGTTCTCAAGGACACTCCATTAGTATTGGGAGCTTGCCCCATTCCTATACAGGGTCCACATCCACTTTCAAGAATACGGGCTCCTGCAGAAATAATTTTTGCCAAGGCTCCATTTTCTGCAATCATGGTAAGTACCTGCTTAGATCCAGGTGATATAACCAAGGATACATCCTCGTGTACAGTATGTCCTTCTAATATATTGGCAACTCTCATTAAATCATAATACGAGGAATTAGTACAGCTACCTATTGCTACTTGATTTATCTTCTTACCCCTTACTTCTCTTACAGACACTACCTTATCTGGTGAATGAGGAAGAGCTATATTAGGCTCTAAGGCACTTAAGTCAATAGTGATTTTTTTCGCATAAACAGCTCCTTCATCAGCTTTAAGCTCTATAAAGTCCTCTTCTCTTCCCTGTGCCTTTAAAAATTCCAAGGTTCTTTCATCAGAGGGGAAAATGGAAGTTGTAGCTCCTAATTCTGCCCCCATATTTGTAATAGTTCCTCTTTCTGGAACAGATAAGGATTTTACACCCTCACCTGTATATTCAAATATTTTGTTCACTCCTCCTTTTACGGTGAAGTGTTTTAATACTTCAAGAATTACATCCTTAGCGGAACAAAATTTATTAAGTTTTCCCTTCAGCTCCACATTTATTATTTCTGGCATTATAATATTGTATTCTCCACCTGCCATGGCAATAGCCACATCCAGGCCCCCTGCCCCTATGGCCAGCATACCCATTCCACCGCAGGTGGGGGTGTGGCTATCAGAACCTAAAAGGGTTTCTCCGGGAACCGAAAATCTTTCAAGGTGAACTTGGTGGCATATGCCGTTTCCCGGTTTTGAAAAGTAAATGCCGTGCTTCTTTGCCACTGTTTGAATATATAAGTGGTCATCTGCATTTTCAGGTCCCGATTGAAGCATGTTATGATCTATATAGGCAACGGAACGCTTGGTCCTTACTCTGTCTATTCCCATTGCTTCAAATTGCAAATAAGCCATTGTACCTGTAGAATCCTGGGTTAATGTTTGATCTATTTTAATTCCGATTTCTTTACCAGGAATCGCTTCACCGGAAACTAGGTGGTTTTTGATTATTTTTTCTGCTAATGTCAGTGCCATGTTTCCTCCTATATTGCTTTTTCGCTATATTTGAAAATATACATATTTGCAAAGTTCTTCATTTCCTCATTAGATATATTAGTTGTCCTTCCATTTTTGTATTCTTCGTCTATTTTCTTTTTAATAGGTATTAGTCTTTCGTCAGTCTTGGTGATTCTTTCATCTCCCTTTAAACCAAAGTAACTGTTAATCCAGTAGGCAATGCTGGATATTCCCGAATAGGAGTTAATTGCCACCAAGGGAGGTTTGTTAAGTATTTTCTTGGTATCGAAACTATTGTATATTTCTTCATCTTTCAAAAGACCATCTGCATGAATTCCTGCCTTAGTAACATTAAACTCTCTTCCTACAAAGGGAGTTTTGGAAGGAATACTATATTGAAGTTCTTTTTCAAAATATTCTTCTATCTCATTTAGTACTTTCAAATTCATTGACTTTAAATTACCCTTTATTTGTGCATACTCTATTACCATTGCCTCTAAGGGAGTATTTCCTACTCTTTCTCCAATACCGAACAAGGTAGTATTAACAGAAGAACCTCCATACAGCCAGGAAGTTGTGGAATTAGTTACAGAAGCATAGTAATCATTATGTCCGTGCCACTCTATAGATTCAGAAGGAACTCCCGCATAATATTTAAGCCCGTGTATTATTGCAGGAACAGATCTGGGAAGTTCAACCCCTGAGTGTGAAACACCTAAACCTAGGGTATCACAAGCTCTTATTTTTACATTTATTTTGCTTTCTCTGCTTAATTCCATAAGATTTTTTGCCAAGGGTACAACGAAACCATAGAAATCTGCCCTAGTAATATCCTCAAAGTGACACCTAGGTACTATTCCATTTTCTAAAGCGGAGTAGGCAATGTCCAAGTACATCTTCATTGCTTCCGACCTTGTTTTGTTTAATTTATTGAATATATGGTAATCTGAACAGGACATTAAAATTCCTGTTTCCTTAATACCCATGGACTTAACTAAATTAAAATCATCCTTATTGGCTCTTATCCAGGATGTAATTTCAGGAAATTCATATCCTCTGTCCATACATTCTTCAACAGCTTTTCTGTCTTTTTCTGTATATAGGAAAAACTCCGTTTGTTTTATTATCCCTGAATCATTATCCAATTCATGGAGCAAATCAAATAATTTCACCATTTGCTTAGTGTCCATATTGGTCATAGCTTGCTGTCCGTCTCTAAATGTTGTATCGGTAATCCATATATTTTCAGGAATATTCATGGGAAGCTGGATGTTGTTAAATTTAATTTTAGGAATTTCATCATAAGGAAAAACTTCTTTGTACAGCTTTGGCTTAATTACATCTACGGGATTATACTTCATATTAACCTCCAAAATTTTGAAAGATATTTTATTTATGTTGCATTTCCTTCTGTCGTTTTTAGTATTATAGAGGTCATTATAATCCCAATTTGCAACTAAGTCAAGTGTTTATTTCATTATTTTTAAATTTTATGGGCGCTTTTCATGGTTTGAAGGAGTGAACTTGCAACTTGTTTTATAATTCTTTCATAAAATGTCGTTTCCTTTGTAGTTTTTCTTGCAATATATTTCAGTTTCCTTGCAATATACACCCAATAAGACAATCAAAATTTCTGAGGTTCCAGGAAACTTGGACATAATAAAACACATGGTTTGCCATGTGTTCAGTCTTTCCAATTAATAATATTCATTGTATCTTTAAAGCAATCATTTCTTAAAAAGTCATCTTCGTACTTTTCAGAGCACATCATAGGATGTCTGCTTATATAGAGTTTACCGTGTTTTATAAATTGCTTTTTTTCTTCAGCCATTTTACCCCATAAAAACCAGGAAATATCTCTATTTTCTTCCGAAATAAATTCCAATAATCTTTCACTGAAATCCTTCCATATATGTATATGACTTCCCGTATTTCCTGGTTCTACAGACAGATATGTATTAAGAAGCAACACTCCTTGTTTTTCCCAGGATTTAAATATTTTATCGGGAGGAAGTATTGTAAAGTCACCTTTTTTTATTTCTCTTTGTATTTCAGAAAACTTCTTTATTTGGCTGTATTCCCTTATTCCATTATAGTTTTTATAAATTAATCGTACTATATTTTTTAAGGAAACTTGTCTGAATTTTTGATTCCACGAATACAAATCTCCTACTTCAAAAGCCCGTCCCGTGGCTCTCCCCTTTTCTGGATAGGGGTCTTGCCCTAGTATTACAACCTTTATATCATAAAGATTATTCATCATAAAGCGAAGTATATTACCGTGTTCTGGATTTGTATTGTTCCCTATTTTTCTTTCTATACTTTCTAATTCTAAAATAATATCCTCTGTGAGAAATTTATCCCAAGAGGAATGGGCACCCTTCGGTATCAAGCTCATACTATCTTCCTTTTCAATATATTTCTTACCACTCCCGGGAATAGTTTTAATTTTCAGGTCAGTCCCCTTAGGGGATATTCTTATACCTTATTACACTAATAGAACTCAGCTTCCTGTAGGATTTCCGTCCCTTGCAGGGAATTATTTTTAACAAATTAAACAATGGGTGGAATTCGAATCTTTCCGTCCCCGGGAGGGATTCTTCCGCCTTAAGGAATCTATAAGAGGCTTTTAATCAATTTGTTCATATCCTCATATGAATCCCAAAGTTCTCTGCTAATATTCATACCTGAAACATTAGCCAAGTATTTTAATTTATTTATTATTTCTTCAGACTTATATCCTGTTTCATTTTTTATCCATTCATCTGTTACAGAAATAATTTCATGGGCAGTTAAGTTTCTGACTCTTTGTTCTACATTCCTTAGATCTGCTACAGTATTTATTACATTCATATCAGTACAATATGCATCTATTATAACTGACATATGGTATGATGCCAAGGGGGTTTCTTTGATACCACCTGAGAAATGTTTATCTAAAACTCCTAACAAACTAGGGTTGCTGGATAATTTTTCTCTGCTCCACCTTCTAATAACTATATTGTTATTGTTTTTTATTCTGTCACAATATCTATTTACATCTATATTACAAATCCTTTTTAAAACCAATTCAAACAACTCGGCAATAACTGGAGTGGTTGCTCTAATAAAATCTGCATACTCTTCTTTAATAACTTTAATATTTAAACTTAATAAGTATTCTAATATAATTTTTCTTTCATGATCTTTAACAGGCAATATGTCATAAGCCGTATTTTTTAATTCAGTATCCATACCTGAAAAGTTTAATTGAAGTCTGTAATTTGCTGCCCTTAACAATTTAAACAAATCTTCCCTCAAAAAGGTCCTTATGTCATTAGAAACACTAAGAGCAGCTACATAATCGTATGCATCTATATGTCTTGCTACAACATTCTTTTTAATAGCTGCTAACTGATTTTCTCCCTTAGATTCAACACATCTGTTTTCAAAATTTTCGTCATTATCTTCATTTAATTCCCAATTTACTTCCACATCATAATCGTCTAAATTTTGGTCGTGTACATTAATTCTTTTAATGGGAGTAGTAACCTGTATGGGAATCATTTTAAACTCTGAAAGGGCTGCCATTGTTTGCAGGGCACCTTTCATAGCTGGTGTCCCCGATGATACATTTAATAATATTGAGTAGTCTTTATACTCATTAATAATATTTGAAATAACCTTGTTAAAATCCTCATAAAAGTAGTCAAAATCTTGAACTTCTTCCAGTTCAGGCCTTTCTACTATATGTACTTTAAAGGAATGATTTAATAATTCCCCTAATTTTTCTATGCAGTAGACATATCTATTATCCGTAATGTGGTAATTGTACATATGCTTAGATAAATAAAGATATACTACATCTGGCTTGTATACTCTTAAAATGTGGAGCATTGCACCATCCCTGAAATATTTGATGGGATCCGTACCTCCTACAGATGAAAATAATACTTTTTTACTCATACTGTCCTCCTATATTTCACACACTCCGTCCCCTTTAGGGATTATTATAAAATATTATACCTTAAGAAAGGAGAGGTTTATTTCCGTCCCCTTGTGGGGAGTGGATCTTATGCTGTTCTTTTTGGATCAGATTCCTTCTGGGAGTTTCCGTCCCCTGGGGGGATTCCTTAATCGTTAAAAAAATTTATGGGGAGGTATTTATAATGGGCTTCCGTCCCCTAAGGGGGGTCCATATTATTTATTCTCCAATATATTAATTTTACATAGCCCCATTTCGTACAAAGTTTCCTCATATTTTGTGCATTTTAGCATGTGAGGGGATACACCCAAGGAAACATCCTTGTAATGTTTATGTTCTTGTTTTGTTTTAAAGGATAGAGTATTGTCTATAATTCTGCTTGCCATCACAACCCCTTCTTCTCCAAAAAGAGGGTAGGTTACTGTCTTGGATACATATCCGCTACCTCCTCCTAAGTAGAAGGAATTTTCAGGATATTCCCTATCCTTTCCAAAAGCTTTATTGAAAACATCCTTATGGTAATTAAAGAAACTATTTATTGAACCTATAATTGCATCTACACTATAATTACATAAGTGTGTATCAATCGTAAGATTGAACTCTATCTTTCTATGGGGTTTTATACACTCTCTTAAAACTGGCAAACTTTTTTGTTTACCCTCTACTGTTACATCTATTTTTTGGCATAAAACTAAGTCAGACAGGTTCAATGGCTTGCTGTCGCTGATACGTATACCCGCAAGACAATCATTTGCTGCATTATAGCCTTTATCATTTCTTACAGCGTTAAAAGCTTCCTGTTCAATAGTAGCAGCTTCTCTATACAAATATCTTCTTTTATATTTAGCTTTTTTAGCTTTAACTATGTCTTTTTTAACTTCATCGAATAAGTTGTTATTTTCCATTATAATTTCCGTCAATAAAGCCGTTCTAAGGGCTCCTTTTAAGCTACTTCCTGGTACATAGGGGTGGCCGTATGAATCTTTTACAAATAATAATATTTCTTTTTTACCTTTTTCTTCAAAGACTGCATCTCCGCTGTCAAGGCTGTACTTCATCCATTGTTGATATTCTTTTTTATCTACATTTCTATCCTTAAACCATGCAAACAAATCTTTGCTATCATATAGTAAATAATTCTCATATTCTTTTAATAAATTTAATTTTTCCAGACCTTTATACAATTTAAACAAATCAGGAATTAAAACCTTTTTATCGTTACTGTGAAAAACATATTCCTTCCTGTTTATCTTTTCTCCTGAACCTATGAATACAGGCGCCAAAGTTTCAACAATAATTTTATATGTTTTTAAATAACCCATCATTTCACCCCCATAAACATAGGTTTTGCATATCTGTAAACAGGATGATTGCCCTTGTAAGATACATCGTAGATATTTCCATTAAACTTTTGTTTAAAACAAGAACCTGATTTAAAGGCGTAAAAATCCCTTTTCTTTAAATTACCTTCTGCATAAGTTAAAGAACTTACAAATCCACTTCGCTTATTTAACAAATAATAAGCTCCTTCTATGGCATCTTCCATTTCTTCCTTATCAGGCAAACATATTGATAAGGTCATATAAGTTTGAGCCGACTCATCATTTAAACATTTTAATAATTTTTTCGGCACCTCCTTAACTTCGTAAGTAAATTTTCCTAAACCTGCTGACCTTTTTCCTCCGATTCCTGTATAGGACAGGCTATAGATTAATTTGTCTATAAAATGTAAGTCTTCATCCTTACTATAGGCAATGCATATATAAATGCCATTACCTTCTGAAAATTTGTACAAACCTACAGAATAGGGTTGGGCTTCCTCTGAACCTTTTACCCTGACTTGAGTTCTCAGTGTGTATATTCCTAAATTTTTAAATATTTCTTCCTCGTATTCAGGATTTAATTTTCCCTGCATATAAGTATGGATTTTACTTACAGGAATATATTTTAATTTTTTAAAAGCTTTTTTTTGAACTGAATTTCCTTCTTCCTCTATTATAGCAGGTTTTAATGGTTTTGGAACATATAACTCATCCTTAATAAATGGAAGTCCATCAGATAGAAGAATTAGACTGTTCTTGGTTAAGGTAACTAATTTTTCAAGACTTTCGGTACCTCCTGCCTTTAATGCTTCGTGACATAAGGCTGAGAATATAGTATCTGAATTAATTGCATATTCTCCATCAGTTAATGAATCCACTCCAATATGGATACCAGTGCTGAAATATAATTTGTAAATAACATACTTCATAACTAAACCTCTTTTAGCATAGATCGGCATCTTTTAAGTATTTCACTGTCCACCTCTCCTACAACAGTTTCTATTTCAATATCTGAAATTTTTATTTTTCCATAACCTCTCGAGCCGTGTCCACCTAAGTAATCGTATTGAAGTAATTTAAAACCTTCTTTAATAGCCTTAAAATCTTCTTCAATTTCATCTTCTTTTTGTGCATCATAAATAATTTTTAAATCAAAAGTAGTTCCTCTTATAACTCTTTCTATTTGTCTGGGGTTTGCTACTGATGTTAAACGATTAATAGTATTCTCAAATTTAATCTCTGTTGCTGAGTGAAGTCCTATGGAATTTAACTCATCCATGTTGCTTACTAACATGTCAGAAAACAGCAACCTGCTCGTTTTAATATTCCCTTTTTTAGCGCTGCCGAATAGTCTAAGAACAATTTCATGATCATCATCAGGAGAACTTACTATGCCCTGATTGTATTTTTTTGCTAAAAGAGTTCTCATCTTTCCTTTAAGACTGCTGCCGGGAATAATGGGCAAATTAGTGCCTACATCCCTTATTACAGTTGAATCTACTGCCCCAATTGCTGAAAATTGAGAGGATCCCCCAATGTGCATACCTGTTTCCACGGTGATTTTTCCTCTTATTTGAATTTTGGAATACATTCTTACCTCCTAATCCCTTCCGCCATAAAATTTGTGATAAGCAACTAATGCTTCCATATATCTACAAAACAATAAAAACTTTTCTCTGTTATTCCCAATTTGGTCAATATATTGTAATATATTTGCTCTATCTACGAAGTCCTTCACTGTTTTTTCTCTTCCTGCCTCGTATACAAATCGCATCTTTAAATATTGAATTCTGCCTTGCACCTCAATACTTAATTCTTTACCTGGTTCATGAACAGCTAAATTGTAGATTTCTGAAATCATACTTAATAAATTCCTTATTTTTGAAGCAGTTAGAGGTATATATAACTGGCCTTTGTTGTTTCTTACCTGTAAACTTTTTATTACATTTTCAGCTTGTCCCACATAGGTTAGCTCATTTAATTTGTCCATTGTTCTCCTCTCTCCTCTCCTTCTTTTCTGCTTAAAAATCCATAGATATAAATTGCTGTAATTAACTGCCTACAATCTTCATCCTGTTGCATCCATAAATACATCTGTTTTGAAAATTTTTTGTATAATTCTTTCTGTGCTGCTTCTGCTTTTTCATCAGGCTCCAAACGAGCTAGCAGGTAAGCATACCTGGCTAAATTAATTTTTTCTTCTTTGTTCCGTAATAATTGTAAAATGTTGTAAAGAAAGGTCTTTCCTCTTTCATGAGAATTATCAAAAAATTCCCTAATCATTTGAAATTTTTCACCTAGTACATTATCGATTAAACAGTCCCAAGAATAGCAGTTTTCTTCACTAAATAAGGTTATGGAATTTTTGTTCTCCATAGATTTTGACTTTTCTTCTAACTGGCCTACTTCCTTTGCCATTGTTGAAACTGGATACCCGTTAGGATAAATACCTATACCAGCTGATATGGTCATTGTATTTTGAGAATACTTTTTAAAACTTTTATAAAGGTCTATTGCAAAACATAGAATATCATCCCAGCTTCCAACTATGAACAGGTCATCACCGCCAGAATATACAATAGTAGCATTTCTTTTACCCTTCTTGTTGCCTAGTAGGTAGTACTGACCATTTTCTAAAATATTGTTTATATGAAGTTTGAAAAACATTGATAACTTTTTAGATAAAGTGGCAGTTCTCGATAAAGTAACATACTTATCTCCTGAAATTTCGTTTTCAAATCCAGATACAAAGGCTTGTCCTAAATTATCAACATCTGCTCTTAAAACCCCCAGCCTCTTTATACCCTTTGATGAATTTGCCAGATCCTCGAAGCTATAACCATTATTATAACTTCCCACCCATAACTTTGTTGCAGCATGAAATTCTGTAGACGGTTCATTTTTGCCATAACACCTTATAAGGTTATCATTTTTTATATTTTCCCAACCTTCCCCCTTATAGGATGCTAAATATTTATTTATTGGCAATGGAAGGGAGTTGTTGTGGGGCTTGCTTAGTATTGAAAAAAGTTTATTGTTTATAATTGCAGTAGACATTCTTTCGAGGCTTTCACAAATTTTACACTTATTATCCTCTGTCAGCATATCCGTCCTTTTGCAAACACTGCATTCCCTTTCGCCAGAAATACTGCTGCTATTAAAATAAAGGATTTCCTCTGCACTGTAGCGATGAAGTTTTTTCCTTGATATATCTTGGGATATTTTCTTAAATATATTTTTATAAGACCCTGCCGGCTGATTTCTTAAATCATTGGCACTGCATATACTGTAACCTCCCGCCACATAAAGGGAAATTTTAAATACTTCCATAAACCATTTCTTTATAGAGTTTTCAAACCATATAATTTTTTCTTTTGTTAATTGGGTGTTAGGTAGCAGTATATAGGCATGTCCACCTCCGGAATAGATTATATTTGCTCTGGATACACCTATAGAACATATTAACTCATCAATTAAATGTTCCAACATAATTTCCAAATAAAAAGATCTGGATCTTAATGATTTTAAGGCTCCCTTGCTGCTTATTGTATATATGAAGTCCTGTATACCTGATATATCCATTGAGTATAGTATAAATACTTTTTCATCATAAAATTTCTTACTATCGTATAAAACTGACCTATAATCATTAATTTCTTTTTCCTGAAGATAATCATTAATGCAAGTAGCTAAGGCTGCGGTCATTTTAAGGTGATCGTACAATGAAATATCAGATAGCTCCCTGTGGGTAGATAATGGAACGAATGATAAATTTGCTTCTAATACTTCTAATAAGTAGTTTATGTATTCTTCCTTAATTTCAATATCTATTAAGGATTGTTTTATATTATTTTCAATACTTTCGTAAAATGCTGGAGTTAACTTCACCCTTTCTGCAGGGTAGTTTATAGCCCCGGTATTTAGCAAAGTTTCTTGTTTGTAGACGTACTTTTGTTGATTGCCGTTTAGTATATTGAATATACTTTGAAGAGGTATTTCTCTGTCAAAACTAAAAGATTTGTCTTCTTCATCGACGCCTGCTGCAATACTATTTGCAATATAAGTAATATAGGCATTAGATGAAGTGCATATAGGGGCATCCTTAAGCATATTACTATGATGATACAATACTTGGTTAAGAATGTCTGTATCTGTTATCTTACCTTCATTTTTCAAAAAACTGTACCCACTTAAACTATGGTTCTCACTACCCTTAAATATTATTTTTCCCAAATCGTGTAATAAAGATCCTAAGATTAATTTCAGCTTTCTTTCATTCATTTTGTGCTCCTCTCATTTACTCTTAATCCGCCCATTCCAATAGCACTTTTTATACCTACGCCTGAATACTCTCCATATGCAAATAATAGATTTGCCAGGTTCACCATTGCTTGTGGACCTCTTATTTTAATAGTAATTCGCCCCATGAAGGATGGTATTACAATACCTTCCATATGGAAAACAGTACTTTTTAATCGATACCTTGTAATGTCTGAGTTTTCTATTAAATGTTCCAATGCTTCTTCGCTGTAAATGGAAGAATTAGCTGAACTGTTGTCAAATTTATTCATTAAACTCTGAAAAATAAGTTTTAAATCAGGATAAAACACATATTTTCCTTGACTTTTAAAAGCTGTAGGAGTAATGAATGTTACATCTAAGTAAGGATTCCCTTGGAAAAAGTATTTTTCATTTAATAGTTGTTCGTAAGTCTTTATTGAAACCTTTTTTTCAAGAACTTTAAGTGTAATATTTTTTTGTTTTAAGTTTACGTCCTGCATGTTATTCAGCAAAGGATTAATTACTTGGTTCTTTGCTTCTTCTGTCATTGTATGTATTGTCCACTTTATTAGATTGTTTTCAAATTCTAAGTATTGACTATAGGGTTTTAATCCGGTTTTATGTAAGTTATCCGCATATGGCGCACTTATTGACTCCATTAAAACACCTTGAAACAAAGAAGAAATGTTATAATTTAATCTATTGTCCTCATTTTCAAGCATTATTTCTAATTTCCCTAACATGTCCACCTCATATATTATTACATCTTTTCTATAATAGCATATTTCTACAAATTTCTCCATCATTTTTCCAACCATCAAAAACTAAAAAAGCGACTGTAGCCAGCCGCTTATGCTCTTTTTTGTTTTCTGTTAACTATTAATGCTCCTCCTAAAACAACTATAGCACCACCCAATATGTATTGTAAGGGACTATTCTTTTCACCATCCTCCCCTAAATCGGCAGTAACACTTACTTCATCAGTTTCTGCTATTGAATCAGATACACTAGTATCTGCTATATCTGATGTTGCTGGATCTATAAGAGGCATATCCTCCGCATACTCCAATGTTACAGCAGGAATACCTTCCACAACCTTAATCTTATCTTCTCCTATTAAATCATAGATATAGTTTATATTTTCTTCATTGTAGGGTGTAATTCCTATTTCAACATATTCATCCATTGGGGCCGTATGGGTTACAAAAATATCTTTTTCCTCTAATTTATTGTCGTATTCTTTAAACAAGATCCTATCTATTTTTAGCTGTTTCTCATAAATTTCCTCATTAATTTCACCTATATCATAATATACTGGTGAATCTGGCGGAACAACCCTTTCTAACGGTTCTATTGATTCTGCAAATGCACTTCCAATAGACGCTGCTAGTATACATAGGCTAATAGTTGCTACTTTTATCTTTCTTGCAAACATGCTAATCTTCCTTTCCTAGTATTTCTTACATGGCCATTGTAAGTTACACTATATTAGACGATAGATTTGTAAATATGTTTCAATAAAACACTGCCAAATTTTCCTAGGCAGCAAACTAGCAGGGCGGTTCTTACTTAGCATTAAAATGTATTAATCCAGAAAAACCGTCCCCACTGATATTATTTTCTTCCAGTATAAATCCATATGGCATCTCGTAAGAATTCACTAGCTCCAGGGCCAACTTTATCGTAATATGCTTTAAATCTTTCATCATCTACATACATCTGTGCCAAATTTCCATGGGCTTCTTTGTCATAACTGCCCCAGCAGAAGGTAATAAATTTTTTATGGAGCTCTGCTGTTTTTTGTGCAAGTTCTCCAGCAGGATCCTTAGTTTCCATTGCCTTCTCTAAGTTTTCTAAAATTGAACTGCTTAATTCCTCCAATTTCTTGTATTGTTCCTCTGTCATATTCATAAATTGTTTATTTGACTTTCTTACTGCTTCTTCCCCATATTTTTCTCTTATTTCTTTTCCGAATTTCTTTTCATTGTCTTCTAATAAATTTTTCTTAAAGCCTTCAAATTTTTCTTTATCACTCAAAACAATTCTCCCTTCTTTATATTTAATAGTCTTCTCCAAATTTTCAATTAAAATATCTAGCTGTTCTCTTTTTTCAAGGAGCTTCTTTCGATGTTCCTTAAGGGATTTTATTTCATCATAATCTGGGGAAGACAATATGTTTTTAATTGTATCTAAACTGATTCCTAATTCCCTATAGAATAATATTTGCTGCAATCTATCTACTTCTTCCTTACCATAAATGCGATATCCTGATGAGCTGATTCTTGCAGGATGAAGAATTCCTATCTCATGATAGTATCTAAGCGTTCTGGTACTTACCCCTGCCAATGAACTTAATTTCTTAATGGTATATTCCATGTTCTCACTCCTCGTATAATATGTTTAGAACTTCTGGATTCATATCGTTTAGCTAAAGTCCTTATGAACCTCTTACCAGATTGCTTATATGTATTATAGACCTTTACGTAACGTTAATGTCAATAAACAAATTAATGGTTTATAAACCAGGAAGAACTATCTCAACTATTTTTTATAAAGAATAATATTGTTTTTTTATGGAATATCATATATTATTATTAAAAATGCCAGGAGGTAATAATGCAGAATTATTTAAAAAGGATGTGGAAACTTAGTATAGGTCTTATTCTATACTCTTTCGGCCTATTGTTTAATATACATGCTAATATTGGACTTGCACCATGGGAAGCTTTCAGTATTGGTATATACCTGTCTCTTATACACATCTCCGAGCCCACGAGACTAAGGCGAATCTCGT
>CZCB01001825.1_pt1 | contig 32942 bp, 32 predicted proteins | sample 591991 | NCBI WGS metagenome assembly CZCB01 (sample SAMEA3556809, study PRJEB10932) | anaerobic digester metagenome
AAAAACTATTGGAAAGATTCAATAGGTAAATCTATAACCTGTCTGTCCAGAGTAAAACCACTGGTTAGATGAAAAGTAATTGTATCAATAGCGGTTATTTTTAGATTTTCCTCCTCCTTTTGAAAATGCAGTAAGACAACGGTATAAGGTATTTCTTTGGTTGCCTGTAAACCTCGAATACCGGCTGCTCCTGAAGTACCTGCATCTATAACCAAAGTACCTTGATCATTATATATTTTGCAACCATGGTCATGACCATGAAGGATAAGAGGAACTTTTCCGGCTAAAACCTGACCGATTTTATAATTATGAATAACTGCAATCTGGGGAGAAAGGGCCCGGTTATTCTCCCAAAGTTCTTTTAATTTATTTTGGTAAACTTCAACCATCTCTTTTTCTGCAGGAACAATATCATTTGTTAATGATGCCGGATCGGCTAAACCAATAATTTTTAAGCCTGCGATTTCTAGAACACCTTCATTTAAAACCTTAACTTGAGAAAATTGTTCAAGTTTATTGATAATGGCAGTGGAATCATGATTTCCGGCCACAAATAAATAAGGAACCGGGAAATCAGCCAGATAATCCAAAATTTGAGCTTCAATTGGCGTACCGTAATCCGTTAAATCTCCTGAATCGATAACTAAATCTACATTAAAACTGTTTATTACCTGATTAATAAATTTTAATGCAGCTTGGTTATTATGCAAATCGGATACATGGAGTATTTTTATGGTTCCTTCTGCCGTACTTAGTGATTCCATTGTATTTATTTTCTCAAATAACAAATAAATATTTTGAGCCATTATTTGTAATTGTTCACCTAAGGTATTTAATTGAACAAAAGCCTGTTCTGCCAGTCCCATCATCCAAGGGGCAGCCTCTAATGCCCCCTGGTATTCAGGGTTTTGAAAAGTAGAAATATCATAAGTAGCTACCGTACCAACTAATATTAAAGTACAGAATAAAACCCCTACTAAAGCACTATACAGTAGAGGTTTGATTTGGTTTCGTTCAAAAAGAATACTTCCCAGCATACCACCCAGGGCGGAAATAACAAAAAGCTTAAGAAAATAAATATCCAGAATATTACTTATTTCCCTTTTAAAATCTTCGAATAACTGCTCTTTTTCGGGAGCTGTTTCTAATAAAGTCTCTAATAATTTCAAATCAATATTTTGTAAAGTAAAACTAATTCTTATGGGTAACAGATGAGTTTTTGCCCTAACTGTGCCAATAGGAGGAATATTAATATCAGTACATCCCCGACTAAATACTTGTATGCCTAATTTAAACTCTAAAGCTTCAAAATTAAAAGTAATATTTCCCATTAGATTAAGAAAGAAAATAGAGCCGATAAGGGATAATAAAATAATACCGAGCCAATATTTAAGACCGAAAGCTTTCAATATCATCTAGGCTCCTTCTTACTAAATTTAAGGCATTAGTTGCAGCCCGCCATCTTATATCCTGTCTTGTACCGGAAAATATATACTTTTTGCAAACATTTATATTTTGTCCTACCAAAGAAATATATACTAAACCTACTGGTTTTTGCTCAGTACCTCCTTGCGGCCCGGCAATTCCGGTTATAGATAAAGCCAGATCCCCTTGTAATATTTTTCGAACGCCTTGGGCCATAGCCAGTGCCGTTTCTTCACTTACCGCACCGTATTTATTTAAAATTTCCGCCGGTACTTCTAATAAGGTTTCTTTAACTAAATTACTGTAAGCAACTACGCTGCCTAAGAAAAACTCAGAACTTCCGGGGATATCAGTTAACCTTTTAGCAATTAACCCTCCTGTACAGGATTCCGCCGTAACTAAAGTTAATTTTTTTTCTTTTAGCTGTCTACCTACAACCTCTTCAATAGTTAAATCATCGGTACCGTAACAATACTTGCCAACTCTTTTTAGAATTTCTTCTTTAATAGGTTTAATTAGAGATGAGAAATGTTCTCGGCTTTTAACTTTTGCCGTTAAACGACAGTGGATTTCCCCGTTTTTAGCCAGTAAAGCTAGAGTTGGATTAGACTGTTTTTGAAATAAATCCAGTAACTCTTGTTCTAACCTGGACTCAGAAATACCGATAAACTTTAAAGTATGGGAAAGTATGTATTCCTTATTTCTGAGGATATTCTTCTTTAACCAGGGAATTACTTCATTAAGAAAAATATGTTTCATTTCGGAAGGAGGACCGGGTAAAAGGATATAATGCTTGTCACTGTGAGTTAACAGAATACCGCTGGCTGTTCCTATGGGGTTTTTTAAAATTAATGCTCCCTGGGGAATTAAAGCTTGCCTTAGATTGTTACGACTCATTTTATGGTTACGAACCTGAAAATATTCCGACAGCCTTTTGACTTCCTGAGGGTTTTCAAGTAAAGGAATCTGTAAAAAATCACAGAGAGCTTGTTTAGTTAAATCGTCTTCAGTAGGACCAAGTCCTCCGGTGAAGATGATCAAATCTGATCTGGATTGAGCAGTATTTATAACCTCCTTGAGCCGGAAAATATTATCGCCTACTTGGGTTTTATAAAATACATCAATACCTAACTTGGCCATTTCCTTAGCCAGAAAAGCAGAATTGGTATCGACTACATCTCCTAAGAGCAATTCTGTTCCAACTCCAATGATTTCTGCCTTCATTTTGAACACCGTCCTTTAAAAGTGGCTAGTTTTTAGTGGCTGGTCTTACGACCTTCGGTCGTATGATATTAGTATAAATCTGTGTCCATCCGTGCATATCCGTGGTTCTAATTATATATTAACACCAAACTGAACAATGCAGAATTAATTTTTTATTAAGGATTTTCGCATAAATCTAACTTAACCTTAGCCTTAACCTTAAAGAAAAAGCGACTTAACTATATAGTTAAACCGCTTTTTCTTTAATAATCTTTCTAATGATTTCTCCGGAAACTTGTTCTTCTTCTTTAAGAATATTAATAATTTTTTCCAGAGTCTTTCTATTCTTTGTTATCATAGCCTTTACTTCTTTTTCCTCCAAGGAAATAATTTCTTGAACAACTTCATTAACCTTGGCTGGTGCCAAGTCATCAATTGATACTACCCCCAGTGATGATAACCCGGTGTTAATTATGTTCTTAGCAATTTTTACCGCTTGTTGGAAATCATTACTAGCGCCGGTACTGCGTTCTCCTAGGATAATTTCCTCAGCCACGGCTCCGGCCAAACAGATTTTTATATTGTTTTTGAGTTCATTTTTTGTATAAAGTTTTTGATCTTCTTCTTGAGTTTGCCGCACATAACCTAGAGCATTTCCTCGTGAAGTAACGGTTACTTGAGATACGGAATTTTCCTTTACTAATTCACTGATCAGGGCATGGCCTGCCTCATGAACGGCTACCCTGGTTAGAACTTGGGGATTGGTTTTATCAGCTAATTTTTCACCTAATATTACTTTATCTACAGCTTCTTTTAAATGTCTTTGTTTAATTTCCGGTGAATTTTCCCTTAATGCCAGGATTGCCGCTTCGTTAGTGACACTTTCTAAATGGGCACCGGAAAACCCATAGGTTTCTTTTGCAATTTCCTCTAAATTCACATCATTAGCTATAATCTTATTTTTCATGTGTAATTTTAATATTTCCAGCCTACCCTTTAAAGAAGGTAGTTCAACTTTAACCTGACGGTCAAAGCGGCCGGGTCGTAATAAGGCTGTATCTAACAGATCCGGTCTATTAGTGGCTGCAATAACCAAAATATCAACATCACTATGAGTATTTAAACCATCCATTTCTACTAAAAACTGGTTAAGGGTTTGGTCATATTCTAAATGACTGGAATGACTGCCTCTCTGACCACCTAAAACTTCTATTTCGTCAATAAAAATAATCGCTCTGTTTTTCTTATTTTTTCTGGCTTTTTCCCGGGCTGAGTTAAATAACCGACGCACTCTCTGTGCCCCTACTCCCGCATACATTTCTATAAATTCAGAACCGGAAGTGGATAAAAAAACTGCGTCAGAATAACCGGCAGCTGCTTTAGCCAATAAAGTTTTACCGGTTCCGGGAGGTCCTGTCAATAATATACCCTTTAACGGCCTTATTCCCCTTCGAGTAATTTCTTCCGATTTAATTAAAAACTCTAATGCTTCTTTTAACTCTTGTTTGGCTACCTCCTGTCCTCCGATATTGTCAAAATTGAAAGTTGAAGCTGATGAAACTTCTTGAAAATTGCCGGCTTTTACTAAACCTTTTTTTTGAAGCATATAATACAATAGAATACAAAGTAATCCCAATATAATTAGAGGTGTTATATCAAATCCTAAATAAAACAAAAAAGATAATATTCCCAAGTATATCCCGATGCTCAACTCAGTTTTCATTTTATATCACTTCCTAGATGATTAATTACTTTAGGGACTACTTGTTCACTTCGATTATAAATATGATATAGATAATTATCTTGATCCTCTAATTGAAGAAAAAGAAAATCCTGATTAATTGTTAATTTAACTTCCTTTAATTTATACTCTTTTTGTTTAGCCGTTAATCTATCCTGTAATTCCGTAAAATTACCCAGGGTCAAAGCTTCATAGATTGCAGGCTGAATTTCCTGATAAAAATCCAGTAAATTTTGACTAGGGTTACTATATATTTCAAGGGTAAAGTCCTCTTTCGATAATATTTCTCCACTTTCCTTTAAAAATGACTGAAACTCATCCGCTAAATCATCCGTATTTTGTAACTGTAATATTAAAAAGGATGAATTTTCCCTAGTTAAGACTTGGTATTCATTTATAACTTGGGAATTATCGAGAAAGGTTGTCAGGGGTTCGTTAATAAATTTTTCTTGGTAGAAGAAAAATGCACCAAAAAGCAGACCAAATGTAGTAATAGATATCAATAAGGTGAATAGAATCCTTCCTGCATTTTTCAACACTTCCCTAACCTCCTTCTAGTGTAGTATTTCATTATAACAAACCTTCCCAAACCTTTTCCTTAGGGAATCAATGGTAAGAAAAAAACACGCTTTATCAGCGTGTTTAAAAAATAAAAAGTATTAACCCTATAATAATTCTGGCAACCATACCACTAGCAAGGTCATCCAGCATGATTCCCCATCCACCGGGAAATTGTTGAAGACGATTAATGGGATAAACTTTACTGATATCGAAAAATCTAAAAAGAACAAAGGCCAGAGGATAAAAATAAAGAGGAATATTCCAGAGGGCAACCCACATACCTATAATTTCATCAAACACAATATGAGGACTATCATGTTCTTGTAGTATTTCTTCCCCTTTTTGGCAGATATAAATACCTATAACTGTAGCCACGAGTATAAGCTCTAAAGAAATATTAACAAATACGGCCAATATTAAACCAAATAAAGAACCCCAAGTTCCGGGGCCTGGCTTTAAATATCCTGTGCCTAATCCTGTGGCCAACATCTTAATTACGAATTTCATTTTAAACCAACCTTTAATAACTTGCCTGCTTTGAGAAAATAATCAATTCCTGAATATAGGGTGAAAAATACCGCAATATATAATAAATACTGCCCTAACGAAAAACCTAACAAATTAAGGATAAATTCATTAATTAAAATGGCTACTATGGCAATAATCTGGGAAATTGTTTTATATTTGCCAAGTTTACTGGCCGCAATTACTATGCCTTCTGCAGCTGCCACACTTCTTAATCCGGTAACGGCAAATTCCCTTCCAATGATAATTACGGCCACCCAACCGGCGATTTTCCCAAGTTGTACTAAAGAAATCAAAGCGGCGGAAACTAATAGTTTATCAGCTAAAGGATCCATTATTTTCCCAAAATTTGTAATTTGTTTCCGTTTACGAGCAATATAACCGTCTAAGCCATCAGTACTGGCAGCAATAATAAAAATAGCAGCGGCAATGTATTGGCCATAAGGGATTTTCACCAAAAGAAAAAACATAAAAACAGGAACCAAAATTATGCGAAAGATTGTTAATGTATTAGGTAAGTTCACGGACAACCTCTCCTATAAAATCGTAATCTTGTATATGGGAAATCCTCACTAAAAGTAATTGCCCAGGTTGAAAATTTTTACATGAATGAACAAGAATATAAGGGTCAATTTCTGGAGCTTCCCCTTCACTTCGGCATAACCACAAGTTTGGGTCATCTTCAGAAGGTCCGTCTACCTGAACAATCATTTCTTTGTTAAGGTATTCCTGGTTTTTTCTCCTGATTATCTCGTATTGCAGTTTCATTAACTTTTCTAACCTTGCTTCTTTAATTTTTTCACTAATTTGCCCCGGTAGCTTTCCGGCAGGGGTATCCTCTTCTCGGGAATAAGTGAAGGCTCCCACACGATCCAATTGCATTTTCTCTAAAAAGTTTAACAATGTATTAAAATTTTCTTCCGTTTCTCCGGGAAATCCGACAATAAATGTTGATCTTAATACTATATCGGGAATCTCGTTTTTAAGTTTATTTACCAGAATTTCTATTTCTTTACGGGTAATCCTCCTGCCCATCTTTCTTAAAATAGTGTCATCAGCATGCTGTAAGGGTATATCCAAGTATTTACATATTTTCTTTTCTGATTTAATTAACTGAATTAATTCCTCAGAAAAATCATTTGGATAACAATATAATAAACGAATCCAACGTAAAGCAGGAATTTTCACCAGTTCCTTAAGTAACTTTACCAAGGCTTTTTCACCATAAATATCTTTACCGTACTGAGTAGTATCTTGAGCAATTAAAATTATTTCTTTGACTCCTTGAGCTACCAAATTCCGGGCTTCCTGAATGATATTTTCTATAGTCCGGCTCCTGTATCCGCCTCTTAACTGAGGTATCACACAAAAAGTACAGCAATTGTCACAACCTTCCGCAATGCGTATATAAGCATAATGGGGGGGTGTTGTTTGCAGGCGTGGCAATTCATAATAATTAGCAGTCAGTTCTTTATTAACTTTAATTACTTTTCCTTTTTTCTTTAACAGGTCTTGTACTGTTTCAACAATTTCATGAAAATTGCTGGTGCCTAAAAAAGCATCAATTTCAGTAATTTCTTCTAATAATTCTTTTTGATACTTTTGTACTAAACAACCTGCTACCACCAAAAGGAAACAATTTCCTTCAGTTTTATATTGAGCCATTTCTAAAATCGTGTTTATTGACTCTTCTTTAGCACTATTTATAAAACCACAAGTATTTATGATGATAATTTCTGCTTGTTCCGGGTTGTTAGTTATTTCAAAATTAGCTTGCTTTAGCAAGGCTAACATGTTTTCCGAATCAACTAAATTTTTAGCACATCCCAGAGAAACAAGTGCTATTTTTTCCAATATTTGGTGCTCCTTTCAAAAACTAAGTCGATTAGGTTAAGTATATTATAACCTGAAAATAGTGTCAAAAGTAAATCCTCTCTTAAAAATAATAGAGAGGATTATTATTCTAAATCCTGGAGAGTAAAAGTTTTTCTAACTACCTCTTTGACTTTACCTAAAGTACCTAAATTCTTGTCCCCTAGTTTTATATTTACAACTCCCGCATTACCTAAAGTGAGTTTTATGTTTTCTTTACCTATAAGCTGTTTTTGTTCTCCTTCATACATTATACCTTCAAAGATTAAAGTATCGTCAACAAAGGCCTGAATCCAACAGGCATCTTTTGCGTTAGTATTATCTAAAATCTCCAAAGTGAGTTCTAACTCCTGGGGTTTACTAGGTTCCAGCAATTCATTATTGTTTTGCTCTTCAAGATTTACCTCATTCCCTGATAGGTTTTCTTCTAGAGATTCGGGTGGAATTTTTATCTCGGATTTATTTGCTAAATAAATCTGAGAAATATTGTATGCCCCCAAATCACTAATAATACCGCCAAAACTCCAAGGAATAAATTTCTGTAATTTCTCTTTGGCCTCTCGGAAATTTCTATAGTAGTTTTTTCCAGGGATTTATCAATGGGCTGAGGAGAATTATGTTCAAAGAAACTTATTATAGCAGGGTCTTTCTCCATATTTAGAAATTTAGCGTAGGATTTGATAAAACCCCGGGTATAAACTTCACCTGGCATTATCTCAAAATTTTCTTCTTCGATGGCTTTAATATATTTATCACGAATTTTAGTAGCTTTTTCTATGTCTTCTAAAGAATACCCTTTTTCAATTCTGGCTTTTTTTAAGACATCACCTATCCCATGGAGTACTCACCCCCTCATCTTAACTAGCTTATTCGACACTAAAAACATATTTCCTCTACTAAATTTACTTAATTAATAATCGCCAAACAATCTTTCATAATCCTCAATAGTAATTAAAACCTGGCGTGGTTTACTTCCTTCGTAAGGCCCAATAATCCCTTTATCCTCCATTTGATCAATTATTCTGGCAGCCCTGGTATAGCCAATCCTAAACCTTCTTTGTAGCAAAGAAATAGAAGCTTGTCCATTTTCAATAAATAATTTAGCAGCCTGAGGTATTAATTCATCCTCTTCTTCACTTTCATCTATATTTTTATCTGCTTCCAGATCTTGATTGGTTATTTCTTCAATATATTCCGGTACTTCCTGTTCTTTTAAGAACTGAACTATTTTTTCAACTTCACGATCAGAAACGAAAACACCTTGTAATCTAACAGGCTTGGGATACCCGGTGGGGTAAAATAACATATCTCCACGGCCCAAAAGCTTCTCGGCACCATTCATATCCAAAATAGTTCGAGAATCAGTTTGGGAAGAAACTGCAAAAGCTATTCGGGAAGGAATATTCGCTTTTATGATACCGGTAATAACATCAACTGAAGGTCTTTGGGTGGCTACAACTAAATGTATACCTGCAGCTCTGGCCATTTGAGCCAAACGACAGATGGAATCTTCAACATCAGCAGGAGCAACCATCATTAAATCCGCTAATTCATCTATTAAAATTACAATCTGAGGTAGAAAATGTTTTTCCGTATCTAAACTATCTGTCACTAACATATTGTAGCGTACCATATCTTTGACACCAGCAGCGGCAAATAGTTCGTAGCGATTTTCCATTTCATGGACAGCCCATCTTAAAGCAGAAGCAGCTTTTTTCGGGTCCGTAACCACCGGAGTAATTAAATGGGGGATACCATTATAAGTAGTTAGTTCCACCATTTTCGGATCAATCATTAAAAATTTAACCTCAGATGGTTTTGCCTTAAATAGAATACTGGTGATTAAAGCATTCATGCAAACACTTTTTCCGGAACCAGTTGCCCCGGCAATTAAAAGATGAGGCATTTTAGCCAGGTCTGTAACCGTTGGTTTACCGGCCACATCTTTACCTAAAGCAACTGTTAATTTAGAGGAAGAATTTTGAAACTCCTCGGATTCAATGACTTCGCGTAAACTTACGGTAGCAATTTCACGATTAGGTACTTCAATGCCTATGGCAGCTTTACCGGGGATAGGTGCTTCGATCCTGACCCCTGCAGCTGCTAAACTTAGGGCGATATCGTCCGCTAAATTCACTATTCTGCTTACTTTAATTCCGGGTGCAGGTTGGAACTCGTAACGAGTAATAGTAGGACCGCAGCTTACTTGGACAACCTTTCCCTCTACTCCGAAACTTTCTAATGTTTTTTGTAAAATATGTATGTTTTCATTTATATCTTTTTGACTTAAAGTATTGGCGCTTCTTTTGGTTTTTTCCAACATATTAATAGAAGGGAGAATAAAATTCTCATTATCTAAAGATTGAGGCAGGGGTATAAATTCATCATCGTTTTTTTCCTTCAGACTTGTTTTTTTCTCTTTTTTAATTGGACTGGATGAAACCTTATTATGTTCGGAATCATCAAAGCGATTAATAATTACAGGCGTGTCATCATCATTATTTTCCTGTACTAATTGCTTATCATCCACAACCGGCTTAGATTCAGGTTCTTCAACGGTTACAAAAATAAAATCTTCCAATTGCTTTTTGAAACCGGAAAAAAATTTTTTTAATAATCTACCTAGATTTTGAAAAATTACCTTAAAAGAAAGTTTCGTTAAATAAAGAATACAGGCAATACTCAAGGAAATCAAAAAAATATAGGAACCTACTATACCCAAAATTTTAAATGTCAACCAGCTTAATAAGCCTCCGATTATACCGCCACCTGAGCCATTTGTGCTAAGAAAATTTTTTAATGTTAAATCATTTAAGGAAAGAGAGTTTAAATGAAAAATTGCCAAAAGGGCCATTAAAAATAAACTAAAAATAAGAATATCTAATTTTGTTACTCCGGTTTTGCTATAAATCACTTTAACACCTGAAAAAAGTAAAACCAGAGGAAAGACAAATCTGCCCATACCTATTAAATAAGTTAAAACGCGTACTATAAAGCCACCTAGCATACCCGGACTATCTTCAGGTAAGGAATAAGGGCCTAAGGAAGGATAATGAAAAATAATCCAAAACAAATATATACTTATGCCAACTAATAATATTCCAAGCAATTCTGATTTGATTTCTTCTTTAAACTTTTTTTGAGTTTTGGACATGGCTTCACTCCCTATCTAGCTATAAATTCAACAATTACTTATAAAATCCTTTATAAAAAAAAACCCTAGGGGAGTATAAAAATTTATAGCCGGTATAGTTTAGAAGAAAATTTTTTCCTGAATTATTATATCAAGGAGTTTAACATCTTACAAATATATTTAAAATACAAACCAGTGGTAATGGCTGCTTTAAAGAAAAAAACCGATCGAAAAATGACCGGTTTTTAGTGTATTAAAACTCAATTTTTAGTTAGAAATAATACTGCCTGGTTGTAAATCAGGGTCTAAATAATGGGCAGGATCGGTGCTATACAACCTAATAATTCGAAATTTATGCCAACCAAGGGGTTCAACCAACATATCTATGCCATTATAATTAATCTCCTGAAAATTAAACTCATTATCTTTGCTTTTATCTTCTAAAACTAAATCTAAGGGTAGAGTTGTATAGAGAACATCCATTAATGAATACCACCTTGAAATTTATTTTCTTCAATTAACTGGGATAATTTCCTAATAGCCTGGGACATAGTACCAACTTCATTAATTAATCCATATTCAACTGCCTTTTTACCTACCAAAACCGTACCTATATCCTGAGATAGCTCTCCAACTTTAAACATTAAGTTGCGAAAATCTTGCTCACTAATATTGGAATTTTCGGTAACAAATTGGATTACTCTATCTTGCATTCGTTCTAAATAATCCATAGTAGCCGGTACGCCAATAACCAAACCCGTTAATCTAACGGGATGAATAGTCATGGTAGCAGAAGGAGCAATAAAGGAATAATCAGAAGCTACAGCGATAGGAACGCCGATACTGTGACCACCACCTATTACAATGGAAACAGTAGGTTTCGAAAGTCCTTTAATTGCCTCGGCAATGGCTAAACCGGCCTCCACATCCCCACCTACAGTGTTTAAAACTACTAACATACCTTCTACTTCAGGGTTTTGTTCAACAGCAACAATTTGAGGTATAACGTGTTCATATTTAGTAGTTTTGTTTTGGGGTGGTAAGACCATGTGTCCTTCTATTTGGCCAACAATAGTCATACAATGAATATTACTTTTAAAACCTGTTGGTATGGTTGTTTCTCCAAACTCTTTGATAACAGCAGCTTTTTTTGATGGACTGGTCCTGGCTTTTCTTTTAGTGGGAATTATCGGTTGAGTGGGAGGCGCTATGGGTGGAGTACCCATAGGTTGATTTTGATCCTGAAAAGTTCGTTTATCCCTAAATAAATCAGGGTTATAATACATTCTTTTCACTCCTTCAAAAAATTTCATTTTCCTATTTAGTGTTTCTAATTTCAAAAAAAAAATGCACAAGGTATTTACCTTGTGCCTAAACTTCCATTATTATTGGTAAAATCATGGGCCGTCTTTTAGTTCTTTCATAAAGGAATTTACCTAAAACATCCCGTACATTGGATTTAATGGCAGCCCATTCGGTGATATTCCTTTCCGTACATTTTTCCAAAGTAACTCTAACTTTCTCTTTTGCTTCTTCCATCAGTTCTTCCGCTTCCCGCACATAAACAAACCCGCGGGAAACAATATCTGGTCCAGCAATAACTTGTTTTTGTTCTTTATCAATTGTAACAACTACAATTAAAATACCATCTTGGGATAATTGTTTGCGGTCTCTTAAAACAATATTCCCTACATCACCAATACCTAAGCCGTCTACTAAAACTCTACCGGATGTAACTTTACCAACAATAGCACCTTTATCCGAAGTGAATTCCAATATATTTCCGTTTTCAGCTACGAAAATATTGCTTGCCGGTATACCAACTTCTTTTGCCAGTTGGGCGTGCTTTATTAACATTCGATATTCACCATGCACCGGTATAAAAAATTTGGGCTTAACTAGATTTAACATTAACTTTAATTCTTCTTGACTGGCGTGACCGGAAACATGAATACCGGAAACAGATTCATATATTACTTCGGCTCCCAATTTAAATAATTGGTCAATTGTTCGGGAAACTAATTTTTCGTTTCCGGGTATTGGATTTGCAGATATTATTACCGTATCCCCGGCTTCAATTTCTACTCGACGGTGGTCGGACATAGCCATACGGCTTAAAGCGGACATAGGTTCCCCTTGACTGCCGGTAGTTAAAATAACAACCTTATTTCGTGGGTAGTCATTAACTTCATCCAACTCAATAATAGTATCTTCTGGGACAGTAAGATATCCTAATTCAGAAGCAATGTTTACAACGTTAATCATACTTCGACCAGCAATAGCTACTTTACGGTTATATTTATAGGCAGAGTCAATTGCCTGTTGGATTCTGTGAACGTTTGAGGCAAATGTTGCGATTATAATCCGTTCCTGAGCTAAGCGAAAGATTTCATCAAAAGTTTGACCCACCGTTTTCTCTGAGAGAGTCAACCCGGGTCTTTCTACGTTTGTACTATCAGATAAAAGTACTAATACGCCTTTATTGCCTAATTCCGCAAACCGTTGGAAATCAGCCACTTGACCGTCAACTGGAGTCTGATCAAATTTAAAGTCACCGGTATGAACGATTGTTCCTATAGGTGTATGAATACCTAATGCAACTGAATCAGGGATACTATGACTAACTTTAATGAATTCAATATTAAATGACCCTAGAGAAATAGTTTCTCTAGGTTTAACTACATTCAATTTAGCATTGGAAACAAAATTAGCCTCTTTTAATTTGCCTTCCAGTAAACCTAAGGTAAGCTTTGTACCATAGACCGGAACATTTAGTTCTTTTAAAACATAAGGTAAGCCACCAATGTGATCTTCGTGCCCATGAGTCAGTATAATTCCTTTAACTTGATTCCGATTTTCCAGTAAATAAGAAATGTCAGGAATAACTACATCAATTCCTAACAGCTCATCTTCCGGAAACATCATGCCAGCATCTATTACCACAATTTCATTACCATATTTTACTGCCATCATATTCTTTCCTATTTCCCCAAGACCGCCCAGGGGAATAAGAAATACTTTCTTATTGCTCTTTATATACTTATCCTCCTCTCCCATTATTTTTGCCGGACCAGTATCACCTCACTTCATTATAAGGGATTTAGTTGAACTTTACAAGCAAACCTTGTTTCTAGTATTACCGATAGTTATTTAAAAAAAAACCTGCAAAGCAGGTTAGCCAAGCAGGTTTTTATAACTTACCGAGCTTTTGTAAACTTTCTCTAATTTTAGCCTCTTGCTCCGGTGTAGCTTTAATCATAGGTAAGCGCAAGCCCCCAGCATTTATTCCCATTAGGTTTACAGCAGTTTTTACAGGAATCGGGTTTGTGGTTATAAATAAAGTACGGAAAAGGTTAAATAAATTCAAGTGAATTTTTAGGGCTTTTTCCACATCTCCTTGAATAAAAGACTCAATCATCTCTTTAATTTCTTTCCCGGCAACATGACTGGCCACACTGACAATACCATGGGCTCCTAAGGCCAGCATAGGTAAAGTTAAAGAATCATCTCCACTGAAAATAAGAAAATCATCAGGTACCAGTGATTTTAAAAGAGAAACCTGGTCCATATTGCCGGCTGCTTCTTTAATAGCTTTAATATTAGGAATTTCAGTGAGTTTAGCCACAGTCTCCGGTAGTAAATTAGTTGAAGTTCGACCGGGAACATTGTAAAGCATTACAGGTAATTTCGTAGATTGGGCAATTGCTTTAAAATGTTCATATAAAGCATCTTGGGGAGGCTTATTATAATACGGAACTACTAACATAACCCCATCGACACCGATTTCTTCTGCCCTTTTTGTCAGTTCGATACTTTCTTGTGTGTTGTAGGAACCGGTACCGGCTATCACCTGCCCTTTATTGCCAATGGCTTCTTTTACAGCTTGATATAGTTTTACCTTTTCCGTGAAAGAAAGAGTTGGCGATTCTCCCGTTGTTCCGGAAACTACTACTCCATCATTACCGTTATCAATTAAATACTCAGCCAGTTTCTGGGCAGCTTGATAATTCACCTCTAAATTATCATCAAAAGGTGTTATCATGGCTGCTAAAACCCTACCAAATACCATATTTTCTCCCCCTAACCTAATTTAAATCTTTTATGCAAAACTTTTACTGCTTTTTCCATATCATTTTTCCTCACCAAACACCAGATGGTTGTATGGGAATCAGCTGTTTGCATTATTTCAATATTCTCTTCCGTTAAAGCTTCTACAATTGTGGCCATGACACCGGGAACCCCTGCCATATTAGCACCAACTACGGAAATTTTGGCACAATCGGGAGTAGTAAAGACTTCCAAACCCATATTCTGTAATATTTTCACAGCTTTTTCAGTGTCCTCATCCTTAACGGTAAAGATTGCTTCCTCTGGATAAATATTAATAAAATCTACACTAATGTTGGCTAAAGCTAATGCACGGAAAATCTTTAAATTTAATTTTTTTCCGTTTTCTTTTGCATTTAAGTTAATTTTTAACTGAGTTATATTTGGCACCTGGGTAATACCGGTTATTATGCGATCATTGGGAATCTCTACTTTATTAGCATGCCCTAAATTAGTTACTAAAGTACCAGGAGTTTCTTCAAAAGTTGATCTTATTCTCAAGGGAATATTTTTTTGCATAGCTATCTCTACAGCTCGGGGATGAATTACTTTTGCCCCTTGATGAGCCAAATTACAAATTTCTGTATACGTAACAACATCTAAAGTTTTGGCCTCTTCTACTATCCGGGGATCAGCAGTTTTTATCCCGTCCACATCAGTAAAAATATCGATATATTCCGCCTCTAAAGCAACCCCTAAAGCGGCGGCAGTAGTGTCACTGCCACCCCTTCCTAATGTTGTTAATTCCCCAGTTTCGGTAATCCCTTGAAATCCAGGAACGATAACTATTTTATTTTCCTCCAAACTTTTTATAATCCGTTCAGGTTTAACTTGAAGAATCCGTGCCTCAGTAAAAACATTGTCAGTAATTATGCCTGCCTGAGCCCCATTCAAAACAATGGTTTCATGTCCAAGTTTATTAAATAACTGGGATATAACTACAGCGGAAATTATCTCTCCACAATTGAGAAGCATATCTAATTCTCGTACCTTGATTTCCGGGTGAATTTCTTTTAGTAAATCAATTAAAGTATCAGTAGCATAAGGGTCCCCTTTCCGGCCCATGGCAGAAACCACTACGACACAACTATATCCTTCCTTTTTGGCGGCAATTACCTTATTTACAGCTTGTAATCTTTTTTCTGGTGAGGAAAGGGACGAACCTCCAAATTTTTGAACAATTATCCGCACAAGCTCCACCTCATTAAATCAAGTTGTTCTTAATAAGTTCTTCGGCAATTTGAACAGTATTTGTGGCTGCACCTTTACGAATTTGGTCTGAAACTACCCAGAGATTTAAAGCATTAGGTTCATATAAATCTTTTCTAATTCTACCAACATACACTTCATCCTTTTCAGAAGCAAAAAGAGGCATAGGATACAGGTTTTGCTGAGGGTCATCTTGCACAATAATACCTTTTGCTTTTTGCAATAATTCTCTGGCTAAATCAGGGCTAATTGGCTCCTCCGTTTCAATGTAAATTGATTCAGAGTGACTTCTGTATACAGGAACCCTAACAGTGGTAGCCGTAATTTTAATTTCAGAATCCTCTAAGATTTTTTGGGTTTCATAGACCATTTTCATTTCTTCTTTGGTATAATTTTCTTCCATCCAAACATCTATGTGAGGAATCAAATTAAAAGCAATTTGATATTGGAATACCTCCGGATTTACCGGTTTTCCTTCAAACACTTGTTTTATTTGTAAAGTCAATTCGTCAATAGCTTCCTTACCTGCTCCGGATACAGCTTGATAAGTAGAAACAACAATTTTTTTAATTCTACTGTATCTATATAAGGGGTAAAGGGCTGCTACCATGATTGTTGTGGAACAATTAGGATTGGCAATCAGCCCTTGATGTTTTTGAAGAGCATGGGCATTTACTTCGGGAACAATTAGAGGCACATCTGGTTCTAAGCGAAAGGTACTGCTGTTATCAATAACAACTACCCCTTGTTTTTGAGCTTCCCTGCCAAAGGCTTTACTGGCCGGACCACCTGCAAATAAAGCCAGGTCTATACCTTGAAAAGATTTTTCAGTAGTTTCCTCCACAGTATAATTTACCCCTTGGTAATTGATTTGGGTGCCGGCGGAACGAGAACTGGCCAATAATTTTAAGTTTTTATAAGGAAAATTTCTTTCCTCCATCACTTTAAGAATTTCCTGCCCCACGGCACCAGTAGCTCCAACAATAGCAACATTTAACTTTTTCATTACAAAATACTCCTTTCTAATGATTTGCCCACTAGAAGGAGTAAAAAAACTATCTATCTAAAATAGGCTGTAATTGTTTTCCTTCTAGTGCGGCCAGTATCGTATCTAATAAAAGATCCATATTAGCCACTAAAGAATTAGGTTTCTCTTGTGGGTTATCTTGTTTAAAAGGAACAAAATAAATATTTTTAGAATTCAAAAGGATGCCAATATTTTTGGCATTATTCCCCAATCCGTCATTAGTAGAAATGGCAATTACAACGGGTTTAGAATTTCTTAATTGGGCCTTAACGGCCATTGTTACCACACTATCAGTAATTGCATTGGCCAACTTACCTAGAGTATTCCCAGTGCAAGGGGCAACTACAATACAATCCAGATAGTTCTTGGGACCGATAGGTTCAGCTTCTGCAATAGTAGTAATTATAGGATTACCTGAAGCTTCTAAAAATTTATTATACCAATCTTGAGCTTTACCAAACCTGGTATCTGTATTTAAAGCAGCTTCAGAAAAAATTACATGTACATCTGCTCCTTCTTTTTTTAGTTTTTCCACTTGGGGAAAAGTTTTTTCAAAAGTACAGTGACTCCCGGTGATAGCAAAACCAATTTTTTTACCTTTTAATCTCATAAACCTTTACCTCCTACCTCATTTTCTAAAGATAGGGAAATTTCCTTCAAAATAAGGTCGGGTAAAGTTTGGGCTAGGATTAGCCCTGCTGTTTTTGGTGCAAATTTACCGGGCAAGCTAGGAGCTAAAATGGCTTTTATTCCTAATTTTTCAGCTGCTTTAAAATCAGTCCCTCCTGGTGCGGTAGCAATATCAATAATTAGAGTATCTTTATTAAGTAAGCTTAATATATTTTTATCTAAAACTTGGACCGGTACAGTGTTAAAAATAAGATCTGCTTTGGGAAGGATTTGGGGCATTTGTTTAAATTCAGCTGCTTTTAATCCCATTTCCAAAATTCGTGCTCTTGCTTCAGGTTTACGGGCAAATACTACTGTATCGGCTCCTAAAGCATCTAATTTTCGTGCTAAAGTCTTACCGCACCTACCGAAGCCAATGACCACACTTTTGCTGCCGTGAATTGTTATTGGCAATTCAGCCATAGCCATTTGTAGGGCACCTTCAGCTGTAGGAATGGAATTGAGAATAGCTATTTCATCCAGATTAGCAATTTCTATGACTTTCTTATTATAGAATCTAGCCCATTCCTTTAAAAAAGGTTTGGCTACACCTAAAAAAATAGGTACATGGCCGGGTATAGATTGGAAAAATTCCTCAGTTATGGTCAGCTTTAAAGAAGACATAGTAGTAATAACATTTCCTTCTAAATCTGTTCCAGCCATCGGTAATATAATAGCATGAACATTTTCAATTGTCTCAGAAAGCTGAGTGCAAAATTGACAACCCGTTAATTCTGGTCTTTCTTCAAAACCAATAACCTTAACCTGAGCACCGAATTTTATAAGGCTGTTTGCCAAAACAACCTGGCGTTCATCTCCACCAATAAGAGCCACCTTAACTCCGGCTAATTTATTACCCATTTCGAAACCTCCCTACCTCATATTACAGCAATGTATAATATGAAGTACGCCGGAATTAGGTGCACACATGGATTAAATTGTTATAATTGGAATTTTATTATAATATATTCTCTAAACCCGAAACAAGTCCTTTCCAGGAAATCACTTTTTTAATTGCTAGCATTATGCCAGGCATAAAACATTCTCTTGACAAAGAATCATGTTTAATAGAAAGGGTTTGCCCAATACCTCCTAATATCACCTCCTGATGTGCAATAAGACCTGGTAACCGAATACTATGCACTCTCATACCCTGAAAATCTCCACCACGTGCTCCAGCAATTTTTTCATACTCCTGTTCATGTCCCTGACGAAATTCCTGTCGTACTTTAGCTATTTCTTCTAAAGTTTTAATAGCTGTTCCTGAAGGTGCATCAAGCTTTTGGTCATGGTGTAATTCAATGATTTCAACATGAGGAAAGTATTTTGCTGCCTCACGAGCAAAACGCATCATTAATATTGCACCGATGGCAAAGTTAGGTGCTACAAATAGTCCTACATTTTCTTCTTTGGCTAATTTGTCCAAATAATCCAGTTCCATTTTAGTAAGACCTGTTGTACCTATAACAACATTTATGCCTTTTTCTATTACTTTAGGTATGTTATTGATTACGGCTTGGGCATTGGTAAAGTCAACCATTACATCTATTTCTTTATTTTCTAATAAATTGACTAAATTCGTTTCTATTTTTACACCGGTTTCCGCAAGCCCTACCAGTGTTCCGATATCATTACCGTTATTTGTTACATCAAAAGCAGCGGTTAATTGTAATTCCGGATCTTTTAAGATATTTTTACATATTTCTCTGCCCATTTTGCCGCATGCGCCTATAACTCCTACTTTAATTTTATTCATTATACCATTACGGCCTCCTTATATTCTCCAAGTAATTTATAATATATCAAAAAAAGCCAAAGGGATAAATATCCCTTTGGCTGCATGCCGCAAGATATCCCCACACCCTCTAAACGAGATAGCACTCCATCTATAGTTTGGGTATAACTATAGATGACAGTCCTGCACTTATTCAATGCAGGCCCAGCCTAATAATCTAGGGTTATTATTAGACTTCGGCGAAAACCCCTTTTTTATCAGTTCACAGACAACCCTCTATCTCCCTGATAATACTCATGATTTTCGCGCCTCTACCTCATCCCCAGAGAGATGAGGTATATATTAAATTTATAATAATATACCACAATTAAATTATTACTGTCAAGGATTAGCTAAAATTATTACCACCATTTTTCTCCACACAATCTATCTAAAATAATAGCTACGGCGCTTCGTACAGAAAGGTGGTTATATTCACCGCTACCCATAATAGGGTACAACCGATAATCAGCCTTCTCCATGATTTCTCTGGCTATACCCCATCCTGTACCGAATAAAAGTAAAAAGTTGGTCCCCTCATTTTCTTCTATTTCCCGCCGCAAATCTCTGTAACCTATAGAATTTTCATATAAGCGGGCATCTGTAACAACCAGTTTTAACTTTTGAGGATACTCATTTGTAATTTCCTTTTCTACTTCCGCTAAGCTGCTTTTAAGGACAACTTTCTCCAATGCGGTTTTTCGGTCAGGATTATAAATACTTCCGTAACCTTTTTGCCAGTAATCCAATATTTCTTTTATTATTGCCTGTTGAGTCGGCAAAGGATGAATTAGATAATATTTTTCTAATCCGTAAGTAGTGACGGTACGGGCAATATCATGAATATCTAAATTAGTAACCGATGTTGAAATAATCTCCATCCTTTTATTATAGATGGGATAGTGAACCAGCCCTAAAAATACTTTACCCATTAGCAGATTCCTCTTTTTTAACTTCTTCCAGTAGAATTTTTTCCTCTGGACTTAATTCATATTTATCCAATAATTCCGGTCTTCTTTTTAAAGTCCTACGTAAAGATTCTTTTTTGCGCCAGAGACGGATTTTTTCGTGATTACCTGACAACAGAACATCGGGAACTTTTAAATTTCTAAAAACACGTGGTCTGGTATACTGAGGGTACTCTAACAGTCCTGTATAAAAAGAATCCTCTTGAAAAGATTCCATTTCTTTTATTACACCGGGTATTAAACGGGCAATAGCATCAACCATGACCATTGCCGGAATTTCACCGCCTGTTAAAACATAATCTCCGATTGAAAATTCACGGGTGACGAAATGGCGAATTCTTTCATCAAAACCTTCGTAATGACCACAAATAAAAGCCAAATTGTCCTTAGAGGCCAGCTCTTTTGCTTTTTCCTGATTAAAGATTTCCCCTTGGGGAGTAACTAAAATAATTTCCTGATTAGGTTGATTAAAATCCCAGTTAGCCTCTAATGCTAAGATTATCGGTTCGGGTCGTAAAACCATTCCCGCGCCTCCCCCAAAGGGATAATCATCCACCGATTTATGTTTGTCTTGGGCATAATCACGAAAATTTATTAAATCTATTTTCAGAATACCCTTTTCCCTGGCTTTATGTAAAATACTTGTATTAAAGGGGCCATTAAACATTTCGGGGAAAATTGTAAATATTTTTATATTCACTTAAATCCCTCCCCTAATCTAATAACCCCGGAGGTAATTCAACAAAAACTTTTTTATTAGTTAAATCTATACTTTTGATTACCGATTTTAAAGCCGGTAGTAATATTTCTTTAGTATCATTTTCCACTACATAAACATCATTACTACCAGTGGAGATTACATCTTTAATTTTGCCTAAATAATTTTCCTTTTCATAAACATTTAAACCGATAAGATCAAAAATATAATAATGGTCCGGAGGTAAAGGCATCAGTTGTTCACGAGTAATACAAATATATGTATTTCTTAATTGTGCCGCCGCATTTATGTCCGGATATTCTTTAAATTTAATTAAAAGGACGTCCTGATGATATTTTACACTTTCAATATGCACTTTTTTATACTCAGGCGATAATTCTAAATAAGCATATTCTAGTTCATCATAACGTTTTGGATTATCAGTCAGTGGCAATACTTTTACTTCACCTCTAATACCGTGAGTAGTGAGAATTTGTCCAATTCTTATCAATACTGACTCACCTGCCTGATTTTCTCATTATCAGTTCCCTCTGATTTCCACAATAATTCCATCTTTGATAACTATTTCCGTCCTATTTAGAGCATCGAAGTTATCTCCTACTTGGATTTCTACGGGACTGTCTATTGTTCCTTGCACTACTTCTTCTCCGATACTTAGTTTACTGATAATTTTTAGTTCTTCCATAAATTTTTGTTTATATGCATTTAGTTTTTGTCTTTCAACTTCCAGCTGTTGTTTGATTTGGTTTATTTGAGGGTGACCTTTTAAAGTTAATTCTGTTATGCTTTTTTTGGCATTTTTATCAAAAACATCCAAATCAGCTTCTAACTTTTTTAAAGTCTCTTGAATTTTAGCGGCTGCTTTCTTTTTATAATCTTCTGTTACCACCTGTTTAACTACAACCGTTCTCATAATATTAATCTTCGACAATTAAATCACTCCTTATTCAGATTAGGATTCAGGGAAACAGTTAATAGTTTATAGTAAAAAAGGGCTGTTATCAGCCCTAATTATAAAATCTCTACACTAACTTTTTTTCCCTCTTTAGCTGCAGCAGCTTTTACTACTGTACGAATTGCTTTAGCAATACGGCCTTGCTTTCCTATTACTTTTCCCATATCCTCCGGTGAAACTGATAATTCTAAAATAATAGTTCGTTCACCTTCAACTTCATTTACGTGCACATCTTCTGGATGGTCTACTAAGGATTTTGCTAAATACTCAACTAACTCCTTCAAACTGCTACACCCCCTTTATTAATTATGAAGAATGCCAGCTTTTTTGAATAAAGATTTAACAGTATCAGAGGGCTGGGCACCTGTTTTAAGCCATTTTGTGGCTTTTTCTTGATCAATATTAATAACAGCAGGATTAGCGGTTGGGTTATAAATACCAATTTCATCTATAAAGCGACCATCTCGTGGAGAACGAGAGTCTGCCACAACAATACGATAAAAAGGATTTTTCTTAGCACCCATTCTTTTTAATCTTATTTTCGTTGCCAAATATAGTCACCTCCTTAATAAAGTAACAAATTGAAATATTTTATATAAAAGGTAATTTTAATTTACCCTTTTTACCTTTTTTACCGGTGGCTACTCCGGAAAATTGTTTAATCAGTTTTTGGGCTTGTTCAAATTGTTTTAAGAGTCTATTCACATCTTGAATCCGGGTACCGCTACCCATGGCAATCCTTTTCCTTCTACTTCCGTTAATAATATTAGGATTTTTCCTTTCTTCATTGGTCATTGACTGAATAATAGCTTGAAATTTAATAAACTCTTTTTCATCAAATTCCATACCTTTTAATTTAGCCTTATTCATACCGGGAATCATATCTAAGACCTGGTCTAAGGGGCCCATGTTTTTCATTTGCTGCATTTGATTGAGAAAATCATCAAGAGTAAATTCAGCCTTCAGAAACTTCTGCTGCATTTCTTGGGCTTTTTTAGCGTCAAAACTTTCTTGAGCTTTTTCAATAAGTGTTAAGACATCACCCATTCCCAGTATCCTGGAAGCCATGCGGTCCGGATGAAAAGGTTCTAATGCATCTAACTTTTCACCCATGCCTACGAATTTTATAGGTTTGCCTGTAACGGCTTTAACGGAAAGAGCAGCTCCTCCCCTGGTATCCCCATCTAATTTAGTTAGGACAACACCGGTTAATTCCAGTAGCTCATTAAATCTTTCGGCTACATTGACTGCATCTTGTCCGGTCATGGCATCTACTACCAGTAAAATTTCTTGAGGATTCACCTCTTTCTTGATCATGGTCAATTCTTCCATTAAGGCTTCATCTATATGAAGTCTACCTGCTGTATCAATAATAACAATATCATTTCCATGATAGTTAGCGTGTTTAACCGCCGCTCGGGCAATATCTACAGGACTTGTTTTATCTCCAAGACTAAAAACTGGTACATCTAATTGTTCACCTAACACCTGTAATTGTTTAATGGCAGCGGGTCGATAAATATCACCGGCAACTAAAAGAGGACGCCGGCCCTGTTTTTTAAAAAGACGGGCTAATTTACCGGTTGATGTGGTTTTACCGGAACCTTGTAAGCCAACCATCATTATTATTGTAGGAGGTTTATCAGCGAAATTTATTTTACTTTGTGTTCCACCCATCAATTGAGTCAGTTCATCATTAACTATTTTTATAACCTGTTGACCGGGTGTTAAGCTTTCTAATACCTCATGACCTAAAGCCCGTTCACTTACTTTATTAATAAAATCTTTAACAACTTTATAGTTAACATCTGCCTCAAGTAAAGCCATTCTGACTTCACGCATAGCAGCTTTCAAATCTTTCTCAGAGATTTTACCCTGTCCTTTTAATTTCTTAAAGACATTCTGCAGTTTTTCACCCAAACTTTCAAAAGCCACTTTTTTCACCCCTTTATTTGCTATTGGGTTAACATTTCAGGTCAGTGGGCCAGTGAGCGAAGTTTATTGTTCACCTACCCAATTTATTGTTCTCAGACAACGGAATGGAGTAAATTTTTCAATTCCCTAAAAAGACTTTCTTCGTTTTGTTTTTGAGAACTTGTTAACTGATTTTCAAGTTTATCAATTAATTCTAATGCTTTTTGAAGTTTTTCCTTATTATCCTGAAATTTTTTTACTAACCCTAACTTTTCTTCATACTCTTCCAGTGCCTTTTCTGACCTTCTAATTATATCATAAACGGCTTGCCGAGAAATCTTTTGTTGTTCAGCTATTTCTCCTAAAGATAAATCCCATTGATAGTATAGGTCGAACATTGATTTTTGTTTTTCCGTAAGAAGAGCACCGTAAAAATCAAATAATAAAATTAAATAAGCCCTTCTTTCCAGCATATTTCCACCTTCTCATGTTAAGTCTTTTTACTTAACAGAAAAAATAATATAATATTTATTTTATCTTGTCAAGCATTTTAACTTAACAGAAAAAGGCCTGCATTACAGGCCTTTTTAGTGCTCACAGTTAACCCCAATTTCTAGCTCACTAGAGTATGGGCCAACCGATTAGCTTCATACTTAATTTTCTCCTCATCCAATCCCTTTACTTCATAATCTTTCATAATCACTTGTCCATCAATAATAGATGTTTTTACATCTGAACCCTGGGCAGAATAAATGATATTTGCTATTAAATCGTGACGGGGGTATAAATGAGGTTTATCTAAATCGATAAGGATAATATCTGCTTTCTTTCCTATTTCAATACTTCCAATTTCTTTTTCCAGATTTAATACTTTGGCTCCACCTAATGTTCCCATTTCTAAAACTCGATCTGCTGGTAAAACTGTAGGATCACCCCAGCTTACTTTATGTAGTAAAGCTGCAAGATGCAATTCTTCTAGCATATTTAAATTATTGTTACTGGACGCTCCGTCAGTTCCAATCCCTAAAACTATGTTGCGCTCTAAAATGTGAGGTATGGGTGCCATACCGCTAGCCAGTTTCATGTTACTGGTAGGATTATGGGCAATTCCCACTTTCACCTGTTGTAAAATATCCAAATCATCTTCTGTTAAATGTACACAGTGAGCCGCTAAAACAGGTACTTCAAAAAGCCCCAAATCATAAACGTGTCGAATAGGTGTTTTTCCGTACTGTTTTCTAATATCGTTAAATTCACTTTTAGTTTCAGCCAAATGAATATGGAGACCCACCTGTAATTCTTTTGCTAATTCAACCACCTTTTCCAGATAATCAGGGGGACAGGTATAAGGAGCATGGGGTCCTAGCATGCAGGAAATCCTGCCGTTAGCTTTACCTTGCCAGGTGGAAATAAAAGTTTTACTTTCCTCCATAGTTTTGTAAGCCTTATCCGAAAAACCTGTCATTCCCCGAGATAAAACTGCCCGCATACCACTATCCTCTACCGCCCGGGCTACTTCATCCATAAAAAAGTACATATCCGCAAAAGTTGTAGTTCCGCTCTTGATCATTTCCAAGGCTGCTAACATACTACCCCAATAAACATGTTCCCCGGTTAATTTTTCCTCTGCAGGCCAAATTTTTTCCTTTAGCCAGGGCATTAATTCCATATCATCGGCATATCCACGCAAGAGGGTCATGGCTACATGTGTATGACAATTAACTAAACCCGGTAGTGCCAGACAATTCTTACCATTTATTATATCCACTTGACTGCTGTCATAATTAAGTTTACCGATATCTTTAATGTACTGGTCTTCAATTAAAATATCTCCTACAACTATTTCTCTTTTTTCATCTTTCATACTTAAAATTTCTACATCTTTAATTAAAATTTTTCCCATTTTATCCCCTCCCCTTTTTTTGGCCATAGGCGGTTAAATAGGTTTTACGCATCAGTTCAACCTCTTGGTCGGAAAGAATGTAAGTAGTACCTAAAATTTTTGTTGCTAAACCGATATGAGCGGTTTTTTCTACTAAAAGACAAGCTTTATAGGCTTCCGATAAATCTCCACCTACCCCTACCACTCCATGGTTGGCAATTAGTGCCGCTCCTTTCAATCCTAAGGCTTTAACCACATTTCGAGCTAATTCTTGCGAACCGGGTAGAGCATATTCACTAACCTCTGCCCAGCCTCCAACTACCATAGCCATATCCTCGATTAAAGGTGGTACAGGTTGGCGACTGGCTGCATAGGCACTGGCATATAGACTGTGTGTATGTACTATCGCAGTAACATCTTTTCTATTTTTATAAATTTCTATATGCATCAGTAATTCACTGGAAGGTTTACGCCGTCCTTCCAGTACTCGCCCTGAAAAATCTACTAAGACCAGGTCATCTTCTTCTAAAAAATCATATTCCATGCCACTGGGGGTAATTAATATTTTTCCCGGCTCTACTAGACAACTGATATTTCCCCAGGTTGAAGCCACCAGTTTTTCTTGGACCATTTTTTTACCGAAATAAAGCATTTCCTGCTTAAAGTTCATTAGAAACCATCCTTTTTAAGTTAATGGAATAATCCGGTTTAATTATTCCCTGGTCAGTAATAATGGCAGAAATCAATTGATGAGGAGTAACATCAAAAGCAGGATTATACACATTTACCTCTTTAGGAGCAATCCAGACATCCCCGATTTTTTTTACTTCTAGGGGATTACGCTCTTCGATAGGTATTTCCTTACCGGTTTTCAGGCTTAAATCAAGAGTAGATGTGGGAGCGGCTACATAAAAAGGAATATTGTGATAATGGGCTAAGACAGCTACTCCATATGTACCGATTTTATTGGCAGTATCTCCATTGGCGGCAATTCGATCAGCACCTACAATGACACAATTAATTTTTCCCTGCTGCATTAAATAGGCAGCCATATTATCAGAAATCAAGGTAACGGGTATACCATCTGCTAAAAGTTCATAGGCTGTTAATCTAGCACCTTGTAATAAGGGTCTGGTTTCATCTACATAAACCATTTTAACCTTCCCTTGTTGGTATGCTGCCCGAATCACACCTAACGCCGTACCGAAACCGGCCGTAGCCAGAGCACCGGCGTTACAATGGGTAAGGATACCTGCGTCATGGGGGATAAGTTCTTGACCCAGCTCCCCTATTTTTTTATTCATGGCCAAGTCTTCCTCATGAATTTTTTGGGCCTCTATTTCCAATTTTTCGATAATGTCTTTTACTAAAATATCTTCTTTCTCTAGAACTTTTAACATCCGATTAAGGGCCCAGAATAAATTAACTGCTGTGGGGCGTGTTTCTTTTAGGACTGTAGCAGCTTCTCTTATTTTGGTCAAAAATTCTTTCTGGGGCAAATTTTTATATTCATAGGCTGCTAATACTAATCCATAAGCCGCAGCTACTCCGATAGCCGGTGCTCCCCTTACTTTCATTTCTTTAATCGCCTGCGCAACACACATAAAATCGTTACATTCCACAAAACTTACATCTATAGGCAGCTTAGTTTGGTCCAGTAAAATGAGCTTACCTTCTGTGAATTTAATTGCTTCCATTTCTTTCATCTCCCCAAAATATTATCCTAAATTACCGGCTTCTTTATAGGCCTCTGCACAGAGGCAATTCTGAATTTCGTCCAAATCTTCCAGGGAATTGATAATCAGTTTTTGTAAATTAGCTCCATTTTCAGCCAAAGTTTGTTTGACCTCCTCATGGGTTAAAGGGTTAGGGGAGATGCCGGCTGCAAAATTGGTAACCGTAGCAATAGTGGCATAACACATACCTAGCTCCCGGGCCAATATCACTTCAGGAACGCTGGTCATGCCAACCACATCTCCACCCCACATTTGAAACATTCTAATCTCTGCAGGAGTTTCGAAACGCGGCCCTTCAGTGCAGACATAAGTACCCTGGGAGTGCAAGGTTATTTCTTGAGGACAGTTTTCCTGAATTACTTTTCTTAAGTGAGGACAATAAGGTTCCGTCATATCTATATGTAACACTTTTCCTTCTTCAAAGAAGGTTTGTTTACGTCCTTTTGTAAAATCTATAAACTGGTCGATAAGCACAAAATCTCCGGGAACCATTGAAGGATTTAAGGAACCTACAGCAGCGGTAGCAATTATTTTCTTAACCCCTAACTTTTTTAAAGCCATAATATTTGCTTGGTAATTAATAGCATGAGGTGGGACTGAATGGCGAAAGCCATGTCTGGCCAAAAAAGCTATTTCCTTGTTTTGGTAAACTCCTATTTTTACTTGCACATTCCCATAAGGTGTGTCTACGGTAACCTCCCTTAAGGAGGTTAACATCTTGGGATTATAAACTCCCGTACCTCCTATTACTCCAAAATTAATCGACATCATCCTCATCCTCCATCTCAGCGAATAGTGCAGCAACAAAATCTTGGGGGTTAAATTCTTGCAGATCTTCTGCTTTTTCCCCTACCCCCACCAATTTTACCGGCAGGTTTCTTTCTGCTTTTATTCCCACCACAACTCCACCTTTTGCAGTTCCATCTAATTTGGTTAAAACAACACCTGTTACTCCCGTAGCTTCTCCGAAAACTTTAGCTTGAGATAAAGCATTTTGACCGGTAGTTGCATCCAAAACCAAGAGAACTTCTTTTAAGGCACCTGGAGCTTCACGATCAATAACCCGACGAATTTTTTTCAGTTCTTCCATTAAATTCACTTTATTGTGCAATCTTCCTGCTGTGTCAATTATTAAAACATCTATATTTCGGTTTTTTGCCGCCTGAACCGCATCAAAAACAACTGCTCCTGGATCAGCGCCTTCTGAATGTGCGATTACATCAACACCAATTCGCTGGCCCCAAACTTTTAATTGGTCAATAGCAGCAGCCCGAAAAGTATCACCCGCTGCCAGTAAAACCTTTTTCCCTTCAGCCTTTAACTTATAGGCAATCTTACCAATACTGGTGGTTTTCCCCACTCCATTAACGCCAACCACTAAAATAATATTTAACTCTCCAGGATCAAGGTTAAGCCGTAGAGGTTCTGTGCCCATAATTTCTATAATTTCCTCTACTAATACTTTTTTCAACTCCTCTGCATCCTTTATCTTTTCTTTTTTCTCCCGTTCCCGCAGTCTTTCCACTAATTCAAGGGCAGTATTTACCCCTACATCACCTTGAATCAAAACTTCTTCTAATTCTTCATATAATTCTTCATCAATTGATTTACCTTTAAAAACGTCAAAAACTTTATCTACAAAACCCTTTCTGGTTTTGGTTAAACTTTCTGTAAGCTTCTGTCCTTCTTTATTCCCTGTTAAAACTTGTTTTAGCTTAGAAAAGAAACCCATATCTAACACTCTCCTTAATTTATCCTTGTCCTAACTAACCTTACTGATTTTTTCAACATCACTTAGTCTTACCGATATTAATTTGGACACTCCGGAGTTTTCCATGGTTACTCCGTATAAAATATCAGCAGTTTCCATGGTTGGCTTGCGGTGGGAAATAACAATAAATTGGGTTTTGCGAGCATACTTTTTTAGAAATTGAGCAAATTTAATAGCATTTGCTTCATCAAGGGCAGCTTCAATTTCATCTAAGATACAAAAGGGTGTAGGTTTAACTTCTAAAATAGCAAATAAAAGTGCAATAGCTGTCATAGACCTTTCTCCACCAGAAAGTAAAGAAAGGGGTTGGGCTTTTTTCCCAGGGGGTTGGGCAGTTATTTCAATTCCTGTATCCAAGAGATTATTATCATCTGTTAAATCTAAATGAGCGCTGCCACCACCAAACATTTCCACAAAGACTTTGTTAAAAGCTTCATTTACTAAAGCAAAGGTTTCTTTAAATTTTTTACTTATAATTTGATCCATTTCCTTAATGACTTTACCCAGAGATAGCTTTGCCTCTTCTAAATCAGAATACTGTTTAGTCAGAAAATCAACTCTTGATTTGACCCGTTCAAATTCATCAATCGCGGCAAAATTTACTTGTCCCAATTGTTGAATCCTGTTTTGCAATTCATTAATTCTTTTTTGAGCACTTCTTTTATTGGTTATGTTTAATACAACTTCATTTACCTCTTCCAAATTATAATTATACTGTTCCTTTAGTTTTTCTTCATTTTGATTAATTTCCATTTGAACCCGGGCCAACTTCATGTCTATTTGAAATTTTTCATTATTAAACTTATTTAAAAGTGATTGTTTTTCTTTAACTTTTAACTCTAAAGAATTAATCTTCTCCTGCAAATATTCCTTTTCTTCTTTAAAAAGAGTAATGTCTTCCTCATATTTTATCAGGTTTTTACTTAATTCTTTAATAGTATCGTTAGCAGTAGCCCGAAGAAGCTGTAGTTCATTAATTTTTTCTTCTAAAATATTTTTTTCCCTTTGCAGTTTTTCCTGTTCCACTTCTATTTGGTTAAGACGTTGTTGTAGTTCAGTAATATTAATTTGTCCCAGATCATAGGCCTGTTTTAAAGTAGCCAGATTAATTTTCTCTTCATTTAGGTTGTTGTTTAGAGATTCTTGACCGGCAGCCATTTCCTGTAAAGCGGTTTCCATTTCTTTAATCTGTATTTGTAAAGAATGATGTTTTTCAGTTATTCTTGTTAGTTCATAATTATTATTCTCTTTTTGTTTCAATAGTTTAGCTATGTCTTGCTCTATTTCATTTTTGTCAAATATCAGCAATTGTTCTTCTGATTTAATCCTCTTTATTTCCTGGATAACCTGTTGGCCCTCATTATTATTTTCTACAATTTCCAAGTTTTTGGACTGAAGTAGTTCTTGTAGTTTAGAAATCTTCTCCATATATTTTTGCTGTTCTAATTCTTCCTTAGCCAGTGTTGCAGAAATTTTATTTATTTCATTTTTTATCTCTTCAATCTTTTTAGAAAGCTCATTAATCAATCTTTTACGGGTTAATAGACCGGTTTTTTGTCGATTAAAGTTACCACCGGTTAATGCACCACCGGGACTAATTACCTCTCCTTCTAAAGTTACCATCCTAACATTAAAGTTTAACTTTTTACCCAAAGCCACCGCCCCGGATAGGTCTTTAACTATCCAAACCCGGCCTAAAAGATAGTTCATTATCTGTTGATATTTGGGTTCAAAATTGATCAAATCCACCGCTTTCCCTAAAATATTGCTATCTTTAATTTCTTGAGAATTGTTAGCTGTTTTAATTGTATTTAAAGGTAAAAATGTAGCACGACCTTTTTTATTAATTTTAAGAAAATCAATGGCCTTTTGGGCATTTAGATCATCTTCGGTTATCAAATATTGTAAAGATCCTCCTAAAGCAGTTTCAATGGCTATTTCTAAATGTTTTGGCACTGTAATAACGTCTGCTACAGTTCCAATAATACCAGTAAAACTGCCTTGATTTTTTCTTTTTGCTTCTAAGATGGCTTTAACTCCTTGTTGATAGCCCTCACCTGTTTCTTCCATCTCCTGTAATACTTGTAGTTTAGAATTTAATTGCTGGTATTTATTTTGTTTAGCCTCTAAATCTTTTTTATATTGTTTTTGAATCTCCTGATGATCATTGAACTTATTTTTAGTGTTTTCAAGTTCAGTTTCTATATTTTTTCTCTCTTCAAATAAAATATATCTTTTCTTTTCGATATTTTTAGCTTCTTCTTCTTTTATCTGAAGTGCAACCTTAAGATTTTCTAATTTATTTTCTAATTGTTGCAGTTGCTTTTCTTGTAATTTTATTTCACCGGATAATTTACTAAGCTGATTATTAATTTGAGCCTTTTCTTGTAATGTATCAATTAACTGGGATTTAAAACTTTCTAATAAAGATGTATTATTGGCAATATTTGCTTTTTGTTTAGTTATTTGATCCGTTAATTCTTCAACAATAGCTAAGGATTTCTGATATTTTTTCTGCAAAAGATCCTGTTCTTCTTTGTTCTTAGTTATATTGCTGATTAGGGAATTTTTCTCTTCAACTAAATTTGTCTGTTCTGATTTTATTCTTGTAATTTGAGCTAAAAGACCTGCTTCCCTTTCCTCAGACATTGCTATTTCATGTTCCTGTCGTTTTAGTTCACTATTAGTATCATAATAAGTTTTTTGCATTTCGAATATTTTTTGTTCTAAAATTTGTAACTGGAAACGGTCCTTGGCAATATTATTCTCAAGTTGATGAGTTGCTGTATTTATTCGGGTAACTTGATCCTCTAATGCTTGGCTTTCATTTAAAAATTCTTGTTCTTTGATTTTATTATCTTTAATGGCTTGGACAATTAAACTAATCTCCAATTGATCCAATTCCGCTTTTAATTCCTTGTACTCTAAAGCTTTGTGAGCCTGTTCTTCTAAAGTACCTATTTGTTCTTGTAACTCAAAAAGCAAATCATTAATTCTGGTTAAACTTTGTTCCGTATCCGCAAGTTTCTTCTCAGCTTCTCGTTTTCGGTAACGATACTTAACTATTCCGGCAGCTTCTTCAATTAATATTCTCCTGTCTTCAGCTTTTAAAGAAAGTATTTCATCAACTCTTCCTTGTCCTATAACTGAAAAACCGTCTTTACCTATACCTGTATCCATAAATAATTCATGGATATCTTTCATCCGGCAAGGGACTTTATTAATTAAATATTCACTTTCCCCAGAACGATAGAGCCTACGACTAACAGTAACCTCATTAAAATCTAAAGGAAATATTCCTGTAGAGTTATCTAAAGTCAGGGACACTTGGGCCATTCCAATAGGGCGACGATTATTACTACCTGCAAAAATTACGTCATCCATTCGTGCACCTCTTAAAGTTTTGGCACTTTGCTCCCCTAATACCCACCGGATAGCATCCACAATGTTGGATTTTCCGCAACCATTTGGACCTACAATAGCAGTGATTCCCTGATTAAACTCTAATTCAACTTTATCGGCAAAAGATTTAAAACCTTGAATTTCTAATCTTTTTAAATACAAAGATACACCCCCCTTAGTTTAGTGACTAGTGACTAGTTACTAGTGACTAGTTACTAGTGACTAGTTACTAGTGACTAGTTACTAGTTACTAGTTACTAGTGACTGGTGACTAGTAGAATAGTGGCTAGTGTTCGGTCAGGACATAGGTAACAAAAATGGTCCAAGACATAGGTAACACTCCTATAAAA
>CZCB01001803.1_pt1 | contig 32617 bp, 30 predicted proteins | sample 591991 | NCBI WGS metagenome assembly CZCB01 (sample SAMEA3556809, study PRJEB10932) | anaerobic digester metagenome
ACTGAGACTCCCACCGAAGAGCCGACGGTAACCCCGACGGATGACCCGACCGAGACCCCGACAGTCGAGCCGACCACTCCCAGCGAAACGATGACCCCGGAGCCGGACCCCGGCCAGGCGCTGCATCCGATCCTGGAGTGCGTGGACCTGCTGGAAGGCAGCGTGGTGAAGGCCTACTTCGGTTACCAGAACTTCGACACCATTCCGGTGACGGTTGAGATCGGTGATCTGAATTACTTTAGCCCGGACCCCATTGACCGCGGCCAGCCCGAGGTGTTTGAAGCCGGGCGCCACAAGTCCGTCTTCTCAGTCGAGTTCCCCGATGAAGTGGAGCTGGTCTGGACGCTGATCGGCCCGGATGGCGAGACCCGCACGGCGACCGCCACCAGCAGCAGCCAGCTGTGCCAGGTTCCCACCGAAGAACCGACCGAGGAGCCCACTGAGACTCCCACTGAAGAACCGACCGAGGAACCCACCGTCCAGCCGACCCAGCCGGCCTCCACCGATGAGCCGAGCCAGACCACACCTCAGCCGGCTGTGACCAACATCCCCTCGCAGAGCGGGACGGTCGTGCCCACCATGGGCATCCCCCAGGCTGTGGCCGATCCGGAGCTGATCCCGGTTACCGGCGGTGAGATGATGCAGACCCCCTTCGGCCTGCTGGAGGTTGGCCTGGTGCAGAATATCCTGATCAACCTGGGTATCGGTATGCTGGGCATTGGCTTCGTCCTTCAGGCGCTGCTGGCCTGGCTGCGAAAAGCCTGATCATAGCTGTAACCTGCAGGCTGCGCCATAGTACCCCGCTGTGGCGCAGCCTTTTCTTTGACGGGTAATCATGCGCTTATCGAATACGAGAATGAAGACACTACTCTACGCACTGGCAGGGATGATGTTCCTTGGCGCAAGCATTGTGGGTTTCGGGCGGCTGGCGCTTGAGAACATTTCGGCCTCGCACCGGCCAGTCAGAACACAGCAGCCACCGGAGGAGGGGTTCCTGCCCCTGCTGAGCCTGGAGGAGAGCCAGCTGGCGCCGGACATCACCGCCGAGCCGGCGCTGGAGGCTACCCTGGCGGCGGACGCCACCGCTGCGTCGTCGCAGGCCGCCGGGCAGTCTGCCACGCCGAAGGTGAAGTTGATCCCGACGCCGACCGCCCCGCCGCTGATCCCGGACAGGATCGTCATCCCGGCGATCGAACTGGATGCGCCCATCATTGAGGCCCAGCTGGAAGAGTTGGAGCTGGAAGGAAAGACGTACAGACAGTGGCTGGCCCCGGATGAGTATGCAGTCGGCTGGCACCCGGATTCTGCCACCCTGGGCAGGATCGGCAACACGGTGCTCAACGGGCATCACAACATCCACGGCAAGGTGTTCGAGAAGCTGGACCAGCTGCGCGCGGGAGACCGCTTTACGCTGTATTCGGGGAGCTATTACCGGGAGTACATCGTCACCAATGTGATGATCGCCGCTGAGCGCTGGATGGATCTGCAGACGCGGCTGGACAACGCGCGCTGGATCCAGCCGTCGGACGATGAGCGCGTGACCATAATCACCTGCTGGCCGCCATGGTCGAATACACACCGCCTGATCATCGTGGCCCGGCCGGTGCTGGAAAACGAACGGGTTGATTAAGTAGTCCAATATCGGAATTTCCCCCATTGCATTTCTTGATCTAACCGGTATACTATTTTGTAATGGAATATTACTGATAGGAACCCGCACTTGTAAGAGTGTTGGTAGTGGTTTACAGGACGCGATGAACTGAGCGCTTGAGTTGGTCGCTTAACCATGGAAACATGGTTGGGCGCTCAGGGAGCGAATAGCGAAACCGGCCTTCTGGCCGGTTTTTGCGTTAATCATTATCGCTGTAAAAAGGGGAGATCGCTATGGCGGACTTAATGGAGATGACACAGGTTAAGGAGTATCCGATCAGTGTAGGCGTGGATCTCGACGAAGTGTACACCAGTGAACGCCGCCGTATTCTCATCGTCGAAGACGACATCGATACCACCATGCTCTTGAAACATATCCTCAGGCAGGCAGGTTTTGACGTGTTCAGCGCGGAAAACGGGAAGGAGGCCCTGAAGAAATATGTGCAGACACCGCCCGACTTGGTGCTGCTGGACCTGATGATGCCGGAAATGGACGGGTGGGAGGTGCTTTCACACCTGCGCAGCAGTTCCAACACACCGGTAATGGTAATCTCGGCCCTGTCCAACAAAGAAACCATTGTCAACATGCTTGAACAGGGCGTGGACGATTATCTAACCAAACCGTTTTTCATCGACGAGGTAGTGGCACGGATAAACGCTGTGCTGCGGCGGGCGAAGCGGGTGCACGACTCCAGCCGGCTGACGTTCCCAAAGGTGGAACTGACCATCGATTTGAAAACTAAAGAAGTCACCTACAGGGGGCAGAACGTGCAGCTGACCAGCCGGGAGTTCAGCGTGCTGGCGGTGCTGGCTAAAAACGCGCCTGCGCTGGTCCGCTACGAGACCATCTCGCAGTCGGTGTGGGGCAAGGATTCGCAGAAGGCCCGCCAGCGCATCAAGTACCTGGTGTACCTGCTGCGCCGCAAGTTCGACCGCATCTACCCTGAGTTTGAGCTGCTGACCAACGTCGGGCGGCAGGGGTACAAGCTGCAGACCGAAGGATAACAAAAGGACCAGCCGTGCGGCTGGTCCTTTGAACGGTCAGGGGGTATTTCAGTTGGAGGCCATGATCTGGCCCTGGCGGATGTCCACCTTTTCGGCAGTGACGAACAGCCGGCCCCAGGAGGGATCGCCGTTGGCGTTGATGCAGGTCTGGAAGACCAGCGTGTCGGGGCGGGCGTACACATGCTTGAACAGCTCAGAGCTGGTGATCACCTTGCCCGTGGGGTCGTCCAGGTTGACGAAATCGGAGTAAGGGGAGTTGGGCACCAGCGCCTGGTAGCTTTCGGCAGCGGTGACCCGGTAGTAGTCCATGCGGCCGTCGCCGAACAGGACGATGATGTACTGGTTGGGCTTGAGCTTGAAGAACTCTTCACCGCTCAGGTAATTGTGTGCCAGCAGGCCGACCGCACCGTATTTCTCTGCCAGGGAGAACTGGGTGATGGTGTCTGGTTCGGTGGAGACGTAGGCGGCCTGCCCATGGGGCTGCTGCACGACCGGCAGGGCGAACTCACCGGGAACGTACACGCCCACGACGGTCTGCGAGTTCTGGTTCTTCACCTCGCGGGCGAATGTGCTCAGCAGAGGGAGGCGGGAGCGGACGGTCACCGCGGGAGCCCGGGCGGCGTCCATGTCGAAGCTGACCTGGGTGCGGGTGCCGAGCGCTGAGACGCTGGTCACGGGCAAGGAAAATTGAACCGGTATTCTGGAGAAAACACCCGACAGGGTGGTGAGGATCAGGATCGTTATAAATGTCATCTGGAACTTGCTCATCAGGCTCACCTAGCAACCATGCGGTTTGTTATGGGTTAGGCCCATATATGCTGTGGTTGTAATCTGGTAATAGAATAGTATTATTGTCCTAATTTAGCAAGCATCCAGGGCGGGCTTTTCACCCTCCTTTCAATCCTGTAAGGTGCCGGGAGGGAGCGGTTATGAAACGGGCAGCTTTTCACTGCCCGGGATTTCCTAAAACGGTTATTTTTTCTTAACGGTCCGAACACAATTGGCCGTTCGGCCAGCCAGGGGGAGAAAAAACCGCCTCCAGACACAGGAGGCGGAAGGTTGCATGGTATAATTTGCACAATTCGATCCGTTATCTATTCAATGTATTAAGAAGGAGCAATGGTATGTCTGGACATTCCAAGTGGGCTACCATTAAAAGGAAGAAAGGCGCAACCGATGCCAAGCGCGGGCAGCTGTTCACCCGCCTGACGAGAGAAATTGTTCTGGCCGCACGCGAAGGCGGCGGTGACCCCGACACCAACTTCCGGTTACGCCTGGCGGTAGACAAAGCTAGAGCCCAGAACATGCCCAAAGACAACATCGAGCGGGCCATCAAGCGCGGAACGGGCGAAAGCAAAGATGGCGCCGATTACGAGGAAGTGATGTACGAAGGCTACGCTCCGAACGGAGTGGCCCTGATGATCGAGTGCGTCACCGAAAACCGCAACCGCACCGTCGCCGAGCTGCGACACATGCTCTCTCGCAGCGGCGGCTCGCTGGGTGAAGCCGGCTCCACGGCCTGGCAGTTCCACCGGGCGGCGGTCTTCTCCATCCCCGGGAAGGAAGAGGATTACGACAGGCTCTTCGAGATCGCGGTGGAAGGCGGGGCGGACGATGTGACTTTCGAGGACGGCGAGTTCACCATCACCGGCCCGGTTGAATCCTTCAAGGTGCTGAGCGATGCCCTCCGTGCGGCGGGGTTCCAGCCGGAGGAAGCCGGCCTGCGCATGATCCCCAACCAGGAAATTGAACTCAGCACCGCAGATGCCCTGCAGGTCCTGCGCGCCATCGAGAACATCGAAGAACTGGATGACGTGCAGAATGTGTACTCCAACCTGCAAGTTTCTGAGGAGGCGCTGTCTGCGTTCGAGTCGGAGTAGGCCATGCTGGTGATCGGGATTGACCCTGGCACCGCCATCACCGGCTTTGGCCTGGTTCGCGAAACCGAAAATGGGCTGGAAATGGTGGACTTCGGGGCCATTCGCACGCCCGCGGGTATGCCGGCTGAACAGCGGCTGCTGATGCTTTACCAGGAAATCAAGCAGATTCTGCTTCTCCACCGCCCGGACGGCGCTGCGGTGGAGAAGCTTTTTTTCCGGCGGAACGTGACCACCGCGATCGCGGTCGGACAGGCGCGCGGGGTGGCCCTGCTGGCGCTGGCCGAGATGGGCATACCGGTGGGCGAATACACACCCATGGCCATCAAGCAGGCGGTCGCCGGGTGGGGCGGGGCAGAGAAACTGCAGGTGCAGGAGATGGTCCGCGCCCTGCTGCAGCTGGATGACATCCCGCACCCGGACGACGCCGCCGATGCATTGGCGGTGGCCATCTGCCACCTGCACAGTCACAGGCTGACCAATTTGCTCGATGATCACTAGCACTGCAAACGCGCAAATAAAGCAAATCCGTAAGCTGCGCGACCGCAAGGAGCGCCAGCAGACCGGCCTGTTCTTCGGCGAGGGCGTGCGCATTGTCGGCGAAGCGGTGGAGCGCGGCTGGGATGTGCAGGCGCTGATCGTCGCGCCCGAGCTGCTGACCAGCACCTACGCCAGGCAGCTGCTCAAGCAGGCGGACCGCAGGCGGGTGCTGGAGGTCAGCGCGGAGGTCTTCCGCTCGATCTCTTCAAAGGACGGCCCGCAGGGGATCGCCGCGATGGTCCGGCAGCGCTGGACGCCGCTGGAGCAGGTGCGACCAAAGGCCGGGGAGCTGTGGGTGGCGCTGGACTCCGTCGCAGACCCGGGCAACCTGGGCACCATTCTGCGGACGCATGACGCCGTCGGCGGGGCGGGCGTGATTCTGTTGGACCATTCGACCGATCCCTATGACCCTTCCGCCATCCGCGCTTCGATGGGCGCAGTCTTTTCGCAGCAGCTGGTGCGGGCCAGCTTCGAAGAGTTCGCGGCCTGGAAGCGGCGGCTGCAGATACCGGTTTTCGGAACGGACGGGGAAGCTGAAGCGGATTACCATCAGGTGGCCTACCCCGATCCGATGGTGCTGCTGATGGGCAGCGAGCGGCTGGGGCTGCTGGAACACCATCTGGCCCTGTGTGATGAGGTTCTGCGCATTCCCATGGTGGGGCGCAGCGATTCGTTGAATTTAGCCGTGGCTACCGGTATACTTCTGTATGAGATCTTCAACCAGAGGCGCGACCGTCAGCGTCCGGCCGGGTAAGATGGCCGGTTCAACAGGTTAAGGAGCAGAATGATCGCATCGGTTCAGGGATTGGTTGTCGGCATAGAAGAGGACGCACTGATCGTCCAGGTGGGGGGCGTGGGGCTGCTGGTTTATGTGCCGGCCCAGGTTGCCGCGCAGTACCAGAAGGGAGATAAGGCGCTGCTGCACACCTATCTGGTGGTGCGCGAGGATTCTCTGACCCTGTACGGCTTCGAAACCGAACACGAGCGGGATTTCTTCCGCCTGCTGCTGGGCGCGAACGGCGTCGGCCCGCGGCTGGCGCTTTCCATTCTCTCCTCCCTGTCCGTTGACGCAATCCGCCGGGCGGTGATGAACGAACAGGCGGACATCCTAGGCCGGGTGCCCGGTGTGGGCAAGAAGACGGCCCAGAAAATTATCCTGCACCTGCAGGGCAAGGTCGGCGCCCGCGAGATCTTCGAGGAAGCGGCCGGCCTGATGGATATCGACAGTGAAGTGCTCGAAGCGCTGACCGCACTGGGGTACAGCGTGATCGAGGCTCAGACCGCGCTGCAGTCCATTCCCAGGGACGCGCCCATGGACGTGGAAGAACGGCTGCGCATCGCGCTGATGCACTTTTCATCCTGATTATCGGAGGATATCAGAGGGGGATATTGAAAGAAACTGCAGCCAATTAGTATAGGAAGCCTCTCTTCCGTGCAGGCAGGCCACAACATATTTTGCTGGACAAAGCCCCCCCTTTCAGGTATGATTTTAATGTTATGCACTGAACATTACCTGGGCGGATCGGCGGTTGTTTATCCTATGATCGCCAGGATCTCAAGACCCGAGCGAGGAATTACAGCGTGGACGATACAACGAGACTGCTCAAAGACCTGACCGAAGCCCATGGAATACCAGGATATGAATCTCCCGTCCGGGAAGTCACCCGGCGCTATCTTGAGGGACTGGGTGAGCTTTCCCAGGACAAACTCGGCAGCCTGATTTGCTGCAAAGAAGGCACAGCCCCGGCACCTCGGGTAATGCTGGCCGGGCATCTGGATGAGATCGGCTTCATGGTCAAGCAGATCACGGATGAGGGTTTTCTGCGATTCCTGCCGCTGGGCGGATGGTTCGACCAGGTGCTGCTGGGCCAGCGGGTGATCGTCAAGTCCCGGCTGGGGGATGTGGTCGGCGTGATCGGTGTCAAGCCGCCGCACCTGCTGAGCGCCGATGAGCGCAAGAAGGTGGTGGAAAAGAAAGACATGTACATCGACATCGGCGCGACCAGCCGGCAGGAGGTGGAAGAAGCCGGCGTGCGTCCCGGTGATCCGGTCATCCCGCGGGCAGATTTTGCCGTGATGGCCAACGGGAAGTCCTACCTGTCCAAAGCCTTTGACGATCGGGTTGGGGTGGCCATCGCCATTGCCGCCCTGCGGAATCTGCAGGGATGCGAGCATCCCAACACGGTGTTCGCCGCGGCGACGGTGATGGAGGAAGTGGGCCTGCGCGGGGCGACGACCAGCGCCCGGGTGATCAACCCGGATGTGGGCATCGTGCTCGAGGCCGACATCGCCGGGGATGTGCCGGGTGTGAAGGCGGAAGAATCGAACGTTAAGCTGGGCAAAGGCCCGACCATCCTGCTGTATGACTCGCGCATGATCCCCAACCTGAAGCTGCGCGATCTGGTGATGGATATCGCCGCGGAGCTGGGGATCCCGGTGCAGCTGTCGACAATAGAAGGCGGAGCGACGGACGGCGCGGCCATTCACCTGACCAATGCCGGCGTGCCGACCGTAGTGATCGGCGTTCCCGCCCGGCATATTCACTCACACAGCTCCATTCTGCACCGCGATGATTTCGATCACGCTGTCCAGCTGGTGACCCATCTGATCACCCGGCTGGACGCTGACACCGTCGCCGGCCTGACCCAGTGATGATTTGAATTGCCTGAATCGGTGGAGGTTCAATGTCGGATCTAATTAAGCAGCTGACCAGTGACCTGCAGGGGAAGATCGATAAGTATACCCCGCAGCTCGAGGTCCGGAATGTTGGTGAAGTGATTGAAGCAGGGGACGGCATTGCTCAGGTGAGCGGCCTGACCGGTATCAGCTCTCAGGAGCTTGTCGAGTTTTCCAACGGCGTCATGGGCATCGCCTTCAACCTGGAGCAGGACCGCGTCGGGGTGATCGTGGTCGGCGACTACTCCACCATTACCGAGGGGATGAAGGTTTATTCCACCGGGCGTATTTCCTCCGTCCCGGTTGGTGATGGTCTGCTGGGCAGAGTGGTCAACGCGCTCGGCCAGCCGATTGACGATAAAGGCCCGATCCATTTCGAAGGTTTCCGCCCGCTGGAATCGCTGGCGCCGGGCGTTATTGAGCGCCAGGACGTCAATCGGCCGGTGCAGACCGGCCTGAAGGTGGTGGACGCGATTACGCCCATCGGGCGCGGACAGCGCCAGCTGATTATCGGTGACCGCCAGACAGGCAAGACCGCCATCGTGATCGACACCATCCTGAACCAGCGCGGCAAGGACCTGATCTGCATCTACGTCGCCATCGGACAGAAGAAGTCCTCCATTGCCCGAACCATTGCGCTGCTTGAGGAAGCCGGTGCAATGGAATACACCGTCGTGGTGGTGGCTTCAGCGGACGAGCCGGCGGCGCTGCAGTACATCGCCCCGTATGCCGGCTGCGCCATCGGCGAGTATTTCATGTTCTCCGGACGAGACGCGCTGGTAATCTATGACGACCTTTCCAAGCACGCCTGGGCCTACCGGCAGGTCTCCCTGCTGATGCGCCGACCGCCCGGCCGCGAAGCTTATCCGGGGGATGTATTCTACCTGCATTCCCGCCTACTGGAGCGGGCTGCCCAATTGGCGGTCTCCTATGCCATTGTGCCGGAGAGCTTTGAGGGCGAGGTCGCTCAGCGTGAAGACGCCTACAACGGGATGATCTTCACCAGCCCGATCGCGAAGCAGGAGGCGGAGCAGGCTCTGGATGATCTTGAGAATCCCGAGTTTTTCAAGGTTGTCCGCGTGGCCAATACCGGCGGTTCGCTGACCGCGCTGCCGATCATTGAAACGCTGCTTGGCGACGTTTCGGCCTATATCCCGACCAACGTCATTTCGATTACTGACGGACAGATCTACCTGGAGTCCAGTCTGTTCAACGCGGGCATCCGCCCCGCTATGAATGTGGGTATTTCCGTGTCGCGCGTTGGCGGCGCGGCGCAAACCAAGGCCATGAAGCAGGTGGCCGGCCGGTTGCGCCTGGATATGGCCGCCTTCCGCGAGCTGGCCGCCTTTGCGCAGTTCGGCTCCGAGCTGGACCGCGCCACCCAGCAGCAGCTGGACCGCGGCCTGCGCCTGCAGGAGCTGCTCAAGCAGCCTCAGTACCAGCCCATGTCGCTGGAGAACCAGGTGATCTCGCTGTTTGCCGGGGTCAACGGTTATGCTGACAGCATCCCCGTGCTGGAGGTGACCGAATGGGAGAAGGCCCTGCTGCATTACATGGAAACCAACCATCCCGAAATCCCTCGCGATATCGCCGAGCGGAAGGAGATTACCGAATCGACCATGGAAGCGCTTCGCGAGGCCATTCGTACCTTTAATGAAACCTGGAAGCGGCGTTCCGGGAAGTAGAAGGATAAGGATCGTTCGCTATGGCATCCATTCGTGAGATGCGGCAGCGCATCCGAAGCGTGAAAAACCTGGCGCAGGTAACCAAAGCGCTGGAGACGGTCAGCGCCAGCTACGTGCGCAAAGCGACGCAAAAGGTGCAGGCCAGCCGCCCGTACGCCGACAAAGCCTGGGAACTGCTGCTGCACCTGGCCAGCCAGCCGGGGCACACCAATCTGCATCCCCTGCTGGCGAACCGGCCCGAGGTGAACAGCATTCTGGTGGTGATGATCACCAGCGATCGCGGCCTGGCCGGGGCCTACAACATCAATATGTTCCGGGAGGTCTACAACCGGTTTGGCAAATCGCCGGTACCGGTTTCTTACGTGGCCGTGGGTAAGAAGGGCCGGGATATGCTCATCCGGCGCCGGATGAGTCTGATCGCCGATTTCATTCACCTGCCGGGGTCGGTTTCGTACATTGACGTTTCCCCGATTGGACGCCTGGTGGTGGATGACTTTCTGAAGGGCGATTTCGACGAGGTTTACCTGGGCTACACCCACTTCCATTCGATGGCGCGCCAGGAGCCGACCATCACCCGACTGCTGCCGCTGGAAGTGAAGGCGGCGCAGGAAAACGGCCGATACGGTAAGGTCGAGGAGACCAACCACCGCAGTGTGTTCAGCTATGAGCCCGGTCAGGAAGAGTTGCTGAGCGATCTTGTTCCCCGGTTTATCAGCCTGCAGGTATATCACGCGGTACTGTCTGCTCAGGCAAGCGAGCATGCCGCCCGTATGGTGGCCATGCGCAACGCCAGCGACAATGCCTCGGAGCTGATCAAGCACCTGAACCTGGAGTACAACAAGGTTCGCCAGAACATGATTACCAATGACATGCTGGATATTGCCGGCGGCGCGGAAGCTTTGAGCCAGGCAGCCGAAGAATGACGCCTCCTGGCAATGAATATGGGAGGAATTGAATGGCACAGACGGACGGAAAAATCGTTCAAATTCAGGGCGGCGTGGTCGATGTCGAGTTCCCTGAGGATAACCTGCCCGATATCTACGAAGCCTTAGAGGTGACCCGGCCGGACGGGCGGGTGGATACACTGGAAGTGCAGCGGCAGCTGCCCGGCTCCTGGGCGCGAACCATCTCCATGGCATCGACCGACGGCCTGGTCCGCGGGCTGCCGGTGCGGCGCACCTTTGCGCCCATCAGAGTGCCGGTTGGCAAGGAGACCCTGGGGCGCGTGTTCAACGTTCTGGGCGAGCCGATCGACAACAAAGGCCCGGTGGACGCGAAGCTAAAATACCCCATTCACCGTCCGGCCCCGGAGTTTTCCGAGCAGGCTACCCGGGTGGAGATTTTTGAGACCGGATTAAAGGTGATCGACCTGATCGCGCCCTTCACCAAAGGCGGCAAGACGGGCATTTTCGGCGGCGCCGGCGTGGGTAAAACTGTGATCATCCAGGAGCTGATCCGCTCCATCGCCACCGTGCACCACGGTAACTCCGTTTTCGCCGGAGTGGGTGAGCGCACGCGCGAAGGGACGCAGCTGTACCGTGAAATGCTCGAATCGGGCGTGCTCAAGGACACGGTGATGGTCTTCGGCCAGATGAACGAGCCGCCCGGTGTGCGCCTGCGCGTTGCCCTGACCGGCCTGACGATGGCGGAATACTTCCGCGATCAGGGCGCCGACGTGCTGCTGTTCATCGACAACATTTTCCGCTTCACCATGTCAGGTTCTGAAGTCTCGGCGCTGCTGGGCCGCATGCCCTCGGCGGTGGGTTACCAGCCCACACTGGCGACCGAAATGGGCGAGCTGCAGGAGCGCATCACCTCCACCCGGCACGGCTCGATCACCTCGATGCAGGCGGTCTATGTGCCGGCGGACGATTACTCGGACCCGGCCCCGGTGGCCACGTTCGCTCACCTGGACGCGACCATCGCCCTTGAGCGCTCCATCGCCGAGAAGGCCATCTTCCCGGCGGTGGACCCGCTGGCCTCCACTTCGCGCATCCTGGACCCCTCCATCGTGGGTGAGGAACACTACAACACCGCCCGCGAGGTCCAGCGTGTGCTGCAGCGCTACAAAGACCTGCAGGACATTATCGCCATTCTGGGCATCGACGAGTTGAGCGAGGACGATAAACTGATCGTCTCCCGCGCCCGTAAGATCGAGCGCTTCTTCTCGCAGCCCATGTTCGTAGCCGAGCAGTTCACCGGCCGTCCCGGCGCGTATGTGCCGCTCAAGGAGACGGTTCGCGGGTTCCGCGAAATCCTGGATGGCAAGCACGATCACCTGCCCGAGCAGGCCTTCTACATGGCCGGGACCATCGACGATGTGGTCAAGCGGGCGGAAGAAATGGCCCAGGCGGCCTAAAGGGGGGCGATCATGCCGATGCGATGTGAGATCGTCTCGCAGGACCGGAGCGTTTTCTCCGGCGAAGCAGACATGGTGGTGCTGCCCGGCACGGAGGGGGTGATGGGGATCCTGCCCCGTCATTCACCGGTTCTCTCCTCGCTGAATTACGGCCTGATCCGGGTGCGCTACAAAGACACTGAGCAAATCTTCACTGTTGCCGGCGGAGTGGTTGAAGTCCTGCCAGATCGGGTTACAATACTGGCAGACGCAGCGGAGAATGTGCAAGAAATTGACATTCAGCGGGCCGAGACAGCCCGCCAGCGCGCCGAGGAACTGCTTCGCCAGGCGGCCGACGATCCAAAGATGTCAGAAAAGTTCCTGGAGGTCGAAGCGGCGCTGCGGCGCTCGACCCTGAGGCTGAACGCCGCACGGCGGTTCGGCAGGGTTAGTGGTAGAGATAAGAACGACTGATTATTCCTGCGGAGGGGTGCGCGCGGAACATCTGCACAACAGGAAGGATTCACGGCTGTATGCCTCTATTTTCCCGCGAACTGGGCATTGACTTAGGAACGATGAATACGGTGATCGCCGAGGGCAACCAGGTGCTGCTCCAGGAGCCGACCATGGTTGCTCTGGTGGTCTCCGAGTTGAAAATGGTGGAATGGGGGCAGGCCGCCAAAGACATGTACGGGCGCGTCCCTGAGAATATCGAGGTGATCCGGCCGATGCAGAACGGCGTGATTGCCGAGTATGAGATCACCGAAAACCTGCTCAGGTACCTGATTGAGAAGATTATCGGTAAGATGCGCCTGTTCCCCCCGCGCATCATGATCACAGTACCATACGGCGTCACCAGCGTCGAGAGCCGGGCTGTCCATGAGGCCGGGCTGGGCGCTCGCAGCCGCGAGGTCTTCCTGATTAAGCAGCCGCTGGCCGCCGCGCTGGGCATTGACCTGCCCATCGGCACGCCCTCGGGCAACATGATCATCTCGCTTGGCGGCGGAACGAACCAGGTGGCTGTGCTGGCAATGAACGACATCGTCACCGCGGAAACATCGCGCACCGGCGGGCTGCGTATGGACGACGCCATCATCGCCTATGTGCGCAAGAAATTCGGCCTGATCATCGGGCAGCCGACCGCCGAGCAGCTCAAGATCCGCATTGGGGCGGCGATTCCCCAGGAGACCCAGCTGACCATGGAGGTGCAGGGGCAGGACCAGGTAACCGGCCTGCCGCGCCCGGTTTCGCTGACCACGGACGATATCGTGGATGCGCTTGAAGAGCCGCTGAATGAGATCGTCAGTCTGGTTAAGCGGGTGCTGGAAAAGACGCCGCCGGAGCTGATCTCGGACATCATCGACCGCGGGGTGGCCCTTTGCGGCGGAGGCGCGCTGCTGCGCGGCGTGGACAAATACCTGACCAAATCGCTGGGACTGCCCGCCTACCTGGTGGACAATCCCACCACCTGCACCGCGGAAGGCGCAGCCCGCGCGCTGTCCATGCGGGATGCGCTCAAGCGCAGCCTGCAGGCAGGCTGAAAACAAAGCTCCTCGAAAGAGGAGCTTTTTATTCCAGGTAATAGGTCATGTGCTGCAGCTGGATGATCGGGTCGATATGCTCCACATGCACCCAGTCGGGCACGGAGAGCGGGTTGGGTGAATAATTCAGGATGGCGCGAACGCCGGCGGCCACCAGCTCTTCCGCCACTTTCTGCGCGGCCGAGGCTGGAACGGTGATCATCGCAATATGAATATTGTGCGCGGGGATGAGTTCTTTGATTTTGCGGCTGTCCTGAATGATCAGGTCACCGATGCGCTCGCCGGTTTTTTCCGGGTCCTGGTCAAACACCAGGCGGATCTGGAAGCCTCGATTGGTGAACCCCTGATAGCGGGCGATGGCATGACCCAGGTTGCCTGCCCCGACCAGGGCAATGTCCCAGACACGCTTAACGTTTAAGATTTCCTGCAGTTTATCCACCAGGTAGTTGACAGAGTATCCGGTACCCTGCTTTCCGAACTCTCCAAACTGGGACAGGTCTTTGCGAATTTGCGCGGGGGATATGCCCAGCTTTTCACCCAGCTCCTGCGAAGATGTGGAGTGAACATGCTGTGCCTGCAACTGCGTCAGGGCGCGAAGGTACTGCGGCAGCCGCCGGACAATAATATCGGGTACGCCGGATTTCGCCTCCATACACAAACCTCCCCGGATAACTTCTGTCTGTAAGGTTTATCACAATCTTACTATTATTTGGGGGATTAAGAATTCATTAATTTGGCTGAAATTTATGTGAAGAGGAAAAAATCCAGCCCCGTATGATGACGGGGCTGTTCTGGTTCGACTGGAGAACAGATCAGTTCCTGCGGCTGCCTGTCAGCAGGAAGGCGTAATACATCACGGTGGAAATGGCCTGAACCGCCGCGGCAACATAGGTGAGCGCGGCTGCGCTGAGCACACTGTCCACACCTTTCATCTCTGTCGCGTAAACCAGGCCCATGTCCCGCAGCCAGGCCTTGGCCCGTTCAGAGGCGTTGAACTCCACCGGTAAAGTGACCAGCGAAAAGACTGCCGTGGCGGCGAAGAGCAGCAGGCCGATCCAGGCCAGCGTATCCGACATCAGCAGGCCGATGATGAAGATGATCGGGCCCAGCCAGGAGCCGATTTGCACGGCAGGAATGATGGCCGAGCGCACGGCCAGCGGAGCGTAGTTGGCCTGGTGCTGCAGCGCGTGCCCGGCTTCGTGGGCGGCCACACCGGCGGCGGCGACGCTGTTGCCGTTGTACACACCGGGGCTCAAGCGCAGGACGCGTGCGCGCGGATCGTAGTGGTCGCTCAGTACCCCGCGGACCACCTCGATGGGCACATTGTGCAAACCGTTGGCGTCCAGGATGCGCCGGGCGACCTCGGCCCCGGTCATGCCGTTGGCGGTGCGGACCTGAGAATACCGGGTAAAGGCTGTGCGGATTTTCATCTGTGCCCACAGGCCAAGCAGTAGCGCCGGCAGGCTGAACAAGATATATAAACCGTACCCGCCATCAAAGCCAAACATGCGTTGTTCCCTTTCCAGTTGATCTACTATGCCAGTTGTAATCGGGGGAACTCTCGTTCCCATTCTTTTTATAGCAGGTTTTTATAAGATTTTGATTAGCTGAAGTGGAAAGGGCTGGGATAGTCAGCCACACCCGGGATGTACAGCCCGAGCACGTCGCCCCGCTCCCGTGCGATCTCGTCCATCCGCTCGACGCAGTCCATGCACCAGATCACCATCGGGGTGTCGCAGCTGTCCAGCCGGACGGTCATGCCCCTGACGATCAGGCTGCCGCAGTGTTCGCAGAACATAAGTCCTCCGTATTTGAGCGATATCTAAAGATTATCTGTTTCAAAATACTGTCGAGCGGAGGACTGTTGGACCGTACCAAATATATCCCGACCGGAGGGGAAAATCAAGGTTTTCTGTGCCCGGCGTGTGAGGTTCTATCCGTATTCTCCATCCTTTTCAATGTCGAAATGCCGGTGGTCTTTCTTTCATAATCATCTTCCTTCGCCCGAAATGCCGGACCGTGGTAAACTTTGCGAATGCCGGACTCCGATGCTGTATAGACAACTGAAACGGCTGCCATTAGCGATCCCCACTGTGGCGGGGGACCGGCGGTCGAAACTCACCACCAACTCAATAGGAAAATTGGAATGCTCAACCAGACCCTGTTTGAACAAATCGATGCCCTGACCTTTGATGATGTGCTGATCGAACCGGGTTACAGCGAGGTGCTCCCCTCCGAGGTGAACGTGCAGGCACGGCTGGCCCGCGACCTGTACCTGAACATCCCGCTGCTCTCCGCTGCGATGGATACCGTCACCGAATCCCGCCTGGCAATTGCTCTGGCGCGGGAAGGCGGCATCGGCATCCTGCACCGCAACTGCTCGCCCGCCGAGCAGGCCCGCGAGGTCGAGATTGTCAAGCGGTCTGAATCGGGGATGATCTCCGACGCGATCACACTGTCTCCCTCTGCCACCCTGGAAGAAGCGGACGCGATCATGGCCCGTTTTCACATCAGCGGGCTGCCGGTGGTCGATCCCGAAACCAACCGGCTGGTGGGGATCCTGACCAACCGGGATTTGCGCTTTACTGAGCCGGAGGATATGTCGCATCCGGTGGCCGAGTTCATGACTGCGGAGAACCTGATTACCGCCCGGGTTGGCACCACACTGGAGCAGGCGAAAGCTATCCTTCAAAAGCACCGCATCGAGAAGCTTCCGCTGGTGGACGAGGCAGGGGTTCTAAAAGGTCTGATCACCGTCAAGGACATCCAGAAGCGCCAGCAGTACCCGAACGCGGCCAAGGACAGCCGCGGCCGGCTGCTGGTCGGAGCGGCTGTGGGGGTGGGAGCCGACCTGGAAGAACGGATCGATTGCCTGACGGCGATGGGCGTGGATGTGGTGGTGATCGACACCGCACACGGGCACAGCGCCGGGGTGATCCGGGCCATCCAGCGCATCAAAGCCATACGGCCTGACCTGCCGGTGATTGCCGGGAATGTGGTCACCGAGGCCGGGACGCAGGCGCTGATCGACGCCGGGGCGGATGCGATTAAGGTGGGCGTGGGGGCCGGGTCCATCTGCACCACCCGGGTGATCTCCGGCACCGGCATGCCGCAGCTGACCGCCATCTACCGCTGTGCCAAAGTCGCCCGGCCGCGGGGCATCCCGGTGATCGCCGACGGCGGCATCAAGTACAGCGGCGACATTGTCAAGGCCATCGTGGCAGGGGCGGACACGGTCATGCTGGGAAGCCTGCTTGCCGGACTAAAGGAAGCCCCTGGTGAGGAGATCCTGTATGAAGGACGGCAGTTCAAGTCTTACCGCGGCATGGGTTCGCTGGGTGCGCTGCGCGGTTACGGCCGGGACCGCTACGGCTCCGGCCAGGGCGGCCCCTCCAAGCTGGTGCCGGAAGGGGTGGAGGGCATGGTGCCCTATAAAGGCCCGCTGGCGGAATTCGTCTACCAGCTGGTGGGTGGGCTGCGCTCGGGCATGGGTTATGCCGGGGCGGCCAGTCTGGACGATCTGCGCAGCAACACCCGGCTGGTGCGCATCACCGGGGCCGGGCTGATCGAAAGCCACCCGCACGACATCACCATCACCCGCGAAGCGCCCAATTACCAGCGCGGCGGCACGGCTGATCCCAGGAAGTAGTCTATTATCGACGGAGGCAGGGGAACCGGTTGATCCGGTACCTGCTGTGGTATCTGGAGTAGACCGGATTCTCCTCTCGTAGGGGGAGCATCCGGTTTGTTTTATTAGAATACTGCCAGTCCCCGGGTGTTTGCCCTGGTAGAAATTAGCGCATATGCCGTCTGAAGAACTCCAGGATGGGATTGATGTTCTCCGGCAGGAAGAAATGTTCGCTGGCCCCGGCGTGCGGAGCGCCCTCCAGTACATGGAAGACCAGGTCTTCCCCGGGCAGGATGCCGGTCAGGCGGCGGTAGAAAGCCTCGACCTGCTGGTAAGGTACGGCGGGATCCCGGGTGCCCTGCTGCAGGTACACCGGGACGATGCCCTTATCAATGTGCGTGGTCGGGTTGCTCAGCCGGGCGGCATCTTCCGGCACTTTATTGGAGCCGAACACGTGCTTGTTCACGTCTTTCAGAATCAGTCTGGTCATAATCCGTTCGATGATGCTGCCGGTGCCGCCGATTTGAGTGAAGTCAATCGCCGGACACATGGCTGCCACGGCGTTGATGTGAATGCTTCGCGCCGCTTCCTGCAGATCCTCCGGCAGGGGGATGCCTTCCTCACAGCCTGCATGCAGGACCAGATTCCCGCCCGCAGAAGTGCCCCAGAGGAAGATGTTGTTCAGGTCGAGCTTATGAGAAGTCCCATGCTGCTGCAGCCAGCAGAGCGCGCGCCACAGATCATAGTAGTGCTCGGGATAGCGCACCGCCGGAGAGAGCCGGTAATTGACTGCAACCACGGCAAAGCCCTGCTCCAGCGCGAAGAGGGTCGGGTAGAGGTGAAAATCGTGTTTGTCACAGGCGGTCAGGCCGCCGCCATGCACGTTGACAATGAAGGGGAACGGGCCGTCGCCTTCCTCGGGAAGGTAGATATCCAGCTTCTGCAGGTCCGCGTTGCCGTAGGGGATGTCCCGCCACTGGCGGGTGATGTGATCGGTTTTTGCCTGCGGGATGCGCGAAGAAAAGTCGATCCAGTCTGGGTTCAGCCCTTTGATACGTGCCATGGTACGGTCCTTTCTCGCCTGCGCGGCGTAGTGGTGGGGAGGATGAATGGTTCGCAGAATGTTGGATCAGTGCGAGGATCACTATTGACATTATAGCGATGAATCTCTATACTGAAAGTGCTTTTTACGAAATGTAAGCATTTACATTCTCTTGCGGTGTTCTATGGCGAAAGCAACCATCTATGACGTAGCCCGGGAAGCAGGAGTCAGCATCGCTTCGGTTTCACGGGTGCTCAACAACCCCGACCAGGTCAAGCCGGCCACCAGAGCACGCGTGCTGGCGGCGATCGATAAACTCAAATTCATTCCCCGCCAGGACGCAGTTGCCCGCGCCCGCAGGGGCACCGGACGCATCGGGATTGTGACCCCATCTCTGACCGACGACTCGTTTGTCGAACGGCTGCGCGGGATGTTTGAGGCCCTGACCGGAATGACCTATGAAGCCGTGATCTATCTTGTCACCAGCTCAGCGCAGCGTGACGGAATCCTGACTCAGCTGGCGCTGATGCAGCCGGTGGACGGCATCATCGTCATTGGCGTCGCCATGAACGACGAAATCATCGAACGGTTCATCGCGAACGATGTCCCCGTCGTTCTGTTCACCGACGCCCGGTCCACCCTGACGTGTCCCATCCACCAGATCTGCGTGGACCACGGGGCGGGCGCCCAAATGGCCGCGGACTACCTGCTGGAACGGGGTCACCGCCGCCTGGCATATATGGGCGACATGATCCCGCCGGATTATTCCGAGTCCCTGGGGCGGCTCAAGCTGGACGTTTTCAGGCAGCGGCTGGCTGAACAAGGTGTGTCACTGCCGGATGCCTACGTCGCGCTCGCCCCGCAGAACATGGAAGAGGCCAGGCAGCAGGCCCACCGGCTGCTGGACCTGCCGGTACCGCCCACCGCGATCTTCGCATCCAGCGACACCCAGGCCATCGGCGTGATCAGCGCAGCCAGAGAGCGCGGCCTGTCCATACCGGAGGACCTGGCTGTCCTGGGGTTTGACGATATCACCATCGCCGAGTTCATCAACCTGACTACCATCCGGCAGGAGTTGAAAGAGTCAGGACGCACGGCCGTCAGAATGGTCACTGCGGCGATAGAAAGCAAGGACCGCCAGCCAGAAATCGTGCAAATGCCATTGACGCTGGTTGTCAGGAATACGGTGTAGGCGCGCCGGAGGCCGGTCAATGAGCCAGGTCATCCGCATGTTTTGATGAAAGACCACCGGGTTTGGGGTGGTTGCAGACATTTCCATTTTTTTTACCGAACCATCCCTGGCTTCCATCCTCCTGATCGATACTTGAACACAGGTCAGTTACAGAAAGGGACACAGCTCATGCCGCTACATCCATTTTTCCAGCAGCTGCAGGCTGCCTCTGCGGGGGCGCCGCCAACGCACACACTTCCACTAGATGTCATTCGCCAGGCGAATCTGGCGATGCTCCCCATGCTCGGCGAGCCGGAACCTGTCGCCCGGGTGGAGGACGTGACCATCCCGGTGAAGGAGGGGACCATCACCGTCCGCGTATATACTCCCGCCGGTGAGGGGCCTTTCCCCGTCCTGATGACCATTCACGGCGGCGGCTGGATCGCCGGCAGCCTGGCAGTGTTCGACCACGTCTCCCGCGCGCTGGTCAACCGGGTCGGGTGCATCGCCGTCTCGGTGGAGCACCACCTTGCGCCAGAGCATAAGTTCCCCGTCCCGCTGGAGGACTGCTATGACGCGCTGGTCTGGACTGCCGGACACATCGCCAATTACGGCGGCGACCCGGCGAGGATCGCGGTGCTGGGCGAGAGCGCTGGTGGAAACCTCGCCGCCGCGCTGGCCCTGCTGGCCCGTGACCGGGGCGGTCCGCGGCTGGCCTACCAGGTGCTGGTCAACCCGGCGCTGGGTTACCCGGCCATCGACCGGCCGTCCATCCGGGAGATGGCCAGCGGTTACGGACTGACCCGGGAGGACCTGATCTGGTGCTATGAGCAGTACATGAGCAGCCCGGATGACTGGAAGAACCCGTATTTCGTCCCGATGGCGTCGGAAGACCTTAGCGGCCTGCCGCCGGCGCTGATCCTTACGGCGGAGTACGACCTGCTGCGCGACGACGGGGCTGTCTATGGAGATCAGCTGCGCAAGGCGGGCGTGCCAGCGGAGGTGGTGTGCACCGAAGGGGTCATGCACGGCTTCTTCCTGCTGACCTCGTTGATCGAACCCGCCCGCCAGGCGATGGACACCGCGGCCGCGGCGCTGCGCAAAGGGTTCGGGATCGACCGGTAACCAAAGAACCCCATAAGGGCAGTTTATGGGGCCTGCGCGCCTATTGTCCGGCGGCAGGCCCCATTTTGGTTTTCTTAACCTTTCTCCTGCAGCCGGCTAAACGTGCTCGGGCTGCAGCATCGTGATGACCTCGCGCAGGATTTCGCTTTCCTCATCGGTTGGGATCACCCAGACCTGCGTGCGGGAGTGGTCGGAACTGATGCGAGCAGGAGAGTTAACCGGCGCTTTCCGGTTCCTGTCCGGGTCCAGTTCGACGCCAAGCCTCTCCACACCCGTAAAGGCTTTCTCACGCACCTGCCAGCAGCGCATGCCCAGGTCGTCGGTGAAGATGATGGCGTCCGCGCCGCCCAGCTGCCAGGTGAATGCGCCCAGGTAATGGCGCAGACGATGCGCATAGACATGAAAGGCCAGCTGGCAGGCGGCGTTTCCCAGCTGCGCCGCTTCAATGATCTCCAGCAGGTTGGAGGACAGGCCCGACAGCCCGAGCAGACCGGACTGGTTGTTGAGAATGGCGCTGACCTCCTCCGGCGTGCGGCCTGCGCGAACCAATTCGAGCACGATCTCGGGGTCAAGGTCACCGCTGCGGGTGGACATCACCAGCCCGGGGAGGGGGGAGTAACCCATGGAGGTGTCCAGCGAAACACCGCCCTTCACGGCGGTGACGCTGGAACCGCCCGTGCCCAGGTGGCAGACGATCAGCTTGAGCTCCTCCAGCGGCCGGCCGAGCAGAACCGCAGCCTGCCGCGAGACGCACTGCAGGGACAGGCCGTGAAAACCGTACCGGTGAAAGCCGTGTTCTTCGGCCAGCTTTGGCGGAATGGCGTAGGTTCGAGACACCTGCGGCATTCCGGCGTGGAAGGCCGTGTCAAAGACGGCCAACTGCAGGGCGTCGGGCAGCCGCTCCAGGCAAACCTCAATCACGGAAAAGGAGTTGGGGTTGTGGATGGGCGCGAAGGGCAGGCACCGGCGCAGCGTTTCCAGGCTGGCCGGGTCAATTCTCACCGTTCGATCGAAATAAGGCCCGCCGTGGACGAAACGGTGCCCTATGGCGTCGACCCGGATCTGCTTTTCCTCCAGCAGGGTGAGGATCTTCTCCGCGGCCAGGCGGTGGGTGGGCAGGTCGCCCGGAACTGTGCCGCTTTCCGTGCCCGCCTTCCACTCGAGGACCGGTTCCGCCCGGGTGCGTGTGGCGACATTCCGGGCCTTTCCGCCGGCCAGCAGGACGGATTGGCCGTCCCCGTTCACCTGATAGACTTTGAACCCCTGCGAGGAGCTGCCGCAGTTGAAAATGAGCACGTTCATGTGCGTACCTCCATGCCGGTATTGGTGCCCCGGGCGCATCACACCGGCGGAAGGGCCGGGTGCTCTCCGCCGTGATGAGGAGTATTCGCCTGAGAATGGGTGGGGCCAGGAAGATTATACTCCCCGTTCTCTCATCCGGTCTGCCATGATGGTAGTTAAACGAAAAACCCGCCGGAAAACCGGCGGGCCGTCAGCGACTGCGGAGGGGGTCGAACCCTCAGCCTCTACCTCCGGAGGGTAGCGCTCTATCCATTGAGCTACGCAGTCAACGGGGTTAGTATACCACAATTTTCGCCCTCACTCGGGGCCGGGAACGATTTTCTCCTGTCAGCTGGACGGCGATTCGAAGATCTTGCCAATTTCGTCGCGCCGCGGCTGGGGCAGTTCCTTCGGGCTGGTGGTTTTTCCGTACCAGACTCTGGCTGGCCCGGACTCCACCTGACCGATATCCGCGCAGGCGACGCCGGCCTGACGGTAGGCGGCCAGAATTTTCTCAGCTTCCTCCGGGGGGGCTGTCAGCAGCAGCGCGCCGGAGGCGATGGTGCCCAGCGGGTCCAGGCTGAAGTGTCGGCAGAGCCTCGCTGAAAGTCCGGGAACCGGGATGGCGTCCAGGTCGACATGCAGCGAGGAGCTGCTGGCAACGGCCAGCTCCCACAGGGCGTTGGCGATGCCGCCCTCGGTGGGGTCGTGCATGGCGCTGACCTTCCCGGCGCTGATGGCGATGGCGGCGTCGCGCACGACGCTGATACCCGGCTCGTAGAGGAAGTCCTGCGCGGTTTTGATCTCTTCCGAGCTGAAGGCATCCGCCAGCCGGCTGGCCAGCTCACGAGCGATGATTGCCGTACCCTCAATGGGTACGCCTTTGGTCAGCAGCACCCGGTCGCCCGGGCGGGCGTTCTGCGGCGTGACCAGATGCTCAGGCGACACCTCACCGATCATGGTGGTGTTGGCGATGGGCCTGTCCAGACCGTAGGTGATCTCGGTGTGCCCGCCGATCACCAGGATGCCCATCTGCCGGCAGGTGTCGAACAGCTGGCGACCGATTTCAGCGACCAGCTCCGGGGTGGTTTTCCCTTCCGGGAGCAGCAGGGTGATCAGCATCCAGCGCGGGACCGCGCCGGTGGTGGCGATATCGTTGGCGGCAATCTGGACGCTGTACCAGCCGATCTCATCGGTGGCAAAGGTGATGGGTTCGGATTTGAAAACCAGATAGGTTTCTCCCAGGTCCAGCACGGCGCAGTCCAGACCGATTCCCGGGCCGAGGACCACCCGTTTGCCGGTGGTGGGCGCGCTCTGGATTAGCTGGCTCAACAGCTCCGGCGGTAGTTTCCCGACCGGCAGGCTCGTTTCCATGATGTCTCCTTCGATGTCATTAATAAACGAACTCGCGAATATCGTAGCGGCTGATGTGAGGCGTGCCACCGATGGCCGAAAAGCGCAGCTGGCTTTCGATTTCTTCGGCCTGACGGGCGCGTTCTGCGGGGGTGAGCGGTTTCAGCCCGGCCTGATAGGCCGCGGTTACGTAGGCCATGCCCTCGCTCTCCACCAGCTCTGAGAAGTAGATCAGGTCATCCATGTCGAGTTCCATGGCGTTGATCGCCCGGACGGTGTCGCGCACGTGGGGGGCGGCGTACTGGCGCCCGCCTGCGCCGAGCAGCACGATCACGCCCACGGCCAGCCCGGCGTCTTTCATTGCCCGCACCGCAGCCACACAGTCGGCAGCGGAACCCGGCTTCTTCAGGAACTGTAGCAAGGGATCGTGCCCGCTTTCCAGCCCCAGATAGACGCGCTTGAAACCCAGGCTGACCAGCCGGGAATATTCCTGGCGGGTTTTTCGCTCGCCGCTGAACCCGTCCAGGAAGGCGTAGATCCCACCCAGCTGCTCGACGTCGAACTCTCTGTGGACGATTTCAACCAGCGGGACCAGCCTCCGCATAGGGACGACCAGCGCGTTGGCATCTCCCAGAAAGATGGTCCGGCGCAGGGTCAGCCCGGCACCCAGATAGTCCTTGACCGCGCGGGCGTGGGCCTGGAACTCTTCGGGAGTCTTGATGCGAAACGGGCGGTCCCTGTAGAAGTCGCAGAAGGTGCAGGTGTTGAAGGAGCAGCCCTCGGTCGCCTGGAGGGTGAGGGCCATGTACTGGTCCGGAGGCAGGATGCCGACCGGGCGGTAGACCTGCGCGAAGGCCAGCGCGTCCTGGTGGGCCAGATGCAGGTCAAAGCGGCGCGCGGTTTCCAGGGCAGCGATGATGGGCGCGGGGATAGCGGGCGAGAGATTGGGCTGCCCGGCATGGACCTCTTCCAGTAATTCGCATAGCCAATGATTGGCGCGGGCGAGCAGAGCGTCAGACTCCTCAACCGTCAGCCAGCGCCGATCTCGATCGCGGCCGGCTGTTTTCCACTTGGCGATGACTTTCCCGTTCAGCCCGCGGCGGTAGGAGACTCCCTCGTGAAGGGCGGTCCACAGCCGGCCGGCAGCGTCAAAGGAGTACACGTCCGCGCGGCCGCTGTGCTGCAGGCTGACGGTCAGGCCGTTGGGTTTGAGACTGATGGTCAGGGGCCGGTCTCCCCAGTGTCCGAGATACTCCATGGCGGAGGGCTCCGTTTGTGGTCCGGGCGGCGAACATCAGGTCAACAGAAGGCGCCGCCCCATGTATAATAACCTTTGATTAACACCATGTAAAGCTTTCCATAATCCTGCTCAAGGGTAAAGACCATTTCGATTGGAGTACAGGCTGCTGATGCAACTCTATTTTATTCGTCACGGACAGTCGGAAAACAACCTGACCTTTTTTCTTACCCGATCGGATGACTATCGCTGTGAAGATCCCTTGCTGACCGCCGGAGGCCATGAGCAGGCTGAACGGCTGGCAGAATTCCTGGCCTCCCGGCGGGCTGAACAGGCGGCCAATCCGCGCGACGATCTGAATGTCACCGGATTTGGCCTGACCCATCTGTACTGCAGCCTGATGGAGCGAGCGGTGGCAACGGGAGCTGCCGTGGCGAAGCGGCTGCAGCTGCCGCTGCTTCCATGGTACGAGCTGCACGAAACCGGCGGCGTGTTCCTGACGGATCCAGCGACCGGCGAGCGCATGGGAAGGCCCGGCCGGACGGCGCGGTATTTGCGCCATACCTATCCGGAGCTGGTCATTGATGAAAACCTCTACCCCGATGGATGGTGGAACCGGTCTTTCGAGGAGCGCCCTGAGCGCCGGCCGCGGGCTGAACGTTTGCTGGCCGGGCTGCTCGAACGCCACGGGGGGACGGACGACCGGGTGGCTTTCTTCAGTCATGGCCATTTCTACAACCACATCCTGGGGGCCATTCTGGGCCTGCCGGAGGAACCCCCGGCCTGGTTTATCATCAACAATACCGCCATCACCCGTATCGATTACATTGACGGCCACTGGGATCTGGTCTACGCCAACCGGACCGACCACCTGCCCCCGCATCTGATCACCTGATCTCTATTACCGGAGGACCCACCATGCCCAATCTTCTTGCCTTACTCCGGCAAAGGCCGGGGTACACACTCACGCGCCTGCTGTGGGTTCTGTTCAACATTATCAGTGGAGCAGCGCTGGGATGGTTGATCTGCTATGGCCTGCTTAACCTCGACGGCTGGCCTGTCTGGGCTGGAACAGTGCTGGCCGGGGCGGCGATTGGCGGGCTCTGGGTCTGGCAGTGGTCGGTAGATCTACGGAGCCAGGCGGACCAGGCGCGGCGGGTCAAACTGGGGCTGGTGGGTTTTATGCTGGCCGCAGTGCTGGTCATTGGCGGGTACTCGCTGTGGTCACTGTACAGGATCGGCCGGATTCTCCCGAACACAGCCTCATACGCCGGTAACTTCGAGCGGCTGTGGGGGGCGATGAAGGCCGCCTATCCGTACTTTGACGAAAAGGGTGTGGACTGGGCGGCGGTCCGCGAGCACTATGCTCCTCTTGTCGCACAGGTCAAAAGCGACGAGGAATACTACGCGCTGGTTGATGAAATACTGCGCGGGCTGCAGGACGGGCATACCCGACTGAGCGTGAACGCCCCGGCGGGAGAGTGGTGCTGCTTCGCAATGGCGGAGGAAATCGAAGGCCGGGCGGTGATCACGTCCAGTGGACCGGAGGCCAGGCAGGCCGGGCTGATCCCGGGAACCATCCTGCTGTCGGTGGACGGGAGACCGGTGGAAGACCTGGTCGCTGAGCAGGAAGAACGGGTAATCGTTTCGACACCCTGGCAGCGGCGATATCTGGCGTTCTTCCGGCTGCTCAGCCTGCCCGCAGACCGTATGACCGCAGAGGTGTCCTTCCTGGCAGCGGAGGGCGAAGTGGTCAGCGTGCTCCTGCAGCGGGAAGAGGACAGCAGTGGGCGCCAAACCGCACAGCTCGATTCCACCCCGCTAATCCGGGGTGAGCGGCTGCCTTCCGGGGCCGGACTGATCCGGATACCAACCTTTTCCTCATCCACCGGGCATGATCTGGTGGCCGAATTTGACCTGGCGCTGGACAGCCTGATGGATGCGCCGGGGATCATCCTGGATCTGCGCGGCAACAGCGGCGGATCCACCTTTATCTCGGACCGGATCGCAGGACGGTTCTTCGATCAGGTTGTCGAGTACGGCTATGAAGTGTATCCCCTGCGCCTGCCCATGAGGGGCTATCGATCACGGGGCACCTACATCGTTCAGCCGAGAGGAAACACGTATCACGGACCGGTAATCCTCCTGACCGATCCGGCCAACTTCTCCACTGCTGAGAACTTCATCGCCGCGCTGGTTGACAGCGGGCGGGCTGGCACGGTCGGGCAGGTGACCGGCGGCGGCAGCGGCAACCCGGTCTCCTTCGACCTGCCCGGCGGCGCGCAGGCTCGCTTCTCGACCGGGGCCTTTCACCGGCTCAACGGCGCGCTCATCGAAGGGCAGGGAATTGAGCCGGACTTCCCCGTGCTGAGAACCATTCAGGATGTGATCGACGGGCGCGACACCGTGCTCGAAACGGCGCAAGAGGTGCTTCTGTCCGGGCGGGAATGAAACATCCGCCGTTCTTGAGAAGGTGACGGCGAACCAGGCAGGCGCGTTCACCCGGCGATGAACCGGTTGAATGCCAGGCGCCCGGCAGCAAGAGCAAAATCCGCTATTAGATGTGCAGATCGAAATCGCCGACCTGGATCACTTCCGGCTCTTCAACCTGGATGTCGAAGCGCATCCGGCGCTCGAGCAGCGCCCGGGCCCACTCCAGCCAGGCGGCCAGGCCGGGGAGCAGCTGCTCCTGCCGGAGCCAGTCGTGCACGTCGGCCAGCTCTCTTGGACCGGCCGCGGATACCGGGCGGTGAAGCAGGAAGAAGGGGCTGAGGTCGTACTGAAGGATTTCGGAACCTGCGCTTGTGAACAGCTTTTCTTCCGCTTCCAGGTAGACCAGGCCGGTCACAGGCTGTTTGTGGCCGTGCCAGCCGGCCAGTTCCTGCCCGCTGCCGGTACTCCACAGATGAACGCCGCCGCCGTAATCCGCGCCGAACAGGATCTGCTGGTCCGGGTGGAAGGCCAGGGCCGTCATCGGTTCACCGGTAACCTGAATTTGCTGGACCACCCGTCCGCTGGCGTGGTTCCAGATGTGCACCATGCGGTCGCGGCTGTATCCGGCCGCCAGCTGACCGTCCAATGGGGCAGCCAGGCTGGTGATGGCATCCGACGCACCTTCCAGCCGGCGGACCTCCACCCCCTCGGGCCAGCGCACCACATGCACCACCGCTCCGCTCCCGGCGGCTAGCAGGGTGTTCCCGCCGCTGCTCAGCGCCAGGCTGAACAATTCCCCCGTCCCCGGGCGAATGGTGAGAAGTTCGGAGCCGAACGGATAGCGCCAGGCCCGCAGGGTCCCGTCGAAGCTGGCGGTGAAGGCGGCTTTGCTGTCGGGGTGGATTTCCAGAGCGCGCACAAGTGAGGTGTGCCCGGCCATGGCCTTGACCAGCTGGTGATCGGAGAGGCGAAAGACCCGCAGGATGGCATCGTCGCCGACGCAGGCCAGCGTCTGGCGGTCAGGTGAGAAGGTCAGCGCCCGGGCCTGCGAGACCGGGCCTGACAGCGCGGGGAGTGGTTTCGCGTCGGGCAGTTTCCACAGGTGGACCAGCGGCAGCGGCGTGCCGGCAGCCAGCAGCCTGCCGTCCGGGCTGGCGGCCAGGGAAAGCAGCGGGCTGTCGGCGGTCATCCTGCGCTGCGGGCGAAAATCCGGAGGGAACTGGCTGGCATCCCGCGCCAGGCGGCAGAGAACCTCCCAGTCTTCCTCCTCACCGGGGGGCAGCGGGTTGAAACCGGCCTGGTTCAGCCGGTCCACAATCGCGGCGGCCTGAACGGGCGGGCCGGACTGGGCCAGCTTCCACAGCTCGGCATAGCGTTGATCCCGGTCCAGCTGGTTGATGGTGTAGGTCCAGTCGGCGTGATTCAGGTCCTGCAGCCAGCGCAGGCGTCCCTGGCGGCTGGAGCCAAGCCAGCCGATTTGCCCGGTGAAGCGGCTGTGCGCCAGGATGCGCTGGCGCAGGCTGGTGTCGGCGGCCTCGAAGGCGGTTTCGAGCAGCGCGTGGGTGAAATCCAGCCGCTCATATGCCTCCCACTGCTCGGTCAGGAAGAAGAACAACGCCTGGCGGACAGGGTCGGAGGGTGCGAACTGGCTGTCGACCGCGATGCGGGCGGCGGCAGGCTCATCGAAGCGCAGGGCGATTTCCGCCAGGCCGGTTCGGGCGGTCTCCTCGCCGCCGCCGGCCAGCTGCTCGAGCTGGTCCAGGAGCAGGGCTCGTTCGGCAGTCTTCAGGCCAGGGTAGCGATCCAGCACCCGGTCCAGGCGTTCGCTGGATGGATCGGCCAGGTACTCAGCGATGCAGGTCCAGGCTTCCAGGCCTTTCTGCCGGGCGGCCTGCAGCACACGCGATCGCACCGAAGGCTGGTCAGAGCGCAGGAATGCGCCGGTCAGCAGGGAGAGGTCAACCTCTGGTACATCCGGCTCCTCTGCCGGTTCGCGCAGAAAGTCGAACAGCACCTGCCGGTCAGGGTCAACGGCGGTCAGGCTGTTTTCCTGGATGAGGCGGCCTGCTCCCGGGTGGGAGCGGTCGACGGCCAGATGGAACAGCGCCCGGTTGGCAGCTTCGTGCCCGCCAGCCGCCAGCCGGCCGATGGCACGCAGGGCCAGCTCCTGAGTCTGCGGCACCGGGCTGGTGATTACCGCATCCCGCAGCAGGCTGATCGCCTCGCCAGAGGCGTCCTCTTCCAGCGCCAGCACCGCGCCCATCATCACCCAGCGGTGAAGGTCCGCAGGAGGTAGGCCGGCCGGCAGATGCAGGGACTGCAGGATGGTGGTCAGGCTGGCGAGCTGTTCGGGTGTCATCACGGGTCACATCTCCAGGGGGTTGATGCCGCTTAAATGAATTTCGCCGTCCGGGGCGATAGTAATTTCCGCCTCCGGCACCGCCAGCAGGTCCGCCAGCGTATAGCGCGGCGTGAGCAGGTGGACGGTCTTATTCGCGGATCCAAGCAGGCCGCTGGCAACCCTTTCCTCCTGCAGGTAGCGGCCGGCCAGGAGGACGTCGATATGCGTCAGCAGCGCGTCAATGCGGGGGATCTTCTGGATTTCCTCCCAGGAAAACCCGCTGAAGAGCAGCACCGAGAGATCGCTGTTCTCTTTGATCAGCTTCACCAGCCGGGTAACCGAGGCAAGCTGCTGCAGCGGTTCGCCGCCGCTGATGGTTACGCCTTCGATACCATGCTGCCGGGCATCCAGCACCCACTGCGCGGCAGTATCCGGGTCGCAGTCGAACCCGCCCTTGCGAGGGTGAGTCAGCGGGTTGAAGCAGCCCGGGCAGCCCAGCGTACAGCCCTGCACCCAGATGACTGCGCGCAGGCCCGGGCCGTTGGCCCGGCTGGCTGGCTCGAAGTGATGCAGCCGCAGAACCTTGCTCATGAGCCCTTGATATGCAGCTGGTCGCCGGAGGACTGATCGCCTTCCAGGGCTTCCGGGGTCATCTCACGTAGGATCACTTCGCCGCCGAGCGCCGCTTCCAGGTCTTTGGTGATCTCCAGGCACTCCAGGCCTTTGACGCCGCGCACCTGAACCTGCACCTGGCCCTTCTTGTCGATGGTCACTTCGATCTGCTGCAGTTCCATGCTGCCTCCCTTCAGGCCGCCCGGCGAAGCACCAGCCGGATCTGGCCGTTATCCTGAGTCTCTTCGACCAGGTTGAACCCCTGCCGCTCCATCTGGTCCCGCGCGGCGTGATAGGCGTAGCGCTGAGCCAGGCTGTTTTCAAAGTCTTTGGGCTTGATCCCGCGCACACCGAACCAGTCGGCGACGATCTCGTAATGATCGCCTTTCTTTCGTAAACCAATATCGTAGCTCACCGGAATGGAGATGCGGATGTCCACCGGGGTCTGCCTGCCGTTGAACCCTTCGATGGTCAGTTCGCCTTCCTCGTAGGTGTAGCCGAGATCGGTCAGGGCCTTGAGCAGGTATTCCTTTTCCACAAACCGGGTTTTCAAGCGGGAAAAATGGGACATGGATCACTCACTTTCATGTCAGCTGGACGACCGGGTGATCAACCAGCACCTGGCAGCCGGTCAGTTGATCCCTGGCGGTGACCGTCAGACGTTTGCGCGAATCGATGCGGAACTCGACCTCGAAGCGGGCTTTCCCTGGTTCGCCGGGTGGATCCGCGGGCAGGAAGGTCGGGTTGTCCTCGTTCATCCAGAAAAGGGAACGTTCTGCTGCTTCCTTTGCAGTGACAGGCACCAGCCGGGCCGCTCCGTCGGGGTCGAAGATCAGCTCCAGCGAGGCCGGGGAGTCCTGCTGGCGGGCGCTCATTTCAAAGATGGCCACGCCCAGGCTCTTCTGCCCGGTGAAGGTGGGCTTGACCAGCAGGCGGGCCACCGGTTCGGGGGTGGGATAGGGCGTTCCGCGCCGGGCGATGATGCGGTATTCGTAGGCTTTGTTCAGCGGGTCGACGTAGCGGACGGCGTAATCGTGCTGGATGTGGTTGAAAAAGTCCACGCCGGAGGCGTAAGCGGCTGCTCCCCGGGCGACGGCATCCAGCGGGCGGTGACAGAACACGCGGTCAGCGCCAAAGCGCCGCTGCAGCAGGGCGCGAACGCTGGGGATCTGGCTGCTGCCGCCGACCATGAGCACTGCCTGGACGTCACTCTCGCCGTAGCCGCGCTCCTGCGCGTGCTGGATGGCCGCGTTCAGCGTGGCGGTGATTTCGGCGTAGAGGCCCTGCCGTTCAAGCAGCTGCTCCAGGTCCTGCCGGGTGAAGGCTGCCTCCATCTGCCGGCCGTCAGGGAGGATAATCGGGTTCATTGCTGCCTGATCGCAGGCTGAGAGCGCTTCTTTCAGGCGCTCGGCTTCCACCAGCAGCCGGGTGCTGGCCTCGCGGACCGGGTCATCGGAGTCCCGCAGGCCGTGGCGGCGCAGGATATCCTGAAACAGCCACTGGTCGATACGAGATCCGCCGGTGTTCCGGCCAGCCTTGCCCAGCACGCGCGAGCGCGGCCCGTTGCGATCCGGGTGGTCCTCTTCCATGCGCACCACGGCGGCGTGCATGGTACCCCCGCCAAAATCGAAAATCAGAAAGACGCTTCCGGGCTGAATGCGGGCGCTGTAGCCGAGCGCGGCAGCGGATGGCTCGTCGATCAGGTAATAATGCCGGATGCCGGCGTGTTCCGCCAGGCGAGTGAGCCAGTTTTCATAGTGTTCGAAGGCCTCCACCGGGGCGCTGAAAGCCACGCTGGCGCTTTCAAGGTCATGCTCCTTCGCAGCGATGCCGAGCACCGCGGTGAGAAAATCCTCCCCGGCGGTGAAGGGCGTGATCTCCCGGCCGTCCAGGCGAACGCGCATCGGGCTGCGATGGCTGATGTACTGCTTCATCCAGCGAAATGTGCGGCGGGAGTGGTAGAGCCCCTTCTCCAGCACCTGGTTCCCGATCCAGCGCGCATTCCCCTCGCCGTAATGGATGAGAGAGGGGATGACGGATATTTCCTCAGACTCCTGCGCGGCCCACTTCCCGTAGTCGGGCAGGTGCACCGAACGGGCCTCCCTGGCGCTATCGTCCCAGGAGGTGATGACTGTATTGGATGTTCCAAAATCAACAGCAAATGTTCGCACGGTTATGCCACCATCGCGAAAAAGGGGCTGGCCGGATGAGGGACCAGACCTGGCTGAGCACTATTTTTCCGGCTGGATGGAGACGAACTGGTCCGCGGCCTCGTCTGCTTCCAGAAATGAGGCGGACTGCGCGCGACCTTCCTTCAGCCAGCTGCGCAGCGCGGCGATCGTCTCGCGCTGAGAAACGGAAAGCGGCACCTGGCGGTCGAGGGCGTAAAGGATGTCCTCGGTGGTGAACTCCCTCATGCCATCGTTGAACCCCAGGTACATGGCGTCGATGATGGCCTGTTCGATTTCCGCGCCGACATATCCTTCCGAGCGGGCGGCCAGCCGGTCCAGGTCGTAATCCTGCGGCAGGCGGCCCCGCTTGGTCAGGTGGACAGAGAAGATTTCCCGGCGCTCCCGCAGGTTGGGGAGGTCGAGGAAGAAGATTTCATCAAAACGGCCCTTGCGGAGCAGTTCCGGCGGCAGGCTGGAGATGTCATTGGCGGTGGCGACGACGAACACCGGCTCCGATTTTTCCTGCATCCAGGTCAGGATGTTGCCGAACACCCGCGTGCTGGTGCCGCTGTCAAGGCCGCCGTGGGCCAGCGCCTTTTCCACTTCGTCGATCCACAGGATGCAGGGGGCGATGGTTTCTGCCAGACGCAGCGCTCGGCGGGTGCGCTCTTCCGATTCGCCCACCAGGCTGCCGAACAGTGCGCCAACATCCAGGCGAATCAGCGGAAGGCGCCACATGCCGCCCACCATCTTGGCGGTCAGGCTCTTCCCTGTGCCGGGGATGCCGATCAGGGCGATCCCTTTGGGGGCGGGAAGCCCGTAATCACGGGCTTCCTGGGTGAGCGCGCGCTGGCGCATGCGAAGCCAGTTCTTAAGCACGTCCAGTCCGCCAACATCGTCCGGCGTCTCCA
>CZCB01002528.1_pt1 | contig 32507 bp, 30 predicted proteins | sample 591991 | NCBI WGS metagenome assembly CZCB01 (sample SAMEA3556809, study PRJEB10932) | anaerobic digester metagenome
TGAAGCTTCTATTTCGGCGTTCAGTGCAAGCAGGTTTGTCCTGGAAGCAATGGACAGGATAGCTTCGGACAGTGCTCTTATGTTTTCCACAGCTTTGGACTGTTCTATGGCTTCTCTCAGCCGCACTGCAACATCTGTACGGATCTCCTGGGCGCGCTTCTGAGAATCCATGGCTGTTTCCTTGAGATTCTCTGCTCTCTTGCTTACTTCGCCCGCAGTCTCGGCACTTTGCATTGAGTCATTGGCTATGGAGTCGATGGCATCCTCTATTTCTCCCGATGTGGCGTTCATTTCTTCTGCGGCAGCAGAATTCTCGTCCATCTTGAGTGACAGTTTGCTTATGATCTCTGACATCAGGTTTATTTCTGAAGTCAGCGCTGCCATATTTTCGTTGACATTTTCGATAGCTTCGCCGACGCTGGCTGCTTCGTCGACCACATTGCGGATTGTTTTTGAGACGTTGACATTTATATTGTCGAAGGATCTGGCCAAATCACCTATCTCATCCCGCCTTTTCGTATATTTCTCGTGCATTGCCCTTGAGAAATCCCCGCCGGACATGATTTTACATTCATTTGCCAGGTGGGTCACGGGTGTTGAGATATTTTTCCCCAGGAAATATGCGATTGCCAGGCCAGCCAGCAGGAATATGACAGACACAACCAGAACTGTCACCCTCAAAGTCGACAGTCCTGCCAGCATTTCCTCCCTGTCCACAGCGATCCCTATGGACCAGTCATGTCCTTCGATGGGTGCAAATCCGGTTACTTTCGGGATACCATTGTAATCGAATTCCCCATAACCTTTTTTGCCTTCCATCATGAGCTTCTGCACTTCAAAAAAGCCAGTCAGGCCTACCTGGGACGATGTTCTTTCTCTGGCGCGCAACTGCGCATCGGAGATTTCCCCCCCTGCTCCAGCAGTGGCAGAGGAAACGGCATCAGCAGCCTGCGGGTCGCTCGTCGCTGAGGATACTGCATCAGATGTATCTGCAGCGGAGGTAGCAGAAGATGTCGCATCGGATGTGGCAGTTTCCAGTATTTGCAGTATGATATCCTTGTTGGCATGGGCGATCGTCCTGCCCTGTCTGTTAATGAGATATGCCTGTCCGCTTTCTCCGTACCTTACCCTGCCGACAAACTCACTCAATTCCAGGCCGTCTCTGTAAGCCATGAGTACACCTGCTATCTCACCGTCTATTTTTACGGGGACAGCGTAGACCATGATGATACCCGATCCGTCTTCATCAAGCATGGGCTCTGAGACTGTTTCCACTCCGGAGAGCGCGCTCATGAAGAATGGGTCGTCCTTTATGCCTGTGACTGCGCTGTTGCTGTACAGAATCTTGCCATTCCTGTCAGCCAGTATCATCTGTTTATGCCCCGTCCGCCGGATCTCATCGGACATAAAGGATTTAAGTGCTGAATCATCTGCATTATTGTCTTTCAGTATTTTCATGAAATCTAATGAGGAGATGATATTCAATGAGTTGAGCTGATTCTGTATCGCAAATTCTATTGTCGCTGAAGCTTCATCGGCGGCTTTGGGCATAGTTTCCCTTAATACATCCATTACTGAGTCATAGGATGTTATATATGCTGCAAGGCCTAAACCAGAACATATAAAAAATACCAGAATGCCGAAAAATGCAATAATCCTTGTACTGATCCTTTTCATTATAATATCTGCTCCATTTTCTGAGGTAGTTTACAGAATATATACCCGATTTATTATCAAAGCTATCACTCTATTTATACCAAAGATTGGACCTATAAGCAATAGGTCCAGGCATTGCACCTAGACGTGGCACGCAGGCACGACAAGTATGTGCACAAGAATTGCACCCAGATGAGGCAAGCAGACGGTGAAGGTACGCTGTGAGAGGCTGGCAGCTGCAACACCGAGATTTGGAACAGTCTGGCATTTCATTAAAAATCATGCTATAATTTAGCATAAAAAGACCAATTTTCGTTTTGGAGGAAGAATAATGAAACGGTCTATTGCATTATTGCTGGTTGTGTGTATGATATGTACCTTTGCAGCATGTGGTCCGGCTGATGAAAAGAAGAATATCGGATCAGATGGGGACATCGGCAGGGATGTTGATGTGCCTGGATCGGGAGTTGGAATGGTTATCGGGGATTCGGAAAACCAACAGGACCCGGCTGACGATAAATATTTTACAGTCTCCCGGATGGCCGGTCTATTATTTGCAGGAGACGATGCGGCCAGGGATGGGGCTTTTGAAGATGTGGCTCCGATGTACAATGTTCCGTACGGACAGGAGTTCAAGGTCAAGCTGAACCTGAAGGAGGATTTCTATTGGCATGAGCTTTCGGAATATATTAAGATTTTCATGGATCGGGAATGCACTAAAGAGGTAAGTCTCGAATTGGATTACGACCCCGATACGAATTGTGTGACACTTTTTCCAAAGCATGAAAGTATCGGGCTGAATTCTTACCCAAGGGAAGGTATCGAAACCGCATATCTTGAGACAGGAGAGTACCCGGATATCAGCACCTGGGGAGGTTTGAAAACCTATTATCTTGTTGTCTATATAGATACCAGTGCAGAGACTGTTAAATTGCTCGACAAGCCCAAACGAATGATGTTTACCATCGCTGCTGATATTGACAGTCCTACGGTAAAGGCTAAGGTAAACGATGATGGGAATGTAACACTATATTGGGATGAGATCGGGGGAGCAGATCACTACAAAATATATAAAGGCAACTGTTGGCGTATGGCTGAGCTGGGTAGAACCGACAAAACTGAATTTGTGCTTAATGACGATCGAGAGTATGGTATGAATACTTTGCTGAGTGTCAATGGAGGAAAGCTTCGCAAAACAGGTGCAGGTGCTGGAGAAGGCCGATGAGGTCATAAAGGCTGTTATCCGGGACGGCATGAGTGTGGAGGAAAGAGAAAAAGCTCTTCATGATTGGATAGTTGATAATGGTCAGTACCATCATGAGGTCCTCCAGGCATATTATGATGGCGTGGATCTGAATAAAATTGCGGATCAGTATGCAGATTCCTTCAGTGTGTATGGAATTCTGGTAGACGGCCTCGGAGTGTGTCAAAGCTATGCTGAAACATTTAAACTGCTGTGCGATCTTGCAGAAGTGCCTGCTGTTGTCGTAAATGGAACTCTTGGTTCGGTGCCGCATGCATGGAATAAGGTAATGATCGAGAACCATTGGTACAATGTGGATGTCACGAATAATGACGGAGAGATTCTGCCCTATCCTGTATATAATTCCAGCGACCATATGCTGAAGAGATACTACAGCGAAGACATGACATATGTGCTGGACAATGAGTATTCAGCTTATTCATCCTCTGATATATCTCAGGACTATTACTATAAAGCTGGTTTATACTCACAAACCGCTGAGGATTTGACGAGATTGATCGGAGACCAGTTATCCTCGTCAAATGAACTCTTTATTAAAACAGATCCTGATCTGACCGAGGAAGAGATCATGGGAAGTATCGTACAGGCAATTGAAGGATCAGAGTATCAGCAAGATGACATAATGATGCTGTATAATCTGAATATTCTAGGCATTAAAATCAGGTGACAGGCGTTGCACCCAGGTACGGTACCCAGACGTGGCACGCAGGCGTATAACGATTTGATTCAAACAGTATTGCTGGTGAAGTGAAGAATAGGATAAATATTTACAGCTCATAATATGGAAGGATGGCTGCTGCCTGAACGGCAACAGCCATCCTTCTGTTACGGGGATCTTTCTGTAACGTAAATTCAGAGGTACCTTTCTTACTTAAAATCCTCCCGGGAAACCCTTTGCTTCACGGTTTTTTCACCTTGAAATACACGCTGTATTTTTCATACCCCACATCGTACAGCGGGATGAAACGGATATTTCTGTCCTGGTTCTGTGTCCTGTAGCTGATGTTCCAGCTGCTCCATTTTCTCTCATCATCAGGGATGAGGATAGTTTCGGGATGTCCGGCATCACCGTAAAGGACACGGTCTTCTTCACACAGGCCGGCCAAAACGATCGGACCTTCCATGAAGGCAACAGTTTCAGGATCATCGGGCAGAGGGCACGCAGTCAGTCCCATGGGCAATTCGATGCTTACAGTATCTTTGCCCCATGTCCTGCTTATTGAACAGAAGTTGGAAGGCTTGCACTGTATGTCCTGCAGTTCTCCGTTGATGTAAATCTTAACGTCGCCCTTTACCCACCAGGGTATCCTGAAGTTCAATGCAAATTGTGCCGGGCTGTCACAATTGACTGTAAAATCAACTTCAAGCGACATTGGTCTGTGCATATAGTCGACATTTGTTCTGTTGACGATATTGCAGCTGCCAGCCCGGTGATTTATCTGCTGCTCTATTTTGATCGTGCTGCCGTCTTTATTCCATCTCAGGGCGGAAGGTATATACTGGCACACTGTCACGCCTTCAGGATCCTCGAAGTAGATGGCTTCGGTGTGGGTTGCATTGGCCTGTACAAGGGTACCGTGGCAGCACCAGAAATCATTCGTATGAGAACCCCAGTGTTTTTCAGCACCCGCGTGCAGCGGCAGGAAATAAGCTATCAGTCCTGTCGAAGGGTGCCGGGGTTTGACGCCGTTTGGATAAAAGCCTTCCCAGTGTCCCTGGGCCATTATGCCGTTGTAGAGATTCCTTTCCCAGTAATCGGCGTATCTGGCATCACCTGTCCATTTCAGCAGGAACGCGGCCAGTCGCATCATGTTGTATACAGTGCAGTGCTCCTGATTCATTTTCCCAAGTCTGGCCGACATTTCCTGCGGGGGGGTCCAGATCTCGCCGCAGGTCTGGCCGCCGGTACAGTAATAACCGCGTTTGGTTACTGCAAGCTCCCAGTATGCCTCGACGATATCTCTCCAGCGCTGTTCACCCGTGACTTCCCATGCCCGGGCTGCACCAATCACTTCAGGGACAGTAGTATTGGCATGCATATTTGTGAGTACATCCTGTCCGGCGAGCAGAGGATCGAACAGGCGGCGGCGGTAATACCTCTGCATAAGCTCGTAATGCTCTCTGCGACCCGTTATTTCATACAGGTCAGCCCATATTTCGAGCATACCGCCGGTTTCGCAATCCAGTATATCGTCGAACTGTTCGCGGGTGAATTTGCCTGACCAGCGGTAAAACCAGTCGGACCAGGCATCGGCGACCTCAAGTGCCTGCCGGTTCCCTGCATGCTTGTACATATCGACCAGGCCCATGAAGGTTTTGTGGAGGGTGTATTGAGGAGCCCAGACAGCTTTGCCCCTGGAGATCCAGTTCAGGTATTTTTCCGGGATCGGACCTGCCCATTCTCCTCCGTTTTCCTTCTGACACCTCGCCAGTTCAGATACGATATGGTCAGCCTTTCCTTTTATCTCTGCGTCTCCAGTCGCAGCATATATTCTTGCTGCTGCTGAAAGCCAGTGGCCCGGGAAGTGGCCTCTCAACTGGCAGGTTGGCGACTCCCAGCCGCCGTGGATGTTTTGGAGCGCCATATACCTGCCTCAAAATAGTGATTTCTCAGCAGGTTTTCTGTTTCAAGACTCAGCATGTATTTTCGGTTCGATTGGGTTTTCTGGCTGAGCTGCCCCGGCAGCAGTTGCACATCCCCATATGGGAAACTTCTCATTTTGGTATCCGTTCTCTCGTTGGTATCAGGCATTTTCTTACCCCCTTGTAATGAAATGCTTTACTGCACGGCCTGCTGCAAATGCAGTTCTTCGCTGCACGGCCTGCTGCAAATGTAACACCTCACTGTACGGCCTGCTGCAAATGCGACCGTACAGGCGGATCTGCCCTGCACAGGAAAAACTGAGTAATTGCATTGTACATCTTAATCATAGTCTCCCGGGATTTTTTTGTGAATAAAAGAATCTGCAGAAAATATTCATTTTTTTCATATGTTGTTTTTCGTTTGCGGAGCCATGCTGTTAACTCGACTAATTTGCACATATAATGTATATTAATACTTAGTTCCGCATTGATGTTTGTACACTTGCTCCATATTGTCGGAAGAAAACATAAATCTGTGGTGTTGCTATGGGATCAGAAATATTGCTGGGACTGAAGGAAATAGTGAAGGTGAGGATCGTAGATTTCTGCAGGGCGGACAGGCCTTTTGTCCATGCTGACAGGATACTCGACTTCAATGTCTTCATTTATATCGTCTCAGGAGAGATGAGGATCTGGGAAAGCGGCACCGAATATGTTGTTGGTGAGGAAAATGCCTTTTTCCTGAAAAAAGGACTGCATCATTATGGCAAACATGAGATCCCCGAAGGGACGACGTGGTATTACATCCATTTCCACGGCGGTGCTGATGACGAAAGTGTTCGCAGGCTGAGCGAATACAGGCCTGTTCCGGCTTCGGGGGAGTTCAGCGAGGATGATTACGACCAGTATATAAAGCTGCCAAAGCTTTTGCGGGTGGAGAGCCCGAAGCTCATTGAAAGAAAGCTTGAGGCGCTTACTCAGCTTTGCAAATCATCGAACGATCTCAGAATGGCATATCTGAGCTATGGCACCATGGAGCTGTTTTTTGACCTGTTCAACCAGGAAAGGAGCAGGTTCGGGCTTGACAGGGGCGACATAATCACACGGAGGATCATACTTTATCTTGAGGGCAATGTGTCAAGGAAGCTGAGCTCTGCCGAGATAAGTGATCACATATGCATGAATTACAACTATATCAGCGGTATTTTCAAAGAGAAAACAGGCATGAGCATCATGGAATACCACGAAAAAATCAGGATGAACGAGGCTGCCAGGCTGCTCAGGAATTCGAATATGAATGTTTCTGAGGTGAGCGACAGGCTGGGATTTGGAGACCCGCTCTACTTCAGCCGCGTTTTCAAAAAGGTCATGGGCTATTCTCCTTCGGATTATGTCAAGCAATCATACTTCAGGGTCTGATGCAGTGAACTCCATGTTTGCCGCCGGTGTTACAAGGGTAATAATGTTGTAAACAGCCTGTATTTGAATACAGGTCATGAAAGTGGCAAACAGCCGGCTGAAATGTTTTGACAGGATTAGTTGAATAATTTACAAAGGGGTGTAATTATGGATAAGAAAGACAGAGATAATTTGAAAGCGATGGACACCGAATCCACCGGTAAAAATGACGCAAGCAACAGTAAGGCATATTCGTTCCCGAATGAGGAGACTTGTTCAGCCGAGTTTTCAGAAGGCTGTAAAACAGTAGAGGATTAGATCGTATTTTCAATTTATTATTGACAAAAATCATCTGGCAATTTCCATACCTGTCTGATAAAATATTTGTGGCAGGGAGTGAACAGGTATGGAAAATAAAACTTTTGAACTTCTGACCAAAATGTATGACGAGTTCTCGGATCGGTTTGACAGCATCGGGAACAGGCTTGACGGAGTTGAGAAAAGACTTTCAAAGGTCGAGCTTATTATTGAAAATGAAATCAAAAATGACATTCGTGCGCTATATGACGGTTACAGGCAAGCGAATGAAGGGTTGAAGGCTATTAAGGAAACTGTTGATGAGATTTCAGCAAAAATCGACAGACATGAAGTCGAGATCAGAGTCATAAAAGGCGGTAAATCATAGCCGGAAATCGCGTATTAATGTGCGATGTGAAAACGCAGGGGAGCTTTTATCCAGCTCCCTTTATGTATGTTTACAAATACACCTTTTGACAGAGTGGACATTTTGCTGTACCGTTTTTTGATTTCTGGGCACCTGACACTTAGGATTTTCAACTTTTCGGGCTCTGACTGTACCGTTTTTTGATTTCTGGGAATTTGTCTGTACCGTTTTTTAACTTTTGGGCATATAATCCAATTGAATTCCGTTTTATGTAAACCATTTCTCAAGAAAAACTTGCTTTTGGCTCTTTTTTTATCCCAGAAGTCCAAAAACGGTACAAAAAAACTTAAAATACCCGTGGCTTGTAAAGAATCAAAGTCTATGCCTCGTACACATCCTTGTCAATTGAGGGGGGCGGCTCAGTATCTGGCCATAATCCTTTTGTTCATTTCATTTTCCTGAAAAGTGTGTTATAATAGAAGTGCTCAACGTGTTGTTTGCTTTACCGGAATGCAGATCCGATTGCAGCAAACCGCACGTTTCTTGTTTACTGTAAGACTGTATATGTTCTTCACCTATTCACATATTTGTGCCGCTCTTGTTTATAACGTCACAGCGACCGGGACTGGTCGATTTTCCGTTGATAGGTCTGGAACTGCGTAATATGGAGGTGATATGAAAATGTATAAGGTTGGAGATTTGATACTTTATGGAAGCACAGGTGTTTGCAGAGTCGATGATATAACACATGATGTTCCGGGAAGGGAGGACCAGGACCAGCTTTATTATGTCCTGACCCCTTTGTATCAGGATTTCACTATTTATGTCCCTACTGATACAACAAAGGTTTTCATGCGCCCGATAATTTCAAGGGATGAGGCTGAGGAGCTGATCAAAGGAATACCTGAAATGCATGTCGATGCATATAGCGGCCGCAATATGAACAAGCTCGCCCGGCACTATGAGGCATCGATGGAAACGTACGACTGCCATGAGCTGCTTGAGGTGTGTATATCGACATATGCAAAAAAGCAGGCCGCAGAGAAGCAGAACCGCAAGCTGGGTGCCATTGATGAGAAATACATGAAACGGGCGGAAGATCTTCTGTTTGGTGAACTGGCGGCAGCTCTGGGTGTCGACAGGGATCAGGTGAATGAATATGTGGTTGAGAAAATAAACCGGGACTATTTGGGCAGCGAAGACTACAGCAATTGATACGTTCAACTGTATTCCAGGAGCACATCGACCTGATTTTTGATGACCAATGAATCACGCGTTACTTCGCAATCCAGAGCAATGATCTGTACGCCCTGTCTGTGAGCTGATAAGAGGGCATCTGCAAACTCTTTATGGGTTTTTGCGTTGGGGGAGAAATGTCTGACTCCGCTCATCTGTATTACGAAGACGATAACAGGATAATATCCGTCTTTCAGGCTTTCACACAACTCCAGGATGTGTCTGACACCGCGCTCTGTAGGGGCATCGGGGAAAAGGGCGGTGCCGTTTTCCTCCAGCGTGACTCCTTTGATTTCCATCAATATTCTTCTTTTGCTGGTCTCTATAAGAAAGTCAAACCTGGAACCAAGATATGTGTATTCCGGTCTGATGTTTATTATTTTTTCACTGTGGACCCCATTTTTCGATGCGCAGGCTGTGAGTCCGGCAGCCGATGCCCCGGTGTCCGAATATACGCCGGTAGTCGATACCCCGGTGTCCGGAGATATGCCGGTAGCCGATGCCCCGGTAACCGGGGATATGGCGGCTGATGACCCGGTATCCGGAGATATGTCAGTCGACGGTCTGGCATCAGAGGATATTCCGGCTGATGGGTCAGTATCCACAGATATTCCAGTCGACACCCTGGTATCCGATGAGATTCCGGCCGGCATCGCGGAGGCTGCAGGAGCATTGCCTATCAGCTCTAAAGCAGCGGATCCGTTGTCCAGCAGCCATTCATACATGACCTTGTTGGGAGCCTGGGAATCGATGTTGACTACCCGGCTCCCTTTTTCAACGCCGATAAGAGACCAGTTGGTGCTGCGCTTCGGATCATCATGCTTTTGGAGATAGACAGCAGCGCCGGTGACCAGCAGTTCCTTCAGCCGGCCTGTATTTTTGACATGTGCCTTTGTATACCTGCCATCCACATATATGTTTGCCACAAAGCGGTTAGGCCGCGATATGAATTTGCCTTGTTCGATATTTTCGTATTTCATGTTTTAGCCTCCATTCACTCATTGTAACATATGTGCTGTTCCGGCGGCATCTGCTTGTATGGGATGTCTGAATCGATGCTGAGCCTGGAATCCCGACATAGTCTCTGTCAGACATAAAATGCGGATAATAAGCAAACCATATAGCAATGATGGTGGACCATATCGTCAAAGAAATAGCCCTTGCCGGACTGGCCGAGCATATGAGACTGGCAAGGCTGGCAGTGGAAGAAACCGGAAGAGAAGTCTGTGAGGAAAGATAATAAAAAATCTGTTTGCCACGGAATACATCTACCACTGTATCAAGTACGAAAAACCGGGCTGTTATTTGGTCAATGAGGAAGAGAAAAAACTTGAAGGTGCTGTTATCGATGAAAAGAAGAATTCAACAACCCCGGAGATCGTTGGACAATCGGCCCGGACCATAGTTCAGTTGGCGGGGATCGACGTTCGCGGGCACACAAAAATACTGGTTGACGAAATAGAAGGGGTGCGGCCGAATACCATAGCTGCAGAAAAGGAGATCTGATGGATACGAAAACTGCCAGAACAAAAATAGGGTGGAATTTTGACAACAGTTACGCTCGCCTGCCTGAGTCATTCTATACGCTCATGGGACCGGCACCTGTACGTTCACCGGAACTGGCTGTGCTCAATCACGACCTGGCATGCCTGCTTGGGCTGGATCCAAAAGAGTTGTCAGGCAGAGAGGGCGTCGCGATCTTTGCAGGGAACATGATCCCGGAAGGCGCGCAACCGCTTGCTCAGGCGTATGCAGGGCATCAGTTCGGATATTTTACCATGCTGGGTGACGGGCGTGCGATCCTGCTTGGCGAGCAGATAGCACCCTCTGGCATGAGATACGATATCCAGCTCAAGGGATCCGGCAGGACTCCCTATTCCAGAGGCGGCGACGGGCGTGCGGTCCTTGGTCCGATGCTGAGGGAATACATAATAAGCGAGGCGATGCATGCTCTTGGGATACCCACTACCCGAAGTCTTGCAGTGGTCACCACAGGTGAGTCGGTTTACCGGAAAACAGCTCTGCCGGGGGCTGTTTTGACCAGGGTGGCTGAAAGCCATATCAGAGTCGGCACTTTCGAGTATGCAGCCAGGTGGTGCGATCCTGATGAACTTAAGGCACTGGCGGATCATACACTGGAGAGGCACTTTTCCCATACCGGAGGGCCGGATTCCCCGGAACCGGATTCCGGAAAATCAAAATCCTGCGTCGGATCTGACGGTGATGATGTCAGAGATGACGCGGCGGACATCGGAAACCAATATCTCCGCCTTTTGAAGGAGGTTGTCAGGCGGCAGGCGGAGCTTATAGCAAAATGGCAGCTGGTGGGCTTCATCCATGGGGTGATGAATACAGACAACATGGCTTTGAGTGGTGAAACCATAGATTATGGACCGTGTGCATTTATGGACACCTATGATCCTGATACAGTATTCAGTTCCATCGATATCTACGGCCGGTATGCCTATGGGAATCAGCCCGGCATTGCAGGCTGGAACCTGGCGAGATTCGCCGAGACACTGCTGCCGTTGCTGCATGAGGATGAAAACAGGGCCGTGGAGCTTGCTCAGAATGCTGTTTCTGAGTATGGCAGGCTGTTCCATGGTGCATGGCTCAAAGGCATGAGATCAAAGCTTGGTCTTTTTGATGAGGAGCCACAGGATGAGGGTCTCGTCAAAAGCCTGCTTGAAATTATGCACAGGAACAAAGCTGACTTCACCAACACGTTCCGGGCCCTGACATATGACGAAGACCTTGATATAGATATGTTCAGCACTGATGAGTTCAGGCAGTGGAAAGCAAGCTGGCATGAAAGGCTTGGCAGACAACAGCAGACAAAATCGTCAGTTTTCCGGCTCATGAAGGAAAATAATCCCGTGGTCATCCCCCGGAACCATCGGGTGGAAGAAGCCCTTGAAGCTGCTGAGAAGCATGGGGACTACAGCGTTATGGAAAGATTGGTTTGTGTTTTGTCCAGGCCGTACGAGTATACCTCTGAAAAGGATCATTATTCATCGCCGCCGGAACCGTCGTCCTGCCGTTATCAGACATTTTGCGGCACATGAGCGGAACGGTTTCCATATATCAGCACTGTACCCGGAGGCAGCAGTACATAAACCGTAAGTCCTGGTCCGATCTTTCTGAACTGATCCCGGTTATAGCTAACCACAGGACGCATCCTGAGAACACCTGTTGACTCTGCCCCAAGGGCATGGTTTACACTAAAATCGGTGGCACAGAGCAATATTCGAAATATGTCGTGACTGACACTCAGAAAGCTTTCAGGGGGCAGAGTCATGTCATTGCTGATCAAGATGATGTATAAGCGCATCCTGCCTGTAGTCCTGTTCATCTGTACCAGCATATTTGCAATGCTGGTATCGTTATGGTGGAACTGGCAATTAAGGGATATCATAAACAAAATCAATACAGGGACTCATATCCCGACTGATGTAATAATCATGGCGGCAACCGCAATACTGTTCAGTATGGCTTCGGCTTATGCCCTGAGCCTGTGTTCGGCCTGGGCATGCGAGTGCATGGCGCATGATTTGCGTATGGGGTTTGCGAAGCATTTCGCAACACTGTCATTGACAGAGATCGAAAACATCAGCGCCGGAGAACAGTTGTCAAAGCTCCAGAATGAGATAAGCGAAGTAAACGGCTTTCTCCAGACCAACCTGTTCACATTTGCTGATGACATAATCAGGTTCATCGGCACCTTTTCATGGCTTCTATGGCTCGACCCGAAGCTGACACTGGTCTCAAATATACCGACTGCAGTCCTGGTTTGGTACACGGTTTACACGAGCCGTGTGATCAGTGAGGCTGCACAGCAGAGCCAGCAAGCCAATGGGCAGATGAATGGTTTTGCTGGATCACTTATCGCAGTATTTCCGGTGATGAAGCTGTTTGATGCAGTACAGCTCATCAGTGATAAATACGATGCGGCTTTGGTGCGATGGGAGCGGGCTGTCGTAACAGAAGAGCGCAGGCGTGCTGTCCTGATGTCGCTCTCAGGTCTGATGTCATGCAGCCCTTTGCTGCTGTTGCTTTTGGTCGGGGGGATAGAGGTTATCAGGGGAACGTTGTCAGTAGGGAGTCTGTATGCTTTTATCAACCTTTCCGGCAATGTGTCAGGTGCAATGATGAATATGCCGGGGCGTATCGCTTCGTTCCGCCGTTTTGCTGTGAATTTGAAACGCGTGGAGCCTTTTATGGCAGCAGGTTTTGCTTTTAGAAAATGAGATGAAGTTATATAAAATGACAGGTGATATTAAATGGGTATCAGGGTCGAAAATCTGCGGTATGCGTATGGCAGTAAGCTGGTTCTCCGTGATATCAGCCTCTTTGTCAATGCCGGAGAATACATAGGTATCGTCGGTGTGAGCGGGTGCGGTAAAAGCACGCTGCTTAAGCTGCTGGCAGGGCTGTACCAGACACAGTCCGGTGTGGTTGAGGTCCATGGGGCATGCAGGCCGGAGGAAATCCGTAAAAATGTTGCTATGGTGATGCAAAACACGGTGTTGTTTCCGGCGAGCATCAAAGAGAATATAACCTGCGGGCATCCCATGAGTGAAGAAGTCATATGGCAGGCCTGTAAGGCCGCGCAGCTCACAGAATGGATCACATCGCTGGCGGACGGTATAGATACTTTTGTGGGAGAACAGGGCGGAAAGGTATCAGGAGGGCAGGCTCAACGCATCGCCATAGCACGCGCGATCGCCAGGAATGCGCCGGTCATCCTGCTGGATGAGGCGACAAGTGCGCTTGATGGAGACACCGGCAGTGCTGTTCTTGCTGCACTGGACAGTCTGACCAGGGGAAGGACTGTTGTAAGCGTCAGTCACCGGCACGAAACACTGGCAAACTGCAGTCGGATTTACAAACTGGAGGACGGGCGACTGCATAGCCTTTGACGGGCATCTGAGCAGTTACAGTTAGATCTGCGGAATGGATGGAAGGTGACATTATGATCCGTGAATTACGAAAGCTGTTCAATATTACGGGCATGTTGAGGCGTTTTATCATCCTGACTCTGCTGCGCTGTCCTTTTGATGCACTGTACACCGCCGTTCAGGCATTGTTCCTCAAGCATGCCTTTGATGCTGTGAACAATGCGCAGACAAGCAGTCTGTTCATCACCTGCATCCTGTTCGGTGTTGGAAACATTATTCTGTTCTTATATAATGGAACTGTGTGGACCGTGTATACTGCCTTTGTAACAAATTGGACTGCTGTTTTGCGACGCAAGCTGTTCAGACACATCGGTAGCCTGTCTTTGAGGCAAATAGAGATGAGAACGGTCGGTGAATGGATCACCCGGCTGAATTCAGATTTACACGCAGCTACGGCAATGCTGAATCAGCCGATCCATATCCCGCATGCGGTCGTTTCGCTGGTCAATGCAGTCGTTTCTTCTGTTATACTGGCGTCGGCAGATATGATGATGTTCAGCCTGGTTATTCTTTTTGCTGTACCCCATATGCTGATCAGTCGGCTTATCGTCGCAAAGCCGATGACCAGGCTTGCAACAGACGTGCAGGAAGCAGCCGCAGAGAATGCTTCGGACATGAACGCTATTATTGTCTGCGCTGCTGAGGCGCTTATATATGATGCTCAGAGCTTTTTGCTCAGGCGTTTTGAAGAAAGCAGCCTGAATATCAGGAGAAAGAGCATGCGGCTACAGCATCGCAGGGCATTGGTGAACAGCCTGATACCGCTGATGGGAATGAGTGGCTATCTTGCCGCGCTGCTGGTCGGAGGCAGCAGGATCGCAGGCGGAGCGATGGCTTTTGGTTCGCTTACAGCAGTACTGCAATCCAGGGGCAGGATGCTTGTGAGCCTGATGATGTTCATCAATAGTATGATCAATATTAAAACTGCGCTGGCAGGCGTAAGGCGTGTATGTGATACGATGGACATAAGACCTGAGGATCGGGACGTTGCCTGAAGAGCATGTGATTCCGGACATTTTTTATTGCCCTGGAATCAGAGGGATGGCTGATTAGAACCATACGAAGCTGCTGGCCGGAGGAGAGCTATGGAAAAACAGTTATTGAGAATAGGTGAGATAGCGGCGTTTTTTAATGTATCTGTGAAAGCTATACGTATTTATGAGAAAAAAGGTATTATTATGCCTGCATGGACCGATCCTGCTACAGGGTACCGGTATTATTCGGCTGACCAGATACAGATGCTCAATGCTTTGCTTGAACTCAAGGCTTTGGGTTTTTCACTGAATGAGATCAAAAGAATCATAACAGGTGGTGTGAATGACAGCGAGCTTCTGACGGCACTTGTCCAGAAGCGCAAAGCGTGGCAGGATGCCATTTCCTCGGCAGAGAGAAAGATCGATGCCATCGAAAATATTATCCGGCGCGTCTCCGACTCCAGGGATGCACCCAGGTTGCAACAGCTTACCGATGAGGAGCGGGCATGGCTTCTGGTGAAGATGGTGTGTATTGAGGATGTCCGAGGCCAAAGTATACTGAGCGAGGCGCTTTGGCTGTGATCTTGATGTGTTTGGAATAAAATATCAGGGGTCTCCCGATGTAAAATGACAAACAGGCGTATTCAATTATTTATCTGCTGCAAATCTTTCATCCATATCTGAAGTTTATACATGGCCATTTTCAGGGATATTTTCTCCGATGTATTGATATTATAAAAATGGAAATCATTACTATATAGCTGCAAAATACTGAAAAGGGAGTGAAACTTATGTATGAGAGCATTACATATGCTGAACTCAAGAGCCTGCCGAGAGAGCAGAAGGTTGAAGCTCTGAAGGAACTGATGGCGACCCATTCGTCCCAGAAGAAGATCGCTGAAAAGCTGGGCGTGAATCCGCCGAACATCTACAGCATGGTATCAAGATATATAAGAGAAGATGCGGATACAAAAAGCAGAAAGAAAAAGAGCAGGACGAGGAGGGCATCAGTGACGGATGAAAAGATGAAAGAGCAGGATACAGGGAACAGGCAGGATTTAGGTGATGCCGCCGATGAGCAATTTGAGGCTGCTGTAAGCGGACAAGTTATGGAAGCAGTTTCAGATGAGCAGATCGGTGTCGAAGCTGCTGCTCCGGATAATCAGGCTGGGCGGTTGGATCAAAGCGGCTTTACGGTTTCAGTTGTTAAGGTGCTGACAGGAGAGGAAATCAGGTCGATGCTGACCGGGGTCGGCAACATCCTTTCGGAGGATGTGAAATACAAGGTCGATATGAGGATATCAGAAAAACAGCCGGAGACAGATTGCTGACCGCCGTTGCCATGTCTTAAGAGCCGCAGTTACTTGCGGCTTTTTTGATTGCCTGGCTTTACAGGCTGTCTTGACACTTTTTTTAATAAATCTTATAATCATTTAGCATACGAAATAATTGTATGCGAATTTTTATTGTCCGAATATATGCAGGGGGTGTATTGTTTTGTCTGATGCCAGCGAGAAGACTGAGGTCGGCAGGCTGATGTTTGAAGTGCAAAAAATGATGAGGCAGTACATGCAGAAACATTTTGAACCTGCGGGACTGACAATGCCTCAGGGCTCCCTGATGGGTGTCCTCATGGAAAACGGCGGTGAGATGAAGCTGACCGACATCGCAGGCAGGCTCTGTTTGTCAAACAGCACAGTATCGGGTATCGTGGACAGACTTGAGAAACAGGGACTTGTCAAAAGGCGGCGCTGTGAAAAAGACAGGAGAGTCGTGCGGGTCGGCGTAACTCAGAAGTTTATGGAAATGCATAATGAAACCGTCAGGAAGGTAGACAGGATTTTCGAAAACATGCTCAGCAACGGAACTCATGAGGAGATCCGTTCAATAATCGAAGGGCTCAACATACTGAAGAAGCTGATAAGTGAACACACCACTTAAGACGGTTGCCAGACTTATCAGAATAATCACCGTATAACAAATTGCTGTATGCAATACTACAGGAGAGATAAAAACATGATCAGACTTTCCAGATTTTTAAAACCTTATGCTTTCATGATCATACTGGTACTGGGGTCCATATTCCTGCAGACCTTGGGAGACCTTTATCTGCCGACTTTGATGGGCGATATCATCAACAAGGGCGTCATGCAGGGCGATACGGGCGAAATACTCCGGATAGGGGCATTGATGCTGCTGGTCACGGCGGGTGGAGTGATATGTGCTGTCATTTCCAGCTACCTTTCAGCCCGGATTTCCACGGGATTTGGTGCATCATTGAGAAGCAGTATATTCAGAAAGGTGTCAGGTTTTTCTCTGAACGAATTCGACAGGTTCGGCACCGCTACACTTATCACCAGGACCACCAATGACGTATTCCAGATCCAGATGGTAACCATAATGATAATGAGGATGATGATAAGCGCTCCCATGATGGCTGTTGGAGGGATCATCCTGGCGTTGAGGAGAGACAGGCAGCTGACACTGGTGCTGGCATTTGTGCTGCCGATACTTGCAGGTCTTGTGGTTTTCATAGCATCAAAGATGATCCCCCTGTTCAGGTCTGTTCAGAAAAAGATCGACAGGATGAACCTGGTACTGCGTGAGAAGCTGACAGGAGTACGGGTGATACGCGCATTTGACGCTGCAGAGCGTGAAGAAAAGCGATTCAATCAGGCTAATGACGATCTGACTGATACCTATATTAAGGTCAACAGGATCATGGCATTCATGGTGCCGACCATCATGACGATCATGAGTCTGACACAGCTTGCCATAATATGGTTTGGCGGACAGCGGATCTCACGGGGCAGTATGGATCTCGGATCCCTTTCGTCTTTCACGCAATATGCCATGCAGATAATGATGTCCATGCTTATGATGGCCTTCATGTTTATCATGGTGCCCCGTGCGCAGGCAGCGGCCTCGAGGATAAATGAGGTTCTCGACACCTCCCCAGAGATAGTGGATCCGGAAGAGGTAAAGGAGGCTGTGGCCGGAAGGGGCCATATCGAATTCAGGGATGTGACCTTCAGGTATCAGGGCGCTGAGATGCCTGTTCTCAAAGACATCAGTTTTTCAGCAGGACCGGGAGAGGTGACCGCGATAATAGGGAGTACGGGTTCGGGCAAATCGACACTTATAAATCTTATCCCCAGATTCTATGATATTGAGAGCGGCAGCATTCTCATCAACGGTGTTGACGTAAGGGAGTTTTCACAGGAGGATCTGCGCAGCAGGATAGGCTTCGTGCCGCAAAAGGCGGTCCTTTTTTCCGGCACCATAGCAGATAATATCAGGATCGGCAGGGAAGATGCAACAGACGATGAAATCAGGTATGCGGCTGAAATTGCGCAGGCATCCGAGTTTATAGAGCAAATGGACGGAGGATATGAGTATGAGATAGCACAGGGCGGCACCAATGTTTCAGGCGGACAGAAACAGAGGCTTTCCATTGCACGTGCATTGGTGAGGAAGCCTGAGATCTATATATTCGATGACAGCTTTTCTGCATTGGATTTCAAAACCGATGCCAGTCTGCGGGCAGCGCTGAAAAAGGAGATCGCGGATTCTACTGTCTTCATAGTCACACAGAGGGTCAGCACAGTGATGGATGCAGACAGGATAATCGTTCTGGACGAAGGCCGGGTCGCAGGCATCGGTACCCACAGGGAACTGCTTGAGAACTGCCGTGTATATCGCGAAATCGTAGAATCGCAGCTTTCGGAGGAGGAGATAGCATGAGCGGACATAAGGAAAGACAGCCATCTGCACTGCCGGGGGTAAACGGTTCCGCGGGAGAGCGCGGTCCTGTGGGAAAACACGGATCTGCGGCAGCCAATAAGCCGGCGGGAGGACAGGGTCCTATGGGAAGGCGCGGGCCTATGGGCGGGCACGGACCCATGGGTATGGGCAGGCCGGTGGAGAAAGCAAAAGATTTCAAGGGCACGCTGAAAAGGCTGATCAATTATTTGAAGCCGCACAGGATAAGGCTGCTTGTAGTTTTGATTTTTGCTGCCGCCAGCACAATATTCTCCATCGCTGCTCCCAAAATAATGAGCAGGGCTATGAACAGCCTGCAGGAGTCCTATATGGCAGGTACTATGCTGAGGGAATTGTCGAAGGCGCAGAGAACTGCTGTTGATGAGATAAACAAGGCACTGGCTGCCGTGATGGAGCAGGGGGGTACGATGGCAGACAGTCCGGTACAGGATGGTAAAGAACCGGGCATCCCGTCACCAGCTGATACAGCACAGAACGGCCTGGCGGCCGGGATCCCCCCATTGTCAGCTGAGCATATGGAGCACATCCGGGAATTTATGCAGCTACCCATGCTGGACACCATAACAGATGCCGGTCTGAAGGCTGATGTGTGCAGGAAGCTGATTGACCTGGGCAGTAAAATGCAGGATATGATGCCGGCTTCCTCCGAAAACATCGAAGGTGCCGTAAAATATACCGATGAACAGATAGAGAGTGTCATCGGCGCTATCCGCAAAACGAACGGGGAATATGACTTCAGATACATCGGTAATATCATACTGATACTTGTAGGTGTATACCTGTTGAGTGCCCTGTTCAATCTGACCATGGGGCTTGTTATGTCCGGAGTTGCACAGAATACGGTCCGTGATCTCAGAAGAGAAGTGGACAGGAAGCTTTCACGGCTGCCGCTCAGATATTACGATATTAAACCCCATGGGGATATACTGAGCCGTGTGACCAACGATGTGGATACGATCGCAGGTACGCTGCAGCAAAGCCTGACTCAGATCATCACGTCGGTTATCACCATAATCGGCTATATTATAATGATGCTTACCATCAGCCCTGTACTGACACTGATAGTGCTGACTACGATACCGCTTTATATCATGACAACGACATTTATCGCGAAAAAATCCCAGAAGTATTTTGCGGCGCAGCAAAAAGAGCTTGGTGCATTAAGCGGGCATGTGGAGGAAATGTATTCGGGGTTTAAGATCATCAAGGCATTTGGACGTGAAAAAAGATCGATCGGGACCTTCGATGGGATCAATACTGATCTGTGCAATGCAAGCTGGAAAGCTCAATTTGTTTCAGGCATTATGTTCCCGTTGATGAACTTCATCAGCAATCTGGGTTATGTGGGCATAAGCGTTATCGGCGGCATATGGATCACAAGAAGCATCCTGGGGATCGGGGATATCCTGGCATTTATCCAGTATTCCAGATCATTTACACACCCCATCACACAGACGGCCAACATCGCAAATGTCATCCAGTCCACGGTCGCATGTGCGGAACGTGTATTTGAGATGCTGGATGAAGAGGAAGAAATACCGGACAGAAGCGATGCTGTACCCATTGAAGCTCCGAAGGGTGAGGTCCGGTTTGAAAATGTGGATTTCCGCTACACCGAGGATGTGCCGCTCATAGAAGATATGGATCTGCATGTGAGGGAAGGGCAGATGATCGCCATCGTCGGTCCCACGGGCGCCGGGAAAACTACGCTGGTGAACCTGCTTATGCGCTTCTATGAGATAGATTCGGGCAGGATCAGCGTGGATGGTGTGGACATCAGAGATATCAGACGCAGCGAACTGCGGAAGATGTTCGGCATGGTGCTGCAGGACACATGGCTGTTCAATGGGACCATACGGGACAATATTGCTTACGGCAAAGAGGGAGCGACAGATGAAGAAATCATAAAGGCGGCAAAGGCAGCCCATGTGGACCATTTCATAAGGACGCTCCCGGATGGCTATGATACGGTTCTGAATGAAGAGGCATCCAATATTTCGCAAGGCCAGAAGCAGCTTTTGACTGTTGCCCGGGCAATACTTGCGGACCCTGCCATATTGATACTGGATGAGGCGACCAGTAATGTCGATACAAGGACGGAGCTGCTCATACAGAAGGCTATGAAAAACCTGATGAAGGGCAGGACAAGTTTTGTTATCGCCCACAGGCTTTCAACCATCCGCGATGCCGAAATGATACTTGTCATGAACAAGGGAAGGATCGTGGAAACGGGCAGTCACCGTGAACTGCTTGCGAAGGGCGGTTTTTATGCGGATATCTATAACAGCCAGTTTGCTGACTCAGCAATCCGCAATTGAGCTGAGGCCCTGATGAGGTTAGCTGATCAGGGCTTCTGCCGTATCTGCATCAGTTGAGGATCAGAATTTGCAGAGGAACATTTGACAGGGAGAGTATGTCTATAATACAGATGCAGTTTTGCTGCAAATCAGGAGAAAACGTCGGGAGAAAATGCATTATGGAAAAACGGAAGAAGTTTGGGATCAGGAGAGCCTTGGGTATTATCCTGCTCATCGGGTGCATTGGTTTGACATCATTACTTGGAGTAAATCTGTATGTGAAGACTTCTGTAAAAGACAGAATAATCACTGCTGAGGAAGCGGCAGGCCTGGATGCGGACTGCATACTCGTCCTGGGGGCATTCGTGGAAGGGAGATCGCCCAGCCTTATACTGAGGGACAGGCTGAACCGCGGCATTGAGCTGTATAATTCAGGCGCATCTGACAGGCTGCTGATGAGCGGGGATCATGGAAGGAAAAATTATGATGAAGTCAATGTTATGAAGCAATTCGCAATAAATGCCGGTGTTCCGTCGCCACATGTGTTCATGGATCATGCCGGTTTTTCCACCTATGAAAGCCTGTACCGGGCCAGAGATATTTTTAAAGCGAAGAAAATCATCATAACTACTCAGGAATATCACCTCTACAGAGCACTGTATATCGCTGAAAGGCTGGGACTTGAAGCATATGGAGTTGCAGCGGCGGATGTCATGTATCCGGGACAGTCTTACCGGGAATTCAGAGAAATGCTTGCGAGGACGAAGGATTTCTTCTATGTGATCGTGAAGCCGAACCCCACATACCTGGGCGAATCCATACCTGTCGACGGGGACGGAGACCTTACCAACGACTGATCTGAGGATCTGCTGTAAACAAGTCGGTAAAAGTGCTGCAGATCTTTTCAGGCATTGATATTGCGCCGGGGACAGTCTGTGATATAATGATAAGGTCTGACGACACTTTCTCAGGAGAATCATCCTGCGAACGAAGTGTTTTATCATACCTAAGTTTTATAAGGTGGTTTTGTTGTATTCACTGAAAGAGGAATTTTTTGATGGTCAGGGTATTCTCCGCAAACCAGGCGAAAGGTACCTCGACAAAGAGGGGATCATGCGTGATCCGGGCGAAGATTTCGTTGATTATATGGGCATGCTCAGGAGAGCTGACGAAGAGTTTTACGACAGTCAGAGCATCATGAGACAGCCCGGAGAAAGCTTCTACGACGGAGCCGGGCATCTCCGCGAGAGATGATACGGCTGCTTCAAAAGAGTTTTTTCCTGTACAGTACGAACCCGGTGACTATGCATACTGCCAATGTTATGACAACAATGGTCCAGAATGAACCGGGACCGCCCAGAGGAAGCGGCACGTTCATGCCGAAGAAGCTGGATATCAGCGTAGGGATCGCCATTACTATCGTAACCGATGTCAGGAACTTCATCACTATATTCAGGTTGTTTGAAATGACCGATGCAAATGCGTCCATGGTTCCTGTGAGTATACTGCTGTATATATTGGCCATTTCTATCGCCTGCTTGTTTTCGACGATTACGTCCTCCAGCAGCTCAGTGTCATCCGGGTACTTTTTGATGTGCTCGAGTCTCAGGAGTTTTTCGAGCACGACTTCATTCGATTTCAGCGAAGTGGAGAAGTAAACAAGGCTTTTCTCCAGCTTCAGCATCTGGATGAGCTCTTTGTTTTTCATGGATTTGTGCAGATCCTGTTCTATTTTGTTGCTCATCTTGTCGATATGCTTCAGATACTGCAAATACCTCACCGCATTGCGGTACAGTATCTGCAGGACAAACCTGGTTTTGTACTGTGTCAGGAATGACTTGACTTTATTGTGCCTGAAATCGTTGAGTATAGTGTCTTCATAGAGACAGACCGTTATGATCGTATGTTTCAGTATTATGATGGCCAATGGGATCGTGTAATACAAATTCATCTGGCCTTCGCTCTCTACTATCGGCGTATCGACAACGATCAGTGTCTGTCCCTCGTCGGTCTCTGTTCTGGCCCTTTCCTCTTCGTCCAGCGCAGCTCTTAGAAAATCAGCTTCCACATTCAAAGAACTGCTGACCTTGCTGATTTCTTCTTCGGAGGGGTTGGTCATGTTCACCCACACGCCATCTTCAAAAGTATCAGTGATAACCAGCTTGTTATCGACTGTCTTGAAAACTTCAATCAACGGAATCACCCTTTCTATACGGTTTTAACCGAGGGTGATTTATCCATGCATGTGCCCGGCCGGCAAACAGCATGGCAAACCAGCCCTCATTCTTATGGGACATCGCAAGTGACTACTGCCGCCAGTGTCACATTCCATACTGTTCACCTCCGTATTGCAGAATAGTTCAGACTGGATTTGGATAACCGTTTCAATTATACTCTTTGGCCGTTCTGTTTTCAAGAAAAAATAAACAGTGGATATGATTACCCCGGGTAATGCTGGAAATCAAATGATTGTCCTCCGACGAACAGCGTTGTATAATTGACATAATACTATTTACTGTTAATTGAAAGGGCTGAAGATGGAGCATGGTCCCCAAATTGATGAAAACGCTGCGCTCTTTTCGCAGCAGCTATGCATACATAACCGCTCAACCAGCCGGCAGGGCTGCGATTTTTTTTACTATGGAAGGTATACTGTTCACACTGGTGAACAATATGATCAACAACAATAACAATCTGTTTGCAATGAGACTTGGCGCAAGTGATATGGAGATCAGCCTGCTGACCACATTTGCACAGATAACAGGCCTGATTTTTCTGATCCCCGGAGCCATACTGACAGACAGGCTGCCGGATAAGCGCAGGATGGTGGTTCTTGCGCTTCTGCTGCTGTCAGCTTCATACCTGCTGATCGGATTCTCTCCTTTTTTCGGTGCATACAGGTATTACGTTTTTTTGATCCTGCTGAGCATTTCAATGTGTCCTATGACATTGTACAATATGTCATGGCAGGCCTATTTCTCTGACGTGATCCCGATCGATCGCAGGAATCGCATTTTGTCGACGAGGACGGCGGGCACATTACTTGCAGGAATCGTTGTATCACTGGTCAGCGGCAACCTGCTGGCTGCTGCCGGCGGGGATGAGGCTAAGATCAGGATCCACCAGGGTTTTTTCTGGACTGCCTGTATTTTGCTTATAATCCAGGTGTTTGTGCTCAAAAAGATAGATTATGAAAGTGACGGCATCCGGAAAGTTGTTAGTCTGAGCGAAATAAAAGCAACGATCTCCAGCTTGTTCAGAAACAAAATATTTCTCAGTTTTTTCGGAGCCTCTTTGTTTTTCCATATGACCTGGCAACTGGACTGGACACTGTATTTCCTGGGCCAGGTCCGATATCTTGGGATGAATGAGGCGTGGCTGAGTTATGTAAGTATAGGGTCGACGCTGATCCAGTTTTTATCTGTTGGCCTGTGGAGAAGAGTCAATGAGAAAATGGGGGTCAGGTTCGGGATCATCCTTGGGAATGCCGGCCTTGTATGCTGCGCGCTCAGCATGCTGATTGCCACCAGTGTACCGGTTTCTGCAGGGCCAATGCTGTTCCTGGTGCTCAACACCCTGTCCAATGTGACTTTTGCCACGGTTCCGCTGAATCTTCTGCAGTGTCTTCTGCAGGGGATCCCTGAAAAGAACAAGACACTTAGTATTTCGATATATACTGTGTTCATTGCACTGTCCAACGCGTTCATGCCCATGCTGGGCGTCAGGATTTATACTGCCCTGGGAGCCGACCTCAGGGCTCTTCAGACAACATTTTGGATCATATTCTGTCTGAGGCTGGTATCGACCGGGATATGGATACTGCGCTGGCTTATGCTGCGCAGGGAGCCAAAATAAATGGATGCGGACAGTAAAATCTGAATGTGCAGAAAACCAGGTAAAGTCAGCTACATGGTTTTCCTGCAGTGCTCCTTTGTTTTTGGCGATGATACCGATGCCATCGATGCTGCGGTATAAAATATTATCATTTTGTGTCATGAAATCAAAAGTGGAACACATATAATGCCACTTGCCCTGCTGAAATTTTCCAGGGGATATTGACAATATCCGGCAACTGACAGATGATAAAACTATGAAGTTTGCTGAAGCTTTATCGTGAAAGGTTGAGGATCGTATATGGGTTCTGATAAATTGCGGCTCCCGCGCCTTATAAGCGATGGTGTGGTACTGCAGAGGGACAAGACAGTGAGGATATGGGGCTGGGCCGGCTCAGGCGATATCGTGACCGTGGAAGTGGCTGGACAGACACATCGGTGTATGGCAGGTGATGAAGGAAGGTGGGAGGTACTGCTGAGGCCACTGGAGGCAGGCGGTCCGTACACCTTGGCGGTCAGTGCCGTTGGGAGCGATGGCGGAGAAGCAGAGCAAATCATTGTGAGAGATATTTTGGCAGGCGATGTCTGGGTATGCTCAGGCCAGTCGAACATGCAGACGCCTGTCTCCAGGGTCATGGATCTGTTTGAAAAGGAAATCACTGATTCATGCAGCAGAAGGATCAGATATTTTCAGGTGCCGGAACGGTATGACTTCAAAACTGCCCATGATGACCTGGAAGGCGGGAGCTGGGTCAGCTGTGACACGCCTGAAAAAGTGATGGGATTTTCGGCGGTAGCCCTGTTTTTTGCCGCTGAACTGCATGGCAGATACGATATTCCCGTCGGGATCATCAATTCCAGCGTCGGGGGATCTCCCATCGAAGCGTGGATGAGTGAAAGCTCGCTTGCGGACTGGCCGGATCGTCTGGATGAACTGGCCGTATGCAAGGATGATGCATATGTAAGTGAAACAATAGAGAATGACGAGGCAGCCGTGTCCCGGTGGTATGGCCGGCTGGACCAGCTCGATGAAGGCCTTGGAAGCACCAGTGAGCCCTGGTATAGCGAAGGGTTCGACACATCGGACTGGGATGATATTGATATACCGACAAGTTGGGAAGATGCGGGGATGAAAGGCTTCTGTGGATCCATATGGCTCAGGAAGACTTTCAGACTGCCAGCCGGGCTTGCAGGCAGGGAAGCTGTACTGAGGCTGGGGACTATCGTGGACAGCGATGTGACTTATGTCAACGGAGTCCGGGTGGGAAATGTCACATACCGCTATCCGCCAAGGAAATATATGATACCGGCAGGTCTGACGAGGGCAGGTGAGAACACCGTCACTGTAAGGGTGGTCAGTAATTCCGGAGACGGTGGGTTCATACCGGATAAACCATACAGGGTCGAGACTGGCGGAGAGACTGTCGATCTGACCGGCAGATGGAAGTACAGGATCGGTGCCGTGATGGAAAATCCCATGCCCGAGACAGTTTTCTTCAACTGGAAGCCTGCAGGATTGTATAACGGGATGATCGCTCCACTGCATGACTTTGTTATTAAAGGCATAGCGTGGTATCAGGGTGAGGCGAATACAGATAAGCCTGAGGAATACCTCAGCCTGTTCAGAAAAATGATCTGCAGCTGGAGAAAGGCCTGGAAACTCGATCATCTCCCGTTCCTTTACGTACAGCTCCATAACTGGCAAAAGCCCGCGAGTGAGCCGGGTGACAGTCAGTGGGCAAAGCTGAGGGAAGCACAGATGAAAGCCCTGTCTTTGCCCGATACCGGAATGGCAACGGCAATAGATGCCGGCGAATGGAATGATATCCATCCACTGGACAAACTGACTGTGGGCAAAAGGCTTGCCCTGGTTGCAAATAAAATTGCCTACGGTGAGGATATCATATATTCAGGGCCGATCTACAAGGAAATGGCAAGGGAAGGGAACCGCATCATCATCAGATTCAGGGAGCCTGTCGGAGGCCTTGTATCCATTGACGGCAAACCACTGAGACATTTCACAATAGCAGGCCCTGACCGAAAATTCGTATGGGCCAGGGCGCAGATAGAAGGCGAAAGTGTTGCAGTATGGAATGACGGCATAAAAGAACCTGTGGCGGTCCGCTATGCATGGGCTGACAACCCGGAGGGTGCGAACCTTTACAACAAGGCATGTCTGCCCGCTTCACCGTTCAGGACAGACGACTGGGCCTGATATATACATGCGATCAGATGTATCTGCTTATTCGACATAATGTCCGTATTGGGCTGCAATGGCGTTGTATTCTTCTGTAACTGCTGCTACCAGGTCATCCCATGTAACGCCCCATTTAGCCAGATATTTTATTGGGTCCACATGGTCTGTGCCGCCCAGGTACATGGTCACATGGTAATGCCCCCAGAGAGTTCCCGATTTGTCCGGTTTCGCAGGAGTTACTCCCAACTGGTTTATGTAAAGATATTCAGCAGCTCTTCTGACGAGTTTTTTGTATGACTTCTCGAAATCACTCCGGTTATACTCATGGCACAATTCCAGATGGATGTATTTGTCGTTGGCGTACTTCCCTGCCCCCCATGCCTTGTAATCGGGGTCGGCCACCTGTATGATCTCATCTGCGTCTATGAATTCGTGCACAAAAGCATTTTTCCAGTTCTTTCTGACATAGTTTGCTTCGATCCTTGCACTGTCCCCGGGATTATCCGTGTAATGGATGACTACGCCTTCATATTTGCCTACGCCCTGCAGATAAGGCGTCTTGGGGAGATCCGGGACCCACTCGATTTTGACCCTGTACAAGGGCTTGATCTTGACAGGGGTTTTTGACCCTGGGCTGTTTTCTGCAGAGGATTGCTTCTTTTGAGCCAGAAGTTTTTCTATCAGGGACAGCGTTTCTTTATCCGCTACTCCATGGGGCTCGATGCCGTAATACTTCTGAAGCTGGATCAGGGCTGATTCCGTTATGGGTCCGAAGTGGCCTGTAGGTGTGACCTTCATATAACCCAATGTATTGAGATCCTGTTGGATTTTTTTCACCCTGCTGCCGGATGCGCCTTGTGACAACCCCTCGGGCTTCGGCTTTTCAGCCGCCCTGAGCAGCTGATCCAGCTTTGCGTGCGTCAAAGAGGCAACGACACCGGTGGTTGGTATATTGTATTTCTTCTGGAATTTCTTGACCGATGCCAGTGTTATATCGCCAAAATATCCTGTGGGCTCAACATGGAAAAAACCCAGTTTTTTCAGATTTGCCTGGAGAGTTCTGACTGCTTCGCTTCTCATACCTTTTTTCAGCACAGGTTTTGATGCGGCAAAAGCGCAGGTCGAAGAGGTCAGAAAAGAAAGCAATAATATTATGCTCACCAAAACAAGCAAATGTCTGCGGTTTTTCATTGATTTAACCCCCAAAGACAAGTAAACCCTTACAGTTAATCGACAATTTCTCTGATCTTGTTTTAATATTACCATATTTTTGACATTTTTGGAACAGGCAATTTGAGAGGATATGCAGAATTTGCAGGGGTCGCTGATCAGCGGATCTGAAAAACGTTTAAAAAATTAACGATTTGTTCATAATTTCATTGTGGATATATGATATAAATTTAAGAGGTCTGTTTTGCGGACTGACTTACATAATATAGATAGTAGAAAATGGACGGAGCAGAAATGAAAAAATTCGATAAAAAAGTACTTATGATCCCGATGGTGGTCATTACAACAGTTATCGTCGTCGTAATGCTTGTCCGTTCGACGAAGGCTTTCGAGGTATTCCTTGATGACAAACCTGTCGGTGTGGTGGACAGTCAGTCGGAATTCAGCGACCTTGTGGAGACCATCCGGAAAAAGGCTGAGAGCCGTTATGGTACGGAAATGCTTGTTGCCAGCAAGATCGATTTCAAGGAAGTTTACCTGCCGGATAACAGCAGGGTCATAGATACAGCTTCTGAAAACTCCATATTCCAGGTAGGGAAAAACATACAACTGGAAGCCAAAGTGTTTGCCATCAATGTTGACGGAGAGGACATCGCCTATCTCCGCGACAGGGTATCGGCTGAAGAGGTACTGGAACGGATAAAGGCTCCTTATGAAGAAAATGCTGAGAATGGTGTTGTTACCAGCTTTGTCGAAGATGTCAGTATTGCAGAGAGGATCGTCCCGAACCACAGGCTGTCAGAGCTCCGGGAGCCTGACGCTGTTTACGACAGTATCGTAGAGGAGAATGAAACCATAAAGAAATATGTGGTGCAGAAAGGTGATACTGTAAGCGAGATTGCAGAAAGGCTTGGTATCAGCATCAAAGATATCCGGAAGGCAAATCCGGACCTCAATATTGACAGGATATCCATCGGCCAGGAGCTCAATCTCGCTGTGCCAAGGTATGTGATCAATGTCAGGCAGACCAAAACCATGGTTTATGAGGATGCTGCACCTTATAGCGTGGAATATGAAGAAACCGATGAACTGTACAGGGGTGACACCAAAGTCAAAATCAAAGGAGAGGAAGGCACAAAACAGGTTAGGGCCACCTTTATAAGCATAAACGGGATACTGGACGAAACCCGGATCCTTGAGGAGATCATCCTGACACCGCCCAAAACGCAAGTGGAACTGAGAGGGACAAAACAAAGGCCCCGTACGATGGCTTACGGCGTCTTTTACTGGCCGAACAGAGGCCGGATCACGTCACGGTTTGGGCCAAGATGGGGTGAGAAACATTCGGGGATCGACATCGCCTCACCTACCGGCACCCCGATCAAGGCGGCAGATGGCGGTGTGGTCAGTTTTGCAGGCTGGAACGGTAATTACGGCAGGCTTGTCATAATAAATCATGAAAATGGATATACCACATATTATGGCCATTGCAACACCATAAAGGTAAAGAAAGGCCAGAGAGTTGCCCGGGGCGATGTGATAGGAACTGTAGGTGAGACCGGCAGGACAACCGGGCCCCATCTGCATTTTGAAGTGCGGAAAAACGGAGTTCCCGTCAACCCGCTGAGTTATCTCAAATGATCATAACGATCCAGTATGTCGGGGGATCCGATCAGTTATGTGAAATGAAATACAGGCAGATGCCGCATACCCGGAGCAATGTCTTGCATATCCAGGCCGGATGGAAGCTGCGGGGGCATGGCAGTGGATGATGACCTTCCTGTTGTACGGTGATGTTCGACGTACGGCAGGAGGGTTTTTTGATGCGGGCGGAGGGGTGTCGTATTGTTTCACCAATGCTGCGGATGGGTATGTTAAACTAATAAAGACGGAGAGGTGAGTCATGCTATGAACAGTAAGGAAACTATCAGAATATCAGGCATGTCTTGCGCAGCATGTGCGGCCAGAGTCGAAAAAGTGCTGAACAACCTGGAAGGTATAAAAAATGCCGCAGTGAATCTTGCTGTCGAGAAGGCTGTTGTTGAATATGATAATAATATTATCAGCATAGAAGATATAATTGATGCAATAAAGAAGCTGGGGTACGATGCAGTCAGCGAACAGGCGGACACCATCAGCAGTGCCGTATTGAAAGTGAGCGGCATGTCATGTGCTGCCTGTGCTGCGAGGGTCGAAAAACAGTTGGGTTCACTGGAGGGGGTACACAGTGCAGCTGTGAATCTCGCTTCAGAGAGGGCTTCTGTCGAATATGACAGTGAGAAGATAAAGACATCTGACCTGATAAAAGCCGTCGAAGCTATCGGATACAAAGCTGAACGTGCGGAAGAGCTCAGTGTGGACAGGGAGAAGGAGCAGAGGGAAAAGGAAATCAGACGCCTGAGGCTGGAACTCGTAATATCTGCTATACTTACAGCTCCGCTGCTTTTTTCCATGCTGCTGATGATTACCAATATCGACATTCCATTTTTCCATAATGAGTATTTCCAGTTGATCGTCGCTACTCCGGTCCAGTTCATCATAGGCTTCAGATTCTACAAAAATGCATACCGCGCACTGAGGTCCGGGAGCGCCAACATGGATGTGCTGATAGCCATGGGCACGACTGCTGCCTATTTCTACAGCATTTACAATGCGTTCTTCGCCCCACATGAGGGTATGATGAAAGAACTGTATTTTGAGTCGAGTGCCGTGATCATCACGCTGATACTGTTCGGAAAATATCTCGAAGCCGTTGCAAAGGGAAGGACCTCCGAAGCCATCAAAAAGCTGATGGGCCTGCAGGCAAAGACCGCAAGGGTCATCAGGGATGGAAGAGAAGAGGATATCCCGATAGAAGAGGTTGTACCGGGTGATGTTATAGTCGTTAGACCGGGAGAGAAGATCCCCGTTGATGGAAGGATCCTGGAAGGCGACTCGGCTGTAGATGAATCCATGCTCACAGGAGAGAGCCTGCCAGTTGAGAAAACAGCAGGTGATCATGTTGTCGGAGCTACCATCAACAGATTTGGCACTTTCAGGCTCGAAGCGACCAGGGTCGGGAAGGACACAGTGCTCTCGCAGATAATCAAAATGGTTGAAGATGCGCAGGGGTCTAAGGCACCTATCCAAAAGATCGCGGACAGGGTTTCAGGAGTTTTCGTTCCGGTAGTATTGGCGATTGCATTGGTGACACTCCTGGCATGGTATCTGATAACAGGTGATTTGACCGGCGGCATCGTAAGCGCCGTGTCGGTCCTCGTCATTGCCTGCCCGTGTGCGCTGGGGCTTGCCACACCAACGGCGATCATGGCAGGAACAGGTAAAGGGGCTGAAAACGGCATACTGATAAAAGGCGGCGAGCATCTGGAAATGACATACAGGCTCAACGCCGTGGTTCTTGACAAAACCGGGACCATAACTAAAGGACAGCCGGAGGTGACGGATGTGATCCCGCTTGGCAGTATGGATCGTGGAGAACTGCTCCGCATGGCGGCAGCAGCTGAGAAGAATTCTGAACACCCACTGGGTGAGGCCATATATGAACAGGGCAAAAAAGAATCCGGCACTGTGCCGGAGGCTGAACAGTTCGCTGCCATCCCGGGAAAGGGAGTCAGGGCGGTCGTTGAAGGCAGGCAGATATACATCGGCACCCGTAAGCTGATGCAGGAAGCGGGTATCGATACCGGATCAGCGAAGAATGTGATCGCCGGACTTGAAGACGATGGCAAGACGGCGATGCTGATGGCGGCTGACAGCAGGCTGGAAGCTGTCATAGCGGTGGCCGATACGCTGAAGGAAAGCTCAAAGGAAGCCATCGATGAATTGAAAAAGATGGGCATCGAGGTGTATATGATAACAGGCGACAACAAGAGAACTGCTTCTGCTATCGCAAAGCAGGCCGGCATCACCAATGTTCTGGCAGAAGTCCTTCCTGAAGACAAGGCTGAGGAGGTCGGGAAGCTGAAGAAGCAGGGAATGAAGGTCGCGATGGCAGGCGACGGGATCAATGACGCCCCGGCCCTGGTGGCAGCCGATATAGGAATAGCGATGGGAACAGGTACGGATGTTGCCATAGAAGCGGCAGACATCACTCTGCTGCGTGGTGATCTTATGCTGATACCGGCTGCGATCCGTCTGTCGAAGATGACGATGCGGAAAATCAAGCAAAACCTGTTCTGGGCCTTTATTTACAATATAATCGGAATACCCGTTGCAGCTTTTGGCCTGCTCAATCCGATGATCGCCGGTGGTGCAATGGCCTTCAGCTCTGTTTCCGTCGTGACCAATTCACTGAGACTCAGGAGGATCAGACTGAATTGAATACAGTGGAATTGAAAAGTATTGTATTTATATATGAATGCGGGTATAATAGTTGTAAATTATTTTCATAGTGTTGATTGCGATGACGAAGAGAGTACATGCAATGCTGATCCAAAGCGAACGGAGGATGGTGAGAGCTCTGTATGAGGCATGCATGGAAGAACACTTCCGAGC